>Ga0075030_100000135_pt1 | contig 55683 bp, 37 predicted proteins | sample LitLauG_LLR_2012_FD_71393 | JGI IMG/M metagenome (GOLD analysis project Ga0075030, IMG submission 71393) | Freshwater sediment microbial communities from Pennsylvania, USA - Little Laurel Run_MetaG_LLR_2012 | ecosystem: Environmental > Aquatic > Freshwater > Creek > Sediment | place: USA... | reverse complement strand
CAGGTCCCGGCGCGGGGCGAGTCAGCGCCTTCCACCGCTGATACACCGCAAAGGAGAGGTTGGTATCGACAAAGATGTCGCCGTAGCGGTCGTCGGCGCCAGCCCGCTCCACGCGCACCATCTGGTGCCAGCAGTGCATGCCGGTGATGGGATCGGGATGCACGGGAAAGGTGAGGTTCTGATGCACGCCGGCATCGCTCCACCACACTCGTTTCGTGTCCGGATCTGTCGTGTCGTAAGGCTCCACTCCCGAAGTCTGACGCATCTTCCATTGTCCCTTGCCGATCTCTTGCAGATCGACCCACGCACTCGACATGCGCTCGACATGGTCGTCTTTGTTCAGGCGCCAGCGTCCCATATGGTGAGAGCAGGCGACTACGCCCGGCGCCAGGCCTTCGGTGACCCATGCGTGCAACACGAAGAAACCAATCTCAGTGTGAACTTTCAGCAAATCGCCGGTGCGAATGCCGCCGATCTTCTGCGCGTCCGCCGGATTGATCCACAACGGATTCTTGTGCGCAATCTCGTAGAGAAACTTCGAGTTTCCCGATCGAGTGTGGATAAGATGCGGCAGCCGGAAAATCGGCAACAGCGTGTACACCTCGCCCTTGGCCTCCTTTGGCCATTCCACTAGCGGCATGTATCGCTTATCGAAATCTGGATCTAAATCTTCCGTCAGCTTTCCCATCGACGCCGCTTGCGCTGAGCGATGAATGTGGCTGCGATAGTATTCCGGAAGCGCGAACTCGGGCCACATCCAATCCACCATGGTGTTCGAAAACAACTCCAATTTCCGTGAGGGAGTGTTGTAGCCGACGACGGCTTGGCCATCGACCATCACGCCCACCGCTTTGCCGTCCTTCGTGACCACGCCATTCGCCGCGACCTGCGATCCCGAAAGATCGGCAGGCGTAACGGGCTTTTCATTCAAACGGTGCACATCCGTGGTCACTTCGTAGGCGCCATACTTGCGCATGTATTCCAGCGGCTTCAATCCTTCTTTCGCAGCGGCTTCAGGCAGTCCCGGAACCGAATTTTCGAACATCCAGCCGTAGTATTCGTCCACCGTCAATTTCTGCCCGGAACGATACGGAGACTCGAACCACTGCCGGATTCCCATCGAACCGTCGGGATCGATCGCCCAAGAAAGGTCGATCCAGAATTCATCCTCTTCCCACACTTCTCCGGGATTCGCCTGATAGGTGTAATCGAATTTCTTTCCTGCCTTCTCTTGCAGAACGCGCAGCACCGGTTGGCGGAAACCGATCCACTTGCCGGCGTACGATTCCTGGCTCATCAAATCGTGGCGCTCGGAACTGAAGCCCATCGGCAAAACATAGTCGGCGAACCACGCCGTCTCGCTCCAGGTCGGTGTCAACGCGGCATGCAAGCCGACCTTTTCCTCATCGCGCAACATCTCGATCCACGAAAATCCATCAGGATAAGTCCAAACAGGATTAAAGACGCGGGTGAAATAAGCTTCGATGCGGCCGCGCCCTTCCTTGAGAAAGTGCGGCAACAGGGGCGACATTTCATGGGTGCACAGCGGCCACTCCAGCGGATAGAGCAACTCGTTCCAGCGTTTCTGTGATGGAGGGTTCTTGTAGGGCCGGGGTACAAATTTATTCCACGCATTCAAATTGTGTCCGCCCGGAGTTCCCACCGAACCGGTCAGCACATGCAGCAGCATCAAGGCGCGAGCCGTCTGCCATCCGCCCAGATTGCCGGACGCGCTGCCCCGCCACAGATGCGAAGCAAAACGGCTTCCGGCAGTCGCAATTTCCCGTGCCGTTTTGACGATGACTTCCGCTTTTACTCCGCTTTCTTTTTCGGCAAACTCCGGCGTGAAGTGAGCGTAGTGCCGCTTCAGCGCTTCGATCAAAGCTTCGAAACTCTGGCCCTTGGCGGCAAATCCATCGACTTCAAGTTCCTCCCAGTTAGTCCAAGTCTTGACGAATGTGGCATCAAAACGATTCTCTTCGAGGATGACCATCGCCATCGCCAGCAGGACCGCGGCTTCTGTGCCGGGATAGCTGGGCATCCAGTAGTCTGCCATGCTCGCCGTATTCGAGAGCCGCGGATCCATGACGGCGAGTTTCGCGCCCGCCATCTTTCCCTCGATAATGCGTTGCGCATGAGGATTGAAATAGTGCCCAGACTCAAGATGCGCGGAAAGCAGAAGAATGAAGCGCGCGTTGGCGTGGTCGGGCGATGGTCGGTCGGCGTAGTGCCACAGCAGATACCCAAGCCGCGCCGAGGAAGAGCACACATTCGTGTGCGAGTTGTGGCCGTCGATGCCCCAGGCCTGCAGAGTGCGATCCATAATGAAGTCGTGCCCCGGCCGGCCCACGTGGTACATAACTTCTTCGCCGTGATTCTCCTGGAAAGCTTTGCGGATGCGCGCGCCGAAAGTCTCCAGCACCTCGTCCCACGAGGTTCGCACCCATTTTCCACCGCCCCGCGGTCCGCATCGCTTCATCGGATACAGAATGCGATCGGGATCGTGAATTTGCGTGATCGTGGCCGGGCCCTTCGCGCACAGCCGTCCGCGGCTCGCCGGATGCTTCGGGTTGCCTTCAAACTTTGTGACTTGCCCAGTCTCCTTATCGACGTAGGCGAGAAGCCCGCAAGCCGATTCGCAGTTGAAGCAGATGGTGGGGACGAGCTGATAATGCTTTTCTACGCGCCGCGGCCAGGCTGCGGCGTCATACTCGACCCAGTCATCCCACTTCTCGACCGGCGGGCATGACGAAAGGTGGCTGCCCTCGCGCTTGAAATCGGTCATTGCTGAATCTCCATAGTCCCTACGCGTAACCCTAGCTGTTCGGCACGCTTTGTCCTGCCATCACAAAACACCATTCAAAAATCAGAAGTCCGCCCAGCGCCAGTACGCTGGCTACCCCATCCGCTGTGCGATCGGGGCTGCCAATTAACAGAATCAGCAATGGCGCAACTCCGCCCACCACCACCGCTCCACCCCAGAACGCGCGCGCGAACGGTCCGCGGGTCATCAGACGAGCCCCGTAGCGAGCGTTGTCAGTAGTATGTGGCATAGCTACCTCGCCAAGCAGCATGAGCAAATGCAATCCCAAACTGATCACGAGCGAGGGAACCGCAAATGATACAGCCGACGCCGATCCTCCAACCCCGTCCGGAAGCAGCGCCAGCACCGCCGATCCGCAAAGCAATGCTTGAACTATCAAATGCGCCGGCAGGAGCGGCGTCTGCCACAGGTCGCGCCCTTCGCACTGTCCGAAGAGAAACGCGGTGTAGGCCGCCGCGCAAAACCCCACCAGCACCGTGGGCCACAATAAGACTGAAGTAGCAACGGAGAGTCCTGCGACCGCCGCCAGCCAAAACACGCAGCACAACCCGCTGTATGCGATCAGAATAAACGCACCGCGCGCGAGCCATGATTTACTTTGCGGCGTGAAGACCACCCTCAGAAATCGATCTTTGTGATCGAGGTCCCAAACCAGCAGCACCGTGGTAAGAGCTGTAAATAAGAGGGCGACGGTCGCCAGCGCAATATCGCGGAGACGGTCGCCTGACAATCTTCCCAGCGCCATTGCAATCGCCGGCACGGCAAGCGCACCCGCGCCAATCGACTTGGTCCAACAATAAGCCGGCACCTGCCATCCCCAAGGACGCGCGTGGGAAACGTCATACGCCGCCAGAGCATCCTTCTGCAGCAAGGGACTATCGAGCGTATAAGCAGCGCCACCACCAAACACCGCCGCGTTCCGCTGCGACCACATATAAATCGACTCATGGCGCGCCGCCGTCGGCACGATCGCGCTCTCATCGGCATCGATGTAGTAAAGCTTGGGTTGAGTTCCCTGCTCGGGCTTGCGCACGCGCACCGGCTCGCGCGCCACTAGCTGCGCCGCCTCACTTGCGGGATCGCTCAGGTCTCCGGCAATGATGGCGTGTTCCGGGCAGACGATCACGCAGGCGGGTTCGAGGCCGACTTCGGTCCGGTGCGCGCAGAAATGGCACTTGGTGGCGGTGCCATCGTCCGGATCCATATAAATCGAATCGTAGGGACAGGCCTGCATGCAGGCTTTGCAGCCAATGCAGCGCTCGGAATTGAAATCGACGATGCCGTCCTTGCGCTGGTACATCGCGGTCACCGGACAGATGGTGACGCAAGGAGGCTTCTCGCAATGGTTGCAGCGCGTGACCTGAAATACGCGGCGCGTGTTGGGGAAAACGCCCTTTTCGACGTACTTCACCCAGGTCCGGTTCACGCCAACCGGTACCTGGTTCTCGGTCTTGCACGCCACCGTGCAGGCGTGACAACCGATGCACTTGCGGTGATCGATTACGAAGCCGTATTTCATCCGCTGGAGATCGCGACCCGAAACCAGACAATCATACTTGGGTTCGACGGAATGGGTAGGCGGCTCTTTGGGCCGCGTGCTAAATTCGTTAACCACGAAGGACGCTAAGGAACACGAAGGAAGCCTCCGTCGGATTGGGCTTTAGTTTTCCTTTGTGTCCGTTGTGGTGAAAGCTTAGATCTGGTAGTCGATATCTTCGATAATCCGTTGCAGAGATGCGGATAGCGGCTCGCTTCCGCCAGTGCCCTCCAGTTGGTGCACTCGTTCCGCTAACCGGTTCACTTCGGACGCAACCGCGGCCAAGGCCTCCGAAAGCGGATCGTTGATCTGCTTGGGATCGGTGATGACCACTCGCTTGCCTTCGCGGAGAATGATGTGCCCCGGCACGCCCACCACGGTCGAATCGTCGGGCACACTGCGCAGCACGACCGAGCCCGCGCCAATCCGGCAATTGCTCCCCACCGTGATGTTGCCGAGAATCTTCGCGCCTCCACCTACCACTACGTTGTCGAGAATCGTCGGGTGCCGCTTGCCGTGTTCCTTGCCGGTTCCACCGAGGGTCACGCCCTGGTACAGCGTGACGTCCTCGCCGACGATGGCGGTCTCGCCGATCACCACGCCCATGCCATGATCGATAAACAAACGCCTGCCGATCTGCGCTCCAGGATGGATTTCGATTCCCGTGAGCCAGCGCGCCACCTGCGACAACCAGCGGGCCACAAGAAAACAACTGTGGTTCCACAACCAGTGGTTCATGCGGTAAAACCACACCGCATGCAGGCCGGAGTAGCAGAGATAAACTTCGAGGCGCGATTTCGCCGCGGGATCGCGCTCCAGCACGGTGGCAACGTCCTCGCGAATTAACGACAACAGATGCGGCATGGGTTGAAGATCAAAGATCAGGCCGGAGGAAGTTGCACTGTTGGAATCTGCAACGCCTGGTTCCGGAGGCCTTCAAAAAGAATACTACTCAAGTAACGCTCGCCGAACGAGGGCAGAACCACAACAATCAATTTACCGGCATTTTCCGGACGGCGTGCCACCTGCAAAGCCGCGACCACCGCCGCTCCCGAAGAGATACCGACCAACAGCCCTTCTTCCAGTGGAAGCCGCCGCGCCATGCTGATGGAGTCTTCGTTGCTGACGGCGATCACTTCGTCGATATAATCCCGGCGCAGGATGCTGGGAACAAAACCGGCGCCGATGCCCTGAATCTTGTGCGGGGCCGGCTTGCCGCCGGAGAGAACGGCGCTATCCGTCGGCTCCACGGCCACGGCCCTGAAGGACGGCTTCTTCGGCTTGATGTATTCGCAGACGCCGGTGATGGTCCCCCCGGTGCCGACGCCCGAGACGAGGAAATCGACGCGCCCGTCCGTGTCCTCCCAAATCTCGGGACCGGTAGTTTCGAAATGAATCTTCGGATTCGCCGGGTTCTCAAACTGCTGGAGCATGTATCCGTCGGGATTGCTCGCCAGCAATTCCTCGGCTTTCAGAATCGCCCCCTTCATTCCCCGCGGGCCCGGAGTAAGCACGATCTCGGCACCCAAAGCCAACAAGAGCACGCGCCGCTCCAAGCTCATGGTCTCAGGCATGGTAAGAATGAGCTGGTAGCCTTTCACCGCCGCCACAAAGGCGAGAGCGATTCCGGTGTTGCCGCTGGTCGGCTCGATCAGAACGGTTTTTCCGGGCTGGATCCGTCCGGCACGCTCGGCGTCGGCAATCATGCTCACGCCAATGCGGTCTTTCACGCTGGCCAGGGGATTCTGGCTTTCCAGTTTGGCCACCACTTCGGCTACCGCACCTTCGGTAACCCGGTTCAGCCGCACCAACGGCGTGTGGCCAATGAGTTCGGTTACATCTTTTGCGATTTTCATAAATTTTCGATTTCCCAGACTTGACCGTCGGTTGTTTCGATTTCTGTCTAGCGCGGCCGCGGCTTCCGCCGTCCCACCCGCGCCAATATCCGGCGCACTTTCTTAGGAGAAATCGACAGCCGGGCCGCCACGCGAGAGACTTTTCGCCCTTCCCGCTCCCACACCCGCGCGATCACAATCTCGGCAAATTCTTCGCTGATCTGCCGGAAAGTCTTCTCGCCTACCGCGCCCTGCGACCACGCTTTCAGCGCGGGATGGACACTGCCCTTGCGCAGAATCTTCGCGCCTAGTGCCTGCAAATCCTGCCACATGTTGTTGTCGGGTTGATTTCCCCCGCAGGACGCTCGCGCCAGGTCATACGATTCCCGGGCCGCTTCCGGATTGTCGAAAAATGAATTGCATTGCGTCAATCCCTGCCACAGATGCGCGTTCGCGAGCAACAGATGATGCTGGGTATGCTTCGCCAGATCGATCGCCTCCTGACTGCACTCGAGCGCGCGGCGCGCATGGCTTCCCGGATCGGCGCCTTCACCTATCTCTTCTTCCACCTTCGCATTTTCAATCATGCATTCGAGAATGCGCGCCCGGCCCATCAGAATGTAGTCCTGTTTGTCTTCGCCGAGTTCGTAGGCCGAGGTTGCTTCTGCCTCGGCCCGCTGGAAGTCTCCACCATCGAGGTGGACGTAGGCGGCATTCAGGAAAACCGTGCCGGCCCCGTGATGATTCGGGCGCTGCTGGTAAATGGCCCGGGCGGCCTCGAGGTGTTCGATCGCTTCGCGGCGGAGCTGAGTTAATCGGCCGCGATAATCATGCTTGCGCGGATTCTTGTTTTGAAGATCAACTCTCTGAGCATCGACACTGCGGGGATCGCGGTTGGCTGACGTCTTCCGCCGCAACTGGGCGTCGCGATCGATTCTTTTCTGCAACTGTAGAGCGATTCCTCGCTTGGCGAGCGCCATATTGGCGAGCGATCGCGCCAGATTCAGATGCCGCGGATCCCGCTTGCCATAGTCGCGAATGGCGCTCTCGAAGAGCTCGATCGCCTTGTCGAAACGCCCTTCCCGGCGCGCCATGCGTCCGTAGAAAGACTGAATGTTGCCGAGGGTTACATAATCGTCGGTTCCGTGCAGCGCGTTTTCCGCCGCCTGCGAGATGCGCACCGCCTCTTTCCACTTGCCCTGCTGAAAGTACAGCCATCCCTCAAGCACCTGCATCACGGCCGCCATGCGAGGATAGCCCAGCCCTAGCGCCAGTTCCTTTCCCTTCACGGTGTAGATCAGGGCTTCGTCGTACTCGCCTCGCCGCCGCAGGCATCGTCCCTTCCAGAAATAAACGATGGCCAGCAGAAACTGGTCGTCCAATTCCTCTCCCAGGCTCAGGACAAAATCAAAATGCTCGATTGCCGTTTCCATCGCCTCTTCCACCATCGCCGCCATGCCCTCGGCCATGCGCAGGCATATATAGTCTGCAATCGAAAGTTTCGACCGTAATGCATCGCTGTCACAACTTCTATCGGAGCGTGCGAAGCGCTTAAGAATTTCCCGCAGCGGCGGCCCGCTGAATCCGATATCGGTCCAGATCGCAAGCTGCGCCAGCAGGCGAGCGGCATTTTGCTGGGAGGGATCGAGGTTGGCGATCAGATCCTGGTGCGAGCGCAAGCAGGCGATGCCGCGTTCGATTTCACGCGCGGCAACATGTTCCCGTAACTGCGACAAGAAGCCTGCATCAAATCGTGCAAGGTCAATCGGCAGGTTGGCGGAAGTTTTGCGTGCGCCTGTCGCCATCAATTGACGTTCTAGTCCAATAAATCGTAACTGGCAAGCGTGAGAAACTCGGCAAAATCCTGGCTCGTCGCGAGGTTCTCGAGGACCTTGGCCGCCTGGCGCAGCTTTTCATCCTTACCGGAGCCCAATTCAGCCGCCCGGTGATGGATGATCTCTTTCGCCATACCCGCCGTCACCACCCGGCCATCTTTGAGGTGCGCCCCATGCTTGATCCATTGCCATAACTGGGCGCGGCAAATCTCCGCCGTCGCCGCATCTTCCATCAGGTTGTAGATCGGAACGCAGCCCGATCCCTGCAGCCACGAATGCAGGTATTGCAACCCCACGTCGATATTCCATCGTAGGCCCTCGTCGGTAATATCGCCCGTGGGAACCTCAAGCAGATCCTTTGCCTCAACCGCCCGGCTTGTTCGTTGCTTAGAAATCTGATTTGGTTCGGGCATGTACTTGTCGAATATTTCCTTCGCAACCGGCACTAGCCCTGGGTGCGCCACCCAGGTACCATCATGGCCGGCCTGCACTTCCCGAAGTTTGTCGCGCCGCACCTTCTCCAACGCCTGCTCGTTGGCTGCGGCATCGTTTCGTATCGGAATCTGGGCCGCCATTCCGCCCATGGCATGGATGCCGCGCCGGTGGCAGGTTTGAATCAACAATTCGACGTAGGAACTGAGGAAATGCCGCTCCATCGTGACCAGTGACCGGTCAGGCAACACGAATTCCGGATGGGCGCGAAATTTCTTGATGAAGCTGAAAATGTAGTCCCAGCGCCCGCAGTTCAGCCCGGCGGAATGGTCGCGCAATTCATAAAGGATCTCGTCCATTTCGAACGATGCGAGAATGGTTTCGATGAGGACGGTGGCCCGAATCGATCCGCGCGGAATGCCCAGTTCGTCCTGCGCCAGACAGAACACGTCGTTCCACAGCCGCGCCTCCAGGTGACTCTCCATCTTGGGGAGATAGAAATAAGGCCCGGTGCCCTTGCTCAGCAGGAACGCAGCGTTGTGAAAAAAGAATAGGCCGAAATCAAACAGCGAAGCCGAGATCGGCCTCCCCTCCACCAAAAAGTGCTTTTCGTCCAGGTGCCATCCCCGCGGCCGCACGAACAGCGTTGCCAGTTTGGGCCCCAGTTGATACTGCTTTCCCTCCGGGCTCACATACTGGATGGTTCCACGAATCGCGTCCCGCAGATTGTGCTGGCCTTCAATGTTGTTGCTCCAAGTGGGAGAATTCGAGTCCTCGAAATCGGCCATGAAAACACTGGCCCCGGAGTTCAACGCGTTGATGATCATCTTGCGATCGACCGGCCCGGTAATTTCCACGCGGCGGTCAAGCAAGTCCTTCGGGATTGGCGCCACTTTCCACTCGCGCTGACGGATGTCAGCCGTTTCCGGCAGAAAGTGCGGAAATTTGCCCTGATCGATTTGCTGCTGCATAGTGCGCCGCCGCCCCAGCAGCTCCTGCCGCCGCGACTCGAACCGAGCCGCAAGCTTCAACAGGAATGCCTTAGCTTCCGAGGTAAGAACGCCGGCCTCAATCTGCTTCGGGGTCAACGGCTGGTTGTCAACAGAACTCTTCTCAGCAATAGTCGGGTTCATAGCACACCATAATAGTCGTTCGCCGCGCCGTTTGCAGCCCGATCCCACCCGCTAGGTCAATTCGGACTAGTGGACCGCGGCGGACATCGTGATTTGTCTGAGAAGTGCAATCCGGGGTCTACTCTACGTGGAGGCAAACTCCGGACGCAAATTTTTGAGTGGGGATGAAAAAGATGATGACTTCGAATGCCAGCCGGCACGCCAGCAACTCCGACGACTCAATCCTCGAGTCGGGACACAGCCACCGTATTAGCACCCTGACCGTCCTGGAGTACCCCTCGTTGATTGACAATTGCTGGGACGATGAACTGCTGCCGTCGGGAGATTAGCGCCGAAGCGCTCCGATCGTTGGGGAGGTCGGCGCCACGTTCCAACCGTAGCGACCGGCACATCATCCCTCGGCAACTCAGCATCCCGCGTACGTGCATCAGCCCCGGAGGGGCGGCTCAGCTTATCCCAGCGCTTCAGCGCTGGGATCAAGTAGTAGAAATCACTCAAGTCCCGGGGAGCCTGCCCCGAGCGAACCCCGAACGATAGCGAGGGGGGAGTTGAACGGGGACGACTGAATTCTCGCGCACACTTCTTTAGGATCCCCTGAAGCCGAGGTTTCGGTGGCCAGAATGCCGGCTACAAGCCGGCCCGCCGGGCCAGAACAAGAGTAAGATTGCAGCATTACCGATAAGGCGAATGTACCGAGTATCCCATGGAGGCGCAAAGTGTTGACCGGCACCATGAACCATGAAACTACGATGACGATGTTCGACCAACAGGTCGCGGCCGCGAGGGAGTGGTTCGCGAGTCCCCGATTCGACGGGATCGTCCGTCTTTACTCCCCGCGTCAGGTGGCCGAGCAGCAGGGCACGCTTTCCGTGGACTACGCTGTAGCGCGGAAGGCGGCGGAGGAGTTCTACGCGCGGTTGCGCGAACTCTTCGAACAGCGCCGCCAGATCACGACCTTCGGCCCCTATTCGCCGGGCCAGGCCGTGATGATGAAGCGCATCGGGATGGAAGGCATTTACCTGGGCGGCTGGGCGACGTCCGCGAAGGGATCGCTGGCAGAGGACCCTGGTCCCGACCTGGCGAGCTATCCGCTCGGCCAAGTGCCCGACGAAGCCGCCGGGCTGGTGCGGGCGCTTCTCACCGCCGACAAGAACCAACACTTCACGCGCGCGCGCATGACTGAAGAGCAGCGCCAGGCGACACCGGTCATCGACTTTCGTCCGTTTATCATAGCCGACGCCGACACCGGTCACGGCGGCGACGCGCATGTGCGCAATCTGATCCGCCGCTTCGTCGAGGTCGGAATTCCGGGCTATCACATCGAAGACCAGAAACCCGGAGCGAAGAAGTGCGGCCACCAGGGCGGCAAAGTGCTGGTCTCCGTGGACGAGCAGATCAAGCGCCTCAACGCCGCCCGCCTGCAGCTCGACATCATGCGCGTCCCAGGCATCATCGTGGCGAGAACCGATGCCGAGTCCGCGACCTTTATCGAGAGCCGAAGCGACGAGCGCGACCAGCCTTTCATCCTTGGCGCCACCAACGTCGATCTACCCAGCTACAAGGCCGGCTACCTGGCCATATTGCGAAGGCTCTACGAACTGGGCGTCGAAGAGGTCCGCGGTCACTTGCTTTTTGCCCTGTCCGAAGCCGAGTACGCGACAGCCTTCGCGTGGCTGGAGCGGGTTGGACTCATGTCGGTGATCGCCGACCGTGCCCCGGCCCTCAGAGATATGTCGGCGGCCGAGCTCGACGCAGCACTCGACAAGATCGACACCCGCTATGTGGAATCCTGGCAGGCGGAAGCGGGGATGAAGACCTATGGTCTCGCGGTCGCCGAGGTGCTGGAGTTCCGCGCGGCCGAGGGAGAGCGTTTCGACATGACCGTCGAGGAATGGCTGGCGTTCTCGAAACGCGCTTCTTTCTACGAGGCCCGCGAGCAGGCTAAAAAGATGGGCGTCCACGTGATCTGGAATTGCGAGCTGCCCAAGACTCCCGAAGGTTTCTATCACCTTCAGGCGGGAATCGATTTTGCCATCGCCAAGTCGCTGGCGGTTGCCCCCTTCGCCGACCTGCTGTGGATGGAGACCAAAACCGCAGACCTCGAGGACGCCGCGAAGTTTGCCCATGCCATCCACGCCCAGTATCCGGACAGGATGCTGGCGTACAACCTATCACCCTCGTTCAGTTGGGATACCACGGGAATGAACGACGAGCAGATGAAGCGCTTTCCCGAGGAACTGGGGAAACTCGGCTTCGTCTTCAACTTCATCACCTACGGCGGCCACCAGATCGACGGCCTGGCTGCCGAGGAGTTCGCCACCGCCTTGAAGCAGGACGGCATGCTGGCACTGGCGCGCTTGCAGCGCAAGTTCCGGCTCCTGGAGTCGCCGTACCGGACGCCGCAGACCTTGGTCGGTGGACCCCGGCTGGACGCGGCTCTGATGGCTTCGTCCGGACGCACCGCAGCCACGAAGGCAATGGGCAAAGGGTCAACCCAGTTTCAGCACCTGGTGCAGACCGAGGTTCCGACCAAACTGCTGGAGGAGTGGCTCGCGGAGTGGAGCAAGCAAAACGACTATGCGGCCAAGCTTCGCGTGCGCCTGCGTCCACATACGGCAGGTTCGGAGTTGCTGGAACTCAGTGTGCTGAACGAGCCCAGCGAAGAAAGGCTCGCCAACGTGGTCTTCGCCTACATCCAGGATCGTCGCGGGCGCAGCATCCTCTCCATTCGCGACCAGAACACGCTCCCTCCGGTGCGCAAGAAGCGCCTGATGACGATCGCCCAGTTGTTCCTGATCCACCGCTACAACGCCAGCGCGGTGCACTACGTCACTCCGACCGAGGACAACGAGTTTCAGACCCAGCGGATGAAAAGCGCGGGCATCTTTTCGGATGTACATACCGAGATTGGGCAAATCATTGTCGCGCAAGTCAGCAAGGAGCGCGTCGCCGAACTGCTCAAGCCCGACCGGGCGCAACTTCTGGAGATCATCCGTAAGAAGTCCCCGGCTTTGCAGACGCAGGCGTAGAGAGAAGATTCGCAAGAGCTCAACGGCTGATGTGCCGCCAGATTAGCCCGGCGCTGAGTGAGGAGTTACCAGGCGAACGGTCCGCCATGGCGCTTGAAGGATCGCGGGAGCGCCGACAACTCAAGCACGTTCGGCTGCTTTTGACTGTTCGCGCTTGTCTTCGCGAAGTTGTGCTGCCGTAAAGGCCGAGCCGCAAGTCCCGCATCTCCAGCTGGTAAACGCGCTGGTCGCCGGGCTGGGCCCCTCACTATTCGTCTGGGATTGACTCGCCCGCACCGCCAGAACCAGTTCCCCGCCGCAATCCGAACATTTACGTTTTTGCATAGCCCCATTCAGACTCTCGTCCAGAGTCTCTTCCAAAGAGGTCGCCCACAGCTGCGTTCCGACCTTGTTGCTCTCTCTACTATGGCACAGATATCCTGTAACAACTGGTCAATTCTGACCGTCCGGCGCATTACGCCTGCCGACAGCAATTTGACGGGAAACGCAGGTCAGCGCGGATTGTCTGGCTTGGCGGTGAAAAAGCCGTCCATATCGGGGGCCGTCTTCGCGCCCCAGGGAAACTGCTCCACTCCCAGCGCGCGCAGGCTTAACCGCAGAATACTCTCGTGGTGATAGAGGCCATCGAGGGTAGTGCCGGCGGGAGTTCGCGAGCTGATAATCAGCGCGGGGATGTGCCCTCCGCCTTTTCTATCGCGCCGATTGGGATCGTATCGCCAATCCGCTTTCGGACCGGTCTCGCATCCTTCATCGAAAACAATCACCAGAAGCCCACCGCGTTGGAAGGTTTTCGACTCAATCAGGGGCTCCACATTGGTCTTCAGCCACCCATCGATTCCCTGCAGTGCCATATGATCTCCGCAAGGCGCGCTCTGTTGGGTCACCGGATCATGGTGCCCGTCGTTGAACAAATTGGGCACAATGAACGAGTAGTCCGGCAGACTGTCGTGCTTCAAGTCATCGGCAAAACTCTCAAAAGGGACAATATTTGCTGCCGGTGAGGCCTGCCCCGAGGCAACCTTGCCCCGGCGAACGTTCTCAAAATACGCGAATGGATTGTGCCGCTTCACGTAGGGGAAGTGGTCGCCGTCCAGGTAGCCGGCCCGGGGGATGCTCTCCGCGTATGCTTTCCACGTCTTGCCGTTCGCCGAAAGAATGCTGGCGATGTTGTCTCCGGCCACTTCTCCGGGAAACTTGTCGGCCAGAGCTCCGACCCATGGCGATCGTGTGCCGCTGCGCCCGGTTGTCAAGTAGAAGTAATTATTAATCGAGGGATGGGTGTTGGCATAATAGTTCGTGGCCACGCCATACTTTGCCGCCAGCGAGTTCAGGTAGGGCAAGTCCTTTGTGTTACCGATTATTTCGTCATAGTTCTGGTTCTCTTCGATGACCACGAACACATGTTCAAAGTGGGCCATCTCCACCGGAACGGGAACTGCGGGGACTTTAGAAACTGCGGGCTGTTGTCTGTTGCAGGATGCCAAAGCGGCCGACAGGAGGAGAATCAGCAGTCGCACTCTCATACACCCTTTAGGATACAGCTATGCGGTTGGCCGGGAGTGTACACTCTTGACCAGAACGACCGGGATATTGATGTCACACTGGTTCGTGGAAATGACGGGGAAGTAATGGAAAGGTTCATGAAATCCATGCAAAGCACTGATCTTACGGGCCCCAGGGCCGCATCACTCCACACCACAGCCGTCCCCTGGCGTCTGTGGGCTACCCAGATAGTGGCCCTGCTCCTGGTGGTGGCGATGTGCAGCGGCCCTTCGTTCGCTTACTCGGTTTTGACGCACGAGGAAATTGTCGATCTGCTCTGGTTAGACGAGATCCGCCCGTTGTTGCTCCAGCGCTATCCCGGCCTGACCGACGATCAGATCAAGGAGGCGCACGCCTACGCCTACGGAGGCGCGGTCATCCAGGACCTGGGTTATTACCCGTTTGGCAGCGTGGAATTCAGCGAACTGGCCCATTACGTTCGCAGTGGAGATTTTGTCCGCGAGCTGTTGATGGAGAGCGCGGACGTTAACGAATATGCCTTCGCCCTGGGCGCGCTCGCCCACTACGCATCGGACATCACCGGTCACCCGACGGTAAACCAGGCGGTGGCCATCGAGTTTCCGAAGCTGCGGGCAAAGTACGGCAAGTCGGTCACCTATGCCCAGGACAAAACGGCGCACCTGAAAACAGAGTTCGGCTTCGACATGGTGCAAGTGGCGAAGCATCGTTACGCCTCGGAACAGTATCACGATTTCATCGGCTTCAAAGTGTCAAAGCCACTGCTGGAGCGAGTCTTCCCAGTCGTTTACGGATTGGAGATCAAAGATGTGGTCGCGCACGAGGATCTCGCCATCGGCTCCTATCGTTTCTCCATCAGCCATCTGATCCCGGAAATGACGCAGGTCGCGCTGCAGACCCATAAGAAGGAGATGATGCGCGAACAGCCCGACTTCGCCAAGAAGAAGTTCCTCTATCGTCTTTCGCGCTCCGATTACGAAAGGGAATGGGGGAAGGACCACAACAAGCCCGGATTCGGCGCCCGTCTCCTCGCCGTATTCTTCCGGTTCGTTCCGAAAATTGGTCCCTTTAAGGGACTGGGCCTCAAGATCCCGACACCGCAGACCGAAGACATGTATTTCAAGAGCATCAATGCGACCGTCGATCAATACCGCCTCTTCCTCCACGCGGTGCGCGCCGGCTCGCTCGTGCTTCCCAATTGTGATTTTGATAGTGGCCGGGCGACCAAGGCGGCGGAGTACACGCTCACCGACGACACCTACGCCAAACTGCTGGGGCAGTTGTCGAGCCGGAAGTTCGACCGGACAACTCCGGAACTGCGCGCCAACCTTCTAGATTTTTATTCCGATCTCTCCGCTCAGATCGATACCAAGAAAGAGCAGGACGATTGGAAGAATGTGCTGACGGAACTGGATCAGTTGAAAGCGATAACGCCGAGTCCGGCGCTTGCGGTTCGAACGCGCAGCGATCTCACACTCGGGACGCAGGGCACCGGGATGTGCACGGGACAATAGAAGCGGACAATCGAAAAAACGACCCAGCCCAACCGAAAAATCCTAGGCGCTAACCCGCACCGATACCAGTTCCGGGTTGCAGTGGGAGTTTTGCATGGACTTGACCGCGTCTTCCGCTGTGAATCTCCCCATCACCAGGGCGAGTTTGCGGTCGGTTGTCGTCTGGATGGGAAGCCGATCGACCCGCAGCACGTATTGAGGAGCATGAGCGCCGCCACGGTTCACTTTCACAACGAACTTGATATTTTTCATGGTTCCTTCCAGGTTCTCGGTCTGTCTTGTCGCCGCCACGTGGAACGGACATTGACACTAGCCATTGGATCACTTGGGTTTGCAGTCGAAAAAATCCCCAGCGAACCGACAGTGCCGCGCCTCAGAACTCCTCCGGGTAATCGTGGAGGAGACAGTGCTCAGACAGGCTAACTTATTAGAGGAAATGAAAGAGTAAGATTAAGAAAAAAGTGCTTGCTCAACTTCAATACTAGGCCGATCAACTGCCATTGTCAAATGTGCTAACACCTTTCCGGTCAAGTGGTGCTGCAACGCTTAAACGGGACCTCTACCTCCCGAATGTGAGAAATCTTGCTCAGAATCGCCGGCCACTTTCCTGTCAACGTCACCGGATGGGCGCGCCTTTGGCCTGTTGCGCGAACGGGTTCGAGGACAACTCGCCCCACCACTGGTTCCGATAGCGGCTGTCCGTTACGTGAAGGCAGTTCCGTTCCCTGCACAGTCTCTCGCAGCCAGGCATCGCCGACATCAGTTCGCGCATCGAAACCGTGCATCGGAGCAAGCGGATGTCAATCTTCGACGAGCAATACCGGGTTGTCGCGATCGCAGGTGACCGTCTTGTCATTCGGGGCGTTCTCAGCGGCGATGTGCTCACCATCCTCAATCCTGGGCCCGACACTCCTCTCACGCCAGAAGAATACCCGCCCGGAAAATTAATTGCCCTGACTGACCCCTCCGCTGCGCCTCTGAATTAGGTTGAATGGAGAACGAAAAAGGTTGGCAGCCCGGCAGGGATTCGAACCCCGATACGCAGCTCCAGAGGCTGCAGTCCTACCGTTGAACGACCGGGCTGTACTGCGATTCTAAATCATTTTCCGGTCAGGACAAAACGTCACCCTCTCGTTCTTGGGGGAGACACGGGCACCTTGGTCCGTCCCGACCGGAGCGGATCCGGAACAGCAACCTCAAACAATTGGACCCCACCCGAGTTAGAATCTCTGGTAGCGATACAAGGAGTGGACATGCCCAGCAGCGGAACTCTATCCGAAACTATGCGAGCGGAGACCGATTACGCCGAAATGGCGCGCCGGCCTCTGGAAGCCGAACAATGCGCTCTCTTCGTCGTCGATATGCAGGAAAAATTGTTGCCGCCGATCTGGGAAAAGGAACGGCTGGTGCGCAATGTGCAACTGCTGATTCGCCTGGCTGGAATCCTCAAAATCCCGGCCCTGGTCACCGTGCAATATGCCAAGGGATTGGGGAACACCTTGCCCGACATTGCGTCGCTGTTGCCTGACACTCCCCCCATCGATAAGCTGACTTTCTCCTGTTTTGGCAGCGATGTCTTTTGTTCCTTGCTGAAGCGCATGCCCGGGCAGCGCACAACGGCGCTGGTTTGCGGCATGGAATCCCACATCTGCGTCATGCAGACGGCGCTGGGTGCGCTGCGGGAAGGCTACCTGGTGCACGTGGCTTCCGACGCAGTCAGCTCCAGGACAGAATTGAACTGGCGCATCGGATTGGATCGTATGCGTGCCGCCGGAGCCATTCTTTCTTCGACCGAAATGATGATCTACGAACTGCTGCGCTCATCGGGAGCGCCCGCCTTCAGAGAATTGCTGCCTTATCTGAAGGGATGAGTATCAGTCGTTGGTCGTTAGTCGCAAGTCGTTGGCAAACCCCGAACGACCAACGACTGACTTCGACTACCCTGCCGTTTCCTCTTTCTGTTTCACCCGCACGACCGTGATCTTCGAGAACCCCTCCTCAAACGTCGGAGCCTTCAACTTGCCCGCCATCTTGCGCATGATATCCTCCGGCACCGCGCGCCCACGTCGCTGGTGCCGTTCCATGCAGACTTCCAGCGGCACGTCGAAGAACACGCCCTGCACATCGTAACCATAATCCTTGGCCAGTTTGATCCAGCTATGGCGGTCGTGGGGAGTAAGGTTGGTCGCATCCACGTAGTTCATGGGACGGCGCGCAATCAGCCGCGCCTTCAACATCGATCGCAGGTTCGAAAACACCAGATCCTGAAAGCGCTGTTCCTGCGCATCATCGAAAAGAAGTTCGCGCAGCAGATCGCTGGAAAGCGGATGAATGTTGTGCCGCTTGAACCAGGAACTCTTGCCCGATCCCGGCAGCCCGATCGCCAGAACAACCGTGCCCTTGCTGGCGCGGGCAGGAGCCGCCGCAACTCCAACGGACGCAGCCGCATGGGCCGCCATGGCTTGGGCCGGCGCAGCTTGGGCTGACACACTTGGATCCGGCAACGCTGGAGGCAGCGCCGTTTTCACCGGCGACTGCTCGATAAGCGCCGGTTCCGGGGCGGATGCCTCCTCTGCGGATGTCTTTGCCGCAGCTACCGCCGCGGCTGCCGCGGGCCGCTGGCGCGATCGGCCGCGACCGCCGCGGCTTCGTCGCCGGCGAGTCGCCCGCTGCCCAGGCTCAGCCGCCATTGCCGCGGATGCGCTCGCCAATGAAGGTTCAGGCGCGGACTCAGGCGCCATCGTCGGGTGGCGCGATTCCACCACAGGAACCTCCGCGGGAGCCGCCGGCGCCGCGCCCGGCTCATCGTCATAAAACCGCGGCTGCAACGGCTCTGGTGCCTTGGCCGTTTCTTTGGTGGAGCTGGAGCCGTCTCCGGGCTTCTTGCGGCGCTTTAAGCGCTCGCTCATCCATTTGCGCATATAACTTGCTTGTAGCACACCTGTGCACACCGGAGCAATCCACGCCCCGTTGGCGCCCAGGATACCTGAAGATTGAGACATTGAATCATTGAGATATGGAATCATTGAAAATCGCGACAATGATTCCATACCTCGATGTCTCAATGATTCAATCATGTTTACAATAGCCGACAGGGTAAACCCATGAATCCAACTCATCCCGAAACTCTCCCCATCGCCGCCACAGCCACGCAGCTCCCCGCTGTGCCGCTGACCCTGGAAGGCTACGCCACACTTCACCAGATGATGCGTTTTCGTTGGACCGCCTGGCGCTCCACTTCTGAGAGCACGCGCCGCGAGATTGCCGCCGAAGCGGCGCCCGTGCTGGCGGCCATGGAAACGAAATCCGATGGCCAGTCCGCGCTCTTCTCCTTGCTTGGACACAAGGGTGACCTGATGCTGGTGCACTTCCGCCACAGCTTCGACCAACTCAATCAGGCCGAACTCGACCTGGCGCGCCTTCGCCTGAATGATTTCCTCGAACCCACGACGTCCTATTTGTCGGTGATTGAGCTGGGGCTGTATGAGTCCACGCTGAAGACTTACAAGTCGCTTGCCGATCGCGGCGTCGAACCCCACTCCGAAGAATGGAACAAGGCCATCGCGGAAACCATCGCGCGCCAGAAAGAGGCGATGAAACCGCGCCTGTTCCCGGCGATGCCGCCCAACCGCTACATCTGCTTTTATCCCATGGATCGCCGCCGCGGCGAGGACAAGAACTGGTACACCCTCCCCATGGAAGAACGCCAGCGCCAGATGAACGAGCACGGTCTGGTCGGACGCCGCTATGCTGGAGAAGTCAAGCAGATCATCACGGGCTCCATAGGCTTTGACGACTGGGAGTGGGGCGTCGACCTCTTTGCCGACGATCCCCTGGTCTTCAAAAAGCTGATCTACGAGATGCGCTTCGACCACGTCAGCGCAGTCTATGCCCTGTTCGGAAGTTTCTATATTGGCTTGCGCTGCCCTGCCAGCCGGCTGCACGACTTGCTGGAAGGAAATTTGCCGGCGCACGCTTAACCCGTGAACCACGAAGGAGGTCCACGAAGGGAACCTTGGGGACTTTAAGCTTCGTGTTCCTTGACCTTCGTGTTTCCTTCGTGACCTTGGTGGTTCACGCTTTCTTGCCGCGAATGCGCTTCGCTTTCCGAAAGCGAAACTCGTGCTTCCGCATGTCCACGCGCAACCCGCGAAACGTCACACCTTCCATTCGCAAGCGGAATCTTTGCTCCGCGGCATTTTCTCCGGCCAACTTGATCGCTCCGCCCGAGCCCACCACGCGATGCCAGGGCAATCCCGGAACCTGCCGCAGGATGCGCACCACTTGACGCGCGGCTCCGGCCCAGCCCGCAGCCTTGGCTACAGCTCCGTAACTCGATACCATCCCCGCCGGCAAGTCGAGGATGCAGCGCACCACGCACGCACGCTTGTCGTCCAGAACGTTTCTTCCGGAACCCCTTGATGAGTTGGTTTGAGTCTTCCGCTTCACGGCCAATGCTTAGTGGAAAATCATGTTAACGTAGATTCATCAATACAAAAGTTTACACACGCCCGTAAAACCAAGGATTACGATATTTGCATCCCATGTCTTAAACTCACCACCAAAAACTGCCTTTTGGAGAACACTATGCTTCGCTGGTTGAAAGTCCTGCCTCTCGCGTTGGTCATTGTGACCTTAATCATCGTTACCAGCAGCTGCAGCACTTCCGGTAGCTCGACGCAGGCCCGCTTTGTCAATGCCATCGCGGACACCCAGGCCTACAACAACAGCGGATTGGATGTTCAGGTCAACGGAACCAAGGATTTTACCAACGTTACGTTTCCCGTCCCCGCGTCGTCGAACTATACGAGCATCCCTGCGGGTAATGACACGATCGAAGGGCTGCAATACAACAGCACCACCGAGGTCTTCAGCAATTCCAACGTCAACTTGAGCGGCGGGAAGCAGTACACGCTGGTTGCGACTGGATCTGCGGCCAGCACCAGCAGCGTTGTCATCCTCGATCCCGCTGACAACAACACAGCGCCCGCGAATGGCTCCGTCAATTTCCGCGTCATTAACGCATCGTCCTTCGGACCTAGCGGGGACGGAGGGGCTGTGGATGTTTATATTCTGCCGACCGGCACCACCACCAATTCTTGTTCGGCGCCAAACTGCATCCCGGCCCTCGCCTACCAGAGTACGAGCGGCTACATGACCCTTCCCTATAACTCCAACGGCAATGGTTGGCAGTTGATCGTCACTAGGAGCGCGGGGAACTCGACACCATACTTTAATTTTGCCATCGCTAATTTCGGCAGCGTGTCCGAAGGGGCGATTTGCACGCTGGTGCTAACGGACCAGGAGAATGGAAATGCGATGAGTACGCTTCCAGTGCAGTTAAATGACCTCAATGGATGCAACCCATGAACTCGATTACCCGTCGGCCAGTCGCTTAACCCGGCTCGGAGTCTCGCCGCAATCTTAAGAGTACCGGGACTGAGCCTCAGCGCGAGGCCCGCTGAACCACATGGCAAGCTGCTAGAATCCTCCTTGCTCACCACCCAACGGCCTTTTGGAGAATTAAGGATGTCTCGCTTGTCGAAAGCCCTGCCCCTTGCGCTGGCCCTTGCAGTCTTGAGCGTCTTTTCCTCCAGTTGTAGTTCCAGTAGTCCAGCGAGCGTCCGTTTTGTCCAGGCCATCCAGGACGCCGGCCCCTTGGATATCAATATCAGCGGCGCCAGCGCTACGAGCACGAAACAATTTACCGACATCGCGTTCCTCGGCGTTCAGCCCAATCAGCCGGGCTATACCAGCGTGCCCTCGGGGAGCGACATGATCGAAGGGTTCGTGACGGGAACCACCACCGTGGCCTTCAGCGACAATGCCACGTTGAGCTCTGCCGCGCAGTACACGCTGATTGCGACCGGGTTTTCTCAAACCGGCATGATCAAAGGCAGCAACGTTGTCTTGCTGCAAATATCTGACAACATCCCGGCACCACCATTGGCCGATGTCGCCTTCCGCGTCATTAACGCATCTCCCAGCGGACCCAGCGGCACCCCTGGCGCTGTGGATGTCTACATTCTTTTGAACCCCACCACCGCCCCCGAAGGCAACCCAACCATCTCTTCCCTGAGCTACACCCAAGCGAGCAAGTACGTATCCATTCCCAATAATCCCAATAACGACACCACGCCCCCAGGTTTTACCGTGTACGTTACAGCAGCGGGGACTATGCAACCAGTCATTAGCCAGCCAATATATCTGCCCGATGGAGCAGTTCGCACCCTCGTGCTCACCGACATTCAGAATGGGACAAAGATGAATTCGAGCTACCTGGAGTTGTCCGACCTCAATTGAGCGCGCACGACCCCATCGACCCTTCGTGGTGCTAGCCGAAACCTGAGAGTCGTATCAGGAACATCGCTTCAGCGATGCCGCAACCTCCTCGCAATCAAAAGCCCCTAGAGGCTGGGCATCCAAAGCCGCCACCACCTATGCCGCATCCTTGGAGAACGACCTGGCGGCCGTCTCTTCATCGTCGAACACTTCAAAAATAGTAAACAGTTTCGTGACCTGCAGAAGATCGCCCACGCGCTGGCTCAGGCTCGCCAGCTTCAAAGCGCCGCCGGCACTGCGGGCAGAAGTGAAGAGTGAAACCAGTGTGCCCAGCCCGCCGCTGTCGATGTAATTCACTTCGCGCAGATTCATTACTACCTTCGGACTCTGCGTCAGCAGTTTCCTGACCATGTCGCGCAGGCTGGCCGACTCTTCGCCGAACACCAGCCGCCCGCTGCAGTCCACCACCAGTACGCCTTCCAATGCTCGGGTACTCATTCTCAGTTGCATGGGTGCTTCGTCTCCAAGATTCGCGGTAAAACTCGATTCATGAGCGTACCCCGCCTGCCGAAGCCATGCAAGCGGACAGGCCGCGAGCCGCGGTTGCGAGCCCTACCGTTTGGCTCGAAGCTCGCGGCTCGTAGCTCGCAGCTCCACTGTATAATCGAGAATTCCGATGAGCTATCAGGTCCTGGCGCGCAAATACCGGCCGCAGAAATTCTCCGACGTAATCGGCCAGGATCACGTAACCCGCACCCTGCAGAATGCGATTGCACAGGAACGCATCGCCCACGGCTACATCTTCAGCGGACATCGCGGCATCGGCAAGACGACGGTGGCCCGTATCCTCGCCATGGCCCTGAACTGCCGCTCGAGTTCCAATTTTAATTCTAATTCCAATGACAAGCCGGTTAGCGAGCCCTGCGGCGTTTGCGATTCCTGCACCGAGATTCGCGCCGGCAACGCTGTCGACGTGATTGAAATCGACGCCGCCACCAATCGTGGCATCGATGAGATTCGCGAACTGCGCGAGGCCGCGCGCTACCGTCCCGCCCGCGACCGCTTCAAAATCTACATTCTCGACGAGGCGCACCAGATCACCGACGCCGCCTTCAATGCCCTGCTCAAAACGCTGGAGGAGCCTCCCAGCCACGTCATCTTCATGATGGCCACCACCCAGCCCGAGGATATTCCGCAGACTATCCGTTCGCGCTGTCAGCACTTCAGTTTTCGCGCGGTGAAGTTCGACGACATCATGGGGCAACTTCGCGACATCGTCACGAAGGAGAAGATCCCAGCCGACGACGATGCGCTCGCCCTGCTGGCCGAAGCCGGCGACGGTTCGCTGCGCGACGCACTGTCGATTCTCGACCAGGCCATCGCCTCAACTTCCGACCACCTGACTCTGGATTCGGTCCGCAGCCTGATCGGTTCCGCTCCCGCCGGAGCGCTCGAAACCGTGATGCAGGCGGTTGCGGAAGGTTCCAGCGAGAAAATTCTCGTGCTGGTCGACGAACTGATCGGGGAAGGCCACAGTCCCACGCATTTCGCCCGCCAACTGCTGCGCTTCCTGCGGAATGTGACCGTAGCCAAGATCGCAGGCAAGGACTCTGCGCTGCTGCAGATTTCGTCCGATGAACGCGCCCGCGTCGCCCGCATCGCCGACCTGTTCAGCGAGGAAGATCTGGCCCGCCATTTGCAAATCATGCTGCGCACCCACGCAGAACTGGGATACCGCCAGGAACAGCGCTTCCATCTCGAACTGGGACTGCTGAAAATGGCGCACGCGCAACGTCTGCTGCCCATTGAACAGTTGCTGAGCGATGCCGCGCCCATTACCGCCGGCACCGCCCGGCCTGGGGTCGTCAAGACCGGGATGGTTAAAACCATGGCTGCTCCGGCGGATGTTCGACGCAACGATTCTCTTACCCCGGCGCGCTCGAATTCGGTGTCACCATTCGCAGCCGACTCCGCGCGCAAGAGCAACCCGAAAGCCGAGACCTCCGGTGCAATCAACGTCACGACGGGATCGAGCACGAGCGGCGCAGGCGCCAATGTCGTCATCATGGGATCGGCCGCACCGGCCGTCGAACAATTACAGCAAGAACCGGATGCGCCTGCAGTCGCACCAAGCGAAATAAGGCCCGAGATGCGATCTTTCATCGAAGCCGGCGCGCTTCGCGATGCCGTTCTCAACGCGTTGGCCAATCAACAAATGCTGGTGTCGCTCTTAGCCAGCGCGGAGTGGAACCTAAGCGGAAACAGTCTGATCGCCAGGGTAGCGGCGTCGAGCACCATGATCGAAATGTCTTTCACTGCCGACGCGCGTCGCATAGCTGGCGCCGCGGCCAGCGGGTTAGTGGGGAAAGCGATCAAGATGCAAGTCGAGCCGGGGGGAGCGGCACAGCCGATATCCGCGCCCCCCCGGTCGGCGAACGGAAGCGCGCGCAGCCGGGCCGAACAAGACCCGATCGTGCAGCGCATGAAAGAAAAATTCCGAGCCGAAATTCGCACCGTGATCGATTATCGGGAGAAAGGATGAAGCAATTTGTAATTTGCGATTTGTAATTTGTAATTGAAAGACACCAAAGCGCGGTATTTTTAAAATTTACAAATTACAAATCACCAATTACAAATTTCCCTATGTCCGGATTCAATTTGCAGGAGCTAATGTCCCAAGCCAAGCAGCAGTACGAGACGCTGCAGAAGAAGATGGAGCTGACCGTGGTCGAGGCTTCGGCCGTAGGCGGCACGGTCACCGTCAAAATGGACGGTCGCAAGCAGGTGCTTGCCATCGTGATCGATCCCGAAGCGGTAAGAGCCGGGGATGTCGAGATGCTCCAGGATCTGGTGATGGCGGCGCTGAACGAAGCCAGCCGCAAAGTGGATCAAGCAGTGCAATCGAGCGTAGGTGGAATGCTCGGCGGACTGGGAGGAATTTTGTAATTTGGTAATCTCGTAATCTGAATCACCTCTGAAAGGATTGTCATCCCGAGCAGAGCGAGGGATCTGCAGTTTGGAGCGGGAAAACCCGCTGTAGGCCTTCAAATTACCCGATTACCAAATTACAAAATCACTATGTCTCGTTTTGCCGAACCGATGACCAGGCTCATCGACGAACTCAAGAAGCTGCCGGGCATCGGCAGCAAAAGCGCCCAGCGCCTCGCCTTTCATATCCTGCGCTCGAGCGCGGACGACGCCGAAGCCCTCGCCTCCGCCGTTCGCGACGTCAAAGACAAGCTGCGTCTGTGCTCAACCTGCAATAACATCACCGACGTCGATCCCTGCGTGTACTGCAGCAGTCCTACTCGCAATCAAAAGCTCGTCTGCGTGGTCGAGGAACCAACCAACATTGCCGCGGTCGAAAAGACGCGGCATTTCAACGGCGTCTACCACGTGCTCCACGGCTCAATCTCGCCCTTGCACGGTGTCGGGCCCGAACAGTTGCGCATCGCAAATCTGTTGTCTCGGGTTGGCCATGGCGAAATCGAAGAAGTAATCCTCGCCACTAATCCCACGGTCGAAGGAGAAGCTACCGCCACCTACCTGGCCCAGCAACTGAAGCGGCAGGGACTGCGCATCACCCGGATCGCCATGGGCATTCCCGTAGGCAGCGACATCGAATACACCGACGAAGTCACCATGCTCAAGGCCATGGAAGGCCGCCGGGAAATGTAGTAAGTCGACGGTCGGCGGCCTTCGTCCCCCAACTGAACCTGTGCAACACTTTGAAGCATTCCACCTGCCGGGCAACTGGCTTCGCCTCGAAGCCCGGCGAACACCATCAAAAAACGGATGCATTTTCTGTGATTTACGCAAATAACTGAAACTATTGCACTCAAGTTCGCATTGGCCCCTCAGTTGCTCCGTCGGTGACTGCGTGTCCGCGCTCTTTTTAGACGTTTGCTGGCGCGAGACGCAGAAGCGGACGCGAACCGCGCCTGCGCAAATCTCCAAAGCCAGCCGGCGCCTGGCTGCGATGTAACCGCATCTCAGCCGACGCTCTCGAGACCGGGCCTAACCGCCCGGTTTCTTTTTAGAGCCAGGGTACCCCGTCTCCAGCCCGGCTCCAAGAAGCCGATGTCGGTAAAGAACGTGCTTTGCCATGGTTTGTGGATTTGCTTTTGGACTCCGCGTTGTTACCGGCGATTACGGAGTTGATTCCAATTGGCTGGTCCTTCACAAACGGCTGGTACCATGATCCTTAGCCGCGCCCTCATCACCACTCATGCGGAAGCTTGAAAAAAGACAGATTCTGAAGAACGTTGGATCGAGTTGGTCGGCGCTCGGCATCAACGTGCTCGTCGGCATTTTTCTTTCGCCCTTCATACTGCATCACCTGGGCGACGCCGCTTTCGGAATCTGGGTCCTGATTTTCTCCGTGACCGGCTACTACGGGCTGTTCGATCTGGGCATCCGTTCGTCCATCATTCGCTATGTTTCCAAGTACACGGCGACCGGCGATCATGAAAAGTTGACGCAGTTCGTCAACACGGCGCTATTCAGCTACACCTGCATTGGCGCGGTGAGCATGGTGTTGACGGCGTTGCTGAGTTCGTCGGTTGAACATGTGTTCAAAATTCCGCCTGACATGCATGCGCAGGCGCGGGTATTGCTGTTGATGGTCGGCGCTTCCGTCAGTCTGGGCTTTCCGCTGGGCGTTTTCGGAGGCATGCTCGAAGGGTTGCAGCGTTTCTACATCCTGAACTGGACCAGCATCGGCGCCACCCTGGCGCGCGCCGCGTTGATTGTTTACTTTCTGCACCGCGGATACGGGTTGATCACGGTTGCCCTGCTGACGGTCGGCCTGCCGATTATTTCCTCGATTCTGCGCGGAATTATCGTCTTTCGCCTCTGTCCCACGCCGCTTGGTCTTCAGCATGTGGATCGCGCCTCGTTCCGCCACATGGCCAACTACGGCGGCACGACGTTTCTGGTGCTGGTCGCGTCCCGCCTGCGCTTCCGCACCGACGAACTTGTGCTGGGGACGATGATGTCCACCGTCGCCGTCACGTGGTTCAACATCGGGGCCCGCATCGTCGATTACGCGCAGGAATTCGTCTCCAGCCTGGCGCAGGTCTTTGTGCCCATGTCGAGCCAGTCGGAGGCCACGGGGGACCTGGAGCGCGTTCGCAAGATTTACATTGCCGGCAACCGTGTGTGCGCGTTCCTGATTTTTCCCATCACCGCCGTCTTGATTCTTCTTGGCAAGCACATCATCCGCATTTGGGTGGGAGCCCGCTACGTACCACACAGCTACCCGGTGCTGGTGGTGATGATCATTCCTTTTGCGTTCATGTTGGCGCAGGCGGCTTCGACGCGCGTGCTGTTCGGCCTCGGCACACATCAGACCATGGCGGCGGTCACGGTGATTGAGGGAATCGCGAATCTCATTCTCAGCATTGCGCTGGTCCCACCGCTCGGGATTGTCGGCGACGCGCTGGGCACGGCGATTCCCCTCAGCTTTACTTGCCTTGTGTTTTTGCCGCAGCACATGAAGAAGCGGATCGGGGTTCCGGTCAGGACTTTTCTCCGCGAGGCCTACACGCTGCCGATTCTGTTGACCCTGCCGCTGGTGGCGGCGCTCTGGTTCGCCAACCGGGTCTTCTATCCACGCAATCTGATCCAGCTAACGCTGGAAACGCTGGTAGTGAGTTCGGTTTACGGCGTCGGACTGCTCTGGGCCTACCGCACCAACCGTGCGTTCCATGTGGCCGAAATTGCGGGGTTGAGCAGGCCGGCGCGTCCCGAAGAACCGCCCCAGGCAGTGGTTGCGGTTGAATACCAGGGCGAGCAGTAAGAACGAGGCAGACACTCTCCCTGTTTCTTCCTTCTTTCCTCTTTGTTTATTCCTTCTTTCCTCCTTTCCTTCCTTCTTTCCTGGGATCTCTGTGGGTTGCACCATGGTAACCGCCGTCCGGCGGTCAACACTTGCTTGCGGTAAAATGATGCTTGACTATTGTTTTTAATGATTTGCAAAGGGTTTCCGCCGAGGTCTGGGGAACAAGACTGCTTCCCGGGTGGCACCGGATCCCAGAGCCGTGCGCGGTGTCGCGCAGGGGGTTTTAGGGAATGAGCGAGTTGTACGTCGTCGGCGGGTCCTTACGGAGCAGCTTATTCAAGGAGCTTCCAGAGTGGAACTCCTGCAAGAAGGCCGTGATCGTCAAGGTAAGTCCGCCAGCCAAGACTGCCGAAGTGGTGGTCGAATACGACTCGCCCAAAGATGCGGTCTCGGACTCGCCCGCCATTCTATTCAAGTCGGCGACGGTGGCCGATGACAAGCTTTACGTCTGCACGCCGACGGAAGTGCTGGTGTACAAGCTCCCCGGCTTTGAGCTTCTGCATTACGTATCGCTTCCCTGCTTCAACGACCTCCACCATGTGCGCCCCAGCGTGGAAGGCAACATCCTGATCGCGGATACGGGCCTGGATATGGTGGTGGAAGTTACTTACCAGGGCAAGATACTGCGGGAATGGAGCACCATCGGGGAGGATACGTGGAAGCGATTCTCGCGGGACATCGACTATCGAAAGGTGCCCGAAACCAAGCCGCATAAGTCTCATCCCAATCACGTATTTCAACTGGGCGATGAGGTTTGGGCCACGCGCTTCGATCAGAGAGACGCGATCAGCCTCACGCGCCCCGGCAGGCGCATCGACATCGCCGTCCAAAGGCCACACGACGGCCAGGTGATCGGCGACTGGATCTACTTCACCACGGTGGATGGTCATCTGGTGGTTGCCAACCGCCATACTCTGCAGGTGGAAGAGGTTTTCGATTTGAACGTCATCGACAATGAGCATCAGCTTGTGCTCGGCTGGTGCCGTGGCGTTGCGGTGATGGAGCGGCACAAGGTCTGGGTCGGGTTCACCCGCATCCGTTCGACGCGCTTCAAGGAAAATCTCATCTGGGCCAAGCAGGGATTCGAAACCCGCAAAAAAGCTACCCATATCGCTCTTTACGATTTGGCGGCCAGGAAATGTCTCGACGAAATCGACGTGGAGCCCTACGGGGTGGACGTTCTGTTCAGCGTTCACAATGCTATCCCGGAAACGGTTAAGGTGAGCCACCCTGCCGAAACCAGTGGGAGTGTAGGCGTCAAGGAGAAGCGAGAACACCGTGTGAGTGTTGGCAAGGCAGCCAGGAACGCCGCGAAGAAGGTATTCGTGAAGAGCGGAGCGTTTCGTTTTGCGCAGAAGCTCGCCGCCCCCGCTGCCGTGATTCTGCGTTATCACTCCATACAGGATCGCCCCCACCAGTACGCCGACACCATTGGCTGCGACTCCATTCACGCCACCTCGATCTTCGAGCGGCAGATGGAGACGATCGCAAAGAAATTCAAAGCCGTAAGTATGGACGACATTGCGCTCTTTCTGAAGGGCGAGAAAACCCTGCCGCAAAGAGCGGTCGCCGTTACTTTCGACGACGGTTACAAAGACAACTTTCGCTTTGCCGCTCCCATTCTCGACCGTTTCGGCATCCGGGCAACATTCTATCTTCTGGTCGATGCGGTGAACCGGGCAAGGGCGCCCTGGTACTGTCTGCTGCGGCACGCCTTCTGGACCGCGCGCAATCCGAAGTGGACCGATCCGGCGACCGGCGCGATTCGTGATCTCACAGACCCGCGGACCCGGGAAGCAGCGTTTCTGGAGGCCGCGGGGATCTGCTCGAAATCGAGCGCCGCGGCGCGTGATGAGCTGGTAGAAAATGCGGCGCGTTCCCTTGACCCGGAGCCATTTCCCGACGAGAGCAACTTGATGATGTCGTGGGATGATGCCCGGGCGCTCGCGAAATCCGGCCACATCGTGGGCTCGCACACCATGACCCATCCGAATGTGGCGCACGTCTCGGCGGAAGATGCGCGCTGCGAGCTGACCGAGTCCAAGCTCAAACTGGAAAAGGAACTCGGGGAAGCAGTCAGGCATTTTGCCTACCCGCATCCCGCGCTTAACCCGCAGTGGAATGAAACCACCCTGAAAATCACAGAAGAGCTTGGCTACGCGACTGCTGTAACGACGACGGTCGGCGCGGTAAGGGCCGGCGCACGCGCGCTGGCCATTCCCCGGACTTATATTCCTCGCGAGGAATCGGACTTCCTGTGGCACATCGAACGCACGCTGTTGTTCCGAACCCCTGATGCCAACCGAAACTGACCAATTCGCGAAGACCGAAGTAAGCGGCGTCTTCGATCGCATGGCCTCTTACTACGCCGACGAGCGGGGACAATCGCCCTGGTTCCAGGCGCAACTCAAGATCATGCTCGAAATGCTCGATTCGGAGCAGGGGCTCCTGCTTGATATCGGATGTGCGGCGGGCGCTGAGTTTGAGCCGCTGCTGGCCCGCGGCTTTCGCATTGTGGGGTTCGATTACGCTCCGGAAATGATCCGTCTGGCGCAGCAGCGCTTTGGCTCGTCGCAGTCTGTGGCCCTTTGCCGCGCGGATGCCGAATCCTTGCCTTTCCCGGATGCCAGTTTCGACCACGTAGTGTCTCTCGGCGTGTTTGAGTATCTGTCTACCTACGACCGTGGCCTCGAGGAAATCCGCCGCGTGCTGCGCCCCGGGGGAACCGTGATTATCTCGCTGCCGACTCGCATCAGCCTGGATCGTTGCTCTTACAATCTGATTCACGCCACCGCCGTCCCATTGTGGCGAGGAATCAAGCGGCTCATGGGCAAACGCAGGTCCGGCAAAGAGTTGGGCCGGCGGTGGAATCGTTGCCTCCCTTCGCAGGTACCGGCGCTGCTCCGCAAGCACGGCCTCGAACCGGTATACAGCGCTTACTCGGGGTTCCTCCTGTTTCCTCTAGGACAGGTCTGGCCGGCGGCGGAGCTTCGCCTTTTTTCGCTGATGGAGCGGTTCTCCAAGTCGCGCCTACTGGGCTGGACGCTGAGCCAGTACATGGTCAGCGCGCGCAAGAGCGAGTGAGGTTATCTCGCAATCCGCTTTCCGAAGGTAATTTTGATTCGGTTTAGAGTTCAATCATTCATAAGGAATACTGCATAGCATGGCGAAGAATCCATTCAGGGTCGTGATCCTAACTTCAGTTCCACCCCATCGCGTGGTGCGGATCATGACGCGCATTCAGCGCGAAGCCCCCGATGCGCAAGTGGCGGGCATCCTGTATGCGCCGTTCCTCCCCAAGACTCTGAAAAAGCGGTTCGCGACCTGGCGCAAAAAGGGAAAGCGTCTGGTGTACTGGCGCTATGTCTGGCATCGCATCGGCGCAGCCACTCGCCGCAATTTCAGCGGCTTGTTGGATGCTGTCCTCCGTTTCGTCCATGCCGCCCCGAGGTGGCCGAATGGCAAACCCGGAGACGGTCTTGCCGCTTTGCGGGCGGCCTGCGCGGCCAATCAAGTCCAGCTTTTCATCAGCCCCGATATTCACGCCGAGGGGGCGCTCGACTTTGTGCGCAGCCTCAATGCCGATCTAGGCCTGGTGTTCGGCACAAAAATCCTGAAGCCGGCGCTCTTCGAGATTCCTAAGCAGGGCTCGATCAACATTCACAAACGCAAGGTGCCCGACTATCGCGGAGGCGGCGCGGTGGGACTGTGGGAACTGCTCGACGACCAGAAAGAAATCGGAGTCACCGTCCATCGCGTCGAGGCCAAAGTAGATGTGGGGGCCGTGTTTCGTTCGGCGTTGATTCCGATCGAGCCCTTCGACAACCTGGAGAGCCTGGCTCTGAAGGCCGACGTGCTGGGCGCGGACCTCATCGTCGCCACGATCCGCGACTTCGCCAATGGAACGGTCACGGAAACTCCACAGGTTGGCCCCAGTCAATACTTCCGCAAGCCTACCGACGAAGACTTGCTGCAGATGAAGAAGAAGCTCGCGGCGCAACGTAGGAGCTATGATTCTCCTTCCCGCCGGCCAGCTTGGGAGTTGCTGCTCAAGTCGCTGGTGTATGCCGTGCCGGTCACGCTTCGAAATTGGCGGCGCCGTTTGCACGGAGATTTCCCAGTGATGATCCTTCGTCATCATCTGGTCTCCGACCGGCCACATCCTTGCGGAGTTTCGACGGTGCAGTTCCTTCGGCAGGTGAATTACTTGCTGCGTCACTATCGTGTCATTGGCCTGAGCGAGGCGGCGGAGTTGACGCGGAAAGGCGGAGTCAATGTGCCCACCGTCGCGATCACCTTCGACGACGGCTACGCCGACAATTTTGTGAATCTGCGCGCCGTCACCGAGGAAACCGCACTGCCGGTCGGATACTTCATCGCAACGGACTATATGTCGAGCGGCAGCGAATTTCCCCACGATCGACAGTCGAGGCAGCACGGCTTCCCTCCCAACACCTGGGAGCAGATCGAGTTTCTGAAGTCCAGTGGCTATGAGATCGGCAGCCACACGCGGAGTCACGCCGATTGCGGGTCGACCGATGAGGAGTTCCTGCGCCGCGAAATCACCGGCTCAGGGGAGGACATCGGGCAAAAACTCGGTCCCGCTGCGCACTTTTCTTTTCCCTTCGGACAGCCCGAGAATATCTCGGCCCCGGCGGCGGCGATTGCCTGCGCCAGTTACCGGAATGTTTTCTCCGGCTACAGCGGGGCCAACGTTCACACCGATGCCAGGAGAATTCTGGAGCGCGTCAATTTTCCATACACCGTGTGGGAGCTTGAACTGGAGTTGCAGTCGGTACTGGCCAGCGATGCCGAAGAACCTCCGCACTTGAAGGTTCGCTTCGACCAACCGGAGTAATTTGTTCAGCGAGGTAGCAAAGCAAGGAGTGCTGTTTAGTTCCCACGCCAAGGGCGCAAGGCCGCAATCCGTTTCCTACCAACCCAACAGGTTGCTCCGAATTTTGGTAAAATAGCGATTACCTAATGTTCTTAATGACTTAGAGGTTACCATCGACTTGTTTTTGGAAGCTGAATTGCTCTCTCCCCTGGTTCCATTGACATTAGACCGTATTTCACCAGCGGCGTACCGACCTGAATCCCTGGCTTTGGCCATGTTCCGGTGGTTACCTCCGGACCCACCAAGAAGCTTGACGAGCTGCAGCAAATAGGACGACCTTAAAGAAGAGACGACAAGAGACCCTCAATTGATTTTGATTTCAGCATAAATTCGTAGAAATCCTGGAGGATTACCGCTTTGAACACGATGACCAGCCACCTTATCGCCCCCCACGGGGGAGACCTTGTCCAGTTGCAAGTGCCGGCCGCGCGCGCCGCAGAGCTAAAAGCGCATTCGAAGGATTGGCCCTCCTGGGACCTGACGGCCCGGCAGCTTTGCGATCTGGAACTGCTGATGAGCGGTGGCTTCTCGCCGCTGCGCGGGTTCATGAACCGCGCCGATTACGAGGGCGTCTGCCACAACATGCGCCTGGCGGATGGCACTTTGTGGCCCATGCCGATCACGCTCGACGTTAGCGAGGAATTTGCCAAGAAACTGACGGCCGGCAGCAGCAAAATCGCCCTGCGCGACCCCGAAGGCGTGATGCTGGCCGTACTCCACGTTGAGGATGTCTGGCAGCCCGACCGCAAATCCGAAGCTCAGGCAGTTTTTGGTTCCACCAGCGCCGCCCATCCCGGTGCCGACTATGCCATCAACAAATCGAATCCGTGGTATGTGGGTGGAAAAATTGAAGAATTTCAGCCGCACGCGCACTATGATTTCCGCGCCCTCCGCCTCACTCCCGCGGAGCTGCGCGCGGAATTCGCCCGCTTGGGCTGGACGACCGTGGTGGCCTTCCAGACGCGCAATCCCATGCATCGTGCGCACGTCGAACTCACTCTGCGCGCCGCCAAGCAAGTTGAAGCGAATCTGCTGATCCATCCGTCGGTTGGTATGACCAAGCCGGGCGACGTGGATTACTACGTCCGCACGCGCTGCTACCAGTTGCTGCTCTCCAAATATCCGCACGGCACGGTCTCGCTCGCCCTGCTGCCGCTCGCCATGCGTATGGGCGGACCGCGCGAAGCGGTGTGGCACGGCCTGATCCGGAAAAACCACGGGTGCACCCACTTCATCGTTGGCCGCGATCATGCCGGCCCGGGAAAAGATACCGACGGCAAGCCCTTCTATGGCCCCTACGACGCTCAGGAAATATTCAAGAAGCATGAGGACGAAATGGGCGTCACGATGGTTCCCTTCCAGATGATGGTCTATCTGCAGAACGAAGACCGTTACGTTCCCTCCGATGAAGTGCCTAAGGGCGCTAAGGTGCTCGATATCTCCGGCACGGAACTGCGCCAGCGCTTGAACGAAGGCCGCGACATTCCAGCCTGGTTTACTTACCCTGAGGTCGTCAAAGAATTGCGCCGCAGCTACCCACCACGGCACAAGCAGGGCGTCACCATTTTCTTCACCGGGCTTTCAGGGTCCGGCAAATCCACCATCGCCAACGCGCTGATCACCAAGTTCCTGGAGTTGGGCGGACGTCCGGTGACGCTGCTGGATGGCGATCTGGTGCGCAAGAACCTGTCGTCGGAACTGGGCTTCTCCAAGGAACATCGCGACATTAACATCCGGCGCATTGGCTATGTCGCTTCCGAGATCACCAAGAACGGCGGCATCGCCGTGTGCGCTCCCATTGCTCCCTATGAGGCGACGCGCAAGGCGGTGCGGCAGATGGTTGAGCCGGTCGGCGGATTTATCCTGGTGCACGCAGCCACATCGATCGAAGTGTGCGAACAGCGCGACCGCAAAGGCCTGTATGCCAAGGCCCGCGCCGGCATTGTCAAGGAATTCACCGGCATCTCGGATCCCTACGAGGCGCCCACTGATGCCGAAGTGGTAATCGACACCGCCAAGCTGAGCCCCGAAGAAGCGGCGCAGGCCATTATTCTGCACCTCGAGCGCGAGGGTTTTATCGGCGCCAATGGTAACGGGTAACAATGTCAATAAAGTCTATTAATACAGTACACTTTATGGCATAATGGGCCTCGATATTGCCGTTTCTCAGTTCCTTAGCCTGGTTTTGCTTTACTAGAACTAGGAACCGGGAAACTCATACAACGAAATGGACGCTCTGCTTTTAAAAGTGCTGATCGGCTTCACGGTGGGAACGCTGATCGGGTTGACGGGCCTGGGTGGCGGCGTGCTGCTGCTGCCCATGCTCATCTTCGGGCTGCACATACCCGCCATTATTGCGGTCGGCAGCGACGCCCTGTTCAACTTCTTCACCAAAATTCCCGCCAGCATCATGCATTTGTGGAAAGGTACCGTCCGGAGAAAAGTTGTGCTGGCCATGGCTGTCGGCAGCGTGCCCGGCTCTTACCTCGGCGTGACTTTTCTGGTGCACCTGCGCCACGTCTATGGCAACGGCGTCAACGACTTCATCAAGTCCGCCGTCGGACTGCTGCTAGTCCTGATTCCCACGCTGCTTCTGTTTCAGGGACGGATTGAAGAACATCTTGCCAAGCGCCAGCCCACCATGAAATCCTTCGCCGGCATGAGCGTAATTGGCCTGGCGGGTGGATTCCTGGTCGGCATCACATCGGTGGGATCGGGCAGCATCATCATGATGCTGCTTCTTTTGTTTTATTCGTTCGCGCCGAAGATCATGGTCGGCACCGACATCGCCCATGCCGTGATTCTCACCGGCGTCACCAGCCTGCTGCACTGGCGCGCAGGCAACGTCGATCCTACGCTGGTCGTTTCCCTGCTCATCGGCTCGATCCCCGGGGGGATCGTCGGCTCGCACTTGAGCACGCGCGTTCCGGTGTTGTGGCTGCGTAGAATTTTGTGCACGGTTTTGCTGATGACAGGAGCAAGAATGCTGTGGGCCTAAGAAAGCATTGAGTCATTTAGACATTGAATCATTGCATCAATTAGTCGATCGTTCAATGACTCAATGCAGGCACTGGGTACTTATTCACGGAGCATAATGACCTCATACTCATTTACCGACACGCTCGACCGCATACACACCGCTCTGGAATCAGCCCGCACCGTCCTCAACCGCTTCACCCCCGGCGCCATTGAAACCGAATACAAGGTGGGACACGATCCTGTCACCGAGGCCGACCGCGCGGTGGATGAAGTTCTGCGGAAGAATCTTCTGCGCGCCGGCGAAGGCTGGCTCTCGGAAGAGACGGTGGACGACTTCACTCGCCTCGACAAACAGCGCGTCTGGGTGGTCGATCCGCTCGATGGTACGCGCGAGTTCGTGCAGGGCATCCCCGAGTTCTGCGTTTCGATCGCCATGGTTGAGAACGGAATCCCAGTCGCCGGCGGAATCTGCAACCCAGCTACCGACGAGCTCATCCTCGGATCGCGCGACTGCGGCGTGACTTACAACGGCAAACCGACAATGCCAAGCCAGCGCAAGGACCTGCACGGCGCGCTGGTGCTTGCCAGCCGCAGCGAAGTGAAACGCGGCGAGTGGAAGCAGTTCGAGTCTGCGGAGTTCAACATCCGTCCCATGGGATCGGTGGCGTACAAACTCGGCCTGGTCGCCGCCGGGCGTGCCGATCTAACCTTTACCCTGGTTCCAAAAAATGAGTGGGACGTGGCCGCTGGGGCGGCGCTGGTCGCAAGCGCCGGGGGCTGGACTCTGAAGCTCGACAATTCTCCGCTGCGCTGCAACCAGAAGAATCCGCTGATCTCCGGCCTGCTGGCGGGAGGGCCGTTTCTTCGGGAACCGCTGCTCGCCATGCTCGAACGCCACGCGCAGACCGTCAGCACCGAGAAACAAACCTAACTGGTTATATGAATTGTCATCCTGAGTGAAGCGAGGGATCTGCAGTCCGCCGCAAAATGCGGATCCCTCGCTTCGCTCGGGATGACAAAATCTAAAGAACAGTCATGGCCTCGAGCATTGTCTTCCTGATGTACCACGAACTGGAACTCGCTGGCCGGAAACTCTGCCAGTCCGAGCCCGGCTATGTGCGCTACATTCTGCCGCTCGAAACTTTCCGCGGCCAGATGGCGTGGCTGAGGAGATCAGGCTGGCGCGGTCTGAACGTCGGCGAAGCGCTGCGCTATCCTGCCGAGCCGAGCGTTTGCATTACTTTTGACGATGGCTGCGAGACCGACCTCATCGCCGGCGCCCCCGTGCTTCGCGAGTCCGGATTCAACGCGACTTTTTACCTCACCGCCGGATTCCTGGGCACACCCGGCTACCTCAATGCCAGCCAGGTGTGCGATCTGGACTCGCAGGGCTTCGAGATCGGCTGCCATTCGATGACACACCCTTATCTCGCCGATCTCACCGAACCGGAACTGAAGCGCGAAATCGTGGATGCGAAGGTGCAGATCGAACAGATCGTCGGGCATGCCATCGAGCACTTTTCGTGCCCCGGAGGGCGTTACGACCAGCGCACGTTGGAGGTGGCGCGCCGCGCAGGTTTCGCAACCGTTGCCAACAGCCAGTTCCATGCCAATTCTTCCCGCACCCGCCGATACGAACTCGGGCGGGTAGCCATGCTACGCGACCTCACCCTCGAGCAGTTCGCCGACACCTGCAGCGGCCGTGGATTGTGGAAGAAACGTCTGCAACATCGGGTCCGGCGCGGCGCTCAACGCGTGCTTGGAAACCGCGGCTACGATCGCCTGCGCGCAGCTCTGCTCGCGGACCCCCGCCAGTAACCTTGGTTTGGTTATCTTGGTTTTCTCCGCTGTCATCTTCATTTTCATATCGTTCAGGCCCATAGCCGCATCACACTCTCAGCCCAGACCGCCCGCCCCGCGCCTGTTTTCATTTAGTTCGCGGCAGGAGAACCGGCGGACACTGGCCGAATGCGAATCGGTACATGCCGCCCGCGCATGTACTAATGCGTCTCCAATGAACTTCTGGCATCTGGGAGCCCCTTCTTCATCCCGATAAATTCAACGTGAGGACAATCGACTAGTCCCCCAATTCAGTAGGGTCGAGGGCTCGCAATGTTTGAAACAGCAAGTGGAATCCTAAACAATAATTCTAGATTTTCTCGGGCGCTAACACAGCCTCTAAACGTTTTGATGGTCTTACTGGTGGTCGCGCTGATCACCACCTCATGCGGTACGACGGCACAAGCCGCCAACAAACAGAGCCAGGCGCAGCAGTTGGGCCTGTCCGGGAATCTTCCCTCCGGCACGGTGAATCAGTCTTACAGCGGGGCGCTGTCAGTGAGTGGCGGAAGCTCTCCGTACACTTTCTCGGTGCAAAGAGGCAGCCTGCCGCCGGGCCTCAGCATGGACCCAGCGACGGGAGCACTCTCTGGGAAACCTACGAGCGCGGGCGCATTCGGGTTCGAGGTGATGGTAACCGATGCTCCGCTACTCGCTCAGGGGAGCCAGTCTTTCATCGTTAGCGTCTCTGGTAGTGGCGTCGGCGGTGGGGGAGGCGGCGCTGGTGGGGGCGGCAACGGTTCGGTGCAGGTGGCTGTGTCTCCGACCAGTGTAAGTCTGTTCTCGCAGGGGAAACAGCAGTTCACGGCCACCGTCAGCGGTAGTGCCAACACGGCGGTGACCTGGTCGGCGACGGCAGGCTCGGTCGACGCCAACGGTCTTTACACGGCCCCGAAAGTAAACTCGCAAACCAACGCGACCGTCACGGCAACCAGCAACGCGGATTCCACCAAATCAGCCAGCGCTGCCGTGACCGTGAATCCGGTCAATAATAACCCGCTGCAAATCACGACCGGGAGTTTGCCACAGGGGGAACAGGGAATTCCCTATAGCGAACAGTTCACCGCGACCGGCGGAACCACGCCCTACAGTTGGAGCATTTCCGCGGGCTCGGCTCCTCCCGGAACCTCGATGAACGCGAATGGGGATTTTGGAGGCACGCCTGCCGCCACCGGTACTTTCAACTTCACGGTGACGGTGACCGACGCCACCGACCATACCGCGACGGGCAACTTTAGCGTGACCGTGGCCAGCGGAGGCAATTTCGACGGTCCGGCAGAACTGCCGCGAGTGACGGTTCCCAGTGCGATGGCCGACACGCCCGCGCCGGGATCGGTCATCAGCGTCAATGCCGGCGGCAATTTGCAGACTGCCCTGAACAATGCGCAGTGCGGCGAAACAATTCAACTTCAGGCCGGCGCAACTTTCTCTGGCAAGTTCATTGTGCCGGCGAAGAACTGCGATAACAGCCACTGGATCATCATCCGCACCAGTTCACCGGACAGCGCTCTGCCGGCCGAAGGGCAACGCGCCACACCCTGTTATGCCGGGGTCGCCTCTCTGGTGGGCCGCCCACAATACAACTGTTCCAATGCCAAGAACGTGATGGCAAAGGTGCAAAATTCCAACAAAGCCGACGGTCCGTTCCAACTCGCGTCCGGAGCTAACTTTTACCGCTTCATCGGGCTGGAAGTGACGCGCGCCGCTGGAATACAAGGGCCGGACCGGCTGATTTCGGGCCAGGGCACGTTCGATCACGTCGTGGTGGATCGCTCCTGGCTGCACGGAAACTTGCAGGATGAAACCAACGCTGGCGTCAACCTGGATGGAGCAACCAACGTAGCGGTGGTTGATTCTTATTTCAGCGATTTCCATTGCATCTCCGTGAGCGGGACTTGTACTGACGCTCACGCCGTTGCCGGAGGGGTCAGCAACACTCAGGATGGTCCTTTCAAGATTCAGGACAACTTCCTGGAAGCCTCGGGCGAAGCCGTCATGTTCGGCGGTGGAGCAGCCAATATGACCCCCACCGACATCCAGATACTCGGCAACCACTTCTGGAAGCCCTGGCAATGGATGCCGGGCAACCCGAATTTCGTGGGCGGAGCGGATGGCAATCCCTTCGTCGTGAAGAACCACCTGGAATTCAAGAATGCGGTTCGCGTGCTGGTGGAAGCAAACCTGATGGAAAACGTCTGGGGAGGATTCAGCCAGGACGGTTCCGCCATTCTGCTTACTCCCAAGAACCAGCACACTCCGCAAGGCACTGACGTTTGTCCCTTGTGTCAGGTGACCGACGTCACGATCCGCTATGTCCACATTTGTCATGCCGGGGACGGAATGCAGATCGCAAACGCGCTCTCTGGAAACGGCAAAGATGGAGCTCAGGCGCTGGCCGGCACACGTTATAGCATTCATGACGTGGTTCTCGACGACCTCAGCCGGAACTACACCGGCGGCGGCGTCGTGTTCATGATCATGAACATGTGGCCCAAAAACCCGCTCAACACCATCACCATCAATCACGTCACCGGTTTCCCCGATCCCAGCAGCCACGTGATGGAAATCGGGGACATCTACGCCAATGCTCCCATGTATGGATTGGTGGTCACTAACAACCTGTTGGTTACTGGGAAATACCCGGTGTGGAACACAGGAGGCTCCACCAGTTGCGCTGTGAAAGACGTGCCCATCACCACCATCACCACCTGCTTCACCACCTATGTATTCGCCAACAACGGCCTGATAGCGACGCCGCCGGCGTTCCCACCGTCAACCTGGCCGTCGAATAACATGTTCCCGCAGGCCGTCACCAATGTCGACTTCATGAACTACAACAACGGCAATGGAGGAAACTACGAGCTGCAGTCGAGTAGCCCTTACAAGGGCAAGGGTTCGGACGGCAAGGATCTGGGAGCCGATATTGCCGGGCTCAACGAAGCGCTGGCCAACGTCGAATAGTCTTTCCTGTTCGGCGGATTGCCAGTTGCCAAATCGAAAGTCCCATCGAGGTCCGCGGTTCGCCGCGGACCTTCTCTTTTTCTGCGGCTCATATAATCCGCAGCCTTGGACGATCGGCGCTCCGTGCTATCATCCACTCATCCCAGTGCACTGTGGACTGAACGGCTCCTCCGCGGTGATACAGGTGCATGCGCGGGGCGTGCGATTAAAGGAGATACTGAAACATGGCTCCGCTTCCCTGGCGACCCCTTCCTGCTTTCTACCTCGTCTCCTTGTTTGTGTTGGTATTCGTGCTGCCCGCACTGGCGACCGCCCCTCCCACGGGTGAAAATGCGTATTGCCTTAAGGGCAACGTCGCGCAGTTTGGCGCCAAGGACGGCGTGGCTGAACTTCCCAAAGCCTGCTACTACACCGGGCTCGATGGAACGCCCTCGCCCGGCAAAGAGATTCGCGTCGGCGCCAAGGCGGATCTGACCTCCGCCATCGAACACGCCAAGTGCGGCGAAACGCTGCTTCTTCCCGCCGGAGCTGTTTTCGAGGTGAAGGAGTTCCCTTCGAAGAAATGCGACGACCAGCACTACATCACCGTGCGGACCGACACTCCCGATTCCAAGCTTCCCCCTGAAGGCTCGCGCATCTCTCCCGCATGGGCGGGAGTCGCCAGCCTTCCCGGCCGTCCGCCCTTCGCTCAACCCTCCGGTGGACCTGCCAAGTTGCTCGCGACCCTGGTCGCGCGCCGTCCCGCGGGCACGCCCGTCGGCGATCACATCCGTTTCATTGGCATTGAGTGGAACACATCGGCCGATGACGACATCGGGCGCATGGTGACCGCCGAGCACGGAGACCACGTCATCTTCGATCGCAACTGGTTCCATCCCGCCGAAGGCAAGGAAGTGGGCCACGGTGTTGGCATGATCGACGGGGCGCACATGGTCGCTGTGATCAACTCCTACATCAGCGGCCTGAACTGCATTGCCCGCACTGGAAAATGCACCGACGCGACTGGCGTAGGCGGCGGCAAGGGCGACGAACAAATCTCCACACTAAAGATTTACAACAACTTCATCGAGTCGTCCGGCGAGAACATTCTATTCGGCGGAAGCGCCGCCTCCCAGGTCCCCACCGACATCGAGATCCGCCGCAATCATTTGTTCCGCCCCATGCTGTGGAAGGAGGGCGAACCCGGCTACACGCCGACCGCTTCAGGGCAGCCCTTCATCGTCAAGAACAACTTTGAACTCAAGAGCGCGATCCGGGTTTTGTTCGAGGCCAATCTGCTCGAAAACTCCTGGGGTGGTTTCAGCCAGACCGGATTCTCCATCGTGCTCACGCCGCGGAACCAGCAAGGCCAGTGCCCGGTGTGCCGCCTCAACGACGTCACCATCCGTTACAACCGGATTCGCAATGTTTCCGGCGTGTTGCAGATAGCGAACGCGGGCGCGAGAACAGCGGAAGCGAAGGGAGGAGAATCGGGCGCTTTCCCCGCCGACGGCGGGCGCTACAGCATTCACGACATCTTCGCCGACAACCTGCATGACAAGGATTACAAAGGGGGCGGCACCTTCCTGATTATGGTCTCGTTTAAACCACCGGTACATGACATCGAGATCGATCACGTAACCGCGTTCGTCACGGGCAGGCTGCTCTCGATCCAAAATTCTGAAGCGAAGCTGGCGAACTTCAAGGTGACCAACAGCGTGTTTTCCGTCGGAGACCGGCGGCCAATAGCCTCGGCCGGTGGAGGTCCCGAAAGTTGCGCGGGCAAGAACCAGGCGCAGGGCGGCGAAGCCGTTTTGCAAGCCTGCTTCGATCCCTATAAGTTCGAAAAGAACTTAATCATCAGCGATCTCGGATCGTTTCCAAAAGGGAACTTCATCGTCGGGTCGCCGGAAGCGGCCGGCATCCACGAACTGAAAGATGTCATCGGCAAGGATCCCCGGCTCTGCCGCGCGAAAGGGCCGGGCTGTTCCAAGACCTCTCCAGGGGCAGGCGCGGCTTCGGACGGACGCGATCTGGGCGCCGACATTGATGGCATCGAAGCGGCGATTGCGGGAGTGGAGTAGATTTCAGCGATTCTTGCTGGAGATTCTTGCGGAGAGCGATCATCCGCATGTTTCCGCATACTCGCGCACCGACTCAATCACACACCAAATTGACGCAGGTGGTGGTCGAGGTGTTTGTACATCCCCGTGGCCCACTCATGCGGCCTGATCTTGCCAAAGAAAGGATGCGGGTGCGTTGTGCATTGCGCTTCCCCGCCCTGATGAAATTGGCGGACGCGAGTTTTGAGTTGTTCCCGCTCGCGGCTGAAATCGCGCTTGTCGGAGATCACTAGTTTCTTGTCGGTGGGGCCATTCCGACCAAACGGCTTGTCGTTGGTAAAGATGGGCCGGGCGAAGGGTCCAATCAGACGCCCGATCAACAGCCGCGGCCGGATCAGCCGGCCCGAAGCGAGGTCGAGCGCTGCAGAGCAATGCGCCATCATCTGTGCCACATCCATCTTGCCCCACTGCCGCTGCGAGTCTGGATGCAGTTTGTCGATACGCGAGATCACCTTGTCAACTGCGTCGGCCTGGAACAGATTTTTGATTGTCGATCACCCCCGGGCGTCCTTGTGAATCGCCGAGAATGATAGCACTTCCTCTCTGCCGTGAGCCCCGGCCCGGCGTGACAACTCCCGTAATCCGTTTCGTTTAGGAAAACTGTGACTCGGCTGGAGAGAACTCGACCGTCCCTCCGGGACTCGTTCATTCTATCCACTACCCCCGGCGCTGAAGCGCCGGGCTAGTGGCGGACGCCCCTCCGGGGCTGGATTTTGGCCGGTTCCGCTCCACCGGATTGCCGGAAGGACTTAGCCTCTCATGCACACTCCTAGGCGCCAACCATGTTCTTCAGGGCCGGATGGTTGTGGATGATCAGGGTCGAGCCTCTTAGTTCGGCGAGATCGTTTCTCCTGAACTCGGACAGCAGGCGGGTGATGGTTTCGCGGCTGGTGCCGATGAGCTGCGAAATTTCTTCGTGGGTCATGGCTAGGCGGACGCGCACTGATCCCTTTGTGACCTGACCATCGGCGGCGGTTTCCAGCAGGAACCGGGCGAACCTTTCCGAAACGGAGTGTGAAAAGCCGATGGTGCGCACCACGCCGTAAGAATCGGAACAGTCGCGGGCGAGATGCTGAGTGGCATGGCGAGAAGCGTCAGGGTGCTGGCTGAGGAAGTGAAGCATGTCTTCGCGGCCGACGAAATTCAGCTGGCAAGGCTGCATGGTTTCCACCGTCAACTCGTACGGTCCGCCGGTGATTACAGCGTGCAAGCCGAGAACTTCCCCGGCCTCCGCGATGCGAATAATCAAGGTCTTGCCATCGCGCGAGGTGGTGCAGAGCTTGGCGCGTCCCTGACAGAGGATGAAAATTCCCCAGGGACTCTGTCCCTCGACCAAAACCACGGCGTGTTCGGGGAAAACGGCGGCGTGTTTTATTTTGTTGAAATCCGCGATCGACTCAGGAGAAAGGTCGCAGAAGAAACTGCGGGAACGGAGATGGCAAGTGAGACAGCTTTCCACGCAGTTCAAGCCGGACGTCATGACGTTCCTCCATCGCTTCGCAAAAAGATTTGTACGCCGGTTGGATAGCAGCGATTGACAAGCGCCCATATTGAATCTCGTGGCCAGCCGGACCGCCCTTTGCGGAAGAAGATGACGGAGTGACTGCACGCCGGCTGCCGTTCCATTTCGGGGTCGGCAACGCAATGCTTCCCATGTGGATCGCGCGAGCAGCGTCAGAGAATCGCCGGAGGGCTGGCTAGGCTGCCGAGGGTTGGGCGACGCTGGCAGTTGGGAAGATCGTTGACAAGGCCTCAAGTGAAACGCGCCTTGTGGCGAGCCGTCTGTCCGTTGAGGCAGATCCGAGGGCCGATTTTGGAACCGGTACGCCCCTTGACTGCTTCAACTCAGTCTTCGTTGTCGCCCATGGAGGGTTGGCGAGCCTGGCCGACGTTGCAGGTTGGATGTGATGAAAAGATCCTGCTGGAGAGCGCGCGGGCGCCCATCACAGAGCGATCAGGGCTGCGTGGGAAGTCAGCCGTCCCTTCGGGACTTGAGTCATATTTCCCGTTCCACCGGATGGGCTGAACAATGGTTCTCACACAGACGCGATCGCCCTGGAGATTCCGCACCGCAGGTCTCGGAGATTACTTCATCTCTTTCATCTCAGCTTTCGCTGGCTTGGCGGTCTTGCCTTTCAGCTCGACTACGATTACATCCATCCCTTTGTCGCTAGTGTTTTCCGGCAGGTGGGTCTCGGCCGCGCTATACTGTGCGTCGCCTGCCTTGACGGCAAAAGGTTTCTTTGTCCCGTCCGGATAGTTGAACGTCCCGTTGGCGTCGGAGAGGAACACGGCGACCGTGGCGGGATGGCTGTGCATGACCGACTTCTCGTGCGCACCGTAGTGCACCTTCAGAATTCGGACTTGGGCGTTTTCGCTGATTACTGTGTAGTGCTTGGAGTCAACCTTGACCGCATCTTGAGCGGAGACGATCGATACAAAACACAGGCACAACACAACACCATAAAGCGTGAGTCGCAATCGCATTGGTTCTCCTTGGGCTTGCGGAATTGTTCTTGGGAAACGCGACCTCACCCTACTCCGGCGGTTTAGCGATGTCAATCGGAGGTTGGGCATCTTGATCTTTCTCAGGGGCCGATCGCAAACACTAGAGGACTCAATCAGAACCGTTCCCATGTGCGCGGAAATTCGTGAACAGAGTTGGGGCGCTGTTTCCAGGACAGGCAAGTAGTTTGATGGTGCAAGCAAGATACATAGGTCTTTCGCTTTGCACAGGATGACAGAAGCAGTTATGGGTGAGCGATCAATCAGGAAGGGCAAAAGTCAGGGTCACGTCCGTTTGAAACTGGGAGGGGTGGTCGTGCTGGAGATAGGGCCGGTAACGCCAGGTGCGGACCGCTTCGGCGGCGGCGGCGGCCAAAACCGGGTCTCCTTTTAGAAGGCGTACGTGGGAGACTGAACCGTCTTCGGCAACCAGGACTTCGAGGACGACGTCGCCGGTGCGATGCGCGGCCAGGGCTGAGGCGGGATACTGAGGTTCGGTACGGCGTTGGAGGCGGGCCTCGGCCTGCTCGGGATCGAGCCATACGCTTGTGGGTGGATCGGCTTTCGTCGAGACACTTGAGGTTGTTTCTGTCGCGGCATCGGTAATCTGCCTGCCCGGAGTAGGCTTGGTGCGGAAGATGACTTTGCCTTTTTCGTAGATGACCAGCTCGCCTGCCGCTGCGGCGGGGGGCGCCGACGATGACCTGGACGATTTCCCCGATGCCGTTGTTGGCGCTTTTTCAGACGGCGTTTTGTCCGCCGGTCTTTTTTCCAGCGGCGTTTGTTCAGGTACTGATTGGATTGCTTGAGGACTGGCTGCGGCTGGGGCTGAAGTTTGCTCCGGTGGACAGCCGGACGCGGCTGTCCCTACGCAAGACTGGGCCGCGGCGGGTGGTTCGGCATGGCTGGAGGCAGACGGAGACGGGCGTAGCCAGCCAATGCGAGAACCGATGAGCAAGCTTAGGGCGATGGCGGCGACAATGGTCAGGATTCCGAGGGCCAGGGCCCAGCCTTCGTACGGGAAGCGGTGAATGGACAGAGGACTGGCGGCGAAATTGGGCGGCGGCGTCACTTCCGGCGGCGTTGCTTCCGCTGGGAAATCCAGCGGAACAAGCGCAGGTGAGATGAACTCGGCAGGAACTATGCCCACGGGCCTGCGCTGAGTGAGTTCGAGGGCGGCTTGGCGAACGCGGGCGCACTCCTTGGCGAAGGCTTCCAACAACTTCTGGTCAGTGGTGGAGAAAGCGGCGGGCGAGGTGGAGAACACCTCGAGAACTCCGGCGAATTTCGTGTTTCTATCGATGTCGAAACCGTTGTTGGTCTCGTTGTTCGTCTCGAAGACGGGAACCGCCAGGATGGAACGGATGCCGAGGCGGCGGGAAGTAGCGGGATCGACGCGAGGGTCGCGTTCGGCATCGACGGACAGCTGGGGCTGCCGAGTCTGGAGGCAGGCGCCGGAGAGACCGTCGCGAGGCTTGAGCGGGACGCCGAGACCGGGGGCCAGATGTCCGGTGGCGGCGCGGCACACCATCTCATTTTCATTTTCATTGCCGCGGACGAGGGCGAGGGCGGCGGCGCTGGCGCGGGTGGTTTCGGCGGCGCGAACCACCAGTTCGTTGAGTACCAGGTCGAGAGCGAGGTCGGGCGGAAAACCGGCGAGGATGTGCTGTTCAAGAGTATGGGATGGATCCGGGGGCGACTCCTCAGGGCGTAACGCTAACCTCGGCATAGATTGCGGGAACATGTTTGTTCCGAGTGCCTGCCGTCATGCGGGGGAAAGCAGGTTCCTACTGAAGTTTCCACCGAAATGTAAGGGAAGTCAATTGCCCGAATAGGGTTGGCCATCGGGTGATTCCGCACCTTTCTAACGGGACACGAGAAAGCCGTGTCCTCAGTTTGGGTCGGTAGGACAGGAGAGCCAAGCGCAACAAACAGGGGAGTTAGATCGATCCCCCGGGCTGACAGCTTGATCGAGACACTAGCGTCCAGGCGAGCAAAATTACTGCCCGGTTTCGGTGAAGACGGCAGGGTTGGGTATGCCGGTAGCGGTAGCGTTGATGGTGACCGTGCCCGCGGTCCCTGGGAGCGTGTAGACCTGAGTTGCTGTTCCTGTGTTGTCGGTTACGCCGGGATTGGGATTTGCGAATATGCCTCCCGCGCCGTCGTCGTCAAAAGTGACGCTGACACCCGCAACGGGATTGTTGTACTGGTCGGTCACGAGCACGGTGAGGTTCTGCGGCAATTGGGTTCCAGCGGGAGCGAACTGATTATTGCCGCCGGTGATGGCGATGTTGCTGGGGGCCGCGGCAACAGCGGTTTCGGTGAAGATGGCGGAATTGTTTACTCCGCTAGCGGTCGCGGTTATGGAGATTACTCCCGCGATGGTTGGAAGCGTATAGAACTGGGTCACCGAGCCTGTGCCGTCGGTCGTGCCGGGATTGGGGTTGGAGAGCGAGCCTCCCACGCCGCCGTCGCTAAAGTTGACGCTGACACCGGAAACGGGATTGCCAAACTGGTCCGTCACCACCAAGGTGAGCGCCTGAGGCAATTGCGTTGCGACCGCAGCCGACTGATTGTTGCCGCTGGCGATGACGACGTTGACGGGCGGTCCGGCGAAGGAGTTCTCGACGAACACAGCCGGGTTGGCGACTCCAGCGGCGGTGGCCGAGATGCTGATCGTACCGGCCAGCGGCGGAAGCGTATAAACCTGGGTTGCAGTTCCAGAGCTATTCGTCACTCCGGGATTGGGGTTGCCAAAGACGCCTCCCGCGCCGCCATCGCTAAAGCCTACACTCACGCCGGAAACAGGATTATGGTACTGGTCGGTCACTAACACGACCATCGCCTGGGACAACTGCATGCCCGCCGTACCGGTCTGATTGCTTCCGTTGACGACGGCAATGTTGGCAGCCGGTCCGGTGACTGAATTCTCGGTGAAGACGGGGGGATTCGACACGCCGGTCGCGGCCGCGGTGATGGTGATGGAAGTTGGGACCGTTGGCAGAGTGTACATCTGGGTCGCGGTTCCATTGCTGCCAGTAACGACAGGATTGGTGTTGGAGAAAGTGCCTCCCGCTCCACCGTCGCTGAAGCTTACACTGACGCCGGAGACGGGATTGTTGTAACTATCGGTGACAAGCACGGTCAGAGCCTGAGCCAGTTGTGTTGCCACCGTACCGGATTGATTGTTGCCGCCGGTTATGGCAATCGTGGTGGCCGATCCGGCGACGGCAGTCTCAGAGAACACTGCGGGCTTGGAGACTCCCGCGGCAGTGGCCGTGATGGTAATGGAAGAAACGAGCGGCGGCAGGGTATAGGACTGGGTCGCCATTCCATTAGTATTGGTGACGACCGGATTGGAGTTAGAGAACGTGCCGCCAGCTCCGCCGTCGGAAAAAGCCACGCTGACGCCAGAGACAGGTTTGCTGTTTTTGTCGACGACGAGCACGGTGAGAGCCTGAGGCAACTGCGTACCGGCGGCAGCGGACTGATTGTTGCCACTGACGACCGAGATGTTGGACGGCGTCGTGACCGTGACGGTAAAGGTCGCCGGGGTGAGGGTGCCGCTGGCGGCTTTCGCTTGCACCGTGCCAGTCTTTGCGGGGGTCGTATAGGAAGTTGCGGCCTGCCCGTTAGCGTCCGTGGTGACGGTGGTGTCCGTGAAGCTGCCACCCTTTCCGCCATCGTTGAAGGTCACGAGCACTCCCGGGATCGGATTCGCATGGGCATCCACAACTGCCGCCACGAATGGCTGGACCAATTGAGTATTCACGGGAGCGACCTGCTGGTTGCCGGAGATCTGCTTCACGGCGTATGGAGCTCCGGGAAGAGCGGTTTCGGTGAACACGGCAGAGCCGTAGCCGTTGGCCGTGCAAGTGATGGTCACAATTTTGGCCTTCACTCCGAACGTGTAGCTGGTGCTGAAGTTGCCTGAGCTGTCGGTTTTACCGGTTGCGGGGTTGAACTTTCCAGCCGACTTGTTGTCACTACAGCTCACGGTTACGCCCGGGATTCCGATCTGGTTGTAAGCGTCCGTTGCCTGCATGGTCAAGGGAGTGGGGAGAGTGGTTGCAACCACGCCGGACTGGTTGTTCCCCGAGGAGACGAAAAGAGCAGGCAAGAGGCCGTAGACGTAAAGCGCGGTGAGGCCTCCGACGTACACCTTACCGTTCACCACCGTAGGAACCACAAAGCGCGAGGTTGACAGAATCCTGTCCCGAAGCTTCAGGGCCTGTGTCGTGTCGTAGAGTTCGTTGGAAAGATTGGTGGCATCGAAAGCATATAAGACGGGTGTGCCGTGCAGCATCGCCCACAGGATTCCGTTGTTCGAACCGTTGGCGGAAATCGAGATGGAAGGGCCACGATCGTTGAAGAACACGCTGGTCTGTTGCGACGGCTGATTCGACAAGAGGCCGGTGTCGCTGTCCAGCGAGAACACTTTGATGTAGTCTTTTTGTCCGGCCAGGTACACATTGCCGTTCCAGTACGCCGGAACCGTCTTGATGGACGGCGTGATCCCAGGGAACTCCTGCACCACCATATCCGAAACCGCGTTGAATCCGCCCAGGTCGTCACGGTCGATGAGATAGAGCGTGCCTTGCTTTCCGCCGCCCACCAATTCGTGGGGTGAGTCGGGATCGTCGGGCAGAACGACGACCCCTCCGGAGCCGAGATCCAGGTCGCTGTTAGCCAGCGTCGCCTGGTTGTATGGCGTGAAGTAGTCCTGCACGGTGAATCCGTTTTGCACCGTGCTCAGCTTGAGAATGCTGTCTCCGAAGTCCGTACCGCCCGCGTTGATATCGAAGGTGCCGTTCGCGGTAGAGACGTAAATGAAGCCTTGGCTGTCTGCTGCCGGCCCGCCACCGCTTGCCCAGAACGACCCCTGAGTAGACTGCGGCGTGGTAATGAAAACTCCGACTTGCCGTAACGTGGAAGCGCTGTAGGCCAGCAACCAGCCGTGGTAACTGTAAGCATCGCAACCGTTCGATCCAAAGCCGATATACACCGCGCCATTCAGCAGCAGTAATGCCGGCCGCTGCAACTGGATGGTCGGAGTAAAGGTGACCGCTCCCTGACTGGTTTGCACGGTCGCGCTGATCTCTGTCGGGCCACCAAACTTCTCCGTTCCGGAAGCGAGATCCAAGGCATGCAACCGGAAGTGATACACCCCGGCCGAGTCGATGGTTTTCGCAACCACGTAGAGAGTATTGGTGGTGGGGTCGATGACCGGCGTGCCCATGATGCCGATTTCGGTATAGCCGGGAGTGCCGCACCCGTAATGATTGGCGTCGTCGAGAATGGACCTGGGATAGTTCACCTTCCACAACGCAGTGGCGTTGCCGCCAATGTCATTGTCCGCGTCGAACGCATAGACGGTGTCGTGCTGTGTCGCAACATACACCACGTTGTGGGTTGTTCCGTTCGGGAATTGAACATTGGGCACATAGAGCGGCTGGGCGACGATGGAACCGTCCACACTCTGAGTGAAAAGCTTGCCGAAGGTATTCGCGTTCACGTTCGCTGGAGTCAGGATGGTCTCGTTCACATTCTGGCCGGTTCGCCCTACATCGTTGTGGTGGGTCAAAACGCTCGCTTGAGCGTAAGCGCGCTGGGGCGCAAGCACGAACGGGCAGAGAGCCAAGAGCGCAATTATGCGGAGGGTATGCAACGGAGCTGTCGGCATGACCGTGTTTCCTGTAGGAAATACTCTCCTGAGGAACACACTGTGCATCCCAAATGTGACCGTTCGCATAGAGCTATTGTCCCTGCTCGAAAAAATAGACGGGGTTGGAGACTCCGGCAGCGGTGGCAGCGATCGTGACACCACCGGGAGTCGCGGGGAGAGTATAGAACTGGGTTACGGTTCCAGTGGAGTCGGAAGTGCCGGGATTAGGATTCGAAAAAGAGCCTCCCCCACCGCCGTCGCTAAATCCAACGCTGACGCCGGCAACCGGGTTGCCGTATTGATCGGTCACCTGCACGGTGAGGGCCCCGGGCAATTGAGTGCCAGCGGGAGCGAGTTGATAATTGCCGCCGGTGATGGTGAGGTTGGCGGCCGGTCCGGCCACGGAAGTTTCGGTAAAGGTGACGGGGCTGGATATCCCAGCGGCGGTCGCGGTGATGGTAATGGAGGAGGGGAGCGTGGGCAGCGTATAGACCTGGGTCGCCGTTCCATTGGCGGCGGTTGCTACGGGATTGGGGTTGGAGAATGTGCCTCCGGCGCCGCCGTCGGAAAAGTTAACGTTGTCGCCAGAGAAAGGATTGCCGAACTGATCGCGGACGAGCACGCTCAGGGCCTGGGGCAATTGCGTTCCGGCAGCAGCCGATTGGCTATTGCCGTTGCTGATCGATAGCGTGGTGGCGACCGGGGCCACCGCGGTCTCGGTGAAGGTGACCTTTTGAGTCGAGCCGCCTTGGGGAGTGAAAGTGGCAGTAACGGTCACCGTGGCCGGAGTTGAGGGCAACAGCAGAGTGGTACTCGCCAAGCCCGTGGCGCCGGTGACCGCGGAAGACGGATTGGGAACGCCCCCTTTATTAGAAGTGAAGGTGACGGTAACACCGGGGACGCCGTTCTTGTAGGCATCCTGGACCTGGGCGACGAGGGGCTTCGGAAGGTTGAAGCCGGTGGACCCGGTTTGTTTCGATCCGCTGAAGGCAAATATCTTTGCGGCGGCGGCCGGTGTAGCTGTGGCGCTGGTGGCGATGCTGCCGGAGGCAGTCCCGTTAATCATGAGCGCGGCCGTCAAGGAATAGGTGCCTGTCTTTTGGGGCACGGTGTAGGTGGTCGAGACGTTGCCGCTGGAGTCGGTGACGGCGGAGGGAGGATTGAACGAGCCGCAGGTGGTGGCGCCGGGTTTGGTGCATCCGTCGCTGAAGGTGACGGTGGCGCCGACTACCGGTTGTTGGGAATATGGATTCTCAACCTCAAACTGCAGCGGAGCGGAGAGCGCGGTGTTGACGGTGGCCGTCTGGTTGCTGCCTCCGGTAACGCTGATCAGTTGATACAGCCCGTAGATTTCGAGACTGTTTTGGGTGGCGACATAGACTCTGCCATTGGCGACAGTTTGAGTAACGAAATGGCCGACGGGTGGTAACTTGTCGCGTCCGTTGGGCGCCTGATTCGTGCCGTAGAGCTGCTTCAGAGTAACCGCGTTAAAAGCCAGGAGGTTCGGGCCCTCGATGACCCACACAATTCCATTGTTGTTGCCATTCGCTGAAATCGAGGGCGAGTGGGAGCCGGAATATTTCCCGGTGGTGAGAGGAGTGCCGAGCAATCCGCTCGGCAGCACTGGGAAAGCGGTGAGCGGAAATCCATTGGGGGCAAAGTACACGGTGTTGTTCCAGTAGGCGGGAGCGCCGAATTGGATTTCATTGTTGGACTGGCCGGGGACGACGTTCGGGTTGAGACTCAGTTCCTGAATAATTTGACTATCGTTTGCCGAATACATTCCCATGTTGTCGCGATTGAGAACGTAGACCACGCCCTCCTTGCCCCCGGCTATGAGCTCCGGAACCGGAGTGCTCTGATCGGGAAGAACGATAGCTCCGGTGGAACTCAAATCGAGATCGTTGGAGTTGAGAAAGGCCTCGTACCAAGGTGTGAAGTAGTCGGCAACCTCGAGAGTGGGAGAAAGCTTGATGACACTGTTGCAATAGGTCTGTCCACCCTGCGGGACGTCGTAGCCGTGGGCGCCGGCTTCGGCGGTCTCGACAAAGATGTTGCCCTGGTCGTCAGCGGCGAGACCGCTGCCCGCCTGCCAGATGGAAGTCAACCCGTAGTCGGGCGAAGTGTTAAAGACATTCAGCTGCGACAGGCTCGTAGGGTCGTAAGAAAGGACCCATCCGCTGTTGCCGTCGTTGCAGAAATTCGAGCCGAAGCCCATGTAAAGGACACCGTTCAGCAGCAGGAGGCCGGGGCGGTTCTTCTGGTGGAGGCTGTTGAAGTTGGTGACGTGTCCTTTATTGCTGGTGCTCTTGGCGGTGATCAAGACGGGGCTGCCGGCTTGCTCATTGCCGGTGGTGATATCGAGGGCGTGCAGATGGTGCCGGACGGTGGTGTTGAGAAGAGTCTTGGCGACCAGATACATAGTGTTGGTGTTGGGATCGATGACGGGCGTCCCGACGATGCCTTCCTGGTTGAAACCGGGAGCGGTGCCGCAGGGGAGATACTTACCGCTGGCGGTGGTGCCGCCCACGTTGAGCATGCTGGCATACCAGAGCTGCGCGCCATTGTCGGCGTCAATCGCGTAGACCGAATCCGCCTGGGTAACAATGTAGACGACATTGTGAGTGCCCTGGCCGGGCATGTTCACGTTGGGCACATACAGGGGCTGCGCCATCACGACATAGTCGACCGGAACGCTGAACAGACGTCCGAAGCTGTACTGGTTGACATTGCTCGGGGCGAGCAGGGTTTCATTGGTGTTGGCGTTGCTGCGAGTGTTGTCGGCGTGGCTGGTCAGCAAAGGCTGCTGCGCGAATGACGAAGACAGCAGAATAAGATTGACGATAAGAAAAGTCAGCCAAACACGGCTTCCACTGCTGGAACCAGTGGAAGTATGGAACCGCGAACGGACTCTGACAACTGGGTGTGACAAAAAGTGGCACATTGTTTTCACTGCCTCCAACTATCGCTGCCTGGGGTCAGCCCTGTTAGATAGCACTTGAAACTCCGGAGATAGGGTCGGCTGGAAAAGGCGCTATAGACAACGAACTGCAACGATTAGATGAGTTTTTATACCACCGGAATGAAGAGTTTAACAATGACACTTTTTGGCTAGAGCGCAAAGTCTTGCACACTATGCGTCTTTTATTTCGGAAGCTTTCCCCTCTTGATGGGCTAGCGAGTCTGGGTCGTTTGCTTCCCGGCACTTACGAGTCTGTGTGAGAACTCGGTCGTCCCTCCGGGACTTTAGCTCTTATCTTCCCTTTACCTAGCGCTGAAGCGCTGGGCTATGCTCGGTGGGCCCGGGGGTGAATTCTCAGGGGCACTTTGGGCTAGTAATCGAAGCGCAGGCGCAGGGAAAAGGTGCGCGGAGAACCGATGGCAGTGCCGGAGAAGACGCTGGCAAAGTTGATCAGGTTGAGGCGGTCGTTGAGATTGCGTATATCGCCTTGCAGGCGCACGGCGCGCGCTTCTTTCTTGTACAGATCGACGGCAGCTGAAAGATCGACGGATAAGGATGGACGAACACGTCCCGCCGGGAGATTGACTCGATTGACTACAGCCTGGCCGAATTGTTCGACAAGAATAGGGGTGAGCGTAGCGATGCTCTGTCCGTTGAAATCGAGATCGGCGGGAAGGCCGGTGCCGTAGGAGGCGCCGGCCGACGTCCAAAAACGCGACCAGGGCTGGTAACGGAGCTGTCCGTGGGCGGTGTGGCGCTGGTCTTGAGAGACCCAGATGCGGGCGTTGGAGTTGAGAAGATTGGAGGCATCCTGGCCAAGAAACAATCCGCCGACCGCGGGGAGACGTGCAGAGGCCGCCATGTAGGAGTAGTTGAACCACGCCGACCATGGACCCCACTTGGGCAAGGCGAGCTGGCTTTCGGCGCCGTAGATGTGGGCGGAACTGAGCGCGATGGGGAAACTGACGCCGGTACCGAGCAGGCGGTCGTCGTCGGCGAAATTGCGGATATCGCGCTGGAAGAGGTTGGCGGACATGTGAGCTTTTTGGAAGAGCTCCTTGGTCGCGCCGAGTTCGTAATAGTTGGCGCGGGACGGGCGTAAGGTAAGTTGCGCGACGCTGCCGTCGAGGGTACGAACTTTGGCCGAGGTACTGAGAAGCAGGTTCTCAATCGCAGGTGTGCCGAAGGCGCGGTCGTAGGATCCACGAAACACAACGCCGAGTTTCGGGACGTACCAGGAGAAACCGAAGCGCGGGCTCCAGGCGGAGTCGGTGACGCGAACGCTGTAATGGTCGAAGCGAATTCCTCCGCTCAGATTCAGGTTGCCGAAATGCGCGTTGTCCTGGACGAAGAACGCCTGTTCTCGATCGTCGCCGGATTGGCGGAAGAAAAAGTCGCTCGGCGTGGAGGGATCGAAGATGGGCTGGCAGTCGATCCCGCCCGGCTGGCAGATTTCGGTGGCGGTGATGTGGTAGGAAAACTGTTCGTGGACAAAACTGTAGATGGAGTCGGCCCCAGCCTTGATTTCGTGGTGGTTGAAGGTGGCGGCGACGGTGGCATTGAGATAGCCTTCGCGGAAGCCGCGATTTTGAAACGGCTGAATCGGCCAGGAAGCCGCATTGGAGATGAGATCGGCTTCGTCATCACGCACGCGGCCCTGGACGGTGCCGAGCACATTGGCCGAGAAAGTGTGCTGATACGAGACCTGGCCTGAGACTTCCCGATTGCTGCGATCCTGGCGCTGCCGCATCTGCTGCTGGATGAGTTCATTCGGCACGAGAAAGCCGGCGCGATCGAAACTGAGCGAGAGGCGGAGACGGTCCCTGAGAGTCAGGTCGCGCTCGAAACTGCCTTTAACTCCGGCGAGGGTGGCGCTGTTGGTGAAGTTTTCGACCGCCGGGGCGTCGAGAAAGCGGTCGGTGCGAGCCGCGTCCAGGGAGAGACCGAAGACGTTGCGACCGTCAAAATAACTCGCGCCGAGGTAAGCAC
>Ga0075030_100000129_pt1 | contig 56833 bp, 45 predicted proteins | sample LitLauG_LLR_2012_FD_71393 | JGI IMG/M metagenome (GOLD analysis project Ga0075030, IMG submission 71393) | Freshwater sediment microbial communities from Pennsylvania, USA - Little Laurel Run_MetaG_LLR_2012 | ecosystem: Environmental > Aquatic > Freshwater > Creek > Sediment | place: USA... | reverse complement strand
CGGCGTACGCCGTGGGCGCGCAGAAGGGCTTCATTTACGTGCGCGCCGAATACCCGCTGGCGGTGAAGCATCTCAAGACCGCCATTAAGCAGGCCGAGCGGCTGGGCCTGTTGGGCAACAACATTTCGGGAACGCGCTTCAGTTTCCACGCCGATATCCGGCTGGGCGCGGGGGCGTTCGTTTGCGGCGAGGAGACCGCATTGATCGCTTCCATCGAAGGCAAACGCGGCACGCCGCGCCCGCGCCCGCCCTATCCGGCCGAGGAAGGGCTGTGGGGCTGCCCCACGCTGATCAACAACGTGGAGACCTTCGCCAATGTGGCGCCCATCATCCGCAATGGCGCCGGCTGGTTCGCCGCCATCGGCACGGAGAAGAGCAAGGGCACCAAGGTCTTTGCGCTGGCGGGCCGGGTGGAGAACACCGGGCTGATCGAGGTGCCGATGGGGATCACGCTGCGCGACATCATTTACGATATCGGCGGCGGCATCCCCGAGGGCAAGCAATACAAGGCCGTGCAGACGGGCGGCCCCTCGGGCGGCTGCATTCCGGCCCCGCACCTGGATTCGCCGGTGGATTACGAATCGTTGGCGCGCATCGGCTCCATCATGGGCTCGGGCGGCATGATCGTGATGGACGAGACGTCCTGCATGGTGGACGTGGCCAAGTATTTCATGGAATTCTGCATGAGCGAATCGTGCGGCAAGTGCGTGCCCTGCCGCGCCGGCACCCAGCAGATGCATGCGCTGCTGGAGAAGATCGCCGCGGGCCAGGCCAACGCGTCCGACCTGGCGCTGTTGGAGGAGTTGTGCGAACTGGTGAAGAGCACCAGCCTCTGCGGCCTGGGGCAGAGCGCGCCCAACCCCATCGTGACCACGCTGAAGTACTTCCGCAAGGAGTACGAGGACCACATCGCCGGCGCGGACTGCCCGACCTGCCACACGGCAGCGCGTGAGGAGGCCACCCGATGACGAAATCGCCGGTCCGCGTCAAAACCCTGACTATCGACGGCCGCGAGGTGGGCGCGCGCGAAGACCAGACGGTCCTCGAAGTGGCCCGCGAGAACAATATTTTCATCCCTACGCTTTGCGCCTTGCCGGGACTCTCTATGGTGGGCGCCTGCCGCCTCTGCCTGGTGGAGGTCAAAGGCGTTCCGCGGCTGTTGCCGGCCTGCGTGACGCGCGTGGCCGAAGGCATGGAAGTCACGGTCAATTCGGAGCGCCTCGCGCGGCTGCGCCGCGGCATTCTGGAGTTGCTCTTCGCCGAGCGCAACCACGTCTGTTCGGTCTGCGTGGCCAACGGCCACTGCGACCTGCAGTCGCTGGCCCTCCAACTGGGGATGACGCACGTCCACTTCCCTTACCAGTATCCGCGGTTGCCCGTGGACGCCTCGCACGAGCGCTTCGTAGTGGACCACAATCGGTGCATCCTGTGCACGCGCTGCGTGCGGGTGTGCGGCGAAATCGAGGGCGCACATACCTGGGGCGTGATGGCGCGCGGCGTGGAATGCCGCGTGATCACGGACCTGGCCCAGCCGTGGGCCAATTCGGAAAGCTGCACCGGCTGCGGCAAGTGTGTGCAGGTATGCCCCACGGGGGCGCTCTCGGAGAAGGGAAAGTCCGTGTCCGAGATGTCCAAACGCAGGCAGTTTCTACCCTATCTGACCCTCATGCGCGAGGGACTGCGATGAGTAAGATTCGGTTGGCCACGGTCTGGCTGGATGGCTGCTCCGGCTGCCACATGTCGCTGCTCGATACCGACGAGCGGCTCATCACTCTCGCCCAGCTTGTGAGCGTGGTGTGGGGCCCGCTGGTGGACGCCAAGGAGTTCCCCGCCGAGGTGGATGTGACGCTGGTGGAGGGCGCGATTTCGAGCGAAGAAGACCTGCACCGCATCCAGCAGGTGCGCGCCCGCACCAGGGTGCTGGTGTCGCTGGGCGATTGCGCGGTAACCGGCAACGTCTCCGCCCTGCGCAACAAGTTCGGCGCCAACGCCGTGCTCAAGCGCGCCTACCTGGAGAATGGCACGCTGGATGCGCAGATTCCGCGCTCGGTCATTCCCGCGCTGCTGCCGCAGAGCCGGCCGGTGCACGAGGCGGTGCCGGTGGATGTATTCGTCCCCGGCTGCCCGCCTTCGGCCGACCTGATCTTCTCGGCGCTGAGCGAGTTGCTGGAAGGCCGCATCCCCAGCCCGGCGGCGAAATTCGGATAACCTATGCCACGGCAAACCATCGTTATCGACCCGGTGACCCGCATCGAGGGCCACTCCAAGATCTCCATCCACCTGGACGAGGAGGGCCACGTGGAAGAGGCCTACTTCCACGTCACCCAGTTCCGCGGCTTCGAAAAGTTCTGCGAAGGGCGGCCGTTCTACGAGATGCCGTCGCTGATGGCGCGCATCTGCGGCATTTGCCCGGTGAGCCATCTGATCGCCTCGGCCAAGGCCTGCGACGCCATTCTGGCGGTGCGGATTCCGGAGAACGCCGCGCGCCTGCGCCGAATCCTCAACCTGGCCCAGATCGTGCAATCGCACGCCCTGAGCTTTTTCTACCTCTCGTCGCCGGACCTGCTGCTTGGCATGGATGGCGACCCGGCCCAGCGCAACATCTTCGGGGTAATGGAAAGCCACCCGGCCATTGCCAGGGACGGTGTCCGGCTGCGGCAGTTCGGGCAGCAGATCATCGAATGGCTGGCCGGCAAGCGAATTCATCCGGCCTGGGTGGTGCCCGGCGGTGTGGCGAGCCCGCTCGCCGCCGAATCCCGCGACCGGATTCTGGCGGCCATCCCGGAGGCGCTCGCCATCGCGACCCGCACGCTGGATTGGTTCAAGAGCGAAATGGAGCGCTTCCGGGAGGAGATCCGCAGCTTCGCCAATTTCCCGACCCTGTTCATGGGACTGGTGGGCGCCGATGGCGGCCTGGAACACTACGACGGCAAGCTGCGTTTCCTGGACGCTGGCGGGCATATTGTGGCCGACGGCATTGAGGGCGACGGCTATGCCGACCATATCGCCGAGATCGCGCATCCCTGGACTTACCTCAAGACCAGCTTCTACAAGCCGATGGGCTATCCCGATGGCGTCTACCGCGTGGGTCCGTTGGCGCGCCTCAACATTGTGGACGGCTGCGGCACGCCGCGCGCCGGCCAGGAGTGGGCCGAGTTCCGCGAACTGGATCGCGGCGCGGTCCTCAGCTCGTTCTATTACCACTACGCGCGCCTGATCGAGATCCTCTTCGCGCTGGAGAAGATGGAGCAGTTGTTAAACGCTCCCAGCGTCCTGGATACGAATGTCCGCGCCCATGCGCGCGCCAATAACTCCGAAGGCATTGGCGTGGCCGAGGCGCCGCGCGGCACCCTGATGCATCACTACAAGGTGGACCGCGACGGCCTGATTACCTGGGCCAACCTGATCATCGCCACGGGGCACAACAACGCCGCCATGAACCGCGGCGTGCTGCAAGTGGCCCGTCACTTCGTGCACGGCAATAAGCTCTCCGAAGGCATGTTGAACCGGGTGGAGGCGGTCATCCGCACGTTCGATCCCTGTCTGAGTTGCTCCACGCACGCTGACGGACGGTTGATGCTGGAGGTGGAGTTGAGAGACTCCACGGGAGCCTTGGTCGACTCCATCTGCCGCTAGCATGCCCCGCACGCTCATCATCGGTTATGGCAATCCGCTCCGCGGAGACGACGCGGTAGGCTACCTGGCAGCGGAGCGCCTTCTTCAACGAATCCACGATCCTGATATCGAAGTACTGGCTGTCCAGCAGCTAACTCCCGAGTTGATGGAGCCAGTCAGTCAAGCTGACCGGGTGATCTTTATCGATGCATCGGCCGAGGGCGAGCCAGGCACGATCTTAGCGACCCCGGTCGAAAGCGATCCTGCCCCCGGGCCGGCCCTGACCCATTTTGCCACTCCGGGAGCCTTGCTGGCCGGCGTTCAAGCGCTCTACGAAAAAGCCCCCGCGGCGATGCTGATCTGCATTGCAGGGCGTGATTTCGCGATCGGGGACAGGCTTTCGGAACCGGTACAACTGGCTCTGGAAGACCTCCTCCAATCGCAAATGTCCGGGATTGTCGCGAAATGGTCACCGCCTCCTGCATTGTGCTTGTGAGACAGGCGAGCCTAGCCCTGAGTTAGGCCGCAAAATCCGGATGTCATAAGTGTTACATCGCAACAAAATGAACTAGTACTGCTCCGGTTGGATAGATCTCTGGATCGGTGGAGCCGCGGCGAACGGAACTGATATTCTTGGAAAGGTTTGTTCCAAAAAAAAAATAACTAACGGAGGGAGGGCATCGGATCATGCCCAAAGTTCTTTTTGCCTGGATCACTTTGCTGGGGGCCATTCCGGCGACAGTTCTCGCCCAGCCAACCATATTGGGCCGCAACCTGATTGCCAACGGTGACGCCGAAAGCGGGCCATCCACGTCGTCCTTGAAGAACGTGGTAGCCAGCATCCCGAATTGGACCAGTTCCGGAGGCATTACGGTGCTCCAATACGATGCGACCGGATATGTGCTTCTGAGTTACCCGGCCCCGCCCAACCATGGATTTCAATATTTCGCCGGCGCCTCGTACCCTAGCCCGGCGACCCTTACCCAGGACATTGATGTCTCATCGGGCGCTGCCGTCATCGCCGGCGGCAACGTCAAGTTTACGGCATCGGGTTATCTCGGGGGTGGTGGGCAAGCCTCGGCCCCAAAGATGGAAGTGGCCTTCAAGAATGCCGCTGGGCAAACGTTCAGCAGCATTACGCTCGGCCCCGTTGCCTTTGGCGTCGGTATGTACCTGCAAGAGCAGATCGGTCTGGTCCCGCCGGGAACGACGAAAATCACCGTAACGCTGAGCGCCCTTGGAGTCAACGCAGGCTGGTCGGCGTTTGACAATTTGTCGCTGGTGCTCGATACGCTGGCAACCTCGCCCGATTCCGTGCTCGGCAGCAATCTCATCGCGAACCCTGGGGCGGAGGCCGGGGTGGCGGCGAAGACCAATGCAACGGCGCTCAACATTCCTGGTTGGTCTACCACGGGCGGCGCCTCCGTGGCCGCCTACGGGGGCGCCGGTTGGATTCAGGCCTCCGATCCCGGTCCCGCGGATCGGGGGGTAAACGTCTTCAAGGGCGGCCCATCCGAGGCGACCATCTATCAGGACCTCGACGTATCCGGGGCCGGCAGTATGATCGATGCCAGTAAAGTGTCATACCAGGTCTCGGCATGGCTCGGCGGGTACGGGGGCGCTCAAAGCCCGACGCTGACTTACCAATTCTTCGACTGGTCCGGCAAACAGTTGGCCGCCACCGCGCTGTTGGGTCCCGCGGCTCACGCTTTCAGCGCTCTAGTCCCGGTCGCTCACTCCGATACTCTACCCGTGGGGACGCGGCACGTCCACCTCGAGATCAAGTTTCCGGTTTCAACCAGCCTCGCCGACAACATCTCATTCCAGCTTGGAGCGGCGGGCGCGCCTACGATTGCGCCGGGCGGCGTAGTACCCATTGACAGTCCGGTAAACACCGTGATGCCAGGGTCGTGGATCTCGATTTATGGAACCAACCTCGCCAACGCCACCGCCTCCTGGAATGGCGACTTCCCGATCTCTCTGGGAGGCGTCAGCGTGACGATCGACTCGAAGCCGGCCTATCTCTGGTTCGTCAGCCCCACCCAAATCAATCTACAGGTTCCCGACGATAGCGCGACTGGGCCCGTCAGCGTGGTGGTCCAAACGCCGGCCGGAACCGCGACCTCGACTGTGACGCTGGCCCCGGTCGCGCCGGCCTTTCTCCTCTTCAACGCCAAGTATCCCGCGGCGATTGTGCCGACTTCGGGCGCCGGCAACAGCGGATCCGGGTACGACTACATCGGGCCGGCGGGCGGGCTGCCGTTCCCCTCGCGGCCCGTGAAGGCGGGCGAGATCCTGCTTCTGTTCGGCGTGGGTTTCGGGCCGACGACCCCCGCCGTGCCTGCCGGTCAACTTTTCTCCGGAGCCGCGTCCTGCGTGACGCTGCCCACGGTGACCATCGGCGGCGTGCAGGCGATAGTCAGTTTCGCCGGACTCGTCGGGGCCGGGCTGTACCAGTTTGATGTAGTGGTTCCGAATGCCGGCGGCGGCGACAAGCCTCTGCTGGCTTCGGCCGGCGGCGTGAGCACGCCCACCGGGGTGTCGATCACACTGCAGTAGCAGCGCTCTTCCGGGGGCAAACCACCCAGAACGCCCAGGACGATCAGGACGGGCGGACCTATTGCACCTCAACCCGGAACAAGTGTAGACTTCCCTACGGGCAGGTTCCGATTCATTTTCCGAAACACCACGGGACCTGGGCCTGAATCGAATCGGTGAGGAGTTTTCATGCGAATCAAACTGTGTTCCTGGTTTCTGGCGATTTTCACCGTTGTGATCGCGATGGCCCAAACCGCGCTCACGAACGACACAATTCTCAAGATGGCAAAGGCCGGTTTGGGTGAGGAAGTTCTCCTCAGTACCATCAATGCCCAGCCCGGAAAATATACCACCACCACCGACGACCTGATCGCGCTGAAGGGCGCGGGCGTCAGCGACAAAGTGATTGCCGCTATGGTGTCGAAAATGGCCGGCGGAGGCCCCGCCCCATCTCCTTCGGCGCCGCCGGCTAACGCTAACGCTCCTGGACCGGTCAACGAAGTCGGGGTTTACTACAAGAAGGCGGACAGTTGGGTCGATTTGCCGCCGGAAGTGGTGAATTTCAAAACCGGCGGGGTGCTGAAATCCATTGGCACCGCGGGAATCGTGAAGGGAGATGTGAATGGTCACGTCAACGGCCCACACAGCCAGACTGCGGTCAAGTCGCCGGTTGGCCTCCTCGTCTACACGCAGGAGGGGGTTGCCATTACCGAATACCAGCTTTTGCGCCTGCGCGACAACAAGGATTCGCGCGAATTCCGGACGGTCACCGGCGGTGTGATGCACGTTTCGGGCGGCGCCACGCGCGATCTGGTGCCTTTCGAAAACAAGAAGATTGCCCCCCGAACCTATGAGATCGTGTTGCCGAATCTGGGCATCGGCGAGTATGGGCTGTTGCCGCCGGCTGGCGGGGATTCAACGTCAAGCTCCGGACGCATTGGCAAGATCTATTCGTTCCGTCTTCTGGAGTAGCTGAGCGGCGCTAGGCCCACCGTCCCGCCAGCGCCGCCACGGGGTCGGCGATCGATTGAAACCGCAGCACCAGAACGGAATCCCGGCTCTTTATGGATGCTACCGGCATCAGGCCGTTGTCCAGAAGGAATTCCGCGTCGTGCTCGGTGAGCAGCACCTCGGCGCAAGGCTTGGCGACCGCTTCCCCGTCCTCCATGTAAACGTGCAGCGGCAGGCCATCGATTTGCCCGCACCCGGGCCGCAGGTTCCAGCCGCCGTTGCGGAAAGCTTCGCCCACGATGGACGCGCAGGCAAAAGCCGGGTTCCCCCACAGGTAGTGGGCGTGGATGCTCTGCGGCATCTCCTCGAACGCAAACGAATCCAGGGGTGAGGTGTCCTTGCCGTACGGCAGGCGCAAGATGATCCTGGGTAAGGCCAGACCAATCCAGCGGGCCTCCGCGGACTTGCGCAGCGCGATCCAGTCGGGCGAAAGTTCGGCCTCCGACGGAGGCTGGCCCTCCGCCAGGAATGGCGCGCCCAAATGGGCCGCGATGCGCCCCAGCTTGCGAAGGTCCGCGACCTCTTGCGGGCTCTGTCCGAAAGCAAAGTTACCCGCGATCAGCGCCCAGGGGTCGGGCCGCGCGGACAGGCATTCCACAAATGCCTGGGGATCGCCCAGCACTTCCGCCAGCGTGGTGTCGAGCAGGTAGATTCGCAGCTCTTGGTCCGGGTCGAGCCGCCGCACCAGCAACTGGACCCCGCGCCAGGCGGCTTCGACCGCCTGAAACTCCGGGTGGTGGAGAACCGCCCGCATCTTTTCGGTGGCCATCGCATCCACCTGCGTCGACCATTGCTCCTTACGCGGATCCGACTTGACCAGGTGCGGTGCCACCGCCTGTTCGATGAATGCCGAGAGCGTGCCGCTGGCACGAACGGGAGGCGGCGCCGGAGCGGCCTCCGCTTCGTCCTCCATCATCTGGTCCAGCAGGCTCATCCCCGGCTTCGGTTCAGCCCGCCTGACGGGCGGAGTGGCAGGTTTCGACTCCGGAGGCGCCTCCCTGGGTGGCCGGTCGCGCGAGTCCTCGAGCTGTCGGAAGGCCTCGGCCTTCTGGTAAATCCGGTCTGGGTGAAAATCCTCGAGTTCGTGGAAGCGGAGCGTCCCCTCGGGAAGGTTCAGGGCGACGCCCATCGCCGACATGACATCGTCGAGGTTGTCGCAGTCCACTCGCACCGGGCGGCGGCCGGCGAGGGGCGCGTGGAGGCCCCGGTTGACGCGGCCGCTGAAATCGGCGGCCACCAGCAGTTGGAACGGCGTATCGGGTTCGGGCACCTCGCGGGAAGGACTCTCCCCGGGCGCTACGTCGAGTTGTACGGAACTTCTGGAGAAACGCTCAGGCATTCGGATGCACCGCCACTACCGATCTTAGTCGTTTTCACGCCGGAAAGAGGTGGGTCTTATGGCCGGAGCGCCAGAGTGGCTTTTCCTTCCGGACCGTTGTATATCAGCTCGAGTGAATGGATGCCCTGGGTCTTGCCCCGGTAGGGGAAGAAAATCAGTCCCGCTTGAGGAAGCCCGCGGTCTCCTTCCGGCAGCGAGGCCTTTTGAACGCGCTGCGCCATCGCGCGCTGTACCTCGATGGGGATTTTGACCGGCGCGGGCGGAGCGTTGGGATCGCTCGGATCGCCGCCTCCCCCGCCGCCGCCAATGCTGGTTTTCGACTTCGACGGCGCGGCCGGTGGCTCCCATTCGGGATCTTTGAGGGATCCGACCACCAGCCCGTACGGCTGGGTGGGCACGGGCGTCTTCTTCCCGTTGACGCGGAGCGAGAAGTCGCTGGCCGATAGCTTGAGCCGCGCCTCCGGCGCGCCGAACAAACCCACTTCGACCACCACGTAGTCTTCCGTCGAGAGCGGAGTCCCTTGCCCCGTCGAAACGGAATGTCCCGTAAACTCGGCTGCCACCGTCACCGTGCCTGCTTGAGCCTGGGCCTGATACTCGGCCGGAGCCGCTCTGGGCGGCATGCCCTGAGCTTGCTTGATCGGTGCATCCTTGCCCGGTGCGTTTTGTCCTTGTGCGCACAGGCAAAGAGGGACGATCGAAAGAACGAATTTCAGACCGGTGGAGATTCGCATTCCTCCTCACACGTTAACACAGAGGCTGGCCCTGGGCTGCCCTCCAGCCTGGGTTGGTTCCCGGCTCGCTGGATTCAGTCTTCGATCCCCAATTCCGGCCGCAGGTTCTTATGCGCCAGGAAGCCCGCCCCAACGATCGCCAGGACGCCGAGCAGCAACAACAAAGGCCCCGGTTTCTCTCCCAACCCTCCCACGATCAGCAGCACGAAACCCGCCGCCGCGCAAATCACGCCCGGCGTGAAAAAGCAGAACCAGGTCCGCATCATGTACGGGTACAAGCGGCCGTTGAGCCGGCGATAGTGCTCGAAGGTCTTGTCGGATTGGTTCTCCTTGGCGTGTTGCTTGTTAGGCCCCCAGAACTCCTTGGGCATGAGCATTTCGTCGTACATGTAAACCGCAATCACGAAGAGGCAGAACGCGGCGGTAAAAAACAACGTCGACAGGACTCGCCACCAAGCAGTGTTCTTTTCGGGCTCTTTGACCAGTTCCACCAGAACGGGGATGGTGAAGCCGGCCAGAAAAGTAGATACCGTCATCTTGAGTTCGATCTTCTTCTGCAAACGCTCTACCGAGTAAGTAGAGCCGAACGTCCGCTGAACGATTCCCTGGTCATGCGATAAGTTGACCCACACCGCTTCGCCGCGTTCGATGGTCCGGCATGGCTTGCCGGTTATCTCGTGCAACAGGTTGGTAATCCACGGATGATGGCCCACGATGGCGACAGCGCCGTGCGAACCCGCCGTCAGTCTCCTGATCTCGGCGTGCAGGGCGGGCCAATCGTTACAGTCGGGCCGTAACTGGATTGGGGACGGGATCCGCCCCACAAGGAGTGCTTGGGCAGTCTCCCTCGCCGGCCCGGAATCGGCGTGGAGCACGAGACCAAGTTCGCCCACGCCGTCAGGTTCGTGAGACATGGCGATGGCCGTGTTCTTCACCTCCTCCAGAGCCTTGGGAGTCAGCGATGCCCGGTATTCCGCCGAGTCCTTCCGTCGTTCTCCATGGCGCATGAGAACCAGTCTCATTGCTTTCGCCCTCCTGCTTCAGGGAGTATAAACCACCTGTCCCGCATATTTGAAGACTCCTGGCCGCAAAGCGCCGATGGACTTTCGCAGCCCGGCTGGCCACCGGCAGAAAGGATTTTTCCTTCGCTCTCCTCGAAGACGGGATCGCGGTCCGCGGCGCCACGGTAGACTCGCGCCCCCAATCAGATGCTCAGGCGTCGCAATGGACACGATGACATGATCGCTGACGTTACGGTTCACCGATCAAATGCAGGATCACGCTTCGGCGGTGCGGAACGGCGCGGTGTTCGAAAAGGTAGACCCCCTGCCACGTGGCCAGCGTCAGCCGGCCGTCCTGCACTGGAATGGAGAGCTGCGTCAGGGTGAGCGCGGCGCGTATGTGCGCGGGCATATCGTCCGGCCCTTCCGAGTTGTGGCGATAGAGCCGGGTGTCTTCCGCTACCAGGCGGTTGAAGAACGCGTTCAGGTCGTGGACCACGTCGGGATCGGCGTTCTCTTGGATCGTAAGCGAAGCCGAAGTATGCTGCACGAAGACTGTCAGCAACCCGGTGCGAACGGCCGATTCCCGCAGCCATCCGGCGATCTGGCCGGTGATCTCGTACAGGCCTTTGCCCCGCGTCGAAATCTGGAGCCGGTGCGAGGATTGCTGCAAATCCTCGCTACTCCACCGTCACGCTTTTGGCAAGATTGCGCGGCTGGTCCACGTCGCAACCGCGTCGCACGGCGATATGGTAGGCCAGCAACTGCAGCGGCACGATCTCCAGAATCGGGCTCAACAGCTCCGACGAGGGCGGAATTTCGATTACGTAGTCGGCCGTCGCGCGAACCTTGTCGTCGCCCTGGGTGGCCACCGCCAGCACGATGCCGTCGCGCGCCTTCACTTCCTGGATGTTGGAGAGCGTCTTGTCATACAGCAGCCTGCTCTCTGGCCTCTCGGGATCGTGCGTGGCCAGCACCACCACCGGTAGTTTTTCGTCGATGAGCGCATTGGGCCCGTGCTTCATCTCGCCCGCGGGGTAGCCCTCGGCGTGGATGTAGGAGATCTCCTTGAGCTTGAGCGCACCCTCCAGCGCGATGGGAAAATGGATGCCGCGGCCAAGGAACAGGAAGTCTGTGGACCGATGCAGTTCGCGCCCCAGTGCTTCGTAGTGTGGATCGTGCGAAAGCACCGTTTCCAGTTTGCCCGGCAAGTGTACCAGCTCCTGCACCAGGCATCGTGACGACTCCAGGCCCAGCCTCTCATTGGCTTGGCCTAGGTACATGGCCAGAATAAACAGCGCTGTCAACTGGCAGGTGAAGGCCTTGGTGGATGCCACGCCGATCTCGGGCCCGGCATGAGTGTAGATCGTACCCGCCGCCTCGCGCGTGATCATGGAGCCCACCACGTTGCAGATGGCCAGCGTGCGCGACCCTTTCTGCTTGGCTTCGCGCTGCGCCGCCAGGGTATCGGCGGTCTCGCCCGACTGCGAAATCACCACCGTCAGCGTGTCCTCGCTCAGGATCGGGTCCCGATAACGGAACTCGCTGCCGTAGTCCACCTCCACCGGAATCCGCGCCAGTTTTTCGATCATGAACTTGCCGGCCAGCGCCGCGTGCCAACTGGTGCCGCAGGCGATGATCCTCACCTGGCGGAAGCGCGCGAATTCGGCGGGCGCGATGTCCATCTCGTCCAGGAAAATGCGGCCGGTCTCCTGCCCGACGCGCCCCAGTGTGGTATCGCGGACGGCGCGCGGCTGTTCGTAAATCTCTTTCAGCATGAAATGCTGATAGCCGCCCTTTTCCGCTTCGATGGGGTTCCAGAGAATACGCTGCACCTGGCGGTTAACCGACCGGCCGTCGAAATCGGTGATCCGCACGCCGTCCGGCGTCAGGATGGCCATATCGCCGTCCGCCAGGAAAAACATATCCTGGGTGTGGCTGAGGATGGCCGGCACGTCGGATGCGATGAAGTATTCGTTGTCGCCGATGCCCACCACGACCGGCGGGCCGAACCGCGCCGCCACGATTTTGTTCGGGTCGGACCGCGAGATCACGGCCAGCGCGAAGACGCCCGCGAGCTCTTTCACGGCCGCGCGGACGGCATCCTCCAGATTGCCCGTGAAGTACTTCTCCACCAGGTGGGCAATGATTTCGGTATCGGTCTCGGTCTTGAAGGTATGGCCTTCGGAATGGAGCAGGGCCTTGAGCGACAGATAGTTCTCGACGATGCCGTTGTGCACCACCACCACATCGCCATGGCAGTCGCGATGCGGGTGGGCGTTCTCTTCCGTGGGACGCCCGTGCGTGGCCCAACGCGTGTGGCCAATACCGAACGAACCATCCGCGGGGTTCATGCGGATGGCTTCTTCCAGGTTGCGGAGTTTGCCTTGCGCGCGCCGGACCTCGAGTTGGTCGCCGCAGCAGACGGCCAGACCGGCCGAATCGTATCCCCGGTACTCCAGCCGTCTCAGACCTTCCAGGATGATCGGTACGGCCTTATGGGTTCCAATGTAGCCGACGATTCCACACATTCACCCATTATATCGGCAGTCGCGGAACGGTACTGTATGGCAGCGGGCTTGTGTGGACGACATCGACGTCCTGGGTGGAGCGCGGCGAGCTGTGCGCCGCTGCCGCCCGCGCCGCCGGCCACGACGAAACTCCACGCCGGCGGCCGCCAATGTGCGCAGCAACTCACCGTAGCGCCCCCCTGGAACCGCCGGCGCGGTAAACATAATTATCGGTACGTTTTGTCGTCCAATTTGGCAAGGTCCAGGGCGTCCGGCAGCACCCCCACCGTTACGATGGCGAAGGTGAAGACCTCGGTCCCGGGCTCCAGGTGGCCGCCAAAGGCTTTGTCGGGACTCGCCAGCGTGATGTGGGGGTGTAGCTTCCCGCCCATGATGAAACCGTTCATGCCGGCGATATCGGCCGGCGCCGAGGCGTCCTTAACGAACGTGTTCTTCGACGGAAAGCTGCGGTTGCTCACCTGGTGGACCTGGTAGTTCCGCACTGAGCCGATCGCGGACAGGATCACGCCGTTGCGGATATGGTTTTCCTTGACCATCTTTTCCAACCCGGCCAGCAGGTCGGTCTGGTATTTGAAGCGCAGCATCACGACGCGCTCGAACTGGCTGCTCACGGCGTAGACATCGGGCACGTCGCTGCCGTTCGGCTTGGCGTCCAGGGCCGGGGTGGGCGCGGAGTTGACGATCTCCCGGCGCGTCTCCTGGGCCAAAACCAGTGACGACAGGGCGAGAATGGGAATCAGCATTCGCATGAGGCCAGTGTGACACACCTGTGGCACACTGCCGATGGAGCGAGCCGCCTTACTTTTCCGCGGGGACTTTGAACTCTACGCCAAACTCCTTGTTCAAGCGCACGGTAAGCGCGCGGTCGAGCAAGGAAAGCGAAGCCTGATTGTGGGTGTTGCCCGATGTGAAATAGTGCAGCGTGTCGCCATCCACCCAATACGCTGAGGCCGAATAAATCGTGTGGTCCTTGAAAGCAATCAGGTAGCGCTCCTGCTGATCGGGGATTGCAGGTGGTTCTTCGACGGCGGGGAGCGGCTCTTGCTGGGGCACGTACACGCCGCCTTGCGGACCGCCGGTGGTGTATTGGCCGCCGCCCGGTCCGACGTTGATGATGACTGGCGTGGCCGGCTGAGCCGGAGGCATGATCACCGTGATGTTGGGTTGTTGCTGTTGCTGCGGAGCGCCCTGCTCAGATGCGTTTGGATCAAAATATCCACCGTATCCGCCGTAACCGCCAAACACATAGACCGGATAGGCATAGACGGCGCCGGAGCCTGTATTGTGATGCCCGTTGCCGGATGGCCGGCTGAACCAGGGTTGGACGCCGCCCGGGACAGTCAGGTGCGGCCCACCGCCGCCCGGATTCAGCACACTGCCGAAGGAGCGAGTGACGTTAGGCGACGTCGCTGGAGTGCCACCAGGAAAGACGACGCTGCCGAAGCTGCCAGTCGTGGTTGGGGCGCCACCGCGGGACTGTGCGGAAACTCCAGTGGCCAGAACCAGCGTCAACGCGAGCCCGCCGAGAGTTCTCATGCCTGAATTGTACCCCAAGAACGGATGCTCCGGGCGGTCTTCTTTGCGATTACTTCTTGGTGGCCGGCGGGGGCGGTGTCTTGGTCGCCGGAACAATCGGTCTCGCCGGCGCGGGAGCAGGGGGCTTGGCGGCCCCAGCGGGGCCGGCGGCAACCGGGTAGGCGGCGTCGTAGAGCTTCACGATGTCGTTGGTGATATCCACCGCCGAGGCGGCCCAGAGAACCGGCGTCTGCGGATTGCTGACGTCCAGAACCAGCGCGAAACCGTTCTGCGTGGCATACTTTTCCACTACCGCCATCATCTTGTTGCCGAGTTCCTGCATGAGCTTGCCCTGCGCTTCATCCAAGTCGGCCTGCGCATCCTGTGTCTCACGATTCAGCCGGGTGGTGCCGGAGTCGATGTCGCGCATAATCTTGGTCTTGACATCATCGCTCATGGTGGCGCTGGCCTTTTTCAACTGGTCCTGGAGCGCGGCGATGTCCTGCTGTTTCTTGTCGAGTTCCGCCTTCTTGGGAGCGAAGGTCCCCTGCAGGTCTTGGGCAGCCTTCTGCCCATCCTTGGTGCTCAGAATCGCGTTCTGTACATGAATGATCGCAACCTTGGTGGGTACGGCAGCGGTGGGCGCGGCGGTCTGGGCCTGCGTCAGCGCGGCGAATCCCAGAACCAGTGGGGAGAAAACAACGAAATTAGTCTTCAAAGCTCGAAACTCCTAAGTGTGAAAATACTACCATACTGCGGGGCCGCCGCTCAAAACGTCCTGCCGATGGTAAACCGGAACATCGTCCGCTTCTCATAGTACGGGTACGCCTGACCGAACGTGGTGACCGCGTTGGCGAAGGTGTTGTTGTTCGGGAAGAACGAGCGGTCGGCCACGATGGGCGGCTGCAGGTATTCCCGCACCACCGAGGGATTGTAGGCAAAGTACAATCGGAAGGGCGCGTTCACCACGGGCAGCATCACCTGAAGCTCCAGTCCGGTGGACGCCCGAAACTTCTGGGTGCCCGGGGCGATGACTACCCGGCCGTCGAAGCCGGCCTGAGGAAACTGGTCGTTCAAGGTCTGCACGCGGCTGGGGTCCATGGTGAGCTGTTGCGAGCGCAGGATCTTGTTGACGCCGGCGTCGCCGAAGATAGCCAGCGTGACCGGCCCCACGATCGGAATCCGGTATTCGAAGTTGGTCACTTCCTGCGCGTCGCCGCCCGGCGTGATGAGCTGATAGATGGGAACCGTCATGGTCACGTTCTGCGACGAAATCACGCCGTTCGACACCACCTTCTGCGTTCGCGCCGATCCGTCGTCGTTCAACACGTTCACGTTGGTGGACGACGCCACGAAGGCGAGAGGCGTGATGCCCCAAATCTCGAACCCGCGGATATCCTGTTCGCCGCCGATATAGGTGCGGGAGAACGGCGGAATGAACTTCCCGCCATACCCGGTGACCATCTGGGCCAGTGTGTGGAAGGCCAGGATGTGGCTCCGGTGCCAGGGCGCCGGATGGAAATACTTGATGTCTATGGCCGGCCGGATCGTGTTCACGTTGCCGCCCAGAACGCTGCCGGCAAAATCCACCGAAACGAACACGCTGCGGCCGCCGGTGGGCGAGATCGGGTGGTTCACCGTGTTGTACGTATACGACGGCACGATGTGGCTGGTCTTGATGCCATTCAACGAATTGGGCCCCGAAACGCCGCTGAAATTGATGTACTGGAAGTAGGCCTGCGCCGCCGTCGTCTGGGTCACCACGTTAGAGATGTCGTAGCCGTACGTGATGCCCAGTCTGGCGAAGGCGCGGCGCAGTGGATAGCTGGCCGAAACCGATGCGCCCTTGCTGTTCTGCGTGTAATTCAGCAGGTTTTGCGAGCCGAGCTGATTGTAAAGCGGGATGAGATTGGTGCCGGACAGGATCGATGCCTCGCGGCCCTGGTCGAAGTTGAAGCGCCGCAGGTAAACCACGAAGCCCAGTTGCAGCGGCCGGTCCAGGAAGTACGGTTCGGTGAATCCGAGGCTGACATCGCGCATGCGCGTGCCCAACTGCGATTGCAGCGATAGCGTCTCGCCTAACCCCAGGAAGTTGTTGGTGGAGTAGTTGAACCCCACGAAGCTGCCGGCGATCCCCGAGACGCCGCCGTTCAAACCCACCGAGTTCTTGCCGCGCTCCTTCACCTTTAACGTGATGTCCACCGTGTTGGATTGCGGATTGCGGCGGATATCAGCGGCGTCTTCTTTCTTCAACATTTCGAAATAGCCGAGCTGGTTCAGCCGCAGGATGCTCAGATCCCACAGTTCGGTGTTGAACATGTCGCCTTCGTCCAGCATGACTTCGCGGCGGATCACCTTGTCGCGCGTGGTGGTATTGCCGGAGAAGTCGATACGCCGGATGAAGAACTGCTTGCCTTCGTCCGCAGTCAGGGTGAGATCGATCTGGTCGGTGTTGGGGACGATATCGAAATTGGGTTCGGGCACGAAATCGATGTAGCCGAACTTGCCGTACAACTTGCGCATGTTTTCGATGCCCTTGCGCAGCTTGTCGGTAGAGAAGACGTCGTTGAGGCCCATGCCGAACAGGGGCCGCATCAGCACTTCGGGCGTGCGGAACAACTTCACGCCCACGAAGTTCATGGCGTGCAGGTGGTATAAACGGCCCTCTTCCACGGGAAGCGTGATATCGGCCTCGATGCCCGGGTTGTTCGGCTTGATCAAGGGGAGCCGCCAGCCGTGGCCGCCCCGGTGCTGAATGTCGACCGCTTCCTCCAGGGTCTTCGCCTGAAAATAGCCTTTGTCCTGGTAGGCCTGCCGCACCCGCTCCTTGTCTTCTTCGAGCTTGGCGCTGTCATAGGTTTTGGCGAACAGGTTTTCGAACACGATCGAATACGGAATGCCGATGGGCTTGGTATTCTTCATCGCCCGGATTACCCAGGCGCGCTTGAAAGCATGATTGCCTTGAATATCGATGTTGCCGACCTTGACCTTCGGCCCTTCATTCACCACGAAGGAAACCTTGAGGGAGGACGGAGGGATCTGTTCGATCTGGGGATCGACCGTGGCGTACTGGCGGCCGCGCTCCGAGAGGAACTCCTTGAGCACCACGGCAGCCCGCTGAACCTTGTTCGGGTCGTACTGCGATTCCACCGACAGGCCGACTTTGCGCTCCTTGAAGCGGTCCAGAATTTCCGACACCGTGACCGATTTCGCTCCCGGATATTCGATGGACCGGATCACCCGCCGCTCCACCACCACAAAACGCACGATCAGCCCGGTGCGGCCGGGCTCCGTTTCGAGAGTGATATCGTCGAAGCGGCCGGTATTCCAGAGGATCATGTAGTCGCGGCGCAGCGTTTCCAGGTTATAGATGTCGCCGGGCTTGGAAATGATCATGGCCTTCAGGGTGTCCTGCGGCACCCGCTTGGCGCCCCGGAATTCGAAGCCTTCAATGGTCTCGCCGCTGGGAGCCGGTGCGGCTTCCACAGGCTTGGGAGCGGTGATCTGCGGGCGCGGTCCCGGCGGCGTAGGCGCGGGTGGCGGGGGCTGCGCCGCAGGCTTTTGTTCCTCTGGGATGGCCTCAAAGGGATTTTTCTTCTGCGGCGGCGGCGGAGGTGGCTGTTGCGCTGGCGGCTTGGCTTGGGCCGGCGCCGGTCCCGCCGGTGGAGCTCCGGCGGGTGGCGGTTGTTGTTGTTGAGGAGCCGGCTGAGGAGACTGCGCCGCAAGCGTAGGAACCCAGGAAGCGCAGAGACATGCCGAGGCTATGACCAGGCATTGACGCCTGACGAACTTCATGCAAACATACCTTTCCACTCTGCGCGCTTACGAAGACGTTGAATCACGGGAAACAGTTTCACTACGGTACAGCCGATTCCAGAAGATGGTAAGCCATTATTTTAGCGGATCTTCGGGGCAGGCAACAACGAGTGTAGCAGGCCACAGGTGTGAAGCGCTGGCACAGCCGCAACTCCGCGGTCGAGAAATCCGTTTCCAGCCACGCCGCCATCCCGACAACGTTTACGTACCCCCCGTCCCCCCCGCGCGCCACAGCGCTTGAAGCAAGCCAATCGCATTGTTATACTTCCTTTCAGTTCCCCGGGAGGATCTTGATCGGCGCAAATTCGAAACGACTGCTTGCCGAAGAGCGCAGAAGGAAAATACTGGATCTTCTGGAGAAAGAAGGCCGAGTAACCGTCAGCAACCTCGTGGAGCTGTTTGCCACCTCCTCTGTCACCGTGCGCGGTGATCTGGATCTGCTGGCCAGGAACGGGGCACTGGTCCGGTCGCACGGCGGCGCGGTTCGAAGCTTGGACCCGGTCCGCGATTACCCCGTCAGCTTCAAGGAAACAATCCACCATCCCGAGAAGGTCCGGATCGGCCAGGCGGCGGCAAAACTCCTGAAGCCCAACCAGACCACCATCATCGATTCCGGAACCACTACGCTCGAAGTCGCCCGCCATATCAAGCTGCTCAAGCTCAAAAACCTCCGCGTCGTGACCCACGCCCTGAATATCGCCAGCGAGCTGGCCGACTCCACCAGCTTGTCGTTGATCATGATCGGCGGCATTCTACGCCATTTGTCCAATTCTTTTGTCGGACCGCAGGCCGAACGGATGATCATGGAATTGCACGCGGACCACTGCTTTCTGGGAGTCGATGGGCTCGATCCCGAGACCGGCGCGACCACGCCCGACATCCTCGAGGCACAGTTGAACAATCTCATGATCAAGGTTTCGAGCCAGGTTACGGTGGTGGCGGACGCCAGCAAAATAGGCCGGCGCAGTCTCTCGGCAATCGGCAACATTTCCTCCCTGCACCGGCTCATCACCGATAACCGGATTGCGCCGGAAACGGTCCGGGCCTTCGAAAACAAGGGAATCGAGGTAATCGTCGTCTGAAGCGAAGGCGAATTGTGATGAAATGATCAGGGCCGCCGGCGCGAAAACTCGGACGCCAACTCCCAACCGATTCGATTGCCTGGTCGCGGGCGATGCCAACGCAGACGTGCTGATGGAGGGAGAGACGGCTCTGCGGGAGGGAAGAGAAATCCTGGCCCGGCGCATGAACCTGGTTCTGGGCGGGTCGAGCGCGATCACCGCCTTCAATCTCTCGCGGATGGGGGCCAAAGTGGCGTTTGCAGGCATCCTCGGCGGCGATTGGCTGGGTCAATTCGTTGTCGAGCGGCTGCGCGCGGCGCGCGTGGACGTATCCGCTCTTCGCTTCTTTAAGAGCCGCCAGACCGGACTCACTGTCTGGTTGACCAAGGCCGGCGCCCGGGCCGGGGTCACCTACGCCGGAACGGTCGCCAGCCTTCGCGCGGCCCACTTGAACGATGGGTTGTTGCGGCAGGCGCGCCACCTGCATGTGGGCGCTTATTTCCTGCAGACGGGCCTCCATGCGGGAGCGGCCCGCCTGTTTCGGCGCGCCAGGTTGTTGGGCCTGACCACCTCTCTGGACTGCAACGACGACCCCACACAACATTGGGATTCCGGCATTTTCGACGTTCTGCGGCATACCGACTGCTTCTTCCCGAATGAAGACGAAGCACTGCGCCTCGCCAACTGCGCGAGCTTGGAGCAAGCCGCCAGGGAACTGGCAGCGCTGGCGCGGATTGTGGTCGTGAAACAGGGCGCCCGCGGCGTGCTGGTGAGAGATTCCAGCGCCTGTTTTCGTGTTCCGGCCCTCAAAGTGCGGGTGGTGGACACCACGGGCGCCGGCGACAGCTTCAATGCCGGCTTCCTTTCGCGTTTCCTGCGCGGCGCTCGTTTGCGCGAGTGTGCGCGCGCGGGCGTGGCCGCCGGCTCGCGCTGCGTTTCTTCGGCCGGCGGCACCGGCGCATTCGAGGGCGGACTCTGATGCCGGGCGCTGGCCGCGCGCTATTGGCTCATAGCGGCGGCCCCACCGCCGTGATCAATGCCAGCCTGCTGGGCGTGGTGGAGGAGGCGCGGCAACAGCCGGACTTCCGCGCCGTCTACGGCGCGCGCTTCGGAATCGACGGCATCCTCAACGGAGATTTCGTCGACCTCTTGGCGCAAAGTGAAGCCACCCTGCTGGGCGTGGCCAACTCTCCTTCCTCGGCGCTCGGATCTTCACGCCGCGAGGTCACCGAAGCCGACCTGGCGCGCGTGCTCGAGGTCCTGCGCGCGCACGACGTCCGGTACTTCTTCTACAATGGCGGCAACGGCTCGATGGGCACCGCTCTCCACATCGCGGAGATGGCCCGCCATTCCGGCTATGAGTTGCATGTGGTCGGCATCCCGAAGACCATCGATAACGATGTGATGGAGACCGACCATACGCCCGGCTATGCATCCACGGCGCGGTTTTTCGCTTCGGCGGTTCGCGAAATCGGCGCCGACAACCGCTCCCTTCCCGGCCAGGTGGAGATCGTCGAGGTATTGGGCCGCAACGCGGGGTGGATTGTCGCCGCCACCATGCTGGCTCGGGCCGAACCCGATGACGCCCCGCACCTGATCTACCTCCCTGAGCAGCCGCTCCCCCTGGCCAGGCTTCTGGCCGACGTGGAGCGGGTGTTCCGCCGCCTGTCGCGCTGCGTGGTGGTGGTGTGCGAAGGCCAATTGGACGAGCGCGGCGAGCCCTTCGGCGCCGACGTGCGCGCAGGTTCCCGCGGAACCCTGGCCATGAATCTCGGGCACCGGTTGGCCCTGCTGGTGACCCAGCATCTGGGCACTAAGGCGCGCAGTGAGAAACCCGGACTGCTGGGACGCGCCAGCCAGGCGATGCGCTCGCAGGTGGATTGGGACGAAGCCCGGCTGTGCGGACAGGCCGCCGTTCGCGCCGCGGCCCGAGGCCTATCGGGGACGATGGTGACCCTCGTCCGCCAACCAGGGCCTGCCTACTCGGCTGGTACGGATCTGTGTCCACTGGAGCGGGTCGCCTTCATCGAACGGTTGTTCCCCGCCGAATGGCGAACCGCCGAGGGCAACGATGTGTCACCCGCTTTTCGAGAGTACATCATGCCGCTGGTGATACCGCTGGCGGCGCATCGCAGCCTCGATCCCGCAATTCCGTAAGGCGATGGGCGAAACGGAGCTCGCCTAAACGACGCTCCAGAACCGTCTGGCGGGTTACTTCGACTCGCCGGCCGGGGCCAGGCGATCCAACCAAAACTGTTTTTCTTTCTCGAACGCTTTCCTGTTTTCGGCGGTTATCCGGAGAACCCCGCCCGTGCCCCCCTTGACCGAAACCACTTTCCGCAGCGCGCCTTCTCTCGAAGTTAAATAGAGCATTTGGTCGTTTGTAGTCTGGTTCACAACAAAAAGAACTACGTCATTGTTGTTCGCCATCGAGACGTCAAATCCCTGCACCAGCTTCTCAGTCCGCACCACACCTTGCATGACGGGACACTCTTTTTCCTGGGATAAGCCCAGCAGAGTGGAAAGATGAGGCGGTAGCTGCGCATGCAGGCCTTCTCGCAAGGTTCTATCCACAGCCCGAACCATCCTCGGTTGAGCCTCCGGACCAGGCAAAGGACGTGCCCGTGCGGCCGATACAAGGATCGCCACCGGCAAAACCAGGATCACACCCACCGCACGTCGGCTCCAACGATCTCTACCGAATTTTGACACTCACTCCCCCAATCCAATCGACCCGAAGACCATCTCCTCCACTTGAGTATAAAGCAGGCTGCCCCTACCGGAACGAGAACGTGAAGTCCGGCCCGACCGTGAATATCCGCCCCGTCTGGTACGGTCCCACCGCGATATAGTAATAGCGCGCGGTGGCGCCCAGGCGAAGACGGCCTGCGCGAGTCAGGCCGTAATTGCCTGCCGCCACGAACTGCCCACCCCACCCCGACGCGCCTGCGAGGCCGCCCGTGGGGGATTCATTGCCGACGGTGTGGGTCATGTGTGCGCCGCCTCCGCCCACGGACAGGCGAACTCGCCGCGCTTCCGGCTCCCACACGTATCGAGCGCCGAAAACCACCAGGAAGAGCTCATCGTTCGCGTTGGTCAGGTATTCACAACACACGCTGGCTCCGATGGGCCGGGGAATCTGCTCCAGGCCGGCCTCCAGCGCCAGCCAGCGCCATGGGCGATACGAATATCTCACTCCGTACCCGGAAGCATTCCCTAAATTGTAGGAGTTCTGGCCTAGCTTTACCTCGTATCGAAAACCCGCACTCAGGTCGTGCGGCAAGTAACTATCAGGGGCAGTTTGAGCGAAACAGGCCGGCAAACACAATAGCACAATGGCGTACCGCATCTACTTACAAAGAGTCACGCGGGGGGATCTTCAACTACAGTTAGCCGGCGCCTTCACAAGCACCGTTCGTATGGTTGCGACCGGCGGTGTGAAGAGCGACATTTGGCCGGGATCGGCAAACACGGCTTCATAGCCGTCGGCAGTGAACGCGCGTGCGAGCCGCGCCGCGAATGTCTGGCGCAGCACGCGCGCATAGTGATCGACGTCATAGTCCCTCCGATCTGCGTTCTCGATCGCGGCTGCCTGCTCTTCGAACTCCTCGATCACACCACCGGGGCCGGACTTGGTGCGATAGACCCGGATGCGGTCGCCAACACTCCACGACGTGCGGCCGCTGGCCAGCATCGCCTCGTACGGCAGCTCCCGCCGATGGTCGCGCGTCTCCAGGTACTCCGCCGGCGTCTTGGTCAGCCGCACGCTGGACGACACAGCGTGTGTGGGCAATTCGCGGCGGCGGAGCGCCTCCAGAGTGGCGAGGTAGACGTCGCGCACACCGCCCACATCACCCGCGAGCAACCGGCCGATCGAGCGCCGCAGGAATGTCTCACCGAACGGCTCCGCACGGCTCGACCGGAACGCGACACCACGAAGAACGAGCGCCCCGCCGTACCCGAGGAGGGCGTAATTCTTCGGCTCGTGCGACAGCATGGCCGCATAGCGGCCTTCGAACTCGAGCTGCACCAGGGGAGGAAGGAGCGCGGCGACTTCTGCTACCACGCGCCGCTCGTCCGCCTCGACCCAGCCTTCGGGCGCCGCGAAATAGACGCCGTCGGTGTCAGCCTCCAGCAGCGTCACGCCGCGAGCGGCCAGTTCCCTGCACATGAGCTCGAGCGTTTCGCGGCCTCGCCGGGTGACTTCGTTCGCCGCGTGCACGTCCGCGAACCGCGTCAGGTCGCCGCCCGCGGCAAGGTATCCATATGCAGAGTTGACCACCAGCTTCATGGCCGCCGACATGGCCTCGTGGGCGTAACGCTCCGCCGATCCTGGCGGCGCCGCGCGGGCGCTCGCTTTGGCCGCGAGCCTCCGCTCCACCAGCCGGTCTACCAAGGCGAGCATCGCGCCCAAATGGTCCCGCGCCGGCCCGATCCGGTATGCGCGCATCAACGATGGATACAGGCTGGCGACGTCGGCCTTCACGACTCGCGGCGCCACGCCGGTCGCGAAGAGGTGGAGGGCCGCGCCACTGTGGGGCGTGCCGTCGCCGGGCCGGTGCGCGGGCAGCGCCATGCCGGCGCGCAGGTATGCCCGTACCAGCAAGGGATCGATCACTCCTGTCGCCGCCCCCGCGTCCGCCAGCCGCTCGTACCGGCGCGGCGTCATTTGCGCCAGCGCGAACGCCGCGCCGCCGAGCATCCGCGCGAGTTGAGCCGCCTCCTCAACGTCTGCCGTCGCGTAGCGCCGCACGCGCTCCGGGTCGCGGCGGTACACCGCGTAGATCTGGTCGCCCCGGATGTGCTCGCGATCGGGACCGGCGATTCCAAGGTGCCGCGCTACCGCTTTGAGGCCATGATTCGGCAGTTCGCGAGTCGCGAAGTCGTAGCGCAGAACCGCATCGAGCGTGTCGATCAACTCGCGCCCCGGTGCGACGAGGCGCACCCGCCGGTTGGCGTCGTTCTCGCTCACAATCCCGCGCCGGGCGCCGCGCTGCCGCAATCCCGGCGGCCCGATCCGCCCCAGCGCAAGAGGAACTCCCAGAATGCGCGCGCGGCGATCCAGAAACGGTAGGTCGAACCCGTGCAGATTATGGTTCTCGATGACGTCCGGATCAGCCGCCTGCACCTTGGCGACAAGCCGGCGGATCAATTCTGTCTCGGCGGCATCCGTGTCACCGCGCGCTTCCAGCATCTCCGTTGCACCCGAGGGATAGCGCACTGCTACCAGGAAGATCCGATGGCGCTCCGGGTCGAGCCCTGTCGTCTCCAGATCGAACTGCATCCGGTGGAGTTGGTCAAACGAGAGGTCGCGGAAATAGGTTCGCCCTGTCGCTACCAGGTATTGCTCGTCCGGCGGCAGCGCCAGTACGGTTTCCTTTCCCAACGCTCGCAAGTGGCCGATGCGCCGTCCGAGCCGCCGCGCGGCTCCCTCCAACACGGCCGCTGTCAGCGTTCTTCCATCGCCGGCAGAAACCAGATATCGCAGCGAACCCGTTCCTTCGAGCTCGCGATAGCATACCGGCGCGCCGGCGGTCCCTTCGAGGCCAAGCTGCGCACCCAGGTGGCGCAAATCGTCGAGCCGATCCAGCAGGAGCCACGGCCGGAACCGCTCCTCCTCACGCACCAGCTCACCCGTCTCCACGAGCCGGCGCCACACGAAGGCGCGTCCATCGCTCTCCGCCCAGACCGATACGATTCCCTGCGCCCGATCCCAACCCCACAGCCATTCGTCCCCGGCGGGGCGCAGCGGGCGTGGTGGATTCGATGTCGCCATCCGGCCCCATTCTACTCATTTCGGAATCCGCAGCATCCGGTCTCGGAACGGCCGCTCGCCCCCGGAACGGCATGCGGCTAACTAATCTTTGATAGTCGGCGGCCTCGTGGCGAAGTAGGCCAGTTTGTTGAGCGCGTCAATGTACGCGCGGGCGCTGGCTTCGATCACGTCCGTCGACGCGCTCCGTCCCAGTACCCTCCGGCCTTCGTGCTCCAACTGCATCGTGACCTCGCCCATGGCCTCCGTACCGCTGGTCACGGCGCGGATCTCGTACTTGCCGAGTTTAGCCGACGTCTTGGTCACCGAGGAAATAGCGCGGCAGGCGGCATCCACAGGTCCGTCTCCAATGGCTGCCCCTTCGCGCGTTCCATCCGCAACGCGCAGCCGGACCGTGGCCGTCGGGATGGCCGATGTGCCGCTGTTGATGTGCAGATACTCGAGCCGGTAAGTCTCCGGCAACGCATGGATCTCGTCGTGCAGGATCGCGATCAGGTCCTCATCGAATACTTCCTGCTTGCGATCCGCCACCACCAGGAACTTCTCGTAGGCCTGGTTCAGTTCCTCTTGGGGCAGCGTGTAGCCGAGCTTCTTGAGGCGGTCGCTCAGCCCGTGACGGCCCGTGCGCGCCGTCAGCACCACGCGGCTTTCGGTAATCCCCACGTCCTCCGGCCGCATGATCTCGTAGGTCTCCCGCTCTTTGAGGAACCCGTCCACGTGAATTCCCGAACTGTGAGAAAATGCGTTGGCCCCGATCACGGCCTTGTTGGGAGGCACCTTGATGCCGAGCAGGTCCGAAACCAGCCGGCTGGTGCGGTGCAGTTCTCTGGCATCCACGTCGGTGTGCACCTGGAAATAATCGCGGCGCGTGCGCAGCGCCATCACAATCTCCTCCAGCGCCGCGTTGCCGGCCCGTTCGCCGATTCCGTTGATCGTGCCCTCCACCTGGCGGGCGCCGCTGAGCACGCCGTACAGCGTATTGGCCACCGCCATCCCCAGGTCGTCATGGCAATGGACGCTGATGGTGGCCCGCGCGATATTCGGCACCTTGTCCCTCAGCATGCGGATTAGGGCGCCGTACTGCTCCGGCACGGTGTAGCCCGTGGTGTCGGGAATATTGACCACCGTGGCCCCGGCATCGATCGCGGCCTCGATCATTTCCAGCAGGTAGGCGGCGTCGGCGCGGCCGGAGTCTTCGGCATAGAACTCCACGTCGTCGGCATACTGCCGTGCCATTTTGACGGCGTCGATGGCCATCTGCAGGATCTTGACCTTCTTCTCGCCGAGGCTCTTGCCGTAACGCTCGTCGCGAAACTTCCCCATGATGTGAATGTCCGAAGCGCCAATCCCGGTGTGGATGCGCGGCCGCCCGGCTTTCGCCAGCGCTCTGCCGCAGGCTTCGATGTCGATGGGCACGGCGCGCGACAGGGCGCAGATGGCGGGGCCTTGAATCTCGCTGCAGATGAGCTGAACCGCCTCCGCGTCCTCCGGCGAGGACGCGGGGTAGCCCGCCTCGATCACATCGACCTTCAACTGCGCGAGTTGCCTGGCGATGATGAGCTTTTCGCGGCTGCCCAGACGGGTACCCGCCGCCTGCTCGCCATCCCGCAGGGTGGTATCGAATACGGCTACTTTCTGTGACATCGTTAACCTAACTTTACCAGGGTTATCAGGTGGGTCCGCGCCGCGTGGGTGGTGTCCTCCGCGTCCTCCGCGGCTCTGCGCGGCTCCGCCTCAAGCACGCCCTTTCAACCCACGCTGCCATCCCGGCCGCGTTTACGCACCCCGCACCCCGCGCGCGATTGAGCTGATGTCGTCGAGCCGCGTTAACATATAGACATAAATAATGAGGCTTCTGGTCGCCGTGCTGACCCTGACTGCGCCCCTGTTCGGGCAGTCCCTTTGCAGCTACACCGTCTCGCCAACGACTTTCAACATCGATAATCAGAGCTTCACCGGAAGCATCTCGGTCACTCCGTCGGCCAGCAGTTTCTGCTCCGGCTGGTCGGCTTCGGTCGATCCAGGCGTGAGCTGGCTGCATATCACTTCCGGCTCCTCGGGCAATGGTCCGGGGACGGTGAATTTCACGGCGGACGCGAACCCGGCGGGCACCGACCGCAAGGCCACCATGACGGTCGCGGGCTCTTCGATCCTGGTGTCGCAAACGGCGAACCTGTGCGCCTTTTCCGTCTCCACCCCGAGCCAGAGTTTTCCGGTGGCTGGGGCCAACGGCTCTTTCCAGGTGACCGCGAATTGCTCCTGGCAGCCTGCCTCCAGCGATAGCACCTGGATCGTCCTTCCCAAGGACACTGCGCCCAGCAGCACCAATGGAACCGTGACGTTCACTGTCGGCGCGAATTCGTGCGTGGCCGGGAGAAGCGGGTCGATCACCATCCAGACGGGACTTGCCAATCCCCCTGTGGTCAAGATTCAACAGGATGGCTCGCCGGCGAACCTGACGCTCTCGGCGTACAACGCCACGGTGGATTCCGCTGCCAGCGACGGACGAATCCTGGTGAACACCGGCACGGATTGTTCGTGGAGTGCCGCCAGCGACGTGAGCTGGGTCCAGATCACGGCCGGGAGTACCGGCAGCGGCAACAGTGGCGTGTCCTACCACGTGCTGGCCAACAGCGTAGCCAAGCGCACCGGCAATATCAAGGTGACTCCGTCCGGAGTGGTCGCCGGACAGTACTACGCCATTACGCAGCCGGCATCGGGACCTCCGCCCCCGGTGGTGAACTCCGTGGAGAACGCCGCCAGCTATGCGGGCGGCGGAGTTTCCCCAGGGGAGATCGTCACCATATTCGGTGCCAACATGGGTCCGCCGGGCCTGGTGCTGTATCAGCTCGTGGGCGGCGCCTTTCCGACGAATATCGCGGGTACGCAGGTGCTGTTTGACGGCGCGCCGGCGCCGCTGATCTATACCAAGGCCGGCCAGGTAAGCGCCGTGGCGCCCTACGGCCTGGCGGGCAAGACCTCGACCAACGTCCAGGTGCAATACAACAGTGCCACGTCGAGCGTGGTGGCGGTGCCGGTGCAGGCCACGGCGCCGGGCATCTTTTCACTGGACTCATCCGGCCAGGGACCGGGCGCGATTCTCAATCAGGATTTCTCCATCAACTCGGGTCCCAATCCGGCGCCCAGGGGCTCGGTGGTCGCGATCTATTGCACCGGTGGCGGCGCTACCGATCCAGTTTCGGTAGATGGGTCCGTCACCACCATGCCGCTGCCAATGCTGAAGCAGAACGTCCGTGTGACCATCGGTGGCATCCCGGCCCCCGTTTCGTACAGCGGCGCGGCGCCGCAGGCGGTCGCGGGGTTGACCCAGATCAACGTTCAAGTGCCCGCCGCGGCGCCGAGTGGGCCGTCCGTTCCCGTGGTGGTGCAGGTAGGGACGGTGCAGAGCCAGCCCGGCCTGACGATGGCGGTGCAGTAACCAAAAGCCACCCGGGCCCGGAGGCCCCTGTTACCTTTTGCTCTCCACAATTCCCAGGTCGGTCAAGACTTTGGGATTAGCCTCTTCCATCGCCAGCAGATTGTGGCAGGCATTGCAGTCCTGCGAGATCGATCTCCCGTCTTTGGCCGCATGCGAGCCGTCGTGGCAGCGGAAGCAGCCCGGGAAATCGGTGTGACCGATGTTGACCGGGTAGGCGCCCCAGCCCACCTTCATCTCGGGGAAGATGTTCCGGTCCCAGATGGCCGCCAGTTCCTTGGCCGATGCCGTGACTTCCGTCTGGCGTTGGGCCCAAATGGCCGGATAGGTGTCCTGGTAGTATTTGGCGAATGCCGCCGGGATCTTTTGGTCGGCCTCCTCCCGCGTGGCGTAGGCGGCCTTCAGAATCTCCACGGACTTCTTCTTGGCAAACGGCAGCGCCGGCGACATCCGGCTGGCGGCCATGGCCTTATCCACCGCGCGGTCCGGCAGATCGTAACTGTGCGACGGGCGATTGTGGCAATCCATGCAGTCCATCAGGCGGATGGGCGCGCCGCCGCCATCCGGCTTGGCGTCGGCGAGGGCGTACACCGTCTTCCGCCCGGGGCCGTTGTATTCCACCCACGGGATATTTTGCCGCTGCTCATCGGCCGCGGCGTAGCGGATGGTCACGCCCGGCCCTAAATGCGTGCCGTGAATTCCGATGCCGCCGTTTCCGCCGCCGATCTTCATCAGCAGCACGGTCTTGGTCGCGGCGTTCGCCTCGTCGTCGCCGAACTTGGTAACGATCTTGATGCGGTCCTCGCCGTATTTCTGCGGCCAGTGGCATTGCTCGCAGGTCTCGCGTGCCGGACGCAGGTTGTGAACGGGGGTTGGGATGGGTCTCGGGTAAGTGTTCAAGGTCACCGCTGCCACCTGGCCCATGCCGGAAAGTTTGCTCCTGACGAACCAGCCCGCGCCCGGACCGATGTGGCACTTTACGCATTCCACGTTGGAGTGCGGTGAGTTCTGATAGGCCGTGAATTCCGGCTGCATCACCGTATGGCAGGTCTGGCCGCAGAACGTCACCGAGTCCATGTAGTTGACCGCTGCGTAGCCAATTTGGCTGGCGACCGCAATGTTGATGACGGTAGTAATTCCCAGGAAATACAAAAGGCGCCGCATGTCCGAATTGGCCCACGTGAGCGGCGGAAACTCGGGCGGATAGATGCCCGTGCGGCCTTCGCGTTTGCGCTTGATCCACATCCCCAGCGGGATCAGGATCAGGCCGCCGAAAAAAGGACCCGGCAGCGTCAGGAAGGCCAGTATGCCGATATACGGGTTATGGGTCTCGCCGCCCATGGTGATCGGCAGCAGGAAGATCCAAAATACTGTGGAGGTGGTGACCAGCACCACGCCGGCCAGGCTGATCCAGTTGTTGGAAAGATGAATGAGGGGCGCTAACCAACCGCGCCCCGGTCGTACGCCAGTGTATGGTGTCATGCTTGGTTGTCAGTCGCCTGCGACCTTCGCGGGCGAGATATGCTCCCTCGTCGAGTGCTCTTCCTTTTTAACACTACTCCCAGTCAGGAAAGCCGTGTTCAAGGGATATACGTCGGGATCGAAAATGATGGAGTATAAGTGCCAGACCACAATCGCCAGCGTCGCCAGCACAGCTTCGTAGAAGTGGACCGATGTGGCCACATCCAGCCAGACCTTGGGCAGCAATTTCATGGCGAGGTTATTGGCCCATAGCAGGATGCCTGAGGCGGCCATCACCATCGCGCCCCAAACCACCGCCCAGTATTCCGCCTTTTCGATATAGCTGTGCGCCGAGCGTGCCGGTTGCTGGTCGCCCAGCCCTAGGTTGTAGGCAAAATTGGCAAGCATTTCCCGCGGATCGTTGCGATTGGGCAGCATCTCCAGCCAGTGGGTGCGCAACCTGCGGCTGACCATCAGGGAGATCACGTGCGTGAGCGAGACCGCGATAAAAATCGCGGCGGCCACCCGGTGGATCAGGCTGCGCATCGAGTGCGCGCCTTCCATCACCAGCAGTGGACGCGCCCACGCCTGATCCGCGTACTTGAGTGCAAAGCCCGTCCAGACCAGGGTGATGAAGGAAATCACCAGCACCGCATGCTGGATGCGCTCGAACCCCAGCATGCGGATGTCGCTGTGGCCGTCGGCGGCTGCCGCCCCGCGCCGCGCCATGCGGGTCCGGAATCGCAGCCGGATGAGTTTGCGGAGCCAATCGCCGCCGTTGTGCAGCAGCATGAGCCCGATGGTCACCGGGATCACGAAGAGGTAGAACTGCCGCACCCAGCGGATCGCGGCCGGCTCGGCTTGGCCTTCGGCCACGTGGACCTGGCTGATGGCGAAACGCGTGCCCGCGCCGGCATGGCACTGCCCACAGGTCTTAGGCAGGTTTTTGGGGTAGACCGTGGATTTCGGGTCGGAGGACGGTAAAATGTTGTGGACGCCGTGGCAACTGGCGCAATTGGCCACGGTTTGCGAACCCGACTTCGCGGCCAGGCCGTGGAAAGAGGAATCGAAGCTCACCAGGCGGTCCGTGGGCAGGCCGAACTTCCGCGTCAGCCGCACGTCGCCGTGGCAGCTTCCGCAGGTGTCCCGAATGTGCGCCGGGTTCACCGGCGAAGCTTCGCTGGTGTGTTTGATGATGTTGTGTTCCCCGTGGCAATCGGTGCACAGCGGCGTCTGCGTGACGCCCCGTGCCAGAGCCTGGCCATGCACGCTGGCGCGGAACTGCTCCACCACTTCGCTGTGGCACATGCCGCAGGTATCGGGAACCGCGGTCCGGAAAGCCTGCGACTTGGGCGCCAGCAACTCATGCGCGCTGCCGTGGCAGAGTCCGCAATCGGGAGTCCCTTCATTGCCGGCTTTCCGCGCCAGGCCATGGACGCTCTTGGCGTAGTCCCCGGCCTGATCGCCGTGACACGTGGTGCAGGATGGCTTGGCGATGCCGGCCGGGTGCGGATATTTTTCGTGAGATTCGTGGCAGGTCTCGCAAGGCAGCCCCGTGTGCGCACTCTTCTCCAGCTTCTGCCCTTGGTCGTGGCAGGTGGTGCACTCCACGGTCTTCGCCTTGTCTGCTGCCTGCAGACTGGCGGTGGCTGCCCAGACGAGCGCGCCCATGAAGGCAGAACCGAGCCTTAGACCAATTAAGGTGCGGTTCGTCATATGGCTAGAGTCCGGATCCGCTTACGAACGCGTCGTAAACGTATGCCGCCCCTACCAGCAGGCCGAACACGACGGTAACCACCGTCAGAATTTTGCCCCACTTGTCGATGACATCGAGTTTGTGGGCGACGGCCTCCTGTTGAGGGAGCACGGCGTCTCCGTGCAAGACATGGATGTTGTCGTCTTCCTTGCTGGCAACCATCTTGCGCCAGATGAGCAGCGCGAGAACGCCTGCGAGCAGGAACGTCTCCAAAACGATAAATGGTCCGAAACTGAGATGCATGGCCTAACCTCCTGGTCAACGGGTTCACAATTGAATTTGAGGGCCCAGCTGGGTTACCCCACCTGCGCCCATGGGGAATACCTTCTTTCTGTCAAAGGTCTTGTTGGTCGCTTCTTCGATGGCTTCGACCACCGGCAGCAGATAGGCGTCGAGTGCGCACTGTACCTGCTGCCGGGTTTCGCAGGAACCATCGGCGGCACGCTCGGTGCAAATGGAACAGACATTGTTGCGAATCGCCTCGATGTACTGCCGGATATCGTCGCTTTTCACCGACTGGATGGCCGCGGCCACTTGTGGAAACAGTCGGAACAAAGCACAACTCGAGGGTTCTTCCAGGCCGCATTGGCCCTCCGCAGTCCTTTCGGTGCAAACCCCACAGATCCGGTTTCGGACTATCGTCTCCAGTTCCGCTAAAGAACGTTCCATGTTGACTTCCTCCTTCGTTCCGGATTAATACCCAATGCACGCGGAAGACCACGCCAGCGCTGGTCAAAGTTAATGGATTTTGCAGTGTTTATGCGAAGAGTGCCGGGAAGGTGGGGCTATTGACGCACAGCTCGAATCGGTGCTGGGGGAAATACCACTCGACGCGTGCACCATGTGGGATTGTGCCACACGAAGTGCGGCTGCCATGATGGCAAGTAGGACAGTGCTGATGGAGTCGTCGTAAGAAACCACGGAAACGATCCCCGCCTCCCACGCTTCGGCCAGTAGTTCCGGGGCGTGGCGTGTAATGAGAACGATCCGTTCCGGATTGGACAGGGGGAGGGGCAACCGTTGGAAACCGGCTTCGTCGAGGACCACTACTCCTTGGAAGGAAAGATCCGGACGCTCAACCAGTTCAACACGCCATGCGCAACTGCGGGCCGCCGCTTCCCGGACAGCCGCGGCGTACTTGCCATCGGCGATTGCAAGCTGAACCGTCTGCAACATGGACCGCTCCGCACCCCTGGCCACAATCCAGCTACTTCTTATCCTGGTAGCCGTCCAGGTTCTTGTGCTCGGCGTAAAACTTGCCGGCATCGGTCAACTCTTTGGGTTTGGCCTTGGAATCGACGTGGCAATAGGCGCAGGCTTTTTTGGTGCTCTTGACGTATTCCGGCTTGCCGTACGAGGCCGTGGAGCAAACCAGGAATCCTCCCAGCAAAATGACGGCTGGTAGAGTAATTTTTAAGTGGGACATGATGCCTCCGCCCGGAATGATTGCAATTGCAGAGCCATCTTGTTAATCCTTTGCGTTGACGTTGATTTGTCGCAATTCTCGGCGCTCGTTGTGGGGGTAAACCGCCCGCAAATCACCGCACACTGAGCCAATTGCCCCAAGAGCGGCTTGCTATAATCGCCTTAAGCGGTCCTAAATGTCTAAGCTCACCCCAGGTTGGCAGAGGTCCAGCGTCTTGGAATCGGTGTTCGACCAGCTTTCCGACGCTCTGGTGCTCTACGATCCCGAATTCCGCATCACCGGAGTCAACCGGGCCGCGGAAAAGCTTTTCGGTCTGACATCCGATGAGATGCTGGGCCGCCACTGTCAGGATATCTTCAACTGCTCTGTCTGCGAGCCGAACTGCGGGGTGCTGGTGGGGCTGAACCAGGCGCCGGGTTCGCCCAACACCACCGTTCGGCTCCATACCACCAACGGTCTGGAACGGCTGGTGGTGATGCGGACCAACCAGATGTTCGACGACGCCGGACATCTTACCGGCGTCGTGGCCACCATCAAGGACGTCACCGAAGCGGCCGCGCCGCAGAAGCGCGAGGTGATGGCCGAATCCCCGTCGATGCGGGAAGTGCTCAACTTCGTGCGGCGCGTCTCTGTCAGCGAAGCCACCACGATTCTGCTCGAGGGCGAGAGCGGAACCGGCAAAGATCTGGTGGCCAAGACCCTGCACTACCAGAGCACCCGGCAGGCGGAACCGTTCATTGCCATCAACTGCGCCGCCATTCCCGATTCCCTGCTGGAAAGCGAATTGTTCGGCTACGAAAAGGGCGCCTTCACCGACGCCCGCTCGCAGAAGCGCGGCATCTTCGAGCTGGCCGACCGGGGCACGCTGTTTCTGGACGAAATCGGCGAGATTCCGATGATGCTGCAAGCCAAACTGCTGCGCGTGTTGGAAGAGCAGACGTTCCGCCGGTTGGGCGGCTTGAAAGATATTAAGCTGGATCTGCGCGTGATCGCGGCCACCAACAAAAACCTGCGCGAAGCCGTGAAGGAGGGCGCCTTCCGGCAGGATCTGTACTTCCGGCTCAACGTGATCCAGATCCTGATTCCGCCGCTGCGCGACCGGGTGGAAGATATCGTTCCGCTCACCAGGTTCTTCATCGAGCACTATAACCGCAAGTTCAAGCGCAACATCGAGGGATTAACCGACGCCACTGTCAAGCTGCTGACCTCTCACGACTGGCCCGGCAACGTGCGCGAGTTGCGCAATGCCATCGAGCGCGCCATGATCCTGGAAGAATCCTCCCTGATCACGCCGCCCAGTTTGCCCATCGCCATCGCCCGCCCCGACCCCGCCTCGGTCCTGGCGATTGCTTTGCCCGCGGAAATTCCCAGCGACGGCCTGTCGCTCGAAGACAATGAGAAAAATCTCTTGGCCAAGGCATTGGACAAGACCAACGGCAACCAAACCCAGGCCGCGCGCCTGTTGCGCATCACCCGCGACACCCTGCGCTACAAGATGAAAAAGTTCAACCTGCGCTAGCTCCGCGCTAGCTCAGCTCCTCACCCGAGCTTAGGCGGCAAGTCTTTCATCTCGCCCATCCACTCCAGCTCCCGCTCGATATCCTGATGCATCCGGTACTTCTTCTGGACGGCCGTGATGGTCTCGCCAACACCCGCCTTCAGCCCCTCACCCGAGCTTGGGCGGCAAGTCTTTCATCTCGCCCATCCACTCCAGCTCCCGCTCGATATCCTGATGCATCCGGTACTTCTTCTGGACGGCCGTGATGGTCTCGCCGATACCCTGCGCTAGCCCGTGGCACAGGCCTCCTGGCCTGTGTTGCCGTTTGCTGGCCGCTTTCAGCCCCTCACCCGAGCTTGGGCGGCAAGTCTTTCATCTCGCCCATCCACTCCAGCTCCCGCTCGATATCCTGATGCATCCGGTACCTCTTCTGGACGGCCGTGATGGTCTCGCCGACACCCTGCGCTAGCCCGTGGCACAGGCCTCCCGGCCTGTGTTGCTGTTTGCCTCCCGCTTTCAGCCCCTCACCCGAGCTTGGGCGGCAAGTCTTTCATCTCGCCCATCCACTCCAGCTCCCGCTCGATATCCTGATGCATCCGGTACTTCTTCTGGACGGCCGCGATGGTCTCGCCGATCACGTCGATCTTGGCGATATCGTAGTTGCCCAGGCCAAGCTGGCCACAGTAGTTCAGATAGCCGGGCCAGGCCGGGTTGATTCCCATGCACTCCACACCCACGCGGTCGGCGGCGATGAAATCGGTGGAGGCAATCGCGATGCGCGAAGGGACCGGCGTGCCGGAGGACGGGCCGTTGCCCTCCATGCCTTCGAAGCCGTCGAGCAGCGCTACGCCCCAATGCGGCTGCAGCTTCTGCGCGGTGAGCAGCATGTTGTAGTGGGTCTGGCGGATGCCCGTATGATACTTGCGCTTGTCATTCCAGCGCGGCGTCTCTTTCGGGGCCTGGTGCAGAGGCGCCCCCAGCACCATGTTCTTCACCGATAGCGTAGCCACTACGGTGTTGTGCGTCTTCAGGATGCCGGCCGAGATGATGAAGGCGTCGGGGTCGAGCAGGCGCGCCGCTAGGCGCACGGGCTGCAGATGCAGGTCGTAATCGATTAGCGGGATCACCTGGTAGCGGGCCTCGGCATTCAGGTCCACCAGGTTCACCGTGCGGCCCCACTTCTCTCCGGGGATCTTGGTGTAGCCAAAGTTCTCGAAGCCCTGCATGGTGTCGCCCGCGGACGATTCCACAATCGTCACCGGCATCTTGGTGCGCGGCCCCAGGTAGTCCAGGATGCCGCGGATGGTGTCGGCGTGGCTGGCCGCCAGTTGGTTGGTGGTGGAAACGTTGTTGACTTTGATGACGGCGTACTTCTTGCGCTGGAGAGCCGGCTTGATCTGGTGGTCGATCGCCGCCAGCGCGTCGTGCACCAACTGCCGGCGCTGCTCGCCCTTCGCCAGAGCCACCGTGGATTTGCTCCGCGCCTCCGGAATGAATGTGAGCGGCGGTGTCTGCGGTCCGGCGACCTGCGCCCGGAGCACGGTCAGACCACCGGCCCCGGCCATTACGTTGAAGAAACCTCTACGGGAGAAAGTCACGGCATGGCCTCCATTTCCAAGAACACGATTTCAAGGTCTTATTATAGACGGTTTCGCCTAGGTGGCGCAGGTCGGCGCGGGCGCACCAGTTCCCGCCTGGCTGCGCTCGCCGATCACACGAAATTAAAATATTTCTTGGTGCCTCAAACCAAACAACTTATCCCCAATTCTCCTTCTTGGCCCCATCCCGATTTTCCGCACCTCTGCGCGAAAATAGGAAACGGGAGAAGAGCGTGTCTTGCCGATGGCAGCGCCGCACTGGGAATGTTGGTCGATCCACTTTACCGTCTTTTGCCGAAAGCCAGCGCGGGCGGGACATTTTTGGCCCGTCGATTTCTAGTAACTATCTTTGTTTTCAACAAACCGACTGCCCAAAACGGGACATGCCTGTCCCGAATTTGCAATCTGCAATAACAGGCTCCCTCACAGTACCGCCGAGTCGTCCCCCAACAGCGCTTGGCGCACGATCTTCACCGGCGGAAACCCCTGCGTCATAAACGCATCGTGGAAGCCCTGCAGCGAATACTTCGCCCCCATCTTCTGTTTGTAGTCCGCGCGCAACTTCAAGATCTGCAACTTCCCCAGCGTATACACCAGGTACGTCGGGTCCGACGTCCCCCGCTTGGCTTCCTTCTCCGCCACCGGCCGCACCTGGTAGCCTTCCTTCACGAAAAACTCCACCGCCTCGGCGGGGATCATGTTCCCGGTGTGCATCTGGATGCCCGCCACGTACCGCGCATTGCGCAGCAGCGCGTCCTGCAACTGGCCCAGCCGTAACTTCAGGTCGCCCTTGCCGTAGCCCTCGTCGAGCATCATCTGCTCGGTGTAATGCGCCCACCCCTCGGCGTTGGAACTGCACCCCATCAGTTTCCGCACCTTGGTGGGCGCCCGCCCATTCCACAAAAACTGCACGTAATGGCCCGGGTAAACCTCGTGCACCGCCGTGCTGATCACCGTGCCGCGGTTGAAGCCCTCCAGGTATCCTTCGGTCTGCTGTGCCGTCCAGGTCTTTTCCGGCAGCGTCACGTTGAAGAACGCCTCCTTAGCCACCTTTTCAAACGGTCCGGGCGTGTCCATGGATGCAGTGGTCAACGCGCGCATGAACGGCGGCGTCTCTTCCAGGATCGGCGGCGCCGGCGACGGAATCGTGATCACATGTTGCGTCTCGATAAAATCGCGCAAGCCGCCCAACACGTCGCGGAACGCCTGCAGCAGCTTATCGCCCGCCGGATGGTCCCGCTCCGCCTCCTCCAGAATCTGCTGCGCCGTACGCTTGGGGTCGACCTGCGCGGCCACGCGTTGAAACTCGGCCTGGTTCCGGTGCAGATCGTCGAAACCCACCTGCAGCAGCCGGTCGAGCGGCACATCCACCATTTCGTCGTACAGCAGTTTCAGCCGGTAATTCTCGGCCCCGATCCGGAAATCGCCGTGCGAGCGCGGCAGCAGATCCTGCTTGAGGAACGTCTCGTACGCGTGGATGGCGTCGATCACGGCCCCGTTGCTGATCTTGAACTCCGCTAAGAGCGCCGCGTCTTTCACCTGGTGAAACGCCTTGGGCACATCCTGCGCAAAGAAGCTCTCGATGCCCGGCAGTTGTTCCAGTGCCACTTCGGTATAAATCCGCGGCGGATTCTTCAAATTCTCGCGCGCCGCTCGGAACACCCGCGGGATCAGCCGCTCCCGCGCGATCGCCGATTTCAACCGCTCCGCCGGCGGCGCGAAGCTGCGGCTCATAATCACAAAGATCGCGTTCGTCACGCCCGAGGAGTAGACGTCCGGGTTCTTCTCCCACGGCCGGATGGCTTCCAGCGTGAGCAACTGGCCGCGGATCTGCGACAGCACCAGTTCGCGATCGGCGGCGATCCCAGGCGTTAGTCCGCGCGCACCGAAGTCCCGCACCTCCTCCTCGAACTTCTTGAGAGCCGCGATCTCCGCATCCACCTCCGCGCGCGAACCGGAAGCCAGCAGCGTATCGTACTGGTGGAACCCCGCCTGCGTGCCTTGTACCGGATCGAACCTGAAGAGAACTTCGTCGAAGAACCGGTCGGCCAGCTTGTTGAATTCGGCATCGCGGCTCTGCGCATGGACCGTGCCCGTCAGTGCGAGAACACCCCAAACCCAGAAGGCTTTCATGCTGTCGATTGTAGCAGCGCCCCCCTCCCTGGCACGTTACACTAAAGCGATTGCCCGGTTAGAATGCTCGGTAGAATCGCCAACGCGCTCATCGCTTTCGGCCCGTGGGGCATCTTCCTCCTTGGTTTCCTCGACTCGATGGGCGTCCCCTTACCCGCCGTCATCGATGCGCTGATGATCACCGTGGCCATCAAAACTCCCGAGCGCGCCTGGTTCACCGCCTTTATGGCCCTGCTCGGATCGGCCGGAGGCAACATCGCGCTCTTCCTGCTGGCCCGCTCCGGCCGCAGGCGCTTTATGAAAAACCAGCTTCCTCCGGGCAGGCGGCAGCGGTTTCAGGAGTGGTTCCAGCGCTACGGCCTGTTGACCGTCTTCGTCCCGGCCGTCGTTCCTTTCGTGCCGCTTCCCCTCAAGGTCTTCGTGATCTCGGCGGGCGCCATGCACACTTCGGTCGGCCGGTTCCTGGCGGTGATCCTGCTGGCTCGCGTGATCCGCTATGGCGGCGAAGCCTGGCTCGGCGTCCGGCTGGGCGGCGGCGCCCAGGAATTCCTCACGCACAACGCCTGGAGCATTCTCGGCGTGGTCCTGGCGATCTCATTGGCCGCCTTCGCGCTGATTCGGATCGCCACCCGCCGAACTGCCCGCGCCGAGCCTTCCCGCCATGTATGAGGCACGCCGGAGGGCTCTCAGCGCGACCGTGCCGCCGACCACAGAATCGTCGCCAGGTTCCACGTCACGATCGCAGCGAACCAATAGTTCAGAAACACGATGAGGCGCTGGCGCTTGAATCGGATCGCCGCCATCGCCAGCAGCACCGCAAAGCACTTGGCCAGCAGCAGCCCCGTCAAGGGACCCAGCGAGATCAGGCGGCTCACGAACAGGCTGCCCTCGCGGGCGCCCAGACGCAGCCCGATCAGCGTGGTCAGCACATCCAGCGCTTGCAGGGAAAAGAAGACCGCCAACGAGGGCTTGGGAAACTCCTTGCGGGTCAGGTTTGGGATCATTCGGTGCTGCTATTGTTCCATCCCGAGGCGTAATCTTCCAGATGGACTTTAGTTAAGCCGGAATCTCCCTACCGGATGACGTCGAGATCGTTGCCATAGATAATTTCCCCGTCGAAGTGCTCGCCGACCTCGCGCAGAACCTGCTCGGGCGGCTCTCCCATCGGCAGCAGATGGTACAGGACGAGTTTGCGCGGCCGCACGCTTGCCGCGATCCGGCCCACGTCCGGCGCCGACGTGTGCGACGCCGCGTGGTAGCGCCGCCACTCCGGCGTGCGCCGCTCCCACCCCTTCCGCGAATAGACTTCGTGAACCAGGATGTCGCATCCCTGGGCGGCCCTCGCCAGGGCTTCGCTATAGGTCGTGTCTCCCGAAATCACGATCACTCTGTCCTTGGCTTCGAACCGGTAACCGTAGGCGTGTTTCCAGTCGCCGTGCTGCACCGCAAATGCCGTCACGCGCACCGCCGCGTCGCGATAAATCTCGCCCGGCTTCACATCGTGGGCCGTGACCACAAAGCCTCCCGGTTCCACGGGCTGCGCGCCGTGGAGCCGCATCTCTAAGTCTTCCCGGAAGGCCCGCAAGAGGTTCGCAGTCATGGCGCGCATTCCGGGCGGGCCGTAAATTTCCAAAGGGGTTTTGCGGCCGTCGTTCGGCGGCGTCAGCATCAGGTCCGGACACCCGGCGGTGTGATCGGAGTGGAGGTGGGTGACAAATGCGCGGGTCAGTTGCTCCATTTTGATACCGGCCTGCGCCGCGCGCCGCACCACCCCGGGTCCGCAATCCACCACGTAGACGCCGTCTCCCGAGACCACCGCCACCGCGGGTCCCATGCGGTCCGGTTCGGGGTTCGGCGTGCCGGTGCCCAGCAGGATGACCCGGGTATCTTGCGCCCACGCCGCGGCACAGAACAGAACCAATGCCAGTCGCATGGCCCTCATTGTCCCGCGCCCGGGGCCCGGCGGCAATCTGATCGGCGGGGACCGAATGATTTGTCAGCGCCATCGGCGATGCCGAGACTGCCAGGCGGAAGATTGACGCGGATCTCGCGGCCATCGATCCCGATGCGGTCAAACGGATCCAGAAGGCTTTGGGCGCCTCCACTCGCGCCGTGACCAACCTGGTGTTGCGGCAAAGGAGGAGCGGCCCTGGTTCTGGCCGCTTGTGCGGCGTCGGCCTATTTCCCATCGCGACGCGTATCGCGCGTCGATCCGCTGACAACGCTTCGCTACGATTGAACGGCGATGCGGAGGGGGGCAGGCCGGAGGCCTGCCCCCCTCGGCACTTAGTAACTCAGGCGCAGCGCGAACTCGAGGGTCCGCGGATCGGTGGCGCCGGTAATCTGGCCGAACGTCGCGCTGGTAACTGTCGACGAAATTCCGGTGTACGACAAGTGGTTCGGGAAGTTGAAGAACTCCGCCCGGAAGTGCGTGCGGAAGCGTTCGCTGATCCGGAAATCCTTCTGCAACGACGCGTCCCAGTTGTGGAAGGTCGGGTAAAAGATGGCGTAGGCTCCCAGGTTGCCGAAGGCGCCGGCAGACGGGGTGGCGAAAGCGGCGGGCGCCAGATACTGGCTGCGGGTGGGGCCCACCCAATCGCCGACCAGGTTCGGGCGCTGGTTGGTCAGACCGGTCCCGGCGGTGTCGGTGGGGATGGTCACGTTAAACGGCAGACCCGATTGCAGCGTGGTCACGCCGGACACCTGCCAGCCGCCGAACGCGATCTTGTACCACTCACGGCCGGTCTTCCAGAACGGCAGCGGGTAGACATAGCTGAACACCAGAATGTGGTTGCGGTTATAGCTGGAGGGACCCCAGTCGCCCCGCAGATTGTAGCTGTCCATGGGCTGATAGTTGTAGCCATTGGCATCGGTGCGGGCCTTCGACCACGTATAGGCCACGTTGAACAGACCGCCGCCCACCATCTGCTTCTTGAACTGGAGCTGCATCGAGTTGTAGATGAAGTTGGCGCCGGTCATGTACTGGTAGATGTCGGCGTATCCGGGATAGGGGCGCAGCGCGTTGACGTTCACTCCCGGGTTGGCCGGCAGCGTTCCCAGCCTCAACTGGTTGATGTCCTGCTGGTAGGAAAGGTTGGCGGAACTGGAGCCCACGTAGGCCACGTCCAGGGTCATGTCTTTGCGCAGTTTCTGCTGGATGCCAAGGCTCCAGTTCAGCACCCGCGGCACCTTCATGTCGAGGTAGTGCGAGTTGCCGATCTGCGCCGGGAACACCTGCAGGGCGCCGCCCGACGGGTTCTCGACGTTGCCGTTGTAGACCTGCGACTGCTGGATGAACGGCGGATTGTTGACCGCGCTGAAGATGAAGTTGCCTTCGATGCGTTCGTAAAAGACGCCGAAGCCTCCCCGCATCACCGTACTCTGTTTGCCGGTGACGTCGTAGGCAAAGCCAATCCGCGGCGCCCAGGTGTTCCAATCGGTATTGGCGGTGCCGGCGGGCAGCCCGTGGAAAAGCGCAGTCACGGCTGGATCCGATGCCATCGGGATGCGCCCCTGCGCCGTCTGCGGGAAACCGCTGCCGCCCAGGACCAGCCCGTTGAAGGGATCCCCGGTGCCGGGGATGATCGCCCCGGTGGAGCGGTTGATCTGCGGCGCCTTGGCCGGATTGTAGAACTGCGGCAGGAAGGCCGAGGTGTTCTGTAGCGCGCTGTACTGCGGCTGCATGTAGGCCCAGCGCAGGCCGACGTTGACGTTCAGGCGGCTCGACACTTTCCAATCGTCCTGCACATAAGGCTCAATCTGCGTGAAGCGGTACCAGCCCTGGCGGAAACTGCCGGCTTCCGTGTAAGTGTAGAAATTGCCGAGCACCGCGTCCGCCAGGGCGTTGGTGGTGGTGTTGGTGGCCGAGGTGGCGAAGCTGAAGCTGCCGTTGATGGCGGGCACGTTGTCCTGGTTCTTGCGGCTGCGCATGGCCATGATGCCGGCCTTCAGGTTGTGGTCGCCCAGGACCTTGGAGAAATCGTCCTTCCACTGGAAAATGCGGTTGAAGTTGTCGAAGTTCAGCGGCGTCACGCTCAGAGCGTTGAAACCGGAGATGGCAATGCTCGGGATGAAATCGGCGGCGTTGTAGATCAGCGGGTAGTTGATGCCCTCGCCCTTGCGGCTGAAATCGCTGGTGAAGACCGGATTGGCGCGGATTCCCACCTTCTCCTTAATGACGTTTCCGGTGAAGGAGAACTGCACCGAGTTGACCGTGGTGGGACCGGCGATAAAGGTCCAGTGGGCGGCAGCATTGGTGCCCGGAATGTGGCGTTCGTAGAGGGCCAGGTTGGTCAGGTTCTGCAGCGACTCGTAGTAATCGCGCAGCCAATGGACCGAAATCTGATGGCGCGAGCTCAGATTGTAGTCGCCCTTGGCGATGTACTGGTTGGTGGTGAGCGGCGCCACCGTGGGGAACACGAAGTTGCCGCCCGAACCGGTGAAGTTCGAGGCCGGGTAATTCTGCAGCAGGCGGTAGGAGTTGGGGCTAAAGCGGTTCTTGGGGATCAGCCCATTGGGGAACGGAGCCCCGGTCTGCGGATCCTTGGGCCAACGCGAAGAGGCGAGCGCCGAGAAATCGCCGTTGATCTGTGCCTGCACCGGCACCGTCCAGGTATTGATGGCGCCCTGGCGCAGGCGTTTGAAATCGGTACCCACGAAGAAGAACAGCTTTTCCCTGCCGGCGTTGAACTTCCTGGGGATGAAGGCCGGGCCACCGAGGTTAATGCCGAAGTTGTTGTAGCGCAATTCCGGCTTGAGCGCCGCATTGAAGGCACGAGCCTGAATGGCATTGTTGCGGAGGTACTCGTACGCGGTGCCGTGGAACTCCCTGGAACCGCCGCGGATGGCGATGTTGATCACCGCGCCGGCGCTATAGCCGTACTCGGCGCTGTAGTTGGTGGTCAGCACCTTGAATTCGGCGATGGCATCGGGGTTGATATTCACGAAATTGTTGCCGCCGCCGCCGTTGTCCTTGTTGTCGGCGCCATCCAGGTTCCAGGAAAAGGTATCGGTGCGGCTGCCGTTGATGGATTGGCCGCTGTTGTTGACTCCGTAGCCGCCGAAGAGTCCGAAGCCGCTGCTGAAGGTGGTGGAGACTCCCGGCAGGAGTTGCAGCAGTTGGGGAAAATTGCGGCCGTTCAACTGAATGTTGGTGGCCTGGGCGCCGGTAACCAGCCGCCCTACTTCACCGGTAGCGGTTTCCACCTGCGCGGCGTCCGCCGCCACGGTGACGGATTCGGCCAGGTTGCCGATTTCCAGTTTCACGTTGAGCGAGAGTTTGGAGTTGACGTTCAGCACGACCCCGGTAGTGACGAACTTCTTAAACCCTGCGGTCTCAGCCGAGACCTCGTAGGTTCCGATCGGAAGATTCGAAACTACGAACAATCCACTGTCGTTGGATACGGCCGTCCGGGTGAAACCGGTGTCGGCATTTTTCACCGAGACGGTCACGTTCGGCACGACGGATCCGGTCACGTCCTGCACCAGACCGGAAATTTCCTGGCTGGTCACTGTCTGGCACCAGGCCAGCCCTGAGAGGAGGAACAATCCGATCGACAATACTAAGGCAAGTTTCAGCTTCATGGCTTCTCCATACTCAAACAGACTATAGGACCTCTAAATCTGACTGATTCTCTTGCGGACCCGTGATTCTGGCTAGGCAGACGACAGTCGCGGACGTTTCGTTATGGCCGAGGCGCCCGATTTTTCAATCACTTCGGTGAGAGTTAAGCACTCCGTCCCCAGGAACGTCGAGGACGTTGTATATTAAGACCAGGGTGTCCGAACTAACCACCACGGACCGGGAGAGCCTGTCTCCCGAGCGCATCCGGCGGCATTTGGAACAAGTGCTGGCCAGCCCCCACTTCCGGAACAGCCGCCGCTGCCAGACCTTGCTGCATTATGTGGTGGAGCACGCACTGGACGGCCCCCTGGATGCCTTGAAGGAGCGCGCCATCGGGCACGCCGTGTTCGACCGCGAAGCCGGCTACGATACCAACCAGGATGCGGTGGTGCGGAATGCGGCGGCCGAAGTCCGCAAGCGTCTGGCGCAATATTATATGGAAGCCGGCCCGGCGGCCGATCTGCGAATCGAGCTCCCTTCGGGCTCGTACCTGCCGGAAATCCACGCTCCGGCGCCGGCGGCAGCCGCGGCGGAGGCCACGCCTCGGCCCTCCGCCCCATTCGCCATACCCTGGAAATTCGTGGCCGCCGCCCTGGCGATCCTGCTGGCCCCGGCAGTCTGGCTGGCCAACAGCAGGTCCGGAGTACGCCAGCCTGAGACGGAGCTCGACCGGTTCTGGGCGCCGATCCTGACGGCGCCTGCGGCCGTGCAGATCTGCGTTGGTCAAAGCCGGATGGCTTATCTGCCAAAGCGCCCGCCCGAGACCGCGGACCCGGATGCCGCCATACCGCTCAGCAGCCTGGTGCCGATGCGGGACCGCTTTCTCTGGTTTGGCGACGCCCTTTGCCTGACGCGCCTCACCGCGTACCTCTCGATCCGGAATAAGCCGTACCGGGTGCGCGGCGCCGCCGTGACACCCTACGGCGAACTGCGCGGCTATCCCACGGTCCTGATCGGCGCCTTCAACAACGAATGGACCGTACGTCTGACGGAAAACCTGCGTTTCTCATTGGCTAACGGGGACACCGCGGACGTGCGCGGCGTTCACGACCGGGAGAAAGGCGCCGGCCTGGCGTGGCACATCAAGCGCAGCGCGCAGGGCTGGATGGGCGAGGAGGATTACGCCCTGGTGACGCGCCTCTTCGATCCGCAGACGGAGCACTATGTAGTTGCGGCCGGAGGCATCAGCCATTACGGAACCATGGCTACCGGCGACTTCCTTTCCAACCCGGTCTATTTTCGGGAGGCCCTCCACTCCGCGCCCGCGAACTGGGAGCGCAAAAACATGCAGGTAGTACTGCAAACCCAGATTGTGGAAGGCACACCTGGACCCCCGCGCATCCTGGCCACGCATTTCTGGTAGGGCGGCCCCAGGGCGCACGCGATTCCGTGGCACGGGCAGTCAAGGCCTCGCGTAAACTCCCAGGAATTCGATGAGCCTTGCGCTCACCCGTTCGGGCTGCTCCTGCTGCACCCAGTGTCCGGCGCCGTCGATCAGATGGAAACCCGCCATGTGCGTGCACGCGCTATTCCGCATCTTATCGACCGCACCCGGCATTTGATAGGTTCCCCAATCACTCTTTCCCGCGATGAACTGGGAGGGGACGTCTATGGTACGACCCGAAAACGTGTGCATCTCAGCGATGCTTTTGGGGTCGGACCCCCGCCGCACGCGATAGCCCTGCAGCGCGCCGGTGAAACCAGTTCTGCTGTATTCGGCGACGTAGGCTCCCACCTCGGCTTCCGTCAGCCATTGGCAGTTAGCGATGTACTCTGCCGAGGGCATGAATGGCGCAACCGTCGCCGCCATGCCCTTGTCCTTCTCCATAACGTAATAGGTTGGCATTTGGGCCATCTCCCCGGCTGTACGCGCCTTGAGAGGATGAGGATCGTTCCCTTTATAGTCCGCGCTCTTATAGAAGTAATAGGCACGGAAGAAAGCGTGCAGGCCTTGCGGCGCGTGCAGCATGTCGTCGTTGGCGCCACGGGTCCGCTGATAGTTCTGATAGTATTTTCGCGGCGGGCTGAGCTTGGCGAGATCCGCGTCAAGTTCGTCGTCGGTGACTGCCGGACGTGGCAGAGCCGCGCCCTTCGCTGTGTCAAATGGCAAAGAGGGCGCGCCTTCGAAGGGGACGCTCATGATGGTGACCGATCGGAAGATGTCCGGCCGGATCAGTGCGCACCACGCGGCGACGGGTGCGCCAGCATCGTGTCCGGCCACCATTGCGACGGAGCGGTGGCCCAGGGCGTAGACGAGTCCAATGGCGTCTCGTGTCATGTTGAGAACGCGAAATGGATCGGGATCTGCGTCGTAGGCGTCATCCCAGCCGGTAGTCCGGCCGTAGCCACGCTGATCAGGGGCAATCACGTGATAGCCGGCGGCCGCCAGAGACGGCATTACCTTGCGCCAGCTATAGGCGAGTTCCGGGAAGCCGTGGAGTAGCAAGACCGCCGGCCGCCCCGGCGTTTCGTAACCCGCTTCCAGAATGTGCACGGTCATTCCATTCACGTTGGCGATGTGGCGCGAACGGATACCAGCGGGGAGTGTGCCGTTGCCGTACGGCGGAAGCTTCGAAAAATCGGTTTGCACGATGGCGGCGCGCGCGCGCATGCCGGGCGCGACCGGCACCGCGCCAGCCACCGCCCAGAAGGCCCGCCGCGAGAACCTGGCGATCGTCTCGATCCTTTTTTGTTCAGCCATGCAGAATCCTCGGGCAAATATTGTATTAGAATCGCAAGACGTCAGGAGGCCGGTTGCATGAATTTGAGCCGCAGGCATTTGATTGGCACGGCTTGTGCGGGGTTTGGCCCTGCCCTTGGCGCCCGAAGCGCAAGCGCCCAAACCTCCGGCAGGATCAAGGCGCTGGTGTTCGACACATTCGGAACCATTGTTGACTGGCGCGGCTCAATCATCGCGGAGGGCGCCGCCTGGGGAAAAGCCAAGGGGCTCACGATCGATTGGGCGCGCTTCGCCGACCGTTGGCGCGCCGGCTACGCGCCCGCCATGGATCGGGTGCGTAAAGGCGAATTGCCCTGGACGAAGCTCGACGTGCTCCACCGCGCCGTGCTCGACGCGCTCCTCAAGGAATTCGGCATCACGGGACTCACAGAAGAGGAGAAGGATCACTGGAACCAGGTGTGGCACAGGCTCAAGCCCTGGCCGGATTCCGTGGCCGGCCTGGCTCGGCTGAAAAAGCGATTCACGATCGCCCCGCTTTCCAATGGAAACGTTTCCCTCCTGGCGGACATGGCCAAGAACGCGGGCTTGCCTTGGGATCTGATCCTTTCCGCGGAATTGGCCCGGCATTACAAACCCGATCGCGAAGTGTACTTGTCGGCAGTGGAACTGTTGAGCCTCAAGACGGAAGAGGTCATGATGGTGGCTGCGCACCGTTCCGATCTCGAGGCGGCGCTCCGCTTCGGGCTGCGCGCGGGGTTCATTCGCCGACCGAATGAGTTCGGTCCCTCGCGTCAGGCTGATACTGCCAAACCCGGGGATTTTGACGTCGTTGCGGAGGATACTCTCGATCTCGCGACGAAGTTAGGCTGCTGACCTGCCTATGCGGCACGCTCTCGTTCAAGCCCAGATGGCCGGCCACACGTATAGAGACCGGACCGGCGGAACCAATCTGCAGACCGTCGTACGAGTCGCGTGATCGGCTCGGAAATCTGCTGATCCCTCGCCCAGAATCTCTCACCGGCCGGAACGGCGGCCTTGTCAGCAGAGCGCCCCATGCAGCCCGCGCCGCCCGTCACATAGGTGGGTCGCGCTTTTCCGGGATCCATGGCGGGGATAAAATAAATTGACCCAGCCGGTGGACACATCGCCCCTACGTGTAGAGGTGGCTAGAGTAGTGGGGCTCGCGGGGCATTCGATCCGGGAGCCGTGTGGCCATGTCGTATTCACGTCGTTCCCAAAAGCGCGCAGCCGCAAAATCAGGAGCCTCCGCGGAACCTTCATCTCCCGACTGGTGGACAAAGCATCGTTGGGAGCCGGGTGAATGTACGCACTACGGAAGCGCCGAAGTTTTCATCGCTTTTAAGAACTCCGACGCGACCGGCCAGGAGACACGGGACAGCCTGATAGCGAAAACTTTGGCCACATTCCTGCGACGAAAAGGACTTTCGGTGTTCCTGAGCCTCGATTCGCTGGAGCGACTTGGAAAATCGGCTTACATGGAGGCTATAGAAACCGCGTTGAACGATGCCAGGGTCCTGATCGCGGTAGGTACTTCCCCAGAGAATGTGACCTCAGGGTGGGTCAAGTATGAATGGCACTCCTTTCATCAGGAGATCATTGAGGGCCGCAAACCTGATGGGGAAATTTTCCTGGTCGTCGAAGGGATCGGTCCATCTAACTTGCCGCTACCCTTGCGGCAAAGACAGCTGTTTCCATTTTCCGAAGACGGTTTTGAGCGGCTCGCGAGGTTTGTTCAGCCAGCAATCGGCGGCAGTCCATCTGTCCGTTTACCTTTTTATCTCCTCATTGATGCATCTCGTTCCATGGACGGCGAACGTCTCCAGTCCCTGGAGATCGGGCTCACTGATTTCTTGGGGGACCTGCTGGCTGACTCGTTAGTGAGGGAACGTGTCTGGGTTAGCGTTATCACATTCGGACGAGGAGCGTGGCAGATTAGCCCATTAACTCCGGCAACGTCGTTCAAGTGGCCAACATTATGGGCAGACGCCCAAGAAAAAACGGCTCTTGGCGCTGCGCTTGATACGTTAAATGACGCTTTGGCGCGGGAGGTGGTGCGGAAAACAGCCCACGACCCACCAAGCTACTGTCCCCTCGCTTGGGTGATTATTGATGGCAATCCTACAGATGACTGGCTATCGGCGGCAAGACGGCTGATGGACCGTCGTAATCCGAGACTTGCCAGAATGCTGATTGTTGCCGCCGGTCAGGACGCGGATGTTTCGGCAATGAGAACGGTTGCGCCAAAGAATGTACTCGTATCTCACATAACCGAGCTAAACGCACAAATACGTAACGAGTTCTTTATGTGGCTTGTCGAAGACGAGATGTCCGCATAGTCCGTTATCCTCTTTCCCAAGCCCCGATGGCCGGCCACACGTATAGAGACCGGACCGGCGGAGCCAATCTGCGGACCGTCGTACAAGTGGCGCGTGATCGGCTCGGGACCGTGCCCATCATGGATCACATCCGCGAGTCGGCGTTCGTCCCCGTCAAGCGGTTTTCCGGCGGTACTACCGTTGCCGGCGCCATGGCAGGCTCCACAGTGCGCGCGCCGAGAGGACGGCGGAGAACATCGCGGTTACGCCCAACGCGAGGAGTGTCCACACGAAGAAGAAGGCTTGGCTGGACTTCCCGATCTCGCCGCCGAAAAGGCCTGCGGCTCCCTTCATGTGGACGACCGGGACGACCAGCCCAAGGAGCGACCCGAGGAAAATGATGATGTATCCCGCTCGCCGTTCGGCGAGCGCCAGCGTTCCGTACAGCCAAACGACGAAGATGAGCACCGCAAAGAGATTAGCGAGCCCTGCCGGGGCCATCTTGAAGAGGATGTCGCCGGTCAGGTGAAACGTCATGAAAAGGATCGAGAGCAGCGACGTGGTGGTCAGGATGACGGTCCGTTTCATGCGAGATTCACTTCCCTGCGCTTCCTATACGCGCACCGAGGTCCAAGAAGGATGAACCGATCGCAGCCCCGGCTGGACGGAACCGTACGCGCGAAACCGCGATATGGTCTGGCTGCGTTAACGTGGGTTGACTCCGGTTCGAGAAACTTGCCAAGGGTGTGATAAAGGGCCAGTTCCAGGGTAATGTTTTGACCACAAGTATTCGGGCAACTCGAAACGTCTCACTTTGTCCGATGGTCATGAAGGCCGCGCACCATCTCCAACATCTGGGTTAGCGAATGCTCGAGCGCTCGAAGAGTGGTGGCGTCAGGCAGTTCGGTTGGCTACCCTCGAGATTCATGTGCCGGCGCCTCCGTCCGCACGGTCCTAAGAGTATCGAGAATTCTTCGCGTGCTGTCCAGAAGAAAGGAGCTGTTTGGAGCCGTTCACGGCCAGCGACGCTTCCAAACGGTTGGGCGACGGAACCGGAACCCGAATGTCGACACGTTGCCGGGGCGTCCACGAGGGCGGGATCGACTTTGCAGGCCTGCAGGACGCGAAACACCATGGCTTCAACAAGACCGGACTCCGGGGCGCTCTTGCCGGCCGCTTGGAAAACGCCGCCAGAACTTCGGGCCAAGCCCTCGCAGGTAATCGGCGTTTGATTCCACGATGGATTCGATGCTCGCCATGCGGGCTGATTTAGCGCGCGGAGGGCGCGGAGCACCCGCCGCCACCCATCATTTCGCGCAGATTGCCGGGGCGACTCGTACCGGCGAAACTACCCGGCAGAGTGGCCGGACCTAGAGGCTGCTCTGAGTTTTCGCCCGCCATGTGCGCGCGCGCATCGTTGGCGGTCCGCGCGACGGAAACGGGTATACTCCAGTGATGGGTCGCTGTGTTTTCGCCGTGCTTCCTTTTGCCGCCAGCCTGATGGCAGGGGCCGCCTCCGCTCAGACGATCACGGTCGTCTTTCCGGTCTCGCGCTCCGATAAGCCCCTGGATGGCCGCCTGCTGCTTCTGCTCTCGAACGACCCGAGCGACGAGCCGCGCATGCAGATCGACGATACGCCAAAGTCGCAGATGGTTTTTGGTGTCACGGTCGATGGATGGAAGCCCGGCGAACCCATCACCATCGGCGACAACGCCCGGGGGTATCCGCGGGCGCGCCTGAAGGATGTGCCGGCCGGAGAGTATAGCGTCCAGGCTGTGCTGAACATTTACGAAACCTTTCACCGATCGGACGGCAAGACAGTGAAGCTGGCGCCGGATCGGGGCGAGGGCCAACATTGGAACCTGGCGCCGGGCAATCTGCTGTCGAAGCCGCGGCGGGTTCGCATCGGTCCCACTGCGCCGCCGATCACGGTTTCGCTCAGCGACGCGATCCCGCCGATCCATGCCGACCCGGATACCAAGTACCTCCGCCATCTTCGCATGCAGTCGGAGCTTTTAACCAGGTTCTGGGGCCGGCCCGTTTACCTTTCGGCGATCGTTCTGGTACCGGAGGGGTTCGACGCCCACACGGAGGCGCACTATCCGTTAATCGTGTTCCACGACCATTACGTCTCCGGCCTCAACGACTTCCGCGAGACTCCGCCCGACGCCAACCTGAAACCCGATTACTCCGATCGCTTTCACCTGGCAGGCTACAACCGGATACAGCAGGAGGAGGCCTACAAGAATTACCAAGCGTGGATTGCGCCCGGCAAACCGCGTATGTTGATCGCAAAGTTACAGCACGCCAATCCTTATTACGACGACTCGTATGCGGTGAACTCCGCCAATCTGGGTCCGTACGGAGACGCCATCGAGACCGAGCTCATCCCGGCGATCGAGCGCCAATTTCGGGGCATCGGCCAGGGTTGGGCCCGATTCGTCTATGGAGGCTCGACTGGCGGCTGGGAATCCCTGGCAGCGCAGATTTTCTATCCCGAGCACTACAACGGCGCCTTCGTGGCGTGCCCGGATCCGGTTGACTTCCACGCGTACATGACGGTTGACCTGTATCAGCAGGACAACATGTTCTACATTCAGGGCGCCAACAAACAGATCGAACAACCGGCCATGCGCGACTATCTGGGCCACACGCTGATATCCATGCGGGATAACATCGCCTATGAAGCCGCGCTGGGCGACCACGGCCGATCGGGCGAGCAATTTGACATTTGGCAGGCGGTCTATTCGCCAACCGGGGAGGACGGCTATCCGCGGCCGATCTTCGACAAGGAGACCGGCGTCATCGATCATGGCACGGCCGAGTACTGGCGCCAGCATTACGACCTGGACGCCATCCTACAACGCGACTGGATGACACTGGGGCCGAAACTGCAGGGCAAGCTCCACCTTTACGTCGGCGCGGACGACACCTACTTCCTCAACGATGCGGTTTACCTGATGGAGGACTTCCTGGCGCAGACCGGCACGCCCGGACGCGGTGTCGCCTACGAGGGCGAGGTTCGGTATGGACCGCGCGCCGAGCACTGCTGGAATGGCGACCCGGCGAAGCCCAATTGGTACTCGCGGCTACACTACAACCAGATGTACGTGCCACAGATTATGGAGCGGATTCGAAGGACGGCGCCGCCCGGTGCAGACCTGACGAGCTGGCGATACTAAAGATACAACGCCAGCTTAAGTCAGTCCTCTCGCAGTGCCACCACCGGATCGACGCGCATTGCCCGCCGCGCCCACTGTCTCCCCGCTCTCCATGGCTTGGGCGTGCTTGGGCGTCGGAGACGAGCACGTTTTCGAGTGGCTTGCATGCGCGATCGAGGGCCGATACCCCGCCGTCACGGACCTGCCGGGCACGCCGATCTACGATTCTATCCGGAGCGATCCGAGGTTCCGGGTCTTGATCGCGAAAATGGGCCTGCAGGTGAGTTTACTGTTTGGCCGTCGAACCTGCCTAAGCGATGTGGCGGTCACGGTTCGTCCTGGCGTGCACGATGACGCTGTGCAAGGCTGTGGAGGCTGTGGAACTCCATCGCGGGATGATCGAGCAGCTTCGCGGCGCGTTCGTTTGTCTGCGATCGCAAAGAGATCCAAACTGCAATGGAGCTTGCAGAGGCGAGGTTCGACGGCTACCATGAAGACATGTGCGGCCCGCCCGGGTCGCAGCTTAGGAGGCGGACTCAACCCATGGATATTGCTCCACGAAGCAGTGTTGCCGTGCTTGAGGATAGCCGGGCCGGCGGAAAACCGATCGTATCTTACGGCTCCCGTCACGGAAACCATCGATCACGCCGGTTTTTTTATCCAGATGGCTCTGGCATCGATGCCGAAGGGCATGGAACGAGTGATCGACCAGAAGTATCCCAACTGGCGGGAGATGGAGCGAAACGAGGATGGTTCGGCCCGCTCCATGCCGGCGGGAGTCCGGCTGGTGGAGTCGTCCCTGCTGCGAGGCTTTGCTGCGGACGACGTGGTCTGCTGCTATCCGGACGATCTGCCGAAATTCATTGGGCCCCGCACGCGCGTGGTGGGTGTTTCGACGCACAACCCACTGGGGGTGACGTTTGCGGCGGGCGTTTACGCCTCGATCTTCGGCTCGTCCCGCGAGCCGATCAACGCCGCTTACGCGAAGCGATTGTTCCAGACCCTCAAGGCGAGTCCGCACCGCGCCAGCTTCAAGGTGATCGTGGGCGGGTCGGGCGGCTGGCAGATCCCCCGTACCGGCAGCTATGAGGAACTGGGCGTGGATTGCGTGGTGGAGGGCCGGAGCGAGTCGGAAGAAGCCGTGGAGTTATTCCGGAAGGCGATCCGCGGGGAGGAGTTGCCGCGCTTCCTGGAGGTGGGCCATCCGGCCGGCCGTGACGGGCTGCTGACGCCGAACAAACGCACGACGTTCGGTGTGGTGGAGATGACGACCGGCTGCGGGCGGCGCTGCCAGTTCTGTCTGCCTGACCTGAATCCGCAGATCGACTTTTCCAAGGACGCCATCCTGAATGCGGTGCGCGCCAACGTACGCGAGGGAAACAGCCAGATCTCGCTGGCGACCGAGGATATGTTCATCTGGGGGCAGGTGCACACCGACATTCCGTTCTATTTCCCGAACCGTGAAGCGCTGGTGGGCCTGTACCGCGACGTGGTCAACACGCCGGGTGTGGACCGGCACCTCTTGAGCCACAGCACGATGGCGCCTTCGGTGGTGGACCCGAAACTGATCGAGGAATTGTCGGCGGTGCTGCTGGACAAGAGCCCGGTCAAACTGCCGGGCGTCAGCACCCATCCGGAAGGGCGAATCCTGTCGCCGCTGATCGGCATGGAAACGGGTTCGGTGCGGGCGGCGAAGCAGATCATGCCGGGCAAGGCCGTGCCCTTCCCGATCGAAGAGTGGCCGAGCGTGCTGGTGCAGGGCCTGACGGTGCTGAACCGCCACAACTGGTTCCCGGTACTGACGCTCATGATCGGCGCCCCGGATGAGACCGACGAAGACTGCAAGGCCACGCTCGATGTGCTGTATGAAATGGAGCGGCGCGGCCTGTTCGCGTTTCTAGTGCCCTCCATCTTCACCCCGCTCGAGGACACGCGGTTGGGCAAGCAGCAGGGCGTTCAGGAAAGCCGGGAATTGACCCAACTGCAGTGGCAGATCCTGATGAAGTGCTGGAAGATGACCATGTCCGCCGCGTTCTACAGTTGGTGGGGACCGATTGCCTGGCGCGCCGGCGCATTTTTCCTTTGGCTATGGAAACTGCGCAAGATGAATGGACCGAACTTCACCTGGCCGCTGCTCATGTTCTCGTGTGCGCTTCCCGAATGGCTCATGGTGAGGATGGGGAAAATCTACGGCGGCCGGCCGCTGCCGGTCAAGAGCCGGAAAGAACTGCTGGCCACCATCAAGCCGCAGCACTGGAAGTACCTGCGCCAGGATAACGGAGACCTGCCCGAAGGCTGGGAACCTTACCAGCCCGCCCAGCGGTTGCGCGTCCTGTCCGCCATCAGCGGCGAGTAAGGGATGTACTCATGGGTGCGCGGACGGGGCCGGCCTACCGCCCGCCAGTTGCTCGCTCAGAATGTGCTCAAACACCGCGAAACGACTGGTGCGCGGCACGGCAATCGTCCTGATGTGCCGGCCCAGTTCCATGACATGATCGCCGGCGGGATCATACTCCGGCCAGTTGGGCAAACCCGGCTGGTTGGGATCGCCCGTGGCAGCGAAGCGAGTCCAATAACCGGTCATGACCGTGGCCAATCGCAGATCTTCGGCGTCCGGATCGCCCCAGCGGGTCTTCCGAAAGAAACCGCCCCCGACGAAGGCCAGTTCCAACCCATGAAACGCGCCCAGGCCCTCGCGTGCGTATTCGCCTTTGGCCGGATAATCGAAGTAGTACAGATAAGCCTTCTGTCCGGCACGAACGGTATCTCGCGCCAGCGAGCGCACCGCCTGGCCCCGCTGATAGTCCGCTGTCAGATCCAGAAACGCGGCGCGAACGTCCGAGTCCCTCTGGGCCGGGTACAGGCGGAACACCTCATCCGCCCGGTCGTCAAACCGGGCTCTTAACCAGGCCCGATAGCTGGTCACGGAAGCCTCGCCGAGTTGTCCGATCGTGACCGTTCCTTCATCGGCGTTGCTGCCGAGAAGCACGGGAATGCTTGCCTGCCGGCCGGCGGCGAAGGTCACGGCGGGCTGTTCCAAAAGCACCCATCCGTCGATGGTGCCGCCGGAGTACAGGTAGGAGAGAAGCTCGCGATCCTGCCCGGAAACGCGCACAATCTCTTGCGCGGAGTGCGCCCGCAGGGCTTCCAGAACCTTCGGCCCCGGCGCGACACCCAAGTCGCGCTGGAGCCGAATGCCCGCGTCCTCCGCGGTTCCGCGGCCCGAAAAATACCGGATCGGCCGCTTCAGTTCGGGCGAAAGATAGTCCCGGCACGTGCAGCTCTCCAGAATGGCCCGGTGAAAGAGGCCGCGCCCTGCGGGCGATGCCATGAGATAGCAAATCATCACGGCGCCGGCTGATTCTCCAAATACGGTGACGTTGCCGGGATCGCCGCCAAATCGGGCGATGTTCCGCTGCACCCATGCGAGCGCCGCAATCTGATCCAGGATGCCGTAGTTGCCCGAAGCGCGGTGCGGCGACTCGGCGGTCAGGGCTGGATGCGCCAGAAACCCGAGCGCGCCCAGACGATAGTTGATGCCGACGAACACCACGCCCTGGCGAGCCAGCTTCTCTCCGAAAGGCGGATACACTCCGGTGCCGCTGATGTTGCTGCCGCCGTGGATCCAAACCATCACCGGCGCCCGCTTTCCTGCTCCGAGGTTGCTGGTCCAAACGTTCAGATAGAGACAGTCCTCGTCGAAACGGAAATCCGTGTAGTAAGGCTGCGCCGGGGCGATCTCAGGCAGGACCTTCCGGAAACTTTCGACATCGGCGGCGGCCTGTGGGCAGCCTGGACCGAAGGCGGTCGCCGGCCGCACGCCCCGCCACGGCGGTGCCGGTGTGGGCGGCTTCCATCGTTGGCCACCGGTCGGCGCCGCGGCAAACGGGATCCCCAGGAAGATCGACTCGCCGCCGGAGCGTAAGCCTTCGATCGTGCCCGCCTCGGTGATCACCCGAGGCGCCGTGCTCCGAGACTGTCCCGCGGCAACCATCGCCAGACACAGCCCGAGGATTGTGGATCCGTTGGAAAGCGCCGTAATCCTCCCGTCGCGCTACCATACCATATGGCAGGAGCCATCCAATGACCCCCGCTGCCTTCCGCAGACTTGCCCTGAGTCTCCCCGAAGCCGAGGAGCGAGCGCACATGTCACACCCCGATTTCCGGGTCGCCAGCAAGATCTTCGCGACCCTCGGCTACCCGGACCAGTCCTGGGCCATGGTCAAGCTCCCCCTGGAACAGCAGCACAATTTCGTCCAGACCTACCCGGCCATCTTCCAGCCCGTACCGGGCGGATGGGGGCGCAAAGGCGCCACCCGGATTTGTCTCGCCAAAGCCGGCACGGCCGCCGTGCGCCTCGCCCTCGCCGCCGCTTGGCGCAGCACCGCCCCGGCGCGCCTCGTGGCCCAATGGGACACAACGCGATAGGAATCGGAGCCGACACCGATATTCAGGTCTGAATACCCGGCCGAGCCGTGTTAGCATCGGGTTTCCGCAATCCGCTGGTTCGGGGGACGTCCTGGCGTCCTAAACGAACCGGCCCGGGGGTAACCGGGCCGGCAGTCTAGCGTTTAGGCGGAAAGGACGTGCCCGTTGCTGGAAATCAGCATTGGAGTCACCGCTATGATCGTCCATACCTTGACGATCACGGTAACGGTCCGCGTTAAGCGGCGCCGTCGCCGTTCCAAGTAGCGACACAAACCCGGGCCGGAGAACCGGCCGAGGCCCTCCTTTACTATACTCCGGGCACGCCACCAACTTCAGTTCACCGAATTTTTGGGGTGGTGGGT
>Ga0075030_100000127_pt1 | contig 57026 bp, 88 predicted proteins | sample LitLauG_LLR_2012_FD_71393 | JGI IMG/M metagenome (GOLD analysis project Ga0075030, IMG submission 71393) | Freshwater sediment microbial communities from Pennsylvania, USA - Little Laurel Run_MetaG_LLR_2012 | ecosystem: Environmental > Aquatic > Freshwater > Creek > Sediment | place: USA... | reverse complement strand
CGAATTTCCATCCGGGGCTTTCCTTTTTAATAAATCAGGTCAATTTGTGTCGTGGCGAATTTCGTGAAGGCGTCCAGGTAGGCTTTCCTTTCCAGTTCATTTTCGAACATTAGTTGCTGGGTGCCATTTTCCGCCGTGGTAAGGACAGGATTCCCGTTTTCATCTTTTGCAGCGTGTTCCTGGACCAGCTTCTTCAGGGTTTCCTGAAGGGTCTGGATCCGGATCCTGTTCTGTTCAAAAAGTCTTTTAATGTTCCCCCGGTGGAACAGGGTGAAAGCCGGGGATCTGTTTTGTTGGACTTCGATATCGCTTAAAAGGGCGTGCAGTTCGCCGTAGGTGATAATCATGATGTTTGTTTTTTTATTGCGTCTAAATAAATAATTTCCGTATTGATCGAAATATTATAATCCCCGCTTTCTATCCTTCGGACCGTGCTGAAACTTAGCCCCGAAATTTTATGCAGCTGCCAGATCGTGATATTGTGGTGGATCCGCAATTTCCTTAAATTCTCACATCGGTCTTTCCTGGCGGCTGAAAGTTCTTTCGGTGTCATTCAAAAAAGGTTATGCGAATATACCATTTATGACAATACACTGACTATCCGTGAACAGTCTGGCAAAAATCCAGATAATCCAATATAATTTTACTTGATCATGGAAGGGAAAAGAATAGTTTTTTCAACCGGTACACCCAATGATCAGGGTGGAATCATCCCGAACGAAACCATTGATTTTTCCCGATATAAAGCAAACCCCGTAGTTCTTTGTCAGCACCAATGGGAACAGCCACCCCTGGGAATTATGACCGATATCAAGCTGGAAGGCGGAAAATATTCCGGGATCCCGGTTTTTCACGGCATAACCAAAGAATCCCAGGAATACCGGGATATGTACGAAGCCGGCCATCTTAGGGCCTGTTCGATCGGGGGTGAAGCTTCCTGGAAGAAGAATTCCGCCGGTCAGCCCGATCTGTCAAAGGATGGCTTCCGTCAGTGTGAAAAGTTCATGTTATATGAAATTTCCATGGTCAGTCTTCCATCGAACCCGGACGCTGTGACTACGCTGGAAGCTAAGATTTACGAACAGAACGAACTGTCAAATATTTCCGATACGATCACCAATCTTTCATCACGCTATAAAATTCCATCAATGGAAACCAAAGAAAAAGAAACCCCGGAACAGCTGAAGCTGAAAGCCGCCAATGAAAAACTGGCCGCCGCCCAGGCTGAAAAAGAAGAAGCCGAAAAGGCGCTTTTGTCCGGGAAGATTTCCGAAACTGATCCCAGCGCTTCCCAGCTGCCTGGTGTGATCAAAGACATTGTAAAGAATTTCACGTCCACCATTTCCGATATGTTTAACGGTAAACAGAACGAAACCCATCTGAAAGTGGACACCCAGAAGGTGAAGAACGGAACGCCTGTAAAGGCTTCCACCCCACCCCAGGACGAAGCTTCCGACCAGTGGATTTCTGAATTAAGGGATCCCGTGGAAGATGCACAACCTACGCCGATCGGACTTGCCGCTGAAGAAGCGAAGAAAAAAGCCCAGGAAGCCCAGGAAAAGGCTGAAAAAGCAAAGGAAAAGGCTGAAAAGTCTGACGCCACTGAAGAAGATAAGGCCGCCTATAAAATGGCATGCCATGAAATGGAAGCCGCCATGAAGGCATGTGAAGAAGCTGAAGATATGGCCAAAAAGGAAAAGGAAAAATCCAAAGAATCTTCCAGCAAAAATGGTTCTAAGCTGGCGGCAAAAAAACCTGAACCAGCAAAAATCAAGTCTATGGAAGAACTTCGCGCCGGTGCCGAAAAGCTGAAACTGGCCCCCGATCCAGACTTAAGGAAGTCCCTGGATGCCAGGGTGATCGGCCTAAAAGGCGATACCTTCAGCAAACTGTCTTCCCCAAAAAATGAAGAAGGTCAAAGGATCCTGGGTCGTGTTATGACGATCGATGGCGGGGATAAGACGATATCCGATTACGCCACTGTCCTGGATTCCATCATGCGGGATGGCAAATATGCCGCCATCACCGAAAAGCTTCGCGTCATCCCCAATATCAGTGAAGGACAGCTTTCCAGCTTCCAAAGAAGCACTGACGGGACGAACCCGAAGAACCGTGTGGGTCTGGGTGTGAAAGATATTATGCGGGAACTGATGACTGGTTCCGTGGAAGTTATGGGCCGGGATAATATCCGCCGCCAGATGACGACCCTGACCAGTACAGACAACGCCCTGGCTTCACCAGCGCTGAACACGATCGAATGGTTGCCGCTGGCTATTTTCAACCTGTTCCCCACCACATCCTGGAAAAATGATGTTCCGATGTTCGGGGCCCAGATTACTTCAAAAAATACGGGATTGATATGGGCAAACATCGCCGCCGCCCCTACGATCTATAAAGGAACGCAACCTTCACCGGCGGACTATACTTACACCGACACGGCCGTAGCGTTAAGTCTGACCCCTTACTGGTTGCAGCCGATCTTATGGACACCGCTGACGATGCACCAGTACAGGTATGATCAGATGGCGACAGGATGGGCCCAGGCTTTCGCTTTGTGGGGATCCATCATGGATGATGAACTTCTGTACACCCTGGCTTCCACCGTTCCCGCTTCTTCCATCGTGAAGACAGTAGGCCAGCCAGCGAATCCTTCCTTCAATATTGCGAACACGAACGATCCCAATGCTTTCTACTGGAATACAGCTTTTGCCGGCAACCTGGCCACCCCAGCTTACGCCGACATTATCAAGCTGGAACAGATATACAACCGCCAGAACTTCCAGATGGAAAAAGAAAAGTCCGTCCTGGTACTGGATCCGACCATGTACAGCTATATCAGCCAGGACAATGATACCAAGTCCTTACTGACCCGCTGGATAGAATCTGACCAGGCTGATCTTCTGAAGATCAAACACACCGTCCTTCACCAAAGAAGCCGTGTGGCCCTGTACGATCCCGCCAGTTCAGCTGTAAAGGATCCCCTGGGATCTATTCCTAACACCGCCGTCAGTGCTGGTCTGGCAATGCTTCCCAGCCAGGTGGCCATCGGTCTGGGTCTTCTGGACGTGTTCATGGTTCAGGTTCCGGGATCTTACGGATACAGGATGTCAGCGGATATCCGTATCGGAATTGTCCCCTTACGTGCGAACTATAACGGGGTACTTCTTTACACTTACGGAACGCCTAACGTTTAATAATTAATCCAGGGATCCCAAAAGGGTCCCTTCAATAATTCACAAGATGAAAAAAATCAAGTTTTTAGCGATTTTGGCCCTTTGCCTGGGCTTCTTTGCCGGTCAGGCCCAGACCCGTGTGGTGACGACTTCCCCCGTGATTAACCAGGGTAACTTTCTGGACTTCGGTGGTATCTATCCGCAAGGCGGAACGGTGACCCCCCAGGACAGTTTACAGGTATCGGATTCCATCGCTTATCTGATCCAGATCAGCCACTTGAATCTATTTACCCCGTATATTACCTGGTATTGGAACCAGATCGGGGCGGGAACCGCTACGGTGACAGAAACCTTCCTTCAGTCTAATGACGGGGTGAACTGGTTTCCAGTCCTTAAAGGGGTGGCCCAGACGACATATTCAAAGACCTGGACGCTTTCGGCCAATACCTGGAACGAAATAAACTTCCGAAGGGATACTGCCCTGGTGGATGGACGATGGCTGAAAATATACTTTATCACCAGCGCCACGGCGTCCGTCAAAGGAAAGATATTCAACCGGATGAAGACCAATATCTGGTAAGGTTCACTATAAAAAACAAACAGCTATGCTCTTTAAAATCAATGACGTAGTGATACGTCAGGCGAAAGCCGCCGTCAATAAGTTCGGATCCATCTGGCTTCATGGTGACGCTAACATGTACACCAAAGATTCGGACAGTGAATTCCGCCGTGATTTCAGCAACCCCGCCCAGGAAGAATCGAAGTACAGGGTGAAGCTGGTGAAGGGTGAAAAGATCCCGGATACGGTGAAAGGGATGGAAGAATTACTGATGCAATCACGTCAGGCGGAACAGGCGAAAGCCAGCATTCCGGAAGACGTAAGGACCACAGAATCCTTCAGCCTGGATGATGAAGAACCGGCGAAGCCTGAAGTCAAAGTAAAGGGGAAATCCATAAAAGTGGAACCCGAAAAAGACCAGACGGAAGCTTAAAAAGCCAGAAGTCTCAAAAAAAAGTAAGGCATGAAACACCCGATATCGATTACCGTCCTGAATAATGCCGTGGGGATCGCCCCATCCACCGATGGCGTCATGATGTTATTTATGCAGGGGGTTTCCGGGACCGGCCTGTCTTATAATACCCCATATCTTCTTACCCAGGTCAGTGACGCCGCCGCCCTGGGGATCAATGCGGCCTATGACGTGACGAATTCCACGGCCGTCTTCCAGCAAATAAATGACTTCTATACCCAGGCGGGAACAGGTGCCCTTCTGTGGATCGTGATCGTGCCGATGGCGACAGCTTACACCACTTACGTGGCAAGTTCCACCTTCAGCCTGATGATCAGGACCACAGCCCAGGCGAACCCCAATAACAGGGCCAAGATGATCGGTCTTTGTTATGCACCGCCCCAGGCTTTGAATACCAGCACCGACTTCCCTTCTGATGTGGAATCCTGTCTTACCGCTTTACAGACAGCCCAGCAAAGTCTTTTTGCCATCGGATATCAGTTCAGCGCCATCATCGATGGATATAACATGAATTCAGCGACAGCGCCGGCTTCACTGGCCCCGCTGACCACTTACACTGCTTTTTCCGTTTCCCTTTGCATAACAGGGACGCAACCCAATGGCGTCAGCGCCGTGGGTCTGGCCCTGGGTCGCTTTGCCCGGATCACCGTAGGTCACGGCTTTGGTGCCGTAGCTGACGGTCCTGTCAATACGCCGACAGCCTACCTGACCAATGGGATCCAGGTGGCCGCCGGGGGAACGCTGGTGATCGGGGATGTATGTACCGTCTTCGGGGGTGCTGTGACCTATAATTCCGTGGTCTATAATGTGGGCCAGACCTTCACAGTCGTTTCCGGTCACCTGACCTTTACGACTTCAGCGGGTGGATATGTGGGTGTAAATGTCACCTATGTCCAGAATCTTCAGCCAGCCGATGTGGACGCCCTGGGATTATCGAATTTCATGTTCTTAAGGACATGGTATGGCCATTCCGGCTTCTTCTGGAATGACGGTGCCACCGCCGAAAGTTCAGTCTTACAGCTGTCCACCCAGGAATATAACCGTGTGGCGAATTCCCTTTCCGCTTCAGCCCTGGCGTTCTTTATCGGCCAGATGGGATCCAATATCCCGCTGAACCCACAGACGGGGAATGTGGACCAGGGTTATCTGAACGCAAAGCAGGCGGAATTTTACGCCACATATATTGCACCGCTTACGGTTGCCAATGGATCCGGCGATATCACTGACGGGGCGCTGATCTTAAGTGGTCCGAATTTCAATAGTACGAAGACAATGCTTTTCACGCTTTTGATCGTTCCGACCCCGATACTGGGATCTGTGACAGGTACAGTTCAATTCACCGCAACCTTATAAGCCATGCCGCAACTAAATCAACTTATATTAACCGCCGCCGATTACAAGGTCATCCTGAACATCCCCGGGAACGGAACTTTCCCTTTGCAGACTTGCGAAACCTTCAGCTGGGACAATGCCAGGGAAGACGAAACGATTTACGCAATAGGGACAGAAGATCCGATCGGGGAAAAAAGGAATGCGGCGAAATATTCCGGAAAGCTTTCCCTTCAGGTGGGGGAACTGAACGCCATCCTTCAAAGTATTGGCCTGGTGGAAGGATCCCAGATCGTGGGGGCAACCTTTTCCATCACCGCCGTTCAGGGTGGATTTAACCGGACTTACACTGGATTCAATATCAATTCCGAAGGGGTAGATATAAAGGCAAAAGACAAACATTCCCTGGCGAACCTGTCCTGGAAGGCGCTGGCGATTAACTAACAAACATGGAGAAGTTCGAAAAGGAAGTTAAGTTCCTGTCCCTGGAATTTAATGGAGAAACCAACAAGTGGGATGAAAAGGAAGTGACCCTGGTGGCCACTTTTAAGGACCTGGACAGAAGGGACAAAGAACAGCACAAGCTTCACTTTAAACTGGTCAGTCTGTTTAATATATCAGCTGAAGACGGGGAAGCGGAAATAAGTTCGGATCGTCTTTACGATATCACCAGTCAGTTCGTTAAGCTTATGCTGATCCCGACAGACCAGTTCACGGCGACCAACAAAAATGAATTGTTACAAGATAGCGGGGCGCTTTTCGAATTGGGGATGTGGCTGATGAAGGAAAAATTAGGCCCTTTTTTTTTGAATTTGACCGGGACCAAGAAAGAATAAACGACAGACCCGACAACGCTAAAAAAGAATTGCTGGCACGCGATCCGGTTTTTTATCAAAAAACTTGTTTCCGTGCCTTTCTTAATTTAAGCCGGGAAGAAGTCGAAACGATGACCCTTCAGGAATATTCAGACTATACGATCATGCTGAAGGAAGTTTTAAAGTTATGGCATGCACCTTTCCAAAAAGAAGAATAAATGGCAAACTACGGATTCAGGATTAATGTCGAAGGGAACGCGAAGGCTAAGATCGCCGAAATAACCACCGCCCTGGATAAGCTGGGAATTGACGCCCAGATCGAAACGGAAAAGGTGGAATCGGCTTTTTCCCGCATGAGTACCCGGGTAGGGGAATCCTTAAACGGGATAAAATCCTTCTTCATGACTTCCGCCGGACTGGGGGCTATTTTTGCCGGTGGCGAATTGATTATGAAGTCCGTGGAACATTATAACAGCCTTCAGAAAGCCACGGCGGATCTTCACCAGACGATGCTTTCCATGAATAATGCCGCCGGGATATCCGAAAAGGAACTGGCCGGGATGGCCGAAGAACTGGATCATGTGACCACTACGGCGAAGCCAGCCATCATCGCCGCCCAGGGAATGCTGGCGACCTTCGGGAATATTAAAGGGGACCAGTTTAAACAGGCCCTTCAGGCTTCAGCTGACTACGCCGCGAAGTTCTTCCATGGCGACATGGTGGAAGCTTCCAAATCGCTGGGGATAGCCCTGGACGATCCAATCAGGGGTATGATGAGACTTCACCGGACGGGGGTCAGCTTCACGGAAGAACAAAGGACCCAGATTAAAAACCTTCAGAAAGCCGGTCACCTGATGGCGGCCCAGCAAATTATCTTAAGGGAGATCGCCCGGGAAACTGGTGGCCAGGCGGCCGCTTTTGCAGCTACCGATGAAGGAAAGCTGGAAATGGCAAAAAAGCAGTGGGACGGGGTTTATGAAACGGTGGGCCGTATCGTGAATGAGATAAAGATTAAGATGATCCCCTATGTGGAAAAGGTCGTGAATATGGTGCAGACAGCCCTTCAATGGCTGGAACGCAATAAGGATATGATCATGTTTATCGTCAGGGTCCTGGGCGGGGCGCTGATCGCCTTCACCAGCTATAAGCTTCTGGTGGAAGGGATCACCCTGGCGACAGAAGCCTGGAAGAACGCCCAGCTTCTTCTGGATGGGGCGCTGGAAGCCAATCCGATCGGCCTGATCGTGGTGGGTATCGGTGCCCTGGCGGGGGCTTTCCATCACCTGACGGAAAACATCGAAGACGCTAAGAACGCCAATGAAAAGCTGAAGAAGTCCCTGGGTCAGTATTACACCGAAGCCAATGAAGAAACTAAAAAGGAAATCTATGCCATCGCTGACCGCTATCAGCAAGGGATAAAGGGCTTCAATAAGCAGGGTGGAATTATTCCTTACACCAAAAAAGAACAGCAACAGCATATCGCCGAAGACATTAAAAAGCAGATTGAGCTTGTTAAGGATCAGTATGGCGACCTTAGTAAATTAAATATTGACACCAGGATAAAGCAGTTCGGGCTTATGAACGCCCAGATCCAGACGCTTCGGGATTACCAGTCCGTCTTAAAAAATCGTGGTAAAGATGAAGCCACCGGGACCGGAACCGGAACCGGCACCGCCGCTGGCCAGTCGGCGATCAATACTTCTATGCTGTCAGGGGCGGCCGGGGGGCTGGGACAGGCGAAGGTGATCAATATCAAGATTGATAAGATGCAAAATATCGAACACGTTAATGGTGGCCGGGAACTGGCTGAAAAGGGCCAGAACGCCGTGGAAGTCATGGTCCGGACCCTTAACAATATCGCTTATTCACAATCAGGAAGCCAATGATCGTAATAAAGAACATATCGACCCCGGGACCGAATCCCAATGTTTCCTATAACGGACGGAATCTTCCCGCCCAGAAGGTGCCCTATAATCCGCCCGTGGTAGATCAGACCAATAATCCATCCCGGACGCTGATAAACGGGATCCAGCTTCCCTTGGATACCATGATCTTCCTGAACGGGGAAAAGCTTATCGTCATGAACCAGATATTGGACGGGGTGGTCGTTTATGAACGGATCCTTCGCAAACCCTATGAACTGGAATTCGAATTCGTCTTAAGGACCCAGGATATCTATAATCCCGGGAACTATGTTTTTCCCCAGGACGACATGGCCAATATCTGGAATAATGTCTGGCTTCCTGACAGCGTGGTGACGGTGGAAAACACCTACCTGAATAAGCTGGGGATCCGTCAGATGGTCATCCACCGGATCCGGCCGGTGACTGTCCGTGGATCCAAAAATTTGCCGGTGACGATAAGCGGATATGAAAATACTGAAGGACTTTCTATAATAATCAATTCCTGATGTACCTGAATTGTAAATTGACAGTGACGATCGATGGCGTTCTTTTGAAGACGGTTTCCGCCGTTTCCATAAATAACGACAGCAAGGATATCGGATCCGACTGTGATATCGTGGTCCCTATAAATTGCCGCCTGGAATATGCTGACGGGACCCATGACTTCCTGAACCAGATCGCCAATAATCCGTTCAATACCGGGGATGAAGTGGTCATCCAGGCCCAATATGATGGCTATCCCCTTTTAACAGTCTTCCACGGTTATGTCGTGGACTTCATCGAAGGCATGCCTATAAAAATAAAATGCCAGGATAATATCTTCCTTCTGGACCAGACTTCGATCAGTGTGGCTTACCAGTCCGTCACCCTTCAGCAACTAATTGCGAATGTCATCCAGGGGACTGGGATCAGACTTATCCAGCCCATTTTACAACTGAACCTGGTGAATATATCCTTCAAAGACATGAGCCCGGCGGCCATCCTGGAATGGCTGAAAAGGGAACTGGGACTTGTGATCACCCTTTCGGGGACGGATCTTTATGTGAATATTGCTTCCAATACCCTTAATGTGGTGAAGTTTTCCACTGATATCAATGTATTAAGAAGCGATCTGCAAAAGCCTAACGCCGTCTTTTTGAAGCTAAAGCTGAAAGCCTGGTTCATCCGGGAAAACGGGACCAAAGACAGCCTGGAAGTGGGGGATCCTAACGGCCAGTTAAGGGAAGTCTATTTCTATAAGGTTCCCTATAATCTGTCACTTTATACCCAGATGGCGAATGATGCACTGGCGAAATATAAGCAGTTTCGATATCAGGGGTCCATCGATGCTTTGCTTTATCCCGATGTAAACCTTTACGACAAAGTGAATTATAATGATGTAAGATATCCGGACAAAAACGGGAATTATGTGTGTGTAGGGATCCACACGGAACTGGGGGCTGAAGGATTCCACCGTAAACTAAGACTTTCATATTTAAGCGATAACTGATGGCGGAAGAATCGAACGAACTGGGGGAATCACTGATAAACTTTGTGAAGCACATGGTCAGGGGCCATGTCATCTACGAAGGAACTGTGATCGATGTGGATTCAGTGAATTTCACGGCTGACTGTAATATTAACGGCGTCACCTTTTACGCCGTACCGCTGAAGGTGGTAACCGGATCCCAGGCTTCTTTCGTGGAAATTCCTTCCGTGGGGGCGAATGTCCTTCTGTCCTTCCGGGACGGGAATATCCAGCGACCCCAGATCATATCGATCGACAAGTCGGATAAGCTTTTGATTACCATGTCCACCCTGGTCCAGTTTAACCAGGGCCAGCTGGGCGGACTGGTGGATGTGATCGCCCTGACGACAAAGCTTAACAATATCGAAAACCTGTTAAATAACCTGATCACCCTGTTCAATACCCATACCCACAACGTGACAGCTGTGGGATCGCCGACAGGGCCCAGTATTTTACAAGAAAGCGGGACGCTGACGCCGACACAAAGGGCAAATATTGAAGACACTACAATTATTCACTGATGCAAGATATATGGTTCGATATCGTGGCCAGGGAAATCGTTCTTCAGAATAATGATTTCGAATTGACGACAAACCCGTCCGTCCAGAACGGGGGGAATGTCTTATATTCCAGGGCTGCCAATCCGCTGGCCCCCATGGTGGGGATCGGGATCCTGGAGATCATCGGCGGGAACGGAAGTAAGGCGGCCTATGAAATGAACCGCTGGCAAGCCCAGATGATCACTGACGGGGCTACACTTGCAGTCTGGACGGCGACAAATGAACCGGGGAACAATATTGAGATCAGCACTGAACAAAGCTATTTATGAGCAGCGTCTATACGGTAAAGCAGGGGGAAACGCTGTGGGATGTGGTCCTGAACAGTACAGGGACGCTGGGAAGCGCCACTGTGAATAATCTGGATCTTATCCTTTCGGCGAACAATTTAGCGGACTGGACGCCCCAGCTTTTCGCGGGGCAACAAATTACCATTCCCGATACCGTGATCATGGACCTGAATGCTTTACGTCAGCTTCAGTTATACCCAGCTGTGAACAACTTATCGACAGGGATTCAGAACCAAATAATAGGTATTTTTGATCAGCTGAATTCACTGTGGATCCTTACGACCACATACTGGAATGACCTGGCAACCTGGATAGACACGCAATTTTGGACTGATTAAATTTAAAATTCATGAGCCAAATTATTATAAACAATGGTGACAGTGGATTGACGGTCCGAAATAACCTGAACAGCATGTTCACGGAACTTTACGGGGCCCTGATCGTGCCGCTTAAAATTCCAGGTATTAATGCCAATTATACCCAGTCCATCCCGGCCAATACTTATATCAGTAAGATTTCCCTTACCGCCACCGGGGGGACGCCGCTGGTCAGGATAGGAACTTATCCGAACGGAAACGACCTGATGGATGACACGATCATCGGAAATTCACAGATCGTTAATCCGGGGCTTTATTGCGGAACGGTGACGCCGATTTATATTACTATTTCAGGACCCGGGGCTGTAATTTCCGCCCGGTTCGATGTGTCATATAATTACTATTAATCATGGGGGCTACGACTGACCAGATAAACGCCAATTTAATCGCCCTGGGATTTAATAATCCCAGCCAGCTGGGCATTTACAATAAGATCGCCCAGGGGGTCGGAATTGTCATCGACAATACGATTACCGAAATGCAGAATTCTGAAAATAATATCCTGAACATCATCACGACCCAGCGTTATGGGAAATCCGGTTATTACACATCGGTGGCGCTGGCTTTCCAGTTCGGATATAACCTGTCTATTAATCCGACCACGCTGGATCCTTATTATGCCGTGATTGATCCGACCGCCCAGATTATCAGCCAGGCGGCTTTCGAAGAAATTATATCCGGCCAGTCATCACAGCTTTATCTGAAGATAGCGACCCTGAACACGATCACGAATTCCCTTCAGGCGCTTACCCCTTTACAGCTGTCCGCCTTCGAAAATTATTTCGTGAATTTCGAAATTCCAGGGGTGCCGGTGACGATCATTTCCGCCAATCCGAATATTCTGGATTTCAAAGCCACGGCCACTTACTACGCCACCTACGACTTCAGTCTTCTTCAGACGAATCTTCAGGCGGCGCTGATCGCTTTCCGGAATTCCTTCGCCTTCAATGGGACTTTTTATGTGGGGGATCTTCAGGACTATATTAAGCAGAATGTTCCCGGAATGCGGGACTTTTCGCTTTCGAATACGACAATAGACGGCGTTTTCTTTACCGGGTCATCTGCTTTGACTTCGGGATATTTTAATTACGCCGCCGACTACCTTTTAAATATTACCTATTCACCTATATGAACATAATGGCCATATATCAGATCAGATCAAAAGCCACAGGGAAAATTTATGTAGGTAGCGCTATGAAGTATGTTTATAGAATATCGGTTCATTTATGCCGATTAAAAAAAGGACTACATCACAGTAAAATACTTCAAAACCATTTCAATAAATATGGCATAGAAGACCTGGAATTCAATATTTTAGAAGAAATTTTCAATTCTGAAGATTTAATAATAAGAGAACAATTTTATATTGACACTTTAAAGCCTGTTTTTAATATCAGAATGATCGCCCACAATCAATTAGGTGTTAAAAAATCTGAAGAAACCAGAAGAAAAATAAGTGAAAGCAAAAGGGGGGTATCAATAAAGGGTCATCCCATATCTGAAGAAACAAAGCTTAAGCTTAAAATATTTAATACCGGAAAGGTTCTTTCTTTAGAACATCGTAGAAAAATGTCGGAATCAAGAAAAGGCTTAAAAAGACCACGTAAAAATGGGTAATTCTTTTAGAAATATCGACTTTTTTAAATCACTTTATGAATCCCTTCGAAGCTATTTCGCCGTGAATGCTTCCGGCAACCTGTCCCTTTTATATAAATATTGTTCCTGTTTTATGGGTCCGCTGGTGACCCCTTTCGCCAATTATGTCGCCTTCCGGAATACGGAAGCTTTGGTCGCCGGATGTAAGTGGCAAATAGGCCAGCTGACGAACCTATTAAACTACCTGTACGATCCCGTCTTAATGCGGATTTTTATCACCCAGGCGGCCATCCAGGTGAAGGCCCTGGACACGTTCAATTATAACGCCTTATTGCAGACCCAGACTTTCGCCGACAATGTGGCTATCCAGTTAAGGGAATTTTTCGACCAGGCGAACACGTCAGACGTATCGATTCATGTTCCTGTCAATAGCGATATTCCCGGGATCACGGCTGTCATCGAACAGATCCGGATCCAGGGGATCCCTTATCAAATTTTAACTTTTTAACCATGGCCACAGTAACAAAAAAGAAGAACGTCACCCTTCCCAGTCCGCATGATGCCACTGGCGGGACGACCCCTTTTTTTAAGACCCAGAAGATCCTTACCACCAAGGTGGTCCCGAAGACCAATGTGAACGATACCACCGGGGGAAGGAAGCCCATCTGGATAGGACCTAAAACGAAAAGATAAATTCATTCATCATGTCCGACTTAATACAATCGCCCTTTTTGCGTCAGACCTATCCGGGGATAGACAATCCGGCTTTCATTGACGATATCCTGGCCGCTGACCAGGGGATCCAGACCATGGCGGCTATTTTAAGCGGATTGGGCCCCACTGATTTCGCCATCATTTCCGGATTGACCTATGTCCCCGGCGTTCCGAACACCTTTACGCCGGGATATTTCTACCTGAACGGGGTCTTTTACTATATCCCCACTACGGTCACGGAAGGCCAATACCTGATCCCTAACGTCCAGGGCGTTCTTACGAAGGGCTTTGATGACGGGAACAGCCGAAATATTTACAATACGAATTTTGCAGCCACATCGCTGACTTCCACGCCTACTTCCAGCCCCCAGATGATGGGCAATATGAACGCCTACCGGATGGGATTGAAGTACCTGGGTGCCGCCGCCGTGGCTTTCTACGCCCTTCAGGCTTCGCTGGGTCAGGGTGCCTATGCAAATTTCGGATCCGTGGCCGGAACCGTGGCCCAGGGGAATGACCCCCGCCTGGTTTATAATCAGGCCCAGCTTTTGGCCCTTTTCGCCCAGATCAGTAATGTGATCGTCAAAGGGGACACGAATGCCTATACGCCCCAGAATCCCCTGGACCCGGTAAACAAAGCCTATGCTGACGCCACCAGTGGAAAGCGGCTGGCCAGTGGATCCACGAACCTGGGGGACGCCGATACCGGTGCCGGGACGATACATACCATTTCCCTGGGGACGACTATCACGGTCCCTTACACGGTCCTGTTTTCTGTCCTTTCACTTAATGCCAATGCCGGGGTGGATATCTTCCACCAGGTGACGGTAAGGAATAAGACACAAACCAGCTTCGATACCTACTGGCGGGAAGTGGTTTCCGGCGTTCAGAATGTTACCCTGGAATGGATAATCGTAGCGCAATAAAATCATGAAGATGAAAAAAATACTTTTCGCCCTTTTAATGCTGACGGCTTTCTTTAAAGCAGAAAGCCAGGTCCAGGTCGTTTCCCAGCCCCAGTATTTCAACCGGTATATAAAAGTCAGGGATAGTGTCCGGGCGTCAGAATACTACCAGAATCCTAACGATACCCTGGCCACCCAGGCTTACGCCAGATCCCACGGTGGATCCGGATCCACCCCTACGAACGGAACCTATATTAAGGTTACGGGGGTCGCCCAGGTCAACCTGGATACGGCAAATTACCGGAAACAGGATTCCACCTATATCCCGAACGATACCACGATCACCATAAAGATAAACGGGGTGCCCACCAGTATGAAGATCCGTGGGGGCGTCTGGGCGTTCAATGGGCGGACGGGATATATTACGCCTTCAGGATCCGATTATTCAGCTTACTATGTTTCCCTTTCCGGATCCTATGCGAACCCCACCTGGATCACTTCCATCCCTTTTTCGAAGATTTCATCCACGCCCAGCACACTGGGGGGATATGGGATCCTGAACGGGGTGGTGAATGCCGGTGGTGGTTATTCCTACGGATCAGGGACTTTTGCTTCCCGGCCGGCGGCGGGGAATGCCGGGGCGGAATATATCGCCACGGACAGCTTACAGCTTTTTTACGATAACGGGTCATCCTGGGGGAAGATCGCCGGTGGATCCGGCGGGGCTGACAGTTCCGTCCAGGGATATAGCGGGATCCTGAAGACGCTGGTGGGGACGAACATCATCCTGAAAGGGGATACCAGTCTTCTGGCCACCAGGTACGATGTGGCCCGGGATTCAACGTATAACAGCGCCACCTTTTATCCTTTGACGAACCCTTCAGCCTATATCAATCTGACGAATATTTCCGCCCTGGCTGGCGGATATCTGTCTTATAACAATAGCACGGGGGCCATGCGTGCGGACACGTCAGCCGGGAAGCTGGCGACAAAGACGGATGTGGCGAACGTGACGATCGCCGTCCCGAACCTTCTTATCCCCTTCGGAACGGGAACCAGCATTCAAAGCAATTCCGGGTTTTCTGTCAATTCCGGGGCGACACAACTGAATTTTAACGGGATCAGCCTATCAGGGACCGCCGGGCTTCAGATGATCTGGAACACCACCGGATCCATCCCCACAGCGCCGGGAACCTATTTCACCCTTTTCGGACCTACGAACTACAATACCGGGGGCACCGGAACCCATGTGTCCATTTTCGGATCCAATAATGGGCCGGTCATGACGAACGGTAATAACGTGGCTTTTGTCGGATCCGCCGGTTTACAGGCGGCCACATCGGCGTCCAGGATCGCCGCCGTGGGGGACTACGCTTTGGGTAATATTACCACGGGATCAAATTTCGCCATGCTGGGAACCTTCGCCGGAAGATATTTCAATACCACATCAACGAACGATATAGTGGTCGGGACGGATAGTACCAGCACGCTGACAGTCGTCAATAACTTCACCTTTATCGGCCACGGTCTGAAAAATGCGAACATGCGGAACAACGCCGCCATTTTTGGACGGGAAAACCAGCTGGTGAACTTAGGAAACGGCGGGGGCAATACGGCGGCCATGAATTCCTTCACCCCCCAGGCCGGTGACGTGTTCTTCAATACGGACAGCGCTTCCGGAACAGGATCCGGTGGATATTGTGTTTATAACGGGACCTACTGGGTGAAGTGGGGTGGTGGCGGATCCGGAACCAGTCTTCCCATCACGGACAACGTATCCCTTTTAAAGAACCTGGCTGACGGAACAAAACAGGCTATTTTCAACCTGTCCAATATTCCGACCGCCACGGTGAACACCTATTATCTTCCAGCGGCCGCCGGGACCCTGATGACAAACCTGTTCACTTCCACCGGTGACCTTCTTTATGCTTCTTCCGGATCCACCGCCGCCAGGCTTCCGATCGGCGGGGCCAATGCCGTCCTGAAGGCCGTTTCCGGCGTCCCTACCTGGGTCAGCGATACGACTTACTGGACCAGCGGGATAAACATCCGGGGCGGCGATACCGTGGAACTGGGAACCCAGCCCTTCCTGAAGGATATCCACCTGGGTGGATCCAATAATTACAACCTGTTTTTCGATTCCATGAAGGTGAAGTTCACCGGCCCCCTTTACACGACCCCGGTGTCTAATGACACGGCGAATTATAAGCTTCTGGTCCGTAAGCCCGGCGACAGTACCGCCTATGAAATGAACTGGCCCTTCAATATTTCCGCTACCTATACGCCGACCCTTACCAATACGCTGAACATCGCCAGTAGTACCCTGCAAACCGCTTCCTATTCCAGAAACGGGAATATCGTCCATGTGAATATCGGGGTCTTATATACCCCCACGGCGTCCGGAACCGCTACGACCCTGACGGTTTCCCTTCCGATCACGGCCACGACAGGAACCCAGACTTATGTGGGGCTGGCTTCTTTTGGGGAACCACCGAACATCCTAATGAAGTCCGGAATCGTGACCGTGAATTCCACGACCACGGCGACCGTCTTAATGTATCCCGGAAGTACGAACGGCCAGGCTACAAATATCCAGTTCGATTACAAGCTGAACTAAAAAACAAACATCGATATGAAACAAACATTAACAGGATTAACAATTCTACTTATTTTTTTGAGCCTTTCCGCCTTCAGCCAGACAGTGAAAAAGGATACGGTGACAGTGACAAAGACGATCTATGTGATCACAATTTTCGACACGGCGAAGGTGAAACTATACTATGAAGACGGCGGATATCTGAAGGTGACCACGGGATTTATGATCCGGGAAGTGGAAACCAATTCAGCGGACGCCAATAAAAACAGGCTGAAGTCAGTGATCTATATGGATGAAAAGAAGAAATTATTTACGAAGCCGGTCTTCCAAGTGATCCCACGATAAACATCATTTATGAAAAAACTTCTGGTCATACCCTTACTTTTTGCGCTTCTGGCCACTTTCGGCCAGAATACGCCCCTGTCCTTTTCCCAGATCCCTTACAGCGCCACGGATATCAGGGGTCATAATAGGGGTGCACAGGAATGCTGTGCCCTGGGGTGGTGGGATAACGTCCACAATATTGAGATACCTAACGGGACATCCCATGGGATAGACTATGAATATAGATTCCTATGGCAACAAGTGGAAGGCAATACCGCCGGATCCTACACATGGACTTTATTCGACCAACAAATTCAAAACGCCATCAATAACGGCCAGAAGTTCGCCTTCGGGATCATGCCTGAATGTTCAGCATGCGCCCAGAATCCCGGCTGGACCGGGACCGGTGGACAGCCTGGCTTACTGACTTACCCGATTTATCTTCATACCCAGATGCAAGGGGAAAGCCCCACGGATTACCTGGATAACGAAAACTTCTGGGTCATAAACTGGAACAGCCCATCCTATATCACCGCCTGGCGGAACCTTTACGCCGCCGTCATGAACCACATTATGACCACAAGCTATAATGGGGTGCCTTATTACAAGGTCATTTCAAAGGTGGACGTTCGTGGATATGGCGATTTTGGCGAATGGCATGACTATCCTTACTACAATGAAACGGGATACGCTTCCCGGAAGCCTACGGCGGCCACACTGGACACCCTGATCAATATCGCCGGGAATACCTTTTATAAATGGCCATGCCTGATCGGGATCGCCGCCTTCGATGGGGATGGGGCGACCTTTATGCCGGCGTCCGCAACTTATTACGCCCTGACCTATAAGAATGCCTGGGGATTACTGGGATGGAACAGGGATGACATGGGTAATTCCGGAAGCGATTACATGCTGGTGAATAACAGCTGGTCATATAATCCAGGCGACAGTGTACATAATTTTAAGTACCTGATCATGGCCCGGTATTTATACGCCCCGATCGGGGGTGAACCGCTGAATGGAAGTCAGCCTTATGGCGACATGTCCCGGGAAATCAGTCTTTACGGATATTCTTTCTTCAGGAATTACAACTACGGAAGTTATGTCACGGATCCGACCACGATCGCAAACCTGACCGCCGCTTCAAAGCAGATGGGATACCGGCTGACGGTGGATACCGGTTATTATACCACATCACCGATCGCCGGTGGATCCTTCACCACATCACTGAACTGGAAGAACAGCGGCGTGGCCCCCATTTATGGGCGCTATTACATAAACTTCCAGCTTCGGACCGGCGGCGGGACAGTCGTCTGGCAAGATTCATCCTATTTCAACCTGAAGGGATTCCTTAACGGCGGGGTGGATTCCACCGTCACCGATACCAAACTATTGACCGGCGTCAGCGCCGGAATCTATGGGCTTTATATGGTCGTCACCGATTCGCTGGGATATGAATCCCCGGTTCCCCTGGCTATTTCAGGAAGGAACGCCGATGGATCTTATCTTCTGGCCAGTAGTGTGGTCGTGGCCCCGAACAGCGGCCCGGTCGCCAATGCGGGATCTAACCAGACGATCACCCTTCCCACGAATTCCGTCACGCTGAACGGATCCGGATCTTCCGGGACGATCACCAGCTATCTGTGGACCCAGGTCAGTGGTCCCAATACCCCCACGATCGTCACACCCACGGGGGTGACTACGGTCGTTAATGGACTTATCCAGGGGATCTATGTCTTCCAGCTGGCCGTAAATGCCGGGGTAAGTACCGCCACCGTCCAGATCACCGTCAACCCGGCACCCCCTGTCTTCGCCAATATCTTCACCACCCAGACGCCAGCTGGGGGAACCCTGAACGATGGACAGGGACTTGAAACAGGTGTCCGCTTCCAGTCATCGATCGCCGGATGGATAACGGGTGTCCGCTTTTATAAGACTTCCGGGAACACGGGAACCCATGTGGGTGAACTCTATACCAATACAGGGACTTTACTGGCCACCGGCGTCTATTCCGGGGAAACGGCGACCGGATGGCAAAGCCTGACCTTTACCACCCCTGTGGCCATCCTGGCCAATACGACCTACGTGGCGACTTATTACAGCGCCGCCGGATACTATGTCGCTACGAATAACGGATTCGCCACCGCCATCGTAAACGGGAACCTGACGGGCCTGGCTGATGCTTCACCCACGACCCCGAACGGCGTTTATATTTACACCGCTACGACCGCCTTCCCTACGGCTTATTACCAGGCTTCGAACTACTGGGTGGATGTGATCTTTTCCACTACCAATCCCGGGGCACCACAGAACTTTGACGTTCCCCTGGTTTCCGGCTGTCCCACGATCACGTCCATGACAGGACATAATCCGCTGGACACCGCCAATATTCTGGCCGGGACTTACAACTGTGGAAGCTTTTCGAACCTGAAAGGGATCTATGTCCGCAATAAGACGAACGGCGTGGTGACCTTCACCGGCCAGGTCAGCATGTTCGCCGATTCCGGGATGACCTTCACCGGTACAGCTGGCGGCAACTGGATCACGTTCAACGGGAACGGGGTGAACACTTCCATGATCAATAATAATACCGGTACAGCTGGCCAGGGCTGGTATCAGGTGACCCTTCAATATCTGAAATTCACGAACGACACGGCCACGAAATCGATCGACCAAAGTGGGGGGATGGCCTGGAACCATGGCGTCCTGAATACCTACCACTGGGAACAGGTGACGATTCACGATATTATAGAACACAATTCCCGGGGGCTGATCAAAGGATCCACCGGAACGCTGGGCCAGGGTGCCGGTCACCCGCCTGACGTGGATGACAGCCTGGTATTTTATAACTGGCTGGTGGATTCCACCTATTCCAGCGGGACCAATACCTTCGAAGGGAATGAATTTACAGGGATATCCTTCCGGAACAACTTCCACGACATTAAGGTGACCCTGAATTCCCAGCGGCCGCCTTCCGGGGATATCGGCCTGTTTACAATCAATGGCGGGAACGGTGTCTTCACCAGGATCTATAAAAATGGTGGACCGGGCTATCTGCTTAAAATATGGAACAATTCCGAAGCGGGGAACGCCAGGGATACTTATATCACTTTCTGCGAAAAGGTGAACAGTACCGGCTTCGGCCTGGTGGATACCCACATCGACACGAATTATATAAAAACCGGGATCAGTACCGGGAACGCCATCCATATCTGGAACAATTCGCTGATAAACGCGAAGGAATGCTGTGGATACTGGTCGCCGCTGGTGAAAATAAACTACACGAACAGCTTTGACGTGGAGATAAAGAACAATTTCGCCGTGAATAACCAGACGAACGGGAAGCCACAGATCGCCTACGATACGTCTGGCGGATCCTGGAACCACGATACGTCAAAGAATGTCGCCGCCGCCTACGCCACCAGCCTGGCGCTGGACAGCGCTTCGGCCATGGTCCAGAACACGCAAGGGTCTTTTTCCACCTACGCCCCCACGGTAAAAAGTGTCTATCTGCTTAATGCCGGGGTGACCAATCCTTACGCCACCAAAGACATTCTGAACGCTATAATCAGGACGCCGCCGGATATCGGGCCCATCCAGCTTCCGAACTATCCGCCGCCCTGTATCTGTTCACCGTTCATCAAATACACCAAAAAGGTCCCGTGACGAAGCTGATCACGATATTACTTTCCCTGATGACTTTATCCAGTCCGGGCCCCGTGGTCCGGGCTGTGGCTTCCAGTGTGGTCACGACAAAGACTTCCGACACTTTGGTGGCTGTGGCGTGCGATTCCACCTGTCTTCCGATCACTTATTCCTGGACGAAAGTTTCCGGCCCGGGGCTTCAGACAATCACGAATCCTTCCACCAGTCAGGCGACCGTTTCCGGTCTTCAGCTGGGCTTTTATATTTTTAAGGTGGTAGTGGCCAATTCCGCCGGTGTCCAGGCTTCCGATACCGTGGGATTTACGGTGGGGATAGCTGTCCACGATACGGTGTACGTGACCACCACAGTGACGATTCACGATACGATCCCCAGGGTATGTCCATCCTGTCCGCCGCCGGTGATATGTCCGGTCTGTCCGGTGATCCCCCAGCGGGTGGCCACGGGGACGGTGATCCGGGGAAACGTGGTGACGACTTATTATAATAACGGGGATTCGACCAATGGGAACACAAAAAGTCCGATCGTAATTCAATGATACTAAGGGTAAACACTTATATGTCGAAGTATATAAATCCAGTAATTTTATAAATCGGACACGATGAAAAAAATATTTATTTGGCAAATGGAAAACCATCCTGTTAAGCTTTTAATTTCAGTATTACTGGGATTATTAGGGGGAACGATTACACTTATGCACATCGGTCCGTTTTCGCCCAGTCTTTCAGACGTTCTTTTGTTTATGGTAGCTTGTGCGAAGGCGCTGATCTTCGGTGGGCTGGGCTGGCTGGGGACGACCTGGTCATCGGATATAAGTAAGTGGTTTAAGTCAAAACATAAAAAATAATAACCATGCAGATCGGGAATGTTAAACTGGGGGCCAGCCAGATTAATAAGCCGGCCCCGGCGGCTTACCGCAATTTTGCGAATGCCATGATCATTTTTATCCTTCCCGGAATAGGTGCCCTGGTGTCCGGATGGGGATTCAGTGTCAGTACCGTGAACCATGTCCTTTTGACCCTGACCTTTATAGGATCCGCCATCAAAGGGCTGGGAACCTTTATGGGGAACGGGACTTATTACACCAGCGATCCGACCAAAGCCGATAACCAGGCCGTGGTCCAGCAAGATCAGGCGGCCGATAAAAAACAAACCCAATGAATAGTAAATTTATCCCCTGGCTGATCATCGCCGCCCTGGCGCTGATCCTTTTTATTGACGTGAAGATGCACTGTGGGAACCCGTCCCCCACGGGACAGCAAACCCCGGATTCCACCCTTTACTGGCGCAATAAGTACGGGGACGCCTACGCCAGCCTTCAGAAGAAGGAAATAGACTTCGGGATCGAAGAACAGACCTATCTGGACAGTATTGCAGCCCTGAACAATACCCAGGCGAACCTGATCAAAGAAGTGATCAGCTATAAGTCCCACGGGATCGATACGATCTGGGAACAGACGGAACCGGGTGTCATCACCGTCCACGACACGCTGAATCCGAAATGTCCGGACCAGGTGATCGCCCTTTCGAAGACCTTCCGGGATCCTTACTATACCGCTGACGTGACGATCACCAGGCTGGGTCATAACAGTAAGATTATCATAGAAAGCTTTGACACCCTGACTTCCGTCTTTAAGACGGTGAAGGAAGGCGGATTCCTGGGGTTTAACCAGAAGGAATTCCTTCAGCTGGATATCCATTCCGCCAATCCTTACAATAAGATTACCGGTCTGCATGCTTATCGTGTCCCGGCCCCGGAACCCAAAAAGTGGGGGATAGGGCTTTTTGTCGGATATGGATATTCTTTCGGAACTTCACAGACTAAAGCCACGCCGATCGTAGGGCTGGGGGTGACCCGGACCTTCATTCGTTTTTAATCACTAAAAAACAAATTTTATGTCAACCTTCTGGACAAAGTACAAAGTATTGATCCTTTCCTTCCTGGCGTCCCTTGCCGTGACGATCCAGCAATTAAACACCCCGAATCCCGATATTAAAGTCATTTCTTACGCCGTGATCATGGCGGCGCTGGGTGCTGTGGTATCCTTTGAGAAGAACGCCCAGGGCAATGTCGCTTCGATCATCGGGATCGTGGGGACCACACTGGCCAGTATTGTCCCATCACTTTTCGAAGGTCAGCCGATAGGCTGGACCCAGCTGATCGGAAGTACCGTCATCGCCATCCTGGCCATCATTAATCCCGGACAGATCATCCCCAGTCCCACCCCCGTTCCACCTTTGAAGATGGGCGCTGAAATGGGATCGGCGAATAACGGGTTTAATAATACCGGATCCATCATCGTCTTTTTAGCCATCCTGGGCCTGACGGCGTTCGCCTTCTTCCGCTTCGCTAAATACGAAAGCCTGGAATTAAGGGGAATCCTTTCGGCTGTGGCCGTGGGTGCCGGTGCCTGGATAGCCACCATGTCAAGTCCGTATATCAGTAACGGGAAGTTCTGGGCGCTGGTGGCGATCGCCCTGGCGGCAATCTTTATCATGCTGGGGATAGGATCCACGGCTGAATTCAGTTCCGCCGTATGACGCCATACCTTTCCGAATTCCTGGCCCTATGCCTGATCACGGTGACGTGTGTCATTCATGCGGCCAGGTTCGCCCATAATATCCCGATCACGGCGACTTTTCACGCCACCTGGTTCGGGATCTATGTGGGATTCTGTGGGATTCTGTGGTTTTTTGCCCCCAGCTGGCCACTGGCGGCCTGTTTTTTGCTTCTTAGGGCTTTCGCCTATAATCAGATCCTAAATGAAATCAGGGGCGAAAAATGGTTCTATATCCACGGGGAAAGCAGGGATGGAAGCTGGTTCGATACCGTCCTGGAAAAGATCGGGATCTTTTATCCCCTTTTATGGGTCATCTGTGGGATCCTTTTAATTTACTTAAACATCGTTGAACTATGAGCCCGGGAACGAATTACATCGATATGATGATCAATTTTGAAGGGGAAGTTCATCATCCCTACCTGGACAGTGCCGGGATCGCCACGATAGGGATCGGATCCACCAGGTACGAAAACGGGGCTCATGTGACGATGGCCGATCCTACGATCGACCATTATAGGGCCATCGATCTTTTGCTTCACGATACCCTGGATAATCAAAGACTTTTAAATACCTTCTTTCCTGATGGAAAACTGACGCAAAGCCAGAATGACGCTTTGCTGTCCCTGATGTACAATATAGGGGCCGGGAACTTCCAGACCAGCACTGTTCTGAAGCTGGCCCAGGAAAACCCGGCGGATCCGGCGATCAGGGCCGCCTTCTGTCTGTGGGATAAGGAACACATCGATGGCCGCCTGGTCTTCAGCCAGGGTCTTTACGACCGCCGGATGAAGGAAGCTGATATCTACTTTTCCCCTGACGGGACGATACCCGCTTCCCTGTAATTTTTTTTTCATGTTAGGTTGTTTTAAGGGGGACCCCTGTCCGAAAGGATGGGGGTTTTTATTTCCGTCCCCTATGAAGAAAAAGCGATATCGGTAATAAAAATATTTTTAGAAATATTTGGAATTGTTTGGAAATTGTTTAAATTGCATTGAAATGATCGTTATGGCAAAAAAGAAAAAAACAGCTTCCGGATCCATAAAGATTACGCCGGAAACCCACGGGATGATTAAGGATTTTTGCGGGAAAAAATTAAATGTGGGGGCGTGGTGTGACGAAGTTCTTAAAAATGAAGTGATCCGTCAGAAGCAAGTTCAAGATGAAAAAATATCACCATGAGAATGCTAAATATTTTATTCACCCTTTTTAAGATCATCGGCTGGTTCGTGCTTTGCATTCTGCTTTTTGCGATGGCCATGGTCTTCTTTTTCGGAAAATAGTAGAGCCGGAAGATCCTACCCTTCCGGCCCTAATTAACTAACCATTCAATTATAACATCATGCGGAACAAAGTTATTTTTTTTAGTTTCCCCTTCACCATTAATTCTTTCCATCAAAGCGGGAAGATATTCACACTTCAGCCTGATAACAATATTGATATTCAGGCGTCTGGCTATGTGGATAAAAAAGACCAGACCAGTAAGGTGAAGATCACATCGGCGAAATTTGATGGGACCGATATCCTTCCCGTCCTGACTTATAAGGGGTGCTGGGAATTATTCAATGAAATCCAGACCGCCGCCCTTCAGCATTTTTTCACCCTAACAAATAAAAAATGAACGTGATCATCTGTAAATCCCGTGATCTGGCGGGATCCTTCCAAAAGCTTAAGCTTATGCTGGATCTGGAATCCCATTTCCGGGATGACCAGTCCGCCGTGGGTCAGTCTGTGATCTATGCCATCCAGCACAAAGCGCCGATGAACCAGATCGTCACCCAGATCAAAGAATCCATCCAGGATAATCCAGCCCTGATGAACCGGATCCTGGGGGACGACCTTTACGATAGGATCAATGAATTCGAAGTTTTATGATCCCAGAAAACCAGGCCATTTTTATTCTGGCCACCGGATGGATCTTTTGCTTTCTGCTTTACGTTTTCGTGGTCCGCTACCACGAAAAGCGAAGGGATAAGAAGAACGGATCCTTCAGAAAATAATGAATACATGAAAAACAAGGAAATCTGGCTAAACATTAAGGGCTTCCCAAAATATCAGATAAGCAATTCGGGAAGAATCCGGAATTATCATACCAGAAGAATTTTAGCCGTTCACATAAAAACCCGGAAAAGAAAAAATGGCGAAAAGGTTGTGACGGCTGGTAATATTGTATTAATAAACGTACATGGTAAAAAGGATTTCCCGATCCATCAAATCGTTATGTCTCATTTCGGTAAAGACAAGCCAGAAATTCCCGGGATATCAATAGATCATATCGATAGAAACCCATTGAATAACAATATTTTAAATCTTAGATGGGCGACTATAAAAGAACAGAATGAAAATAAATCTTTGCCTGTCAGAAATTTTATTAAAATATCAATGAACGATCTTAATGTGATTTTTAAAAGATCGAAATCAGAAAAGCTTAAGAAAATCGGTCGTGACTATAATCTTAGTGAACATGCTACCCGATACCTTCTTATGCACATGCACCCAGATTATTAAAAAGGGCCTATGGCGGACGAACCGCCTATGGCCGCATAAAAAACAAACATACCGTGAATTTACAGCCGGGAATCGGATCCATCACGTATAATCAGGAAGTCTTCGACCTGAATTCGAATTCAGTCCTGATCTGTCACGACTTCAGTAAGGACGCCTTTTGTTTTATCCCGAAGAAGAAGCGCCACGATTACAAGTTCTGGATCCCCAAAAGTGTCATCACCTACAAATATTTTTCCGAACAGACCCGCCAGCACATTGTCCGCTTTGCGGACTGGTGGGTCAATAAGAATTACGAAAAACTTTAAAAACGATACGAATGCAACCTAATCTAACAAAGTCCCCCACGATCGGCAATATCAGCCGGGCCCTTATGGTCTTCCATGTGAAGGTGGACGTGATCAAAAAGGATTCCCAGAATCCCCATTTTAAGAACAACTACGCTTCCCTGTCCGCCATCCTGGAAGCCATCACGGACGCCCTGGGGGAAAGCGATCTGTCTTTCGTCCAGTTCCCTGACGGGGAAAACGCCCTGACGACTATCCTGATGCACACCAGCGGCGAATTCATCCAGGCGACATATAACATGACGCCGGCCAGAAACGATCCGCAAGGGGCTGGAAGCGCCCTGACGTACATGCGGCGCTATGCTTTGGCGGCCATCCTGGGACTGAACATCGAAGATGATGACGCCGAAACGGCTTCCCAGCCGGTGACGAAGGCGGCCCCGACACCCAGACCGGCGGCGGCACAAAAAGCCGAAATCCCATGGATGAATGCAGGGACCAAAGAATTCGATGGGGCCGTGAAGAAGCTGGTCGCCGGGACCACGACACTGGAAAAGATAAAGATGGCCATGAAGGTTTCCAAAGCCACGGAAGAAAAGCTTCTGGCGGCTGCGAAAGCGGCAAAAGGCGAAAAATTTGAACCGTCTGACTTACCATACGGCGGATAAAACAGCGTGAAATGAAATTTATAATTAACTGGATTTTTACTACCCTTTTTGTGATCTTATTGACCATTGGGATATGGTTCGCCACCCGTGACGGGACCAGAATGGGCTGGTGTATTGTTTCGGCCATTATTATAATTTCTTTGGGTAAGATCGAAATCAATACCCGAAAGTAATGCCGGTTATGATCATCCATATCGAAAAGGGCCAGATCACGAATAAAGGGGCTGTTAGGAAGTTCTTTGAGAATCACACGGACGGAAGCTGGACCCTTCGGTCAGCGAAGGGGAAGAAGCGATCCCAGGGACAGAACGCCCTTTATTGGGCCTACATTATTCCCCAGGTGAAGAATGGTCTGAAGGATCTGGGAATCGAACAGGTGGCGAAATTTTGTTCTGAATACCTGGGATTCCCACTTACATTACCGGGAAACGAATAAATCATTTAGTATGAATGAAGAATGGAGAAAAATTAATGGTTTTAGTGGATTTTATGAAATATCTGACCAGGGAGGGGTAAGAAGTATCGATAGGTATATTACCCAAAAAAATGGTAGGGTTTTACGTCAAAGAAGTCGGTTTTTGTCTATTTGTGTCAGCAATAAGGGGTATTATTTTGTATTAATTCAAGGGAAAAGTGTGTTTATTCATAGATTGATCGCTGAAGCTTTTATCCCTATGATAAAGGGTAAAAACGTTGTTAATCACAAAAATTCAATTCCTTCTGATAATTCGATTTCAAATCTGGAATGGTGTACCCAGTCTGAAAACATCCTTCACGGATATAAGCACGGGAACGCAAAACCAACAAGCGGAAGTGGTAAGGAAAATCATAATTTTAAAACCAGGAAATTCTGCAAAACGGGCGAAATCAGGAAGTGTGTTGTTTGTGGTGCTGAATTTATTCCACCAAGAAATGTAAATGCGACTTGTTCCAGAAAATGCGCAAGTGTTCTTTCATACAGAAATAGAATACAATCAAATCAATAAAAAACAAACCCATGGAAGTAAAAAAAGTTAAGATCGTCAAAGGGAAAACCATGTCCATCGAATTCGTGGAAGATGACGGCACCACGGTAAAGGAAGACCATACCACCGAAGTCCATAAGGACCTGAAGGACGCCATGGCTGGACTACGGATCCACTTCGCTGTCCTGTCCGATTACGTGAAGATTAAACAGGTCCCGAACATCCTTCAGTATGACGAAGACCCGGTGACAGACTTCACCGTCACCGGGATATCGATCGGCGGCGATGATGACGCCCCCGGGGTGGTGATCACGGGCCTGAAGACGACCCCCAGCGGGAAGTCTGTCCTGGTGAACACTCTTTTCGCCGGATTCACTGACGATTCCGAAACGGCTTACCATCACATCACGGATCTGGAATTCCAGGTGGAAGCGATTATGAAGGAAGCCATCCTTTGCCGTGGGGGGAAGAAAGCGCCGGATCCCCAGCTGGCCATGGATTTTCCGGAACCGTCAGAAAACGGCGACAAGTCGAAGACCGCGGTGGCCGTACTGGAACCGGAACCAGGATCCGCTTTTGATCAGAAGGGAATTATAGGACCAGCTATCCACCAGGCGAATAGTGAAAAGAAAAAGAAAAAATAATGCTGCCAAGATTTGAGCCACAGACCCACGATCTGACCCAGGAAGAAAAGGCGCTGGTCCCGGGATTCGTGAAAGCTTTTTTGAAGTACACCGGCCCTGAAAATGCCGTGACTTCAGAACAGATCATCGCCAGGTTCCACGACCGGGAGATAAAGATGACGGGGGCCCGGGTCAGGAAGATCATTTCCTATATCCGGGACGAAGGGCTGGTTCTGGGCCTGGTGGCGTCTTCAAAGGGTTATTATGTTTCGAAGGATCCGTCTGAAATATACCGGTGGATCATGTCCCTGGAAGGGCGGGAAACGAAGATCCGGATGATCCGGAAAAGGGCGGAAGCCTACCTGTACCAGCTTAAGAATAACGGCCAGTCAAAAATGGAATTATGAAACGATTCAACTTTAATACAAACCTGGAAAAGACCCTGATGGCATCCCTGAATTCGATAAGCCAGAACGCCCACATGCTGACGGGTGGCTTCTATACCCTATTATTCGTAACCTTCCACCGGCCCAGCTGGCTGTGGATAGCGATCCCGGCTTATATCCTGGTCACCGCCTGGAAGGAATTCATTTGGGATATAAAGCATGAAATTCCAGAAATCAGACAGTCCAGCCCAGAAGACTTTTTTTACTACCAGATCGGCTGGATAGGCGGACTGGGGCTGTACGGTCTTTCAACTATTATGTAAACCCTGCACCATGGAAATATATTTCAGTAGATATCGAAGGAAACAGTTTTTGATAAAGGTTTACCGCTATCCGAACCCCTTCAAAAGCTTCCTGGTAATTCATTTTTTAAAACGTGGAATAATGATCGTTTATGACGGATTTATTTGGAGAAGAAAGCCTTCCGGAAAATAAGCGGCCGGACATGAGACTGGCGGAAGCCCAGCATAAGACGCTGGTCGCTTTATATGGTGCCAAGGGCGGCCAGAAGTGTAAGGATTGCGTCCATTTCATCCGGAAGTATGGCGGCAAATATTTCAAGTGCAACCTGGCCAGACAAAGCCATTCTGAAGCTTCAGACTGGCGTGCTAACTGGGTGGCATGCGGAAGATTCGAAAAGGCGATAAAGTAAAAAACAGCCTGACAGTTACACAATTCTTAAAAAAAATATATAATTCACACGTTTTTTGGAAAACATTTCTGACTTTCGTGGTTCCTAAAAGCTTTCGCAATGAAAAAACTTTTTTTAAATGCCCGGCAAGGGCCTGTAAATCGGTGGAAATCCGGTTGTGGTACGAAAGCACCATTAGGAACAGGAACCTGCCGGGTTTTTATTTGCATATAATCGATGGCCAGGATACGAACAATCAAGCCGGATTTTTTTAAAAATGAAGATTTAGCAGAATTAGATCCTTTTTGCCGGCTTCTTTTTATTGGTCTTTGGACATTGGCGGATCGTGACGGACGGCTGGAAGATCGTCCAAAAAGGATAAAGGTTCAAGTTCTTCCTTACGATAATGTGGATGTGGATCAGCTTTTATGGGCACTTCATGAATCTGAATTTATTACCAGGTATGAAGTTAATGGCGTGGAAATCATTCAGATAACAACCTTTGAGAAACACCAAAGAATCACTGGAAGCGAAGCGGATACAAAAAGCGAATTCCCTGGTGTTTCTAAGGAAACACTTCGGAAACAACCTGGAAACACTTCGGAAACACCAAGGACGACAGGAAGGGAAGGGAAGGGAAGGGAAAGGAAGGGAATGGAAGGGAAGGAAGCGGCGTTCGCCGAATTATTCCCAGAAAAAAAATCCTTTAAGCTTTGGTCTGAAGATGAATTTTTTAATGAACTGGTCACCTTCCAAAGCAATTTTGAAAAACTTCTTTTGCGCGAATTTTTTGATTATTGGCGGGAAAAGACGCCATCTGGGAAAATGAAATTCCAGCTTGAAAAAACATGGGAAACGAATCTTCGCCTGGAAAGGTGGAAACGAAACAAAGAAAAATTTTCTAAAAATGGACAGTCAACTTCAGTTAAAATCACCGGATCAGGCGAATTATCTAAAATTATTGCAGCCCAGTCTGACCATTGAAGAAATGGCGATCGTAAACCGGAAATATGCCAGTAAGCAGATCGGCATGATGGACGATAAGGAAATTTCTAAATGGGGGCCACGGCTTTTAAAGCTTATCCATGTGGTCACCGGATGGCGTCTTCCTTCGGGGGATGATTTAATCCTTCTTCTGGACCAGTTCCAGAAGAAAATGGTGGAATCATACGGGAACACCACAGTGGAAGAAATTGAATACGTCTTTCGGGAACAGCCGTCCAGCGTGGAAGCTTACGGGACGAATTTGAACCTGGGATTAATCGATAAAATTATGATCCCCTACCTGGAACGCCGGATGGAAGTATCTAATCTGGAAGCCAGGATAAACCAGCCAAAACTTCCAGCGAAGCCAGCTAAACCCATCACGGACCAAGAAATGGTCCAGATCGCCTTTTTTGTTTACCAGAACATGAAGAAGATAGACCTGATCCCGGTGGAAGTCTTCGAATACCTGACCCGGGAACAGAAGATCGTCCTGACGGACGCCGACCAGGTGACGATAAAGGAACATGTTTACCACATCCTTCGGGCCCGGTCAGCCGGGGATCCGGAACACTACCGGATGATCAAAAACATGACTGACGACCAGGTGAACATCCTGGCCCGGAATTTAAGGCGGAAATATGCCGTTTCTGTCTATTTCGACAAGTGTATAAACGAAAAAGTTGAACCATAAAAACAAAAATATGACCCACGATGAATTAGTGGAAAGTCTTCATCACGCCATTCATAACCTTAAAATGGCGATTATCCAGATAAGGGATAACTATGACAATCCTACCACAGTTCTTTTGTTGAGTGACCGAATTCTGGATGGGGAAAGGTGGAAGGTTATTGACAAAGCCATGCACGCCGAAGCTGACAGACAGCTGAACACCCGTGGATTGGCTGTGGTTAATGCCAGAATGTTCACACCCGAAGGCAAATTGATAAACGATGAAAAACTTTTTGAACCATGACTTATCAGCCTAACCTTCTGGAAAGCGAATGGAAGAAGCCGGATCTGACGGCTTCGGATCTTACCGCCTACGCCCTGGAAATGTTCCGGATCTGGAAGTGGCGTGTCCGCCGGGTGAACAATATCCCCGCCAGGAAGGGCCACCGGGGACAGGTCCAGCCGGGATGGCCGGATATTCAGGGATACACTTGCAATATCCGTTCGGTGGAATCCTATTGTCTTCCAGTCCTTTGCGAAGTGAAGAAGAAGGGCGACCGGATGAAACGGGCCCAGTGGGACCGCCTTCAGGACTGTCATGACTGTGGCGGGGAAGCCTGGGTCTGCTATCAGGACCATAACGGCATGGCCAGACTGATAGGATTCGAAGAATGGTCTAAAACAAATAAACCCCTGGAAAAATGAGAATCGAATGCTGGGTGGACAATGAACTGAAATTCATCTGGAAGGTGGCCCTTAAGGCCGACACGAAGCGATTTACCTGGTGGGAAGACAAAGCCAAGGCCCGGGACCTGGAAGTCCAGAATTGCCTGAAAACAGTCCAGGAACAGATCCAGCCAATAATCCAGGACTATGAAGGGACCACGAAAATCGAATACGTCATTATTCACGAATCTAAAATAAACAAACATGTGTGAACGGACGAAGCGGATTTATCCAGAAAACCTGATGGATGACAGCTTTAAAGAATTCGCCAATACGCCGGTTTATCGCCGGGCTTACGCTAAGATCAAAGCGGGGACAGTGAATCCCAGCTTCACGATCCAGGAAATCTTCAAATTTGCCTGGTGGGAAGGACGGGCTTCCCAGCACAACCTTCGCCCGAACGAAGAAGAACGAACGGGATACCTTGTAAAAACTTGAATATGAAAAAGATATACACAATTTGCGCCATCATCCTTTTTTTATCATCCTGTATGACCCTTCCCAATAAAACGACTTCGGTCTGTTATCCACAGAAGTGGAAAATCGTGAAGGGGCCAGCCAGACAAAGCTATTGACATGAAGACACCGGCCTGGGATGAAATTCCCGAATGGATCCAGAAGATCGTCATCAAATGGGCGTTCAATACAGAAAGCGGCCTGATTATGGCCGGTGAAATCATGGAAGGATTGAAGCCTGAAATTATCGGCGCTTTTCAGGAAGGATGTGCCACTTATGGCTTTGGTACTGAACACCAGGCCGAAGAATACTGGAAAAACTTATGTAAAAAACAAACAGAATGAAAATATCAAAAACTCACATTTTCCTGATGATCTTCCTTTGGCTGGTCATGGTCGCCGGATGCCTGATCTACGTCAATACGGTCCACGCCCAGCTGACGGGGATCAATGGGAACGGCCCTAACTGGCACCCGAAAAAGCATATAAAAACCAGTAGATCTGTGGCCACCCTGGACACGATAGGCTTTCTTTCCACGGAACAGATCGAATTCGATACCGTCCCGATCCTGATCCTTTGTTCCGATACCACATCGGTGACTTTCGATAAGTTTTCCTGGGCCCGGGACGAACATGCTTACTGGGTCCATGGATACCAGGTCAGGTCATGGCCGAAGGGATATAAATCTTACATGATCGGGGATGTGTGTATCCTGGATGAAAAAAAGAAGCCCTTCCGATATCTGATCTGGGCCACCCACTGATGGAAATCGCCATCACGATATGGGCTTTTTTAATCCTGATGGGTATCCGCTTTGTGATTAAAGAATTCCACCGGGACAACGCCACGGCAAAAAAATGTAGGAAATTTTTAAAAGATCATCCCAATGAAAAAGAAGACTGTTAAATACTGGATCTTTTACACCCTTCTGGGGATGATCGCGATCGCCCTATCCCCCATCATTCTGTCCGCCGTGGTGATCGCCGGATATTTCGTGAATGATGATGAAAATGAGAAACAAGACAGACAGGACACTTTAATTCGACTAAAATACCAAAGACATGACGACATTAAGCAATAATGACCGGTATCCGGGAAACGACATTCATGAAACGGCCGTGATCTATCCAGGCGTGGTGATCGGCGAAGGCAACCGGATCGGGCCCTTCTGTATTATCGGGGCACCGGCCGAATGGCGTGGAAGGGATCGCCAGTTCGGGAATGTAAAGATCGGCTGGAATAATGTGATCACCGGCCACGTCACGATCGATTCCGGCGCTGACGGGATGACCTGGATCGAAAATGAATGCTATATCATGAAGGGTGTCCATATCGGCCATGATGCCCGGATCGGGGACCTGGTGACCCTTTCCTGTCATGCTATCATCGGCGGCCACACGGTCGTGGAAGGTGACGCGAACATCGGCCTGGGGGCCATCATCCACCAAAAGCAAAGGGTCGCCACCGGCGTCATGATCGGGATGGGTGCCATCGTCACCAAAAAGCTGGTCACCGAACCTTATAAGGTTTACGTGGGGAATCCGGCCAGGGAACTGGGTGCCAATAAGAAGCACCCGAATTACGAAACTTACACCATAAACATGCGGGAAAGCTTATGAAAATAGATGAATCCCTTGCCGAAAAGTATATTGTTTTTAAGGCGTTCCAGTGGGCTGGAATCGCCGGGGTCCTGATGATCATCACGGGCCAGATCGCCATGGCGCTGGGGGTGGGTGACTTCGAAGTCTATCCGGATGGCGGGGCCGCGGTCGCTTATCCCTGGTGGGTTTATGTGCTGATGATCGGCGGCCTGTTCCTGGTACTTATTTCCATCGCTTACATTCAGTTTACCAAAGACGAATAAATGCCAAAAGTCACCCTTTCAATGCCTGTTTACCTTCGCCCGGAACGGACCCAGCGAATGATCCGCTGTCTTCTGAACCAGACGGAAAAGGACTGGGAAGCTTTCATCGTGGGGGATAACTGTCCCTACTTCGACCGCCATGCCGAACTTCTGAAGGATCCCCGGATCTTAGCCTGGAACCAGCGGAAGAATGGCGGATTCTGGGGATACCAGATCACGAACCTGTCCATCCAGGCCGCCACCGGCACTTATTTCATGTTCCTGGCTAATGATGACCTGGTCGAACTACACCACATCGAAAACTACCTGTCAGCGATCGAAGGGACGGATCTGGACTTTGTGTACTTCGATTCCTTTGTCCTGGGGGAAAGGAAGAATTACAAGCTGAAGTGGGGATATATCGGGGATAATGCCGTGATCATCCGGACGGAATTCTTAAAGCAGATGCCAGAAAGACTTCCGGAATATGGCCACGATTTCGAATTGATCCATAACATGATGTTATGTGGGGCGAAATATAAAAAAAGCAAAAATTTCCCGACTTATCATATCATGACTTCACCAACAAGCCGGATCGATCCGGGAAATATCGATTAACCCATGACAGACAAACATTCATCCCCGGAAGCAAGGGAAGCGTTACCTCCTATCAGCGAAATCAATGATGCACTTGAAGCACATGCTGAATCAGAAAAGAAACGTGGCAGAAAAGCCCGCGTTGTTGTAAATGATTTTGTAGGTGGCGTAAAGTATGGCATCCAATGGCAAAGCCAACAACCCCAGACAGGAGAAGGGGAATTGAGGAAAGCGTTAGAGGAACTAATTGCCGCAGAAGATAATAACGATTTTGAAACTTGGGGAGATTTAGATGCTTGGGATAAAGCACTTAAAAAAGCGATCATGCGGATAGAACCTGGAAGATATTATGGTTTCCCGATAGTCTTACAGATTAACCTTCACGGGACACCGCTTTTTTATAATATCCCGGATACTTTCAGGGAAAGAAATTATAATCAAATAGTCGCCCTTTGGCGAATAAAGCTAAAACCTAAATCAGTTCCACGATGATAAACGCCACCGGTTCAACAGAAATGATCATTGCCGTTCTTATTCAGGGGAATACAGCTATTTTAATCACCAGAACCTTAAACTTAAATTTATGAGATTAGCGCTATTTTTTTTCATCATCCTGACCATCGGATTAACCACCGATCTATACTGTCAATATAAAAAGAAACCCGCCCGGGGATACGGTGACTTTGGTGATATGCACTTTTTGGATACCGGGAAGCCACCAGGGATCGTCCTGAAGCTTATCCAGCATGGCGATTCGATCACCTTCACGCCCCTGGATCCGGAATACATGGTTATTTATAACGACAGCGATTCCACCCTAACGATCACCAAAATCCTTAAAAATGGACATTAATGCAGTAAACCGGATCCGGGCCATCAAAGGTCTGGCACCGATCGGCGGGAAGCCCCCGGAAGACCTGAAGCGGGAAAAGGATAAAAAATCAAAAAAAGCGGCAAAAAAGAAGAAAAAGATCAATATTCGCGGCGAAAAGCGGAAGGAAATCAATAAACAGCTGAAAAAAGTCTGTTATCCCTTTGTCCTGAAGCGGGATCCCTTCTGTAAGATCCAGTCGCCGGTCTGTACCAGGATATCTACGGTCGTCAATCACACGGAAGGAAGGGGTCTGGATGTGGTCCTGGACGTGGAAAAGATGGAAGGGTGCTGTCCGCCATGTAATGACTATATCGAAGCCCATCCGACTTTCGATGATGGAAAGCATAAAAAGCCACGCCATCACAAAAAAATAATCTAATCAATTCGAAATCTGTTCAAATAAAACTTCTAATTTTAACCTAATTCCCACCATTTTTCAATATTTCTTATGTCCATTCAGACCCGGATTCCCTTTCAGAAGCCTGACAAAATAAACAAAAAGCTTTACGTCATCACCGCCATCATAAACCAGGTCCGCTTTTTGTCCAGGTGGAACACTTACTTCGCCTTCGAAAAGCATGTGATCGATTCCGGGGCTGTCCTGGTGACGGTGGAATACGCCTTCGGGGAACGGGAATTCGTGATCAAAGAACCCTATAATGAAAATCACATCATCGTCCAGCGCCGGACCAGTTCAGAAATCTGGACAAAGGAAAACGCCATGAACCTGGGGATGCAATACCTTCCGCCAGACTGGGAATATGTTTGTTTTTCTGACGCTGACTTCCACTTCCTGGATCCGAACTGGGTGGATAACTGTCTTCATAAGCTTCAGCACTATCCGGTCATTCAAATGTTTAACCAGGTGACCTATCTGGGCCCCTACGGCCAGGTGATAAACACCAGAATGTCTTTCGCGTCCCGGTGGCTTCACGGCCTGGATTTCAGTTCCCATGGCAAAAAGATCAGCAACAAAATATTTGAAAAGCCCCGGGCTTTCCTTCCAGCTGTGGATCTGGCTTACCGTGACCAGCAATACCAGAACGAAGGGGGTAAAGCCAGCGATGACTGGGGACCACCCGGCGGGGCCTGGGCTTACCGGCGTAAGGAACTGGAAGAAGTGGGTGGGAACATCGATTTCTGTATCCTGGGAAGCGCTGACTGGTATCAGGCGGCCGGGATCATCGGATTCATGGAACAGGCCATCCCGCCGGAATACGGGGCTGAATTCCGCCGCCAGCTTCTTAACTGGCAAGATATAGCCCTGAAGGCGTGGCGGAAGAATATGGGCGTCATGGAACAGACGGCCGTCCATTATTTCCATGGAAGCTTCAAAGACCGCCGGTACGGGAAGCGGGAAGTGATCCTGAAGGATAACTGGTATAATCCCCTGACGGACGTGAAATATTCCACCCAGGGGGTCATCATCCTTCACGATGACGGATCGGAAAGAATGCGGCTTTTGCGTGACCAGTGCCGCCAATATTTCCACGTCAGGAACGAAGACGATTTAAGCATGTAACTAAATTGATATCACAAACTAAAAACTATTAATATGTTCGATCCCAAAAGTGTGAAGCTGGGCCGTAAGCCAGCCATCGTAAGCGATAAAACGCTGATGTTCGCTAAGTACCTGAAAACGGGTGAATTGCCACCCATCCCGAAAGACCATTCTTATTCCTGGTTTTTCAAAAACTGGGGGATGATGCTAAATGATAAGATCGGCGACTGTACATGTGCCGCCGCCGGTCACCAGATCGTCAACTGGACCAATATGAACGGGGAACTGTTCATCCCTTCTGACGCTGATATCCTGGTGGCTTATCGTGCCGTATCCGGATATGATCCCGTCACGGGGGCGAACGATAACGGTGCCGCCTGTCTGGATGTGCTGAACTATCTTCAGAAGGTGGGTATCGCCGGCCGAAAAATAGGCCCCTTTATGGCCCTGAACGTGAAGAACCTGGTCCAGATGAAGATCGCCATCTATCTTTTCGGATCCATTTACCTGGGGATAAACATGCCGCTGACAGCCCAGAACCAGACCGAAATGTGGGACGTGGTGGATCCATCCCTGACGGGGGATTCAACACCCGCTTCCTGGGGTGGCCATTGCGTGATCCTTACCGCTTACGGTCAGGACGTGACCTTCGCCATCACCTGGGGGGAAAAGATGAAGATGACGAACAGGTTCTGGGACGCCTACGTGGAAGAAGCTTACGTGATCCTGGATCCGGAATGGTTCGCTTCCAATGGCAACCGCAAGACAAACCCGATCGTGGCCCCCAGCGGCTTCGATATGGCGCAACTTCAGGCTGATCTGGCCCTATTATAAACGAAGTAAAAAACAGGCAGACCTTTTACTTACGAACCCAGCCGGGGCCTATTTCCCCGGCTTTCTTACCTTTACAAAGAAAAGTGGCTAAATAATTAACCCGATCAATTCATTAAAATGTCAGTACGTGCAAAATTCAAGTGCAATTATGCGACAGTAATGGAATTCCCGGCTTCCCACAGCCAAATGTCGAAAAGCAAAAGGTTCAACTTCACCGCCATTTACGGAAAAGACGGTGAAAATGCCGACTATGCAAAGTTGACCCCGGCTGGAACACTGGAAATTACCGTGGATGAAGCCACGACCGCCTTCACGGAATTCGTTCCCGGCGAAGAATACTATCTGGTGTTCACCAAAGTTCCACGTCCAGGAACGCCATAAGTCTTTCATGTAGTCAATATTTAATCAATTATCGGCCTGGATTTCTATCCGGGCCTTTTGTATCTTTATTCCGCGAAGGGAACCCGCGGTCACCTGTTAGAGTAAAAAGCCATCTTTTGCCGGATGGCTTTTTTGTACGAAATCGCTTAATTTTGGTACGTTTATTAGAATAAAACGTACATTTATTAGAGTTTTAGGGCAAAAAATGAATTGAAAAAATATAGGTGAAATGACCCCGAAAGAAAGATCCATGGCGAACCTGATCCCAGCGAAGCCAGGGGAAGTACGGAATAAGACAGGCAAACCGCCGGGAACATTGAACAGTAAGACGATCCTGGCCAGGCTTTTGAAGAATAAGGGGACATACACGGATCCACGGGGCAAAGTCTGGCGAATGCCAAAGCTGGCCCTGATGTTCCAGGGTCAGATCGATCTGGCCATCGAAGAAAGGTCCACCCAGGCGTTCAACGCCGTCCTGGACCGGTGGGAAGGAAAAGCAGTACAGCCACAACAAATAGGCTTCGAAGAAGGGGCCGCTGAAATAACCGTAAGGATTGGAAAATCAGAATAAATATGGAAACCAGGGTTTACCGGAAAAAAATATCGGTGGACTACGACCCGGAAGCTTCCCTTCCCGTTTACCGCCACCTATTGGATCATACTTACGATATAGAATTTCTTTATGGGTCCAGGGACAGCGGAAAGAGCCGGGATATAGCACAGCGGAAGATACTGAAGTGTTTATCGAACAGGCACTTCAAATGTGCCCTGATCAGGAAGGTTGCGAATACAGTGAAAGATTCGCAGTGGGCGCTTATTAGGTCGATCGTGGAAGAATGGAAGATTTCCGGGCTTTTCATCTTCACCACCCATCCCCTGGAAATAAGGTGTATATCTGGCGGCGTCTTCCTGGGCCGTGGTCTGGATGACCCCAAAAAGATCAAGTCACTGACGGATCCCACGGATGCCTGGATCGAAGAAGGATCCGACATTGAAGAAGAAGACTGGACGATCATCACCACATCCCTTCGGTCTAACCGGCAAAAAGTCCAGATCGATTATTCCTTCAATCCTGATATCCCCGGCGGCCAGGCTTACGAAGACTTCTGGCTTTATAAGCGCTATTTCTGTGAAGAAAACGGAAACCCCATCCAGGATCTAAATTTCACCAGGAAGATCACCGAAGTCTTAAACGATGGCACGATCGCCGAACTGACATACCGGGCCACCCACAGCACTTTTTACGATAACCGATACTGTCCACCGGAACGGAAAGCCTACTACGAAGGACTGGCCAAAGTGTCGGAATATTCTTACCGGGTTTATTGCCTGGGACTGTGGGCCCGAAGGAAGACAGGCGGGGAATTCCTTCGCGGCTTCAATGAAAAGACACATGCTTCCCGGATCCTTCCCTATAATCCGGCCACCACGATCCATATTTCCATGGATTCGAATGTTTATCCACATATCGCCATAACATGCTGGCAGCTGGAAAAGAAATTCGAAAATAACCAGACGATCTGGGACGTGAACCAGATCCATGAACTTCCCGCTTCGGATCCGGAAAATACCGCTTCAGCGGCCGGAAGGAAGATCGTCAACTGGCTGAAGTCGATCGGATATGTCGGAACCGTCTTCTGGTATGGCGACCGGTCCACGAAGTCCCGGAACAATATCGATGACGCGAAAAGAAGCTTTTTCCAGATCATCGATGAAACGCTGATCCTGGCCGGCTTCAGGACGGTGGACAGGATCCATCCCTACGCCCCGCCAGTCCGGTCGATGGGTGAATTCTGTAATGCCATCTTCACCCAGGAATTGACTTTCGCCAGGATCCATATCAGCCGGTCCTGTAAGCAGTCGATTAACGACTACCTGGAAGCGAAGACCGATAAAGATGGCGGGATCCTGAAGATCCGTAAGGCGGATTATGAAGGCGGCCCGTCTTATGAACATAACGGTCACTTAACCGATACGCTGAAAGACTTCATTTACCAGGCTTTCCCGGATGAATATTCCCTTTTTGTGAACCGCCACAACCGCCTGGCCCCGGGTGGGCTGTCCACGGTTAGTAGGTTGCCGAAAGTCACTTTGTGATTTATGCGATCTAATTTCGTAGGAATTTCCATCCTTTATGCCAGTTCCCCAGTTAAACACGATAGCCGGTGCGAATTATGATATCTTGGCTTACAGTGATAATACCTTTGCGCTTCAATTAACCTTCACAGATGGGACTGGAAACCCCATAGCGAAAAACACTTCCACCTTCCTTCTTACTGTCCGAAAATCACTTGTTGAAACTACCCCACCCACATCCCCAGACTGGACAGCTTCGACTGGGGACGGATCCATCACCGTCACCGGCACCGGGCATAATGTCGTGAATGTTTCCAAAGAACTGACCATTCCCGGGGGGAATTATTACTACGAACTTCAGGAAACGGATGCAAATGGAACGATCATCACGCCGATTTACGGGAAAATGTTTGTAACTAAATCAGTCACAACGCCATAAGATGGGGGAAGTCAATATCGAAATAGTCTATAATAACCTGACCACGGATATCCTGATCCCGGCGATGGCGTATAACATTTATGTGTCCAATGGTATTGGACAGCAAGGTCCGGCCGGATCTAACTGGTATTTTTCCAATGCGAACGGCGTGACCTTCGGGAATGTCGGATCCACCGTCACCGCCAGCGTCTTCACAAACTACCAAAGCCAGGGGAACTATCTAACGACAGCGATGCTTTCCAATGCTGTCACCCTTTCCAATATCAATGTTTCCGGTGGGACGACCAGCCAGAATTTATCGGCGATCGTCTTCAGTAATTCCAATGGGGTCAGCTTCGGGATGAATGGATCCACGATGACCGCTTCCGTGCAGACTAACTATCTAACGACCGCCATGGCTTCCAATGCCGGAAGTAATTTCATGGGGACCAATACCGCCCTGACGGCGAACGGCGTATCCGTCACCGCCAATTCCAGCGGACTGTCCCTGAACTTCCCGGCGTTCCTTAGTTCACAAAGTAACCAGGCATTCAGCGCCCAGGGTGGATCATCCGCCTTCCAGACGTTGAATTTTGTCAATACGAACGGCGTTTCCTTCAGTAATTCCAATGGAAGTATTTATGCTTCCGTCAATGCCGGTGCCGCCCAGACGGGGATCAGCGGGATCAGCGCTGGTGCCGCCCAGGCCACTTCCGGGACAGTAGTCTGGTCCAATTCCAATGGCGTGTCCTTCGGGATGAACGGCCAGACGATGACGGCTTCTGTCCAGACGAATTACCTGACCACAGCGGCGCAAAGTAACCAGGTCGTCAATAGCATAAATGGAAGTACCGGGGCTATGAGTTTCGCCACCGGATCCAGCCTGTCATCATCATCCAATGGATCCACGATCACCTGGGGGCTGGCGTCAAATATCACCACAGCCCTTCAAAGTGCCGGGAACTACCTGACGACAGCGATGGCTTCCAATGCTGTCACCCTTTCGAATATTAACCTGTCAGCGGGAACAACTTCCCAGAATCTTTCTAAATGGGTTTATTCGAATTCCAATGGCGTAAGCTTTGGATTAAACGGATCTACGATCACCGCCAGCATAGCCACGTCACTGACGAACATAAACTTCAGCGCCGGAACTACCAGCCAGAATCTTTCGAACATCATCTTCAGTAATTCGAATGGCGTTTCTTTCGGATTGAACGGATCTACTGTCACGGCTTCCGTGGGTGGTGCCGCCGCTGGTAGCCTGTCAGCTGGGACCACCAGCATGGCTTTGGGCCAGGTGGTATTCAGTAATTCCAATAGTATCAGTTTCGGGCTGAATATTTCCACTGTCACAGCCAGCTTTTCCCAGTCTAACCAGAATATCAGTCTTTACGCCCTGGGGAACACTACGCAAAATAGCAGCACCGTATTGAACGCCAGCAACCTGTCTTATAACGGACTGGGGGCGGCGACCCTGGGATTCTCAAATGGATCCATCCAGGTTTCTGTCCCTGTCCAGTCAGCACAAACCCAAAGCAATATCCAGGCGATCTATGACGGGGCCAATAGCATATCCACCGGGACGATCCGCTTTACGAACGCCAATAACGTATCCTTCAGCATAAACGGGAATACGATATCGGCTTCCATCGCCACCAGTCTGACTAATATCAATTTTTCCGCTGGTACCACCAGCCAGAACCTTTCGAATATTGTCTTCAGTAATTCGAATAACGTGTCCTTCGGTCTTAACGGGTCAACTGTCACCGGATCGATCGCCACATCCCTGACAGCTGTAAATCTGTCCGCCGGGACCACTTCGAATAATTTGAGCGCTTTTGTCTTTTCGAATTCCAATGGGGTGTCTTTTGGCCTGAATGGTTCCACCGTCACCGCTTCAGTAGGTGGGGCGGCGGCGGGAAGCTTATCGGCCGGCACGACTACGATGGCGCTGGGCCAGGTCGTCTTCAGTAATTCTAACGGCGTCAGCTTCGGTCTTAACGGATCCACCGTGACAGCGACCGTCCAGACCAATTATCTGACTACGGCCATGCAGTCGAACGCCGTGACGATTTCCAATATTAACCTGTCAGCTGGCACCACTTCGCTGAATGCTTCCGCCTTCACCTTCGCCAATTCCAATGGACTGGCTTTCGGACTTTCCGGGAATTCCGTGCTCACGGGATCCTACACTGTCCCCACCCAGTCCAATCAAAATATTTCGTTCTATGCTTTGGGTAATACGACCCAAAACAGTTCATCTGTGATCGGTGCCGCCGCTGTATCGTTAAATGCCATCGGATCCCTGACGATAGGCTATTCCAATGGATCGATCCAGTTCAGCGCCCCGAACGCCCTGACGACAGCCATGCTGTCCAATGCTGTGACTTTGAGTAATATCAATCTTTCAGCGGGGACAACTTCCAGCAACCTGTCCGCTTTCGTCTTCAGTAATTCGAACAGTATATCCTTCGGCCTGAACGGGGGAACAGTGACGGCAACTGTCTCTTACCCGGCACAATCGGCCCAGACCCAAAGTAATATCCAGGCCGTTTATGATGGGGCGAACAGCATTTCAACCGGGACCATTCGCTTCACGAATGCTAATGGGGTGTCATTCAGCATAAACGGACAGACCGTTTCGGCTTCTGTGGCGGCCCAGTCCAATCAGAACATATCGCTTTACGCCCTGGGCAATACCACCCAGAATTCCAGTACCGTCTTAAATGCTTCGAATCTGTCATTCAATGGGGTGGGGAATATCACGGTCGGATTCAGTAATGGATCCATCCAGATATCCCAGACTGGTGGTGGCGGCGGCGTGGTCCTTTACGATGGGGCGAATAGTATATCCACTGGTACGGCCAGGTTTACGAATGCGAACGGCGTGTCCTTTACGATCAATGGCCAGACGATTTCCGGATCCGTAAACCAAAGTGTAAGTCTTTACGCCCTGGGCAATACCACCCAGAACAGTTCGACTAACCTGGCGAACAGTGTCCTTTCGCTGAATGCGATCGGATCCCTGACAATCGGTTATTCTAACGGGTCTATCCAGTTTTCCGCCCCCAATGCTTTGACGACCGCCATGCAGTCCGGAAGCCAGTCCCAGCTGTGGATCATGGGTAATTCCAGCGCCACAATCGGCGGGACAAACATATCCGGGACGGTTTACAGTAATGGCATGTCTTTGAGTGTCGCCGCCCCTGGTGGTGGTGGTGCCATAAATGTTTCCGCCGGTACGACTTCGAATAACCTTCAGACGGTCGTCTTTTCGAACAGTAACAACGTCAGTTTCGGACTTAACGGGTCCACGATAACAGGATCCATCCCGGCCCAGTCTAACCAGACCGTGGGAATGTACGCCCTGGGGAACACCACCCAGAACAGTTCATCCACTTTTGACGCCAGAACGCTGTCTTATAACTTCCTGGGGGCGATGACGGGTGGCTATTCTAACGGATCCATCCAGATTTCAGCGCCCAATACTTCCAGCATAAGCGCCACTGGGGGACTTTCTGTGGTCCAGAACGGATCCACCCTTTCCATGGGCTTCCCCGCCCCGGCGACTTTAAGCCGGTGGGATGGCATGGAAGACGCCTTCGTGTCCCTTAATACGATAGGCCAGGGATCTTTAAGCATTCAGCAAGTCTATATCCCCTATAATGTCACCGCCACAGCGGCCCTGATCGCCGGATCCCTGTCCGCCCAGACGAACACGTCAGCCACTACGGGATCGATCAATCTTTCTTTGTGGATGGGCGTATATACCCTGAACGGATCCACACTGTCCCTGGCATCTTCAGGATCAGCACTTAATGCCTTCACGGTACAACATACCGGATCCACTTCGAACAATACCGTCATCCAGGGAATGAGAGCCCTGACACTTCCGATGAACGTGAATATCACGCCCGGCGTCTATTATATCGGCGTGGTGATTTCCAGCGCTTCCACCTATACCGGGGCGGCCTATACCGTTTTCGGTAACAATGCGATCAATTCAGCCGCTTCCGGTGGTTTCTTTGCACCGATCGGAAGTGCGACCAGCGTGAACATGGGTGGGGCTTATTTATTCCAGGGTATCTATACCGCCGCCACGTCAGCGGGACCGGCGTCCATGAGTAATGGAAATATCAATATGACTTCCGCTTCCAATGCACAAAGGGCTAATTTGCATGTCCAATTTTATAGTAATACCTTTTAATTAAATGCCGGGAACAGCACCCATATTATGGCCGTCTATTGGACCCAGTTTATTCGTCCAGTACGCAATTAAAAATTCTACGGCTGATGCTTCTTCCCAGACCGTGACCTTTGCCAATGCACCCCAAAGCGGGAACTTATTAATCCTGATCGCTAACGCCGGACAAACCTTAACGATACCCACCGGCTGGTCCAGGGACGCCACGCTGGTCCAGGACCTTGAAACGTCTATTTACAGTAAAATATCGAACGGGACAGAAACGTCCATCACCATAAATACGACCAGCGGGAATACGCCATGGAATTTAATCGCCATCGAATTTTCCGGATACACCACGGCGGATAAAAATGTCAATCTTACCACGAATTCTTCCGTGAATGGCAATGTCATGAACTTCGGCACCACGCCGACCACCACCGCCGCGAACGAAATTATTATCGCCGTGGGAACGATGAATCTATCCACGCCTTTTTCAGACTTCAGGCCCACGATCAGCTGGTCCAATAGTTTCGTCCAGCTGACCGCCCAGGGTGCTGTGACGCCCAGTGGATCCGGGCCACCATTCAGTCAGGGGATTGGCGTAGCTTTGTACAAGGCCAGCAGCACCGGGACTTTTACGACCACCTGGAAATTTCAGAACGTACTGTCCACCGTGGGCGTATGGAATGCTATAATTGCAACTTATAAATAAACAAACATGAAGAAACCACAATTAATCATCGAAGATTATCAGTACCAGAATCCTGATGGCGTGGCCCATGACGAATCCTGGCAAGACTTATCCACCATCCTGGTCATGCCCTGTTATTCCACTGGCGTCCATCCCCTGGTGGTCCAGAACTGGATGAACATCATGGCCCCTATGAACCAGAAGTTCACCCGGATCTTTGTCACGGATATGGAAGTGGGTGCCGCTTACAGCTGGGCTGTGGATCAGATATTGGCCCATCCCGAACTTTCGAAGTGGAAGTTTATGGCCACCCTGGAACACGACAATATTGTCCAGCCGGACTGGCTTCTGAAGATATACCCCGATATGAACGATTATGACGTGATCGGGTCATTATACCATACTAAGGGTGAACTGGGTAAGCCGATGTGTTATGGCAACCCCAAACATTTCCCGCTGAATTTCATCCCCTTTACGCCGGTTCCGAACGCCGTGACAGAATGCAATGGTCTGGGGATGGGTGCGAACGTCTTCAGGATCGGAATGTTTAAGAATCCGAACCTGAAAAGACCCTTCTTCCAGACGGTCCAGAAGTACACCCCGGGGATCGGTGCGGAAGCTTACACCCAGGATCTTAAATTTTTTGAGAATGCTGGGAAATTAGGATATAAATTTGGGTGCACGACAAAGACCCTGACCGGTCACATGGATCTGGCCACGGGAAGAATCTGGTAAAAAACAAACATCATGATAAAGAAAAAAGTGAAAAATCAAAAAAAAGTCATCGCTAAGTCGAAAGTAGTTCCCATGAACACCCCGGCGATAGCCCCTGTCATCGAAGGCGGCCTTTCTGCAAAAGAAAGGGAACGCCAGCGGCTTCAGGCTATGCTGGCCGAACTGGACGGCTTACCCGTTCCCCCGGCGGCGACAGCTGTCATCCCCCACGACCTGGTGGCCCTGGATCTGGGATGTGGTGACAATAAGATCGGTCTGGATTTCTTTGAGCCGAACATGCAAGTCACTGGCGTGACCAAAGTGATAGGCGTGGATTTCGTGAAGACGCCCAGCGTGGATGTGGTGCACGACCTGACCCAGTTCCCCTATCCTTTCGCCGATGATTCCATCGATGTGGTCTTCGCCAGCCATTTCTTCGAACACCTGGACGGATTACAGCGTATCAAGTTCATGGACGAATGTTACCGGATTATGAAGCCCGAAGCGAAAATGCGGCTTATCCATCCTTATGGTAAGTCCACCCGGTTCTTCCAGGATCCGACACATAAGTTCCCGCCCATCATCGAAGATTCTTATTTCTATTTCTGGAAGAAGTGGCGGGTGGATAACAAGCTGACCCATGGATTCTACAATATGAAATGTGATTTTGACTTTTTTATCGGATATGCCTGGCATGATCCCACTTTTGAGAATAAAAGCCCGGAAGCCAAAGTGTATCCCATGCAGCACGAATGGAACATCATCGCTGACCTTCACGTCACCCTGGTGAAGAAGGTAGGCCGTTAAAACTTAAGTTATGGCGCTTACAGTCGATCAATTAAAAGCCCAGGACCTGGGATACCTTTCCGGGGCTGACCTTCTTCAGTGGTGCCCATCCCAATTATTAATTAAACAATACGAAATAGATAATAACAGCCTGGTGAGTGGTGCCCGGTTCGCCTATGCTGAAGTAACCAGCGCCCTGGTAAACCGGTATAACATCGCCGCGGAACTTGCAAAGCAGAATGATGATCCTTCCAGGGCCCTTTTATGTGTGAAGCTGACCGCCGTCTTAACGATCAGGAATGTCCTGGGGAACATGCAGAATGTTTCGGAATTCATGATGGATATCTTCAAAGGGGCAAAAAAGGACCTGATGGATATCCGCAACGGACAGCTGAATATCCCGCTTCAGATCCCGGCGACAGTGGCCGGGGTGGATGATAACGGGAACCCGATAACGATAACCACCCAGGCCGTCAGTGAACTGGTGGCTTCGTCCTTTTCGACACTTGGCTAAATAATTCCCTGAAAGACGGGATCACAACCTGAAAAATGGTAATACATGTCACGGAGAGATAGACGAAACAAAGACCCAGAAGTGCTGAAAAGGCGCGAACAGCTGGCCACTGAAAAGATGGCGATAACGGGCGGCAATATCAGCGCCCCATTTAATAGCGTCCCCCAGGCCCCCACGCCTTCCGGCGGATACGGGAATAATATCGGCGGCCAGGGCCAGGATGGCGGCGGATACGGTGTTCCTTCGGGGCCACATATCGTCCCAGCGACCGGAACCGGTCCTTCCCAGAACCCGTTCATCATCCCGAAGTCCACGGGTCTGAACATCGTCAGCCAGACGTTCCCTTCGAACTATTATGTGGACTGGAACCTTACCACCTGGCGACAGGCTTGTGACCAGGCCATCCAGATGGGATACACCATGTCTTATGCGACCATGGTGAACTGGGCTTTCGAATCGTCCCCCTTTGTGCAGATGCTTTTCCAGAAACTTGCCACCGCCATCGATGAAACGGAATTCTATATCACGGACCGCAATGGGAACCGGATAGATGAAATGACGGAAGAAATGTGCAATAAGCCCTGGCAGATCCAGCTTCGCCGGGAAATCCTTTTTTCCTTCTTCTGGGGTTTTTCCGGGCTTAACTTCGATCCTGTTAAAGGAAAGATTTATAAGTACCCCATGCAGGAAATCGATCCAATAAACCGGTTTCTGAAGAATTCCACCTATTCCTTTTATGACGGCTTCGACTTTTCCGAACACGATAACCTTCTTTTTGTCCAGCCGTCCACGTCTTACGAAAGCTTCCTGGGGTGGATGCAACCCATCACCAGGTCGTTTATCCAGATGAACCTTTCGAATAACAACTGGCTTTCCGCCGGCCGCCGTCTGGCTTTCCCCCTGATGACGATCGGTTATCCCCAGAATGACGGATCTGTGGATGGATCCGGGAACCAGCAAAATCTTTATAAGACCCAGGCGGAAACGATCGCCGCCAATATAGACCCTTCCCAGGCTTTGGTCTTCCCCTATACGATAGATCCGAAGGGTGAAATCGTGAAAGCCATCGATGTGGACTTCCAGGAAACGAAGGCGGGGAATAACATGTATAAGATTTATGCGGAATTCAATGAAGACCAGAAGAATGAAATCCGCGAACTGATCCTGGGGGGAACGCTGTCATCCAGTGGATCGAAGTCAGGATCCGGATCCCGGTCCCTGGGTGAAGTCCATGAAAGGATGTTCCAGCAAGTCGTCAAGTCAAAGCTGGAATTTGTCGTTTCCTTCATGAACACGGACTTCCAGCCTAAGATCGGGAAATGGTATAAGGGTTTACCTGACGGGTGGCGCTTTGAGATTAACCGGGCAAAGCAGCTGACCATTGAAGAAATGGCGGCCCTGTCCAGTGTCGTGGTGGCCAATGGGAAGCGATTTACGGACGATTTCTTTGAAGCGAATGGATTATCCAAAGACTTCCTGGAAGACGCCCCCACGCCGGCGGCACCGCCCAAAGGGACCCCAAAGCCGGATCCAGATCCGGACGTTCAATCTTCCAGGCCCATCCCGACCATGGCCAGGGCAAAAAAAAAATCCTGGTAAATCCCCATGGGACTGATCATCATGTTCATAATCATGATCGTCTGGCTGGTGACCCCGGGAAAGGATCCGGACGAAAGGAACTGATCCCCAAAGGGCTGACGGAAGAAGAAAAGAAATTCATCTACAAAAATCCGGAAGGCAAAGTCATCTTCACGCCCCTTTACGAACGGTATAACGACCTGTTTTTCCAGCAAATAATCGATAATACTAAGATCGAACACGCCTTTAAGGATTTCGAAGACACGTCTATTTACGAAAAGTACATACTGAACGCCGCCCAGTTCAGCGCCGCGAAGACCGGGGCCCAGGCCAGGGATCTTCAAAGCATAGTATTCGATGACAATAACCACGTCAAGTCTTACAGCCAGTTTTCCAAAGACGCGAACGCCTATGTGGACGTGCAGAACCAGACCTGGCTTCGGGTGGAATATGAAGCTTGTCGCCGCCAGGCCGTCAGCGCCCAGCAATTTACAGACATGCAAGCCGATAAGGATATATATCCCTACTGGGTTTATAAGGGGATGATGGACGACCGGGAACGGCCGGAACACGTTGAACTGGAAGGGCTGGTCTTCCTGATCGGTGACGATTACGGGGATTCCATCTTTCCGCCAATAGACTGGAATTGCCGCTGTACCGGTGAATCCGTGGACGGAAGATACCTGGATGAAAATAACCTGAATGTCACGTCATCGGAAGACGCTAAGAAGTACCTGGAAACGAACGTGGGGGAACAGTTCGCATATAACGCCGCCAAAGACGGGATGATGCCATCCACGGGGGCTTATTTTGACGCAGTTTCCAGCGCTAACGCCCTGGACGCTGAAGACTTCGACCTTCCGGAACCGAAGATCCATCCGGCGATCACTGATGACGAAGTAGAAGATATGACTGACGCCCAGAAGAAGGAATTCAAAAATTTCGAAAGGGATAAGGAATTGACCGGTGCTGACGCCGCCCTTCAGGAAGCTTCCATCCTGAAGGTGGTTCTGGAAAAAGACAGGCTGGTTTCTGAATATCTGGCTGAAAACGGGAATGTCGTCAATACGGACGCCGCCAGACCATTATTCAAAGATCTGGGATATAACGGGTCGAACGCCGCCGCTGTCCACGAAGCCAGTTCCGTGGTGGCCAAAGGGGCTTATAAGGAACTTCTGGAAGAAGGGGAAAATAATCACGTTTCTTTCTATGCCGGCGGATCCGGTGCTGGGAAGACTTCCACGATCGATAAAATATTCCCCGATCTGGGGAAGAAGTCAGATGCCATAATGGACGGTAACTTATCGAACTACGAAAAGGCGCAAAAGCAGATTGATCAGCTTTTAACAGACGGTAAATCTGTGGACGTGGTTTATGTTTACCGGGGACCTGAAGACGCCTGGAACGGCGTAATTCACCGCATGCTTCACAATGAAAAGGAAATGGGCCGTCTGGTGCCCATGTCCACCTTCCTGAAGAATACGGAAGGATCTTACAACACCATCAAAAGTCTTTACCGGGCTGGATACGACAAGCTTCAGAACGTGAAGGTGAGTATTATGGACAATTCCCTGGGATCCGGTAAAGCCCAGATTATGTCCAGGGCGAAATTCAATAGTATTACATTCCCTAAAAACCTGGAAGAAAAGTGTAAGGCTATAACGAAGGGGTACTATGACCGTGGGGAAATTACCCTGGAACAATATACCGCACTACTGAAGTAAGGATCAGTCCTTCTTCTTTTTGGGCTGTACGGGTGGATCGTTCTTATGAGATTCCACGATCGCTTTGCCGATTTCTTCCATTTCCTTTTCGGTGAACGGGTTCGGCCGGTTTGGATGATCGTCATCCGGGAAAAGGTCGTCCGGGGTTTCCCGGAACCTTTCCAGTAAAGTCTTTGCCATAATATCAAATTTACAAAATTATTCCCCCACCAGGGACTGGAAGAATGTGACCACTAAATGGTTCAGGTCGCTGGGATGTTTTTTCTTAACACTTTTATAAAGCTTTTTGGAGATCCGAAAGGATATAGTCTTCGTTTCACCATTTGCTGGCGGCCGGCCAGCGCCTTCGCGGGATCCGCCACGGATTGATTTTTTTTCAGGTTCAACCCATGGACCTTTACCGGTTATACCATTCCCATAATCATGAATATCCCTGGTTAATGTTTTGACTTCTTTTTTTGACATATTTGTTCGTTTTTACCGTGATTGGCGTTATAGGCATTTATCCGATGGGGGGGGATCTTCCCAGAAGTTCAATCCGCCTGGCGGTAAGTTGTTCTGGTGTTTTAGGTTTTGGATCCGTCTTAGGCCCGTCATAGGGCTGAAATTTGGTCTTCTTTTTTGCCGGCGGCTTCGGTTTTATACCCTTCTTTTTTTGGGCGTGCCGTTTATTTCTGGCCCTTTCTTTTTTTAGCCATCGTCCATAACGATTTAGTTCCTGGATTTCGTGTTGCTTAGGCATATATTAAAATTTATCGTGTGCAAAAAGGACCCCTTTTTTAAGGGGGTCCATATCCGGACGGAACTTATCACGGAAACCGTCAAGTCGTTTTATCCGGCTTTAAGTATTTCTTTGGCCCAATATATAGCGCCATTGGAGATCTGACGCATCCAGGCTTTTTCTGTGGGTGACCAGTGAAATCCCCGCATTTTCAAGTTTTTCCGCATTTCTTCCGATGGGATGGCAGGGAACAGGATCTTCACCCGGTTATCATCTGGGACGATCTTCAAAGTTACGCCGTTTATTTCTTCGCTTGATTCCGGAACGGCAGCGATTTTTTCCAGCTGGGCGATTCTTTCTTTTGTGGACCTGATCACGGCTGAATTATTTGTCAGTTTGTAAGAAGGAATTCCAGCCCTTCCATAATGGGGGATCAGGATTTCATTGGCTGTGGATTCCTTCAGGCCCAGCGCCATAAGTTTTTCCACCTTTTCCGGATCCGAAAGTTTTTTGTTCCCGGTGATCTTATTACAGGCTTTCATTAATTCCTGATTTTTTTCCAGTCCGGCCAGCTTGTCTTTTAACAGCTGGATGGCGTCCGGATTATCGGAACTGATGGCGGATCCGCTTTCGATGTTTTCCGCTTTGTTGGCGTAATATTCCGCCTTCTTATCGGCTTCCACAGATTTCCACATGGCGTTATCAGCTTTGGCCAGAAGGGCACGGTGGCCACGTTCTGAATGGTGACCTACCAGGATCGGCTGGCCCATCGGTATGACGGACAGCATGCTGGAAGAATAATTGCAAAGTCTTTCTGATTCGCTGGCATTCTTCGCCGCTAACCTTTGGTAAGCTTCCAGCTGGGCTTCTTTCTTTTCGAAATAGTTACTTTTCATTTGTGATAAGTTTTTAGTGACAATGCAATATAGTAAAACTTTTTGAAACTGCAAAACTTTATTCAATATTCTTCTTCAAAAAGGGCGATTTCTTCTTCTGGTCTTCCGGCAGCTGGTTAAACGCCTGGACCATTTGCTGGATCCTGATGACGGCGTTAGAGGCATATTCCGGATCGTTAAAGAAATATTCGCAGACGACCGATTTCCGGTCGTTAAGGACCTGGATCATGCCAGGCTTTTCGTGAATAGATAGTTTCATGGTTTTGTTATTTGTCCATTCAATCTGGTGATCTTGTTTTCCAGGCGATATTCCTGAAGGGCTAAAAAATAAAATTTACTTTCCAGGATGTTTGTGGCCCTGAAGCCAGGATTTTTAGACCAATCCCATCCGTGTTTCTGCCATTCGATGATCTTCCCTTCCTTCCTGGTGTGATTCATATCCGTACCATGCCAGAAGATTTCATCCCCGATCTGGCTGTCATGATCGGCGTTACATTGGTCATGCTTTTTGTGATCGCCACGGATCTGAAGGATTTCCAGGGTTCCCCTGGGCGTTTCAACTATGAAATTTGTGATTTTTTCTAACATGATGATGATTTTAGGCGTAATGTGTAGCTGTTTTCGGCTGGCCATTCCAGGGTCTGGCACCAGCAAAAGAATTAATATTTACCCAGCCACAGTTCTTTATTTTCCGTCTGAATGGCTTTTCAGATTCGATGATCTTTCCGGGAACTTCCCTGGTGGTCATCCACTTAAATTCTTCAATGGGTTCAGAAACATTAGTCATCTTCTGAAGGATGGCCCAGCCATTTTTAACAGCCAGGACAGCATAAAAATTGTAGTTAGTTTGATCGTACCCCCATGAAGATTCCAGGATCTGACCTGGAAGGATTTCTTTGGACTGGAAGAAGGCGTTTTCGTTAGACATGTGATAAGTTTTTCGTGAATGAATAAGAACCGATGACAGGACTAAGGTACAAACTTTATTTGATTCTGCAAAACATTATTCAAAGTATTTTACAGTTTTTTTAAAGTATTTTTGAAAATGGCCCATATCTATAAAATAACATCCCCGACCGGTAAGGTTTATGTGGGGAGTTCTACCAATGTAGAATATAGATTTAGGGTTTATCGGCTTAAAAAATGCAAAAGACAGGTTAAGCTTTACGCTTCATTATTGAAATATGGGCCTGAAAATCATAAGTTTGAAATCATTACAGAGTGTGCCGAATCTGAAATGTTCAAAGTGGAATCCGTTTACGGTCACATGTATGATGTTTTGGGCCACAATGGTCTAAATCTTGGTTTGCCCAAAAATGGTGATTTTTATCAATCCAAAAGCGAAGCGACAAGGGATAAGTTATGCAAAAACCGAATTAAATTAAACACCCCAGAATATCTTCAGTGGATGCGGGATATTAATATCGGACGAAAACACACCGATGCGACCAGACAGAAAATGAGTAAGAAGAAGAAGGGTCGGATACCACCATGCGGTTCTGGGAATTGTCAGAGACCAGTGTTAAATATTGAAACAGGGATATTTTATCCATCTATTTTATCGGCGTCAAAAACCACCAGATTTTCAAGAGGGTATTTAACTAATATGCTTTCTGGCATAAAAAGAAACAGAACATCATTTATTTATGCCTAAAATAAATAAGGAAAATATCAGAATGCACAACGCCCTTCAGGTGATTTCGGAATGGCGTGAAAAATACCATGTGGATCCTAAAAATCACGATATCGTTTTCCAGAACCATAAGCTTCTGACTAATATCAGGTTCACAAATCAATCTTTCAATAATGTCAGAACCCATCTTCGCGGGTTTTCTGAAATCCCGGAAACCGTAATTTCACCATCAGAATGCTGGTCTAAATGGGAAGATCCCCACGACCAGAAGGTGGTCCTTCGCTCTTATTTACGGTTCAGTAAAGATGGGGTCCATGTGGTCCTGACCAGGGATGGATTAATTACTGATGCCATGGTTGTGACAAAAAGTTCTTCCGGCCGATATCGAAAAGGTGTAATTTTAAAATCGTGAACACTAAAATCGAAATATTTTGTAGGGCTGTGAAAGACTTCCCGGCGGACACTAAACAGGCCGGAAGTGTGAAGGTGATTGAAGAACGGGTCCCCGTTTATATTTCCGGGAAGAATGTTCAGTTCTATTTTAAAGGGGGGATGTTCATGGTGGAAAAGGAATTCGTCCGGTCGCTTCTTCAATTATTAACATAAAAAACAAACCTATGCCAGAAGAATTAATCCCCACCGAAACGCCAGCCATTCCTGAAAAAAAGAAACGTGAACCAAAGAAGAAAAAACCCGGCCCCAAAAAAGGAAGTAAGCGTGGCCCCTACAAAAGAAATGCCAAAAAGAAGGCCGCCAAGAAAAAGAAATCCCCTATTCTGGCGGAAAAATCGTCCATCCGGATGCTTCATTATAACCTGGATGGCGAAGACATGACCCAGGAAGTGGACGAAGGCGATATCGAAGCCATGGTCATGGAAACCTTCGCCGAAAAGAAGGATGTTCAGGAAATTTATGTTTTAAAGCCCTGCACCGTATTTAAACGGCCTATTATAGAATCGATTGATTTATGAATTCCATGACAGAACTTTTGGCGGACTGGCGAAGGGCTTCCACAGAAATCGAAGCCCTTACCACCAAACTTCCCCGGATTATCGGCCACGAAGCCGTTAAGATCGTGAAGGATAACTTCAGGATCCAGGGATATGATGACGGGACAGGTGTCAAAGCCTGGGCCCCCAGGTCGCCAAAGACCAATGTCAGGTATAATAAGCGATACGGCGTGAAAGGAACCGTCTATAATTCCGCCAGTCCCATCCTTAAACAGACTTTGAATCTTTACAATTCAATCAAATATTATCCGGATCCGAAGGGTGTCCTGATCGGCGTGGATCTGGCCCTGGTCCCCTATGGTAAGATCCATAATGAAGGCGGCCAGGGGATGGCTTTCGGGAAATATGCTTTCACCATGCCGAAACGCCAGTTCATGCCGCTTCCCGGAGAACCGCCTAACGCTAAGATTTACACCGCCGTCAGGTCCAAAATAATCTACGAACGGGATCAGATCCTAAAACGGTTCAACCTATGAATGTCGAAGTGGTGGAATTACTGGAAAAGTTCAGACAGAAGACAGGTGATATCCGCCAGATGGCCCAGGCGACAGAAATAAAAAAACAGCTGAAGAACTACCTGGAAGACATGGAATATTCAGAACTATTCATCGCTTACGGCCGATATATGTCCGGACTGGGGAATGTCCAGCTTTATGACGTACTTCGTAAATTGATATCAAAATACCGTGGCGGATCGCCGCCACCTTTAAGACCAGGAAAAACCCTTTTATGATCGGTGATATCTTAAACGCAATATTGGCCGAATGCCAGGCATTCCTTTCGGATTCCACGGGGAACCCATCCGGCGGGGGGACTGTCATCCTGAAGACGGACTTCAGGAACGATCATGAACGGACTTATTCCATGCCGTTAATCCTTCTGGATATGATTGACGGATCCGACAGCCGCCAGTTTATCGGTGGCGGATCCGCCCTGGAATGGAACTTCGCCTTCAATTCCTACAATATAGCCCCGGACGCTTACGCCGGGGATGTGAACCTGGAAGGTTATTCCGCTGACCTTCTGGATGTGATAGACAGGATCCGTCAGCACTTTTCCTTCGGCCAGTGGCTTACTGAACAGATGATCGGTATCGTGGACAATTATGGTTTCCGGTTTACTTTCGGGGGGATTAATAGGGCGGACGCCCTGGAAGGGGATGGGGTGGTTATGGGATGGCGCTTACACTTTGAATCCATGGCCATCGATAATACTACTAATTTCGTGGTTCCGTCCAGTTCTGGTCTGGAACAGGTCATCCAGGTGGGCGGCGTGGAAGTCGTAAACGAATAATATGCAATACAAAGAAATTTTAAACGCCGCTATCAATATGCCATCCCAACAAATTGCCATAAATACGGACACTTACGTGGATTCGCTGGCCCTTCTTCCGGTCACCGGAACCCCTACGATCAGGATAGGAACGACAGCGAACGGAACCGATATTATGGGGGACACCGTGATCAGTGGATTTAACCAGGTCACCGTGAATAAATACTTCCAGGCTGGCGGGATTCTTTATGTCACCCAGTCCGCGAATAATGGGACCGTAAGCTTAAGGGTGAATGTTTCAAATAATTATTTTAACTTGTTGCCTTAAGGCACAGCATTCGTTTCAAATTAAAAAGCCCCGAATTTCCATCCGGGGCTTTCCTTTTTAATAAATCAGGTCAATTTGTGTCGTGGCGAATTTCGTGAAGGCGTCCAGGTAGGCTTTCCTTTCCAGTTCATTTTCGAACAT
>Ga0075030_100000125_pt1 | contig 57067 bp, 68 predicted proteins | sample LitLauG_LLR_2012_FD_71393 | JGI IMG/M metagenome (GOLD analysis project Ga0075030, IMG submission 71393) | Freshwater sediment microbial communities from Pennsylvania, USA - Little Laurel Run_MetaG_LLR_2012 | ecosystem: Environmental > Aquatic > Freshwater > Creek > Sediment | place: USA... | reverse complement strand
AATTTTGGGAGACTCGAGAAATCTGCAAGTCGGGCAGAAGGTGTATGCCATCGGGAATCCGTTTGGCCTGTCCGGAACGATGACGCGCGGGATCGTGAGTTCCATCCGCCCGGTGCGAGAACCCAACGGCGCTTACATTGATGAGGCCATCCAGACGGATGCGGCGATCAATCCTGGAAACTCTGGTGGGCCGCTGATGAACTGGCATGGAGAGGTCATCGGAATCAATACGATGATTTTGTCGAGCGTGGGGCAGAATGCCGGAATTGGCTTCGCGATTCCGATTAATACCGCGAAAGCTGTTTTGAACGACTTGGTCACATTGGGGCGAGTGCGGCGCCCGGCGCTGGGAGTGCGGACGATTCCCATTAGTCCCGAACTGGCCGATGAGATCGGACTTTCTGTCGACTACGGATTGTTGATTGTGCAGGTCGTGCCCGGAGGGGCGGCGGATCAGGCTGGCCTGCGGGCAGGCACGGAACGTGCGTACTTGGGAAATACTCCCATTATGTTGGGCGGAGACCTGATTGTGGCCATCGACGATCAGAAGGTGCAGGATGAGGACGACCTCGCCCAGACGATGAACAACCACCGCGCCGGAGATTCGGTGAAGGTGACGATTTATCGGGGGAAGAAGAAGATGGATGTGGCAGTCGTGCTGGGCGAGGCGCGGCAACAGGTCTAGAAGCAGATCTTGGACCTCAGGCTTTGGACCTTGGGCCTCGAACTGCAAGAGTCGGACTCCAGAATTTCAGGCTACACGCGCTTAACTGCGCTACCAACAGGTCAGAGCTTCGACCGCGGACCTCAGGCCGCGGACTTCCCAGGAGGTAGAGGATGGAAGTCCGCAGCCTGAGGTCCTCTTTTTAGAACTCATACCGCAGCGACAACATTGCCGAATTGCTTTGGAAGTCGCGGGCCGCCAGTGGGGCGGGCAGGAACTTCTCGTTGTAGTCGTAATATCCCCAGGCAGTTTTCCAGGTCAGTCCTTTGGCCAGGTTGACGTCCAGCGCGGCCGTCGGCCGGTGATAGTTGAATCCCAAAGAAGTAAGGATAGTTGGATCAGCAAGCGTGGGTGTTGCGCCGCTGGTGCTGGTCAAGGTATAGCCCACGTTGGCGGTGACGCGCGGCGCGGGCTTGAACATCATGTTGGCATAACCGAAGTGGACGGTGCTCGTGTAGAGCGAATCTACCGAGTAGTAGGGGGCCCCGGCGCTGCACAACGTGGAGTTAGTGGGGGATATCCCGCTGCTCACGTAGCAGATGTTGGTGGTAGAGAAGACGTCGTCGTAGTTGTATCCGAAGTCGAAGGCAAAGTCCGGCTTGGGCGTGAGGGTGGTCGAGAATCCGTAGTTGCGATTGTGCTCGCGATGCAGGATGTCCGGAATGTTGTCGCGGCTTTCAAGAATGTTGGTGCTTCCGGAAAGATTGAGCCAGTGCATCGGCTTGTAGTCGGCGTGGAGCTTGTAGTGCTGCAGGTTGCGCGGGGAAATGCGGGTGGGCGCGTTGTCGGCCGAGAGCAGTTCCAGGTCGAAGTTGGCCCGAAGCTTGTCGGTCGGGCGAGCCGAGATGCCGGCGAGCAAAGAGTGCGCGGCTACGTCAATGGTCTCATTGCCGCTGGTGGTGGCCGTGTTGTAGCAGATTCCGTTGACCAATGGAGTATCGGGGCACCCGCGTAAGGCCAGCGTGGGGTAATAGGTCAGGTTCTGGTAATCGTAGAAGTTGTTATTGATTTCCCGCGACTCGTAGCGGTATCCAAGATGGCCGGTGATGCGGCGCGTGAAATCGTATTCCAGCTCAAAGGTGTTCAACTTCGAGTTCTGGCGGAGGAACTGAGCGCGCTGGTCCTCGGTGACGTCAGGTCCGGAACTGGCGCTGTGCTGCGGGCAGGTTGCGGCCGTGAAGGGGGGAGGGCAGGTCGCGGGGCTGAAGGCATTTGGTGTCGACAACAAGGTTGCGCCGAAAAGCTGACTGGTGACGAAGTCCCACGAGCCGGGAATACGGAAGTTGGAGAAGCGGAAACCGTCAACCAGGCGGAATCTCTTGGTGACATGCAGCGTTGCGCCGAAGTCATAGGAGCCGATGATGCGCCTGGACGAGGCAGGTCCGCTGATCGCGCCGACGCGTTCGCGAGTTCGCGTCGCGAGGCCGGTGAAGTCCTCGAACCAGTTCGCGATGGTGCTGTCCGACGAACTGTAGGAGGCGCGCGACGAGAGATCAAGGTTGCGGAAATAGCTCGATTGCAGAGTGAATTGCTCGGTCGGGTACGCGACGCGAACCGGCGCCCACCGGTTGTACGAAAGGAAAGCGTTGCAGGTGGGATTCATGAACCCGCTGCCGAGGATCATCGTGGCGCAGGGTTGTCCGGCCGGCTGGTTATAGCTGATGCCGGCGTCGACGAGAGTGCCTGCTGCCAGCGCGAACGACTGGTTCTGATCCACCCAACTGGTGTCGCCGCGGTAGTACTGCAGGAACTGGTCGTAGCTGAAGTTGGTGCGGGGAAGAACCTTGAAGTCCACGCCAAACTCGTAGGCATCGAGCAAAGTCCGGGTCTGCTGGAACAGGATGGTGTCGGTGCCCTGGTGGTCGGTGCTGAGGGCCGGCCCTTCCATGTTGTTGCGGCTATAGCCGAGGCGGATGCGCACAGCCGATTGCGGCAGGAGCGTCAGGTTGTAGTCGTACATGCGGCGGACGGTGTCGAACTGGTGGGGGGAGTAGTTCACCTGCACGTACTGGTTCGGCGGGTTCAGCGGATTGGCCAGCAGGTTGTAGTCGAAGAAATTGCGATCGCGCCGAAAGTTCATATTGAAGTCGTACCAGCTGTTCTTCGACATGCGGAGGCGGCCGGAGTTTTCCGGATCTCCGCCCCAGCCGAAGCTGGAGAAATAGAGATTGTCGAAGAGCGAGCCCTGATGGTCGAGCGAGCGCACGTTGAGCGATTGATCGAGCAGTCGCGGGCCTTGCTGCTGGTTGACGAACGTGTCATAGACGGACGGATCGCCGTTGGTGTTGACGAACCTGTATCCCAGTTCGAAAGAACCCTGATAGTGATAGTTCCCGTTGTCGACGCCTTCGACCGCGGCATTCTGGGCGAAGGCCGTGAAAGCCAACGGGAGCGTGGCAAGCAGGACAACCGCGAAGCGGAGACCGCCGCGAGATTTCGTATTGCAGTTCGGATTCATGGTCTTTGTGATCTTTGTCATGGGTCTCCTCCTACTTCATGAAAAACCGGTCAAGGTTCGAGCCGTGAATCGTGGGATGGCACATGGTGCACGCCGAGTATTTCTGGCTCTGATTGTGGAAAGAGGGAAGAGCGGCGGGGCCGGAGCTCTGCGTGAGCGTGTGGCACTCCAGACAGAGCAGATTGACCGAGGCGCGCTTCAGCAGGCGAGGATTGGTCGACCCATGGGGTGAGTGGCAGGCCTGGCACCCTTCGGTTTTCACCGGTTCGTGCTCAAAGGAGAACGGCCCGGCTTTGTCGGCATGGCACTTGAAGCAGACCTGGTCCTGCGCCGCAGTGGCGCGCAGTTGGCGGGTCAGGAAGCCGCCGTGTTCGTTGTGGCAGTCGGTGCACTGGACGAGTCCCTGATCGACGCGGTGGCGGAACGGGCGCGCGAAATCCTGCTTGGTCTCGGTGTGGCAGCTGTAGCAAAGCCCCGGCTGCTTCTCGACCAGAAGATACTGGGCTTCTTTCGCATGATGGGCGGAGTGGCAGGAGACGCAGCTGACGCCGTTCTGATTGTGGCCGGAGCGCGCGAAGTTGGCGTGTTCTTCGCCATATTCGTGGCAGGACAGGCAGCGCTTGCTCGCGTCGGCGGGATCGGCTGAGGAAAAGCTGAAGATCTTGCTTTTATCGCCCCCGCCTTCGACGTGCTGCTGGCCGGGGCCGTGGCAGGATTCGCAACCCTGGGCACCGGCCCGGGCATGCTTCAGCGTCGTCTTCCAGTGGGGCGTCGCCTCGAAGGTCTTGTAAATCTGCTCATGACAGGTCTTGCAAGTATCGACTCCGACAAAGTGGGAGTTTTCGACCACGGTGGCCGGAGTCGTGGCGTCTGCGGCGGGCTTCTCCTTGTCCTTGTTCTTGGCCGCAGCCTGGATCGTCAAGATCAACGCCAGCAAAACTGCCAGCGACCAAGTGAATCCGATGCATCCTCGGGATGCCTTCCTGCTTGCTGTGTTCATGCCTCTGCTCCTCATACGTTTCGCTCCCCCTGGTTCGAGAGCGGCGTGGCGCGCATAGCACGCTATAGCTGGATTATCGGCAGAAGGCTGAGAAAGCCCGAGTGATGCGCATCACCCGAGGGGGTAACGATCGGACGTGTCCATCTCCAATTTGGGAAAGTCCCTCGAGTAAGGTCTGCTTGCCATAACCAGAATGGATGAGATAGGCTGTGCTCCTGCCTATGACTGCCGTCCTTTAATTCCGCATGCGCAGATCACGAGCGAAACGCGCGCAGAAGTGTGCGTGACGCTTACTCCCGGTGTTGTCCCAAAAAGAAAGGATTCCTGACATGCAATTTGTAGATAAGGCGTTGGCTCGCCGTTTGGAGTCGTGTGAAGAGATGCCGCAGGTTTACTACGCGCGGGTATTTCAGAAGACACGGCCTGAGGTGGGAGCGGCGGAGGCGGAGATCTGTGGCGGGCATATGAGCTTTTGCGGTCTGGGATCGCCGATCGGGCGGGCGGTTGGGATGGGATTGGATCGACCCTTCAGCGAAGCCGATCTGGACCAGGTCGAAGCTTTCTATCGATCGCACAAGGCGCCGGCACAGGTGGATTTGTGTCCGATGCACGATCCGGCAGTATTTGAGATGTGCAAGCAGCGAGGATATGCCATGGCGGAGCTGAACAATGTCTTGTTTCGCAGGCTGGACGAGAGCCACGAGTTTCCGAAACACCCGGCGGGATGCGAGATCAGGCGGAGTTCGGCGCAGGATGCTGCGGAGGCGGGAGCGGTCGTGGAGAGCGCGTTTTTCCCGGATGGTGCGCCCGAGCCGTACCGGGGACTGATTGCGCCGCTCTACCAGATGGAAGGCGCGCTTGCGTACGCGGTGTGGATGGATGGAAAAATCGTGGCCTGCGGCACGGGACTGATCATCGCGCAACACCGCGTCGTAGCGCTGTGCGGCGCGGGGACGCTGGCGGACTACCGCGGACGTGGACTCCAAACTGCATTGCTGCAGGCACGTATGGCGGCAGCAGCACAGGCAGGATGTGAGTACGCGGTGATCGTGACGCAGGGCGGCACAACCTCACAGCTCAATGCGGAGCGGCTGGGATTTCACGTGGCGTACAGCAAAGCGACGGTGATCCGGCAACTCGATGCCTAGAGTCGGATTGCAGGGTCATGGCCGCACCGGGCATAGTAGAGGCCATGACCCTCGATCCTGTTCTGGATGGTAAATACGTGCGGCTGGAGCCGCTCGGGCTTCATCATGTGGATGGATTGTTAGCGGCGTTGTCGGGCGAGCCATCCCTGTATCAGTGGACGCCTGTGCCGCATTCGCAGGCGGAGGCGGTTACCTATATCAACACGGCGCTGGCCTGGAAAGAAGCCGGCACCGCGGTGCCGTTCGCGATTGTACGCAGAGAAGACGCGACGGTCATTGGTTCGACACGGTTCTGGAACATCGAGCGCTGGGCTTGGCCGCAGGAGCACAGAGCGCACGCAGGTGGATTTGCGGATGCCTGCGAGATCGGCTACACATGGCTGACGCAAACGGCGATCCGCACCGGCGCGAACACAGAATCGAAGCTGCTGATGCTGCAGCATGCGTTCGAACAGTGGAAGACGCTGCGCGTGTGTTTTCACACCGACTGGCGCAATGAACGTTCTCGGGCCGCACTGGAACGAATCGGAGGAAAGTTCGAAGGAATCCTTCGCGCGCACCGCATGGCGGTGGATTACATTCCACGCGACTCAGCGCGGTATTCCATCATCGCGACGGAGTGGCCGGAGGTGAAGAAAAAGTTGACGGACCGGCTGGAACGGGGCTGAGGGTTGATTCGGTGGGGAATGGTAGGCGCGGCAGGAATCGAACCTGCAACCGTCGGATTAGAAATCCGATGCTCTATCCGTTTGAGCTACGCGCCCTCAACGACTTACGGGTACTCTGAGGCGGTTTTGTCACTAATTTGTCACTAACGTCGGCATCGCCTTTACCGTTTTCATCGGTTTTCAACGATGCTGTTTCGAGCCGCGACATCGCCGCCTGTACGTCTTCGGTACTGACAATGTGATAGCGATCAAATACGCTTCTCGTTTTGTGCCCGCTGATTCCCATTGCAACCCGTTCCGGAATTCCTGCGTTCACGAGATTCCGAATCGCCGAGCGTCGAAGGTCGTGAACGATCAACCCGCTGTATTGCTTCCAAGCATTGCCTTCTTCGCTTTCCCGATCTTCCATTTTACCAAGCCCGACAGCAGTACACGCTCTCGCCCACTCAAGGCGCAGGTTTGAGTCATCGAATACGCGGCCTGTCTTCGTCTCCACTTTCGACAAAATGTCTACAAGGATAGCAGGCAAGGGAACGATCCTCGCTTGCGCGTTCTTGGTCTGGTCAGATTCCAGACGAATCAGTCGGGCTTTCAAATCCACTTGAGGCCACTCGATTGCCCGAGCTTCTCCCAATCGGACGCCGCACCAATACAGGAACAAAACCAGCGGGCGCAGACTTTCCGGAAGGACGGCTGACAGTTCCTCGAATTTGTCAGGGGTCAAGAATCCCTTCCGGGCGGGCGGCTCCTTTTGCAAACGGATTACCGGGACGCTCTGAATTTTTCCATCTTCGTGCGCGATTCGAAGCATACGACGCAGGCAAGCCAATGAGCGGTTGATTGTAGCCGTGCTGAAGCCAGCGTCCAGTTGCTTCTTAGCAAAGCGTCGGCCTGTATCGGTATTGATATCGAGCACGCTTGGGCCGGGATTGTTTTCGGTAAACCCAAGAAACGTATCGAGAGCCCTCAATCCGCCGATTGTTTCTTCGCCGTCCTTGGTCGTGTACAGAGTGCGATTCTGTTTTTCCTGATAGTTGGCGATCAGGCCCGCCCGCAGATCGGCGTACCGAACTTTCTTCAACTGCACGTCGGACATTAGGCCCTGTTCGGAGCGGCCCATCTTTCGCCGCATGATGACGATTGCTTCCTGCTTTATCCGGGTGCCTGTGGTCTCCCGAATCTGCTTCCCGTCAGCGTTGTAGAACTGTGCATACCAGATCGAACAGCCTGCGGGCCGAAACAGATGCCCCTCGCCCTTGGCGCGTCGAGTCGGCTTCTTGTCCGCTTTCCGTATTTCCGTGGCGCTAGCTTCCATAAAACCTCCTTGCCCGTAAAGCATACGATTTTCAGTGACAATGCGCAATGGCACAAAAGTAACAGTTACCACCCTTCCGCTAAGAAATTAGTTAGCCGCGCTTAGAGCACATTTGGGTTCATTTGACAAGCACAAAATAATTTGTTAGATTGACAAAGTTAGATACGTTAACCCCTTCCATACGGGCGAGCCCACTGGTCACGGGATATACCACAAAGGCAGGGAGTGCGAGGGTGTAGAGAGATAGGGAACTCGCTGACGTTGCAAGGACCTTAGCGGAAGGCGATGCCCATTAGGTCAGTGGGCAAAAATTAGGACGTGCTTCCGCTGGACCTATTACCTATTGGGGGCGTTAGTCTCACGCCGTCGCTCATCTTCTGGGCGATTTGAAGGGTTCCCCGAATACGGGCAACTTCCTGAATTAAACAGGAGTTCGCCCGTGCCCAAAGTCAACAACGATTTCATTCAACCAAGATTACTTGGCGTAGCCGCCGCTGCTTCGTATCTCGGAGCGACACCGTGGTTCATTCGCTCGTTAGTTTGGGAGCGCAAAGTCCCGTTCTTACGGCTTGGCAAGAGACTTTTGCTAGATAAAGCCGATCTGGACAATTTTGTATCGGCGCAAAAGGAAGGCGTTCGATGACTTTCCTTTTCCTGCTCGGATTTGTTATTTCGGCGCGACAGGGAGATGGAACTGACGCCCGCTTCTTTCTTGTGGCATTCATTCTGATGAGCGTACTGGCAGGTGTCGGTAGGTTGCTTGGGATGTAGAGGAAATACTTATGGATATTGTTACGATCAAAACGACAGCCTATACCATCCCCGCCGAACTCATTGAGACCTACGAGGGCGGACGGGCGCTGGTCCGGTTTGCGGCGGGAAACGTTCGGTTCGTTGGGCTTGATTCAGTGTTGCCCGCAACCGAGGAAGATCGGCGTGAGTTCGAAGGCGCAACGAGGAAGTTTGGGGGCGGCCATACGACAAATGAACACCACAGCCATCGTGCCGCCCCTTGTAAGTCCCGAAACCGTATGGGAGAACAACATTGATTCGTATTACATTTGTCCTAGCTCTGCTCACGCTGTCAGGCTCGGCCCAAGCTCCACAGTCCTCGCCCGCGAATCCGGAACTTCCGACAAATCTGACCACAACCATCACCCTGCAAGAACTGAACCGGGACCCCGAGAAGCTACACTCCGTACGGTTAGCCCCGAATGATGAGCGGGCGACAGCCAAGATCGTCGGAGAATTCGCTCGAACGTTTCGAGGTTATGGAATGGGGCTTGACCGAGGGGTAATAACGCTTCAAGAATTCATACTGATGCGGGATGCTTTGATAGTGGCTACTCGCGCCGAACTCCAAAAGAGATTGACCAAGGACGGCTGGTCGCGGCTCAACGCTTATATTGACGGAGAAGCCCAGAAAATCCATCCCGTGCCGCCTTCGGTGCCACGAGGTCCCCAAGTGGAAACATAGGGCGTTAATCCGTGTAAGTCTGCGATAATAGATATCGGGGCTTAGGGCGGAGTCACGACTAACCTTTCCCTAGCTGGTACGTCTAATAAGTAGGCGCGATATAAGCCATTGTGACTTGTCCGTTTTCCGTATAACCGCTAGGAACCGGGCAAGCAACCAGCGACAGAAATGGCGCATCTAATCTAGTACCCCGCGAAACTGTTCCTTCTGATTCGGGTTTAACTATACAGAGCCAAATCTAGCCTACCCGCTGTAAACTAATAATAGGGCGACCGGGGCTTGCCCTTTTGCCGTTTAGCGTTAGCCAAGCCACCGCATAGCTGTAGCTATCCTGTCCGGAAACCGTATAATCCTCCTATGTTGTCAAGTTGACAATTACTTAGATCAATGCTATGCTTCTAAGCAGTTGGTGTTAGAGGTGTTTACGGGCGGGCCTTCGGGCTCGCCCTAGGTGTTTATGGACTTAGTACGGAAAATGGACAAGTTACTTAGGTAATAGGAGGGGCTATGGCGGCAACTATCTACGATTTCGACGTGGCGATGCGCCAGAGAGTTGAGCCTAAACGGGGCACGCTCGGGATGGTTGCCCGTCACAAGCTGTTGTACGCGGTCCATCGGCTGGCAATATCTAGAACGGGGAAACCTGTTTTCAGTTCCCGCTGCGAGGCTTGGCCGATGGGTCCGGTTTTTCCCGAGTTCTACCACAAACCAAATGTTCCGGGCAGCGCTGACTCACTGACTGCGGAGCAGGTCGGGTTCTGCGATCTAGTCGCTCGCGTCCTTGGGGCTTGTTCAGGACGGAGTTTGGCTGCCAGAAGTCATTGGCGCTATCCCGAGTGGTTCGAAGCAAAGAAACGCCGAAACAACAAAGAGATTACCGTGGACGCGATTAAGCAACAACTCGCGGCGATACGGAAGTAAGACAACGACACTAACCCCGCTGACCGGGAAAACCCGGAGGCATTTTCAAAGGATGTTTCATGTTCATCACAACTGATATGGCGCTTGCCGCCTATCTTCTCACCACCAAGAAACTCAAATTCCTCAAAATCACTCCTCACGGTACGGCTCCTGCCGAGATTTGTTTTGACGACCCCAATGACCTCGGGCAAGAAATAGAGCTTTCTTTCCTGAACGGAGATGCCCTAGTCTCTGCACCCGACTACCACTCAAACCTCCGAGCGATCCGAAAGAGCATTCAAGTCGCGATGGCACGGCAAAACCCCGGACATAAGGGGGTGCCCCGTGGCTAAAGCTAAACAGTGTTTTGCGCACTTCCACATGACGCCGGAAGAGTACGGACTTTGGTACTACTGCCGCTGCGTTTCCAAGATTTCGTCAACTGTATATCTAAGTGGCCGAGAAATAGCCAAAGAGTTCGAAGGCGTGTCCAAGAACGTAATTTACCGTATTGCCGACAATTTGACGGCAAAAGGATGGTTTCGCGACCTCGCACCGTACCATCGAAATGCCAAGACTGGAACGCTCGTTCCTCGGACGGTGTACGCCCTCACTCACGAGGAATGGGTAGCACAATACTCCGATATTGGGTGTCGCCCGCCTAAATCGCCTGTCCCGAAATCAGGACAGGATGACCCTGCCCCTGTCCCGGTTACAGAGCCTCCTGTCCCGAAATCAGGACACTCCTGTCCCGATTCTAGGACGGACCTGTCCCGAAATCAGGAACAAAGAATAAAGGAAGTAGAAACTAAAGATGAAAGAAAGAGAGTGAGGGAGGCAAAGGGCGACACCAAACACCCCTCTCACCCTACTAAGACAGATGGACAAATAAAGGCCGCAATCACTGCCCTTAAGCAAGACTTCCTAGCCCACGATCCGTCCCTCAAATTCTTGCCCGCCTCTAAAGACGGGGAAAACCCATCAACGTTGTCCGTCATCCGTAGGCGTCTTGAGCAGGGAATCTCGCCCGCCGACATTCGGCAAGCCTTGGTACACATTCCGTGGGACGGAGACCCGAACCCTAGCTTTACTCTCAGGGACAATCTTGATTCCGCGATAGACCGGGTGTTCCAGATCAGGGAGCAAGAGCGCCGTAGGGCCGCGATGCTTGCCGAATCTACCGCCAGAGAGCAAGCTGCGGCTGCGGCTCAGTTTGCTGAAATAGAGCGGGATCGTGCCGCCGAACTTGACTTAGTTGAGGAGACGTTATGAAAAAACCAAACATGTACGCAGAATTCTTTTCAGACATTCGCGTGGCGTGGGAGGCCGGGTCCGAACCCCGCGATGCATTCTGGTATTTGAACAATCACTTCATCACCGCCCGCGAGTACTTGCTGCTCGAACAGTATCCGGAAAACGAATGACAGAGACGCCCGAGACTTATAACGAGGAAAAGCAGAGGAAAGCCCGTAGAAAGGAAATCCTATGCCTTCAGTGTTCTACGTCCACGACACAGGTTTTTCACAGTTGGAAAAAAGCGGCGGGCAGCGAATACAAGCCCGTTGAGCAGAGCGAATAAGAACGTTACGACCCTAATTCACGGAAGACTATGCCAGTCGTTCCGGGCCAAATCGAAAGAAGCATAAATGTCCGTTACCCCTGTTCTCCTCACTACCGTTATGCCCCCGGTCCATCTCTTGCCGGAGGAAAAACCTCAACCCGCCCGTAAACCCAAATACGTTTATTCAGATCACAAAGCGTCCGACTCCGCTCTCCGGTTCCTACTGGATGGCGACCCAAAAGGGTTCGATCAGCTAATCGGGCTCTGCGTCATCGCCTGTCGCGGCCTTTACTTTCCTAATGCGTGGGAACCATACACACAAGACGGATCAAAAATGGTCGGGCAGGAAGAAGTTGTCCGCGACTTTATTGTTGGGTGGCTTGGAAAAGAGTTAGAGAAGTACAAGAGCGATTTTGCGGAGGATGTCCAGCTTGCCGAACGCCGTCTCCGACATATCCCCCGTCGTTGCAGGCTCGCGATTGTTGCGGAGATTCGAACATGTCCGGCTTGCGGACAACGCAAGACGAAAGAATGCCTCGATTGTGAATACATCTTCTCGCATCGGGACATCAACACCGGAGCCAAGGTTTGCCCGAAGTGCCAATCAACGGAATTGCACGTAGTTTGCCGCCACAAGTGCCAGACGCCGAGTTGTCGGACGAGTATCGATGCGCTCTTTTCAGATGGCGAGTCCGCAGGAAAAAACAAGCTGTCGGATTATGTAGTCGAGGGCCGGGGCACCTTCTATTTGTCGGAGCGGCTTGAATTAGACCGCCCGATGCTGGAAAAGATACACCCAAAACTTCACACCTACCTGAAGATAGCATTCCTCCATTTCAAGAGATCAGGCTACAAGCGGTATCTGACGACGGCCTTAGCTGCACATGAAGGTGTATCTCTTAAAGTTGCCCGCAAGATTAAGAAAGAAGTTCTAGCCGCAATTCGGGCCAATCTTCACAGACCAGTGCTTCAGGAGTTGTATCGAGACTTGGAGCACAGCCAAGACCCTAACGTCCCGAGTCTTGCCATTCCGATGAGCAAGAGGACGAAGGAGGCAGTCGAAGCACGAAGGGAAGCATCCCGCTTGATGCGGGAGTCCCGGAAAGAATTGGGGTTAAAGCCGTCGCCCGCTCCCAACCCGCCGCCCGAGCCGACGTGGGCCGATTACGATCCCCCGACCGCTAACCGCGATGCCGAATGTTCCAGTGCAACAACGTTCCTTTCCGCCGATGGCGGGCTCCGGGAGATCGCTGCACAAGATGTCTTGGAGGAGATGGTCAAAGACGTAGGAGACGAAGACGATGTTCGAGCGTATTTCGGACTGGAGGAGGGCGATCCTATTCCTCTAAACGTAGATACCGAAACCATGAGGGGAGACAGTATCTCGTATGACGAGAATACGGGCTATGATGTGGAAAACGATGACTAGCGGGCGTTTTGCTCTCCTCTGTGGCAAATAAGGAAATTGAGGAGAAAGGGTGTATTGTTCGGGGTAACAAGTCTACGACGGTTTTCCTGATATTTCGAAGCTCGCCTTAATCCTCGCAGGACGGAACGGACGGCAAACCGATTCCGGAACAATCTGGGGGCCGATCACAGGGGTTCGGCCCTCTCCTTCATCTGTTTTCCGTACAACCCCATCACGCTCGTAAATCCACGGTCAAGTAGTTTGGATTTGTGACGCGGGCCTTTTGAATAATCACAAAGTTCAACGATTTTCCCACGACCTTCCACAAGGGTCGGTTATTCAAAGGCCAGCGCCACACCTTCTTTTGACCGGGAGGGTGTGGCGTTTTTCATTTGTAAGACTCATTCCATAAGGATCGTAATGAATTTCGATCACCTGACCCGACTTGCAGACAAGCTGGCGGGCGTAATTGTAAGCGTAAAAAAATTACCCAATGGCTTCAGTTTCATTATCAAGCCAGATGACGCTCAATTCACCGACAGGCGCTTCGTCGCGCACAGTTCAGAAGTACAGCCGCCCGGCGCGGAGATTAAGCCCGGAGTCCGGGTTCAATTCTTGCCCGGAACTCCCCGAGGGGGCCACAAAATGCCTCGGGCGTATTCCATCGAAGTTGCAGGAACAGATGTCAGATAACGTACTGCGCGGCGGCAGGAAAAAGTGTTTTTGGGCAGGAGTGATTCTGCTGTCTTGTCTAAGTCACTTTCAGGTATATGACAGGACCATCGGGATAGAATCCCGTCTGTCGGTCGGCGGTCTCTTCAGGATAGTAGCGAAAACAGTATCGGGTTTCGTGAATCTTCCCAAAGGCGTCTTTGTAGATCACCTGACCGAGAATGTGAAGTTTCAGATTTCCGGCAGAGATGTTAGCCATCTCCCCTTCGTCAATTCTGACGACAGCGGGTTCGACCGACTCGGGAATCATCTGATATTCGGTTTGCGATTCATCAATCTCCAAATATGGCGGCTTCAAATCCAAGTTTTCTTCCCGTTTGACAACACTCTTGAAATGAAACTTTTTGATAACCGCTGCGGGGGTGCTTCCGACATTCTTTATAAGACCTACCACCCGAAAACCGTGGGGCTGCCCGTTCAAGAGTTCTTGGACGAGGGGCTTCTCGGGCAGCAAAAAAGCGACCCAAGCCCGCTCTATGGAGCGCAAAGTAACGGTCTGCCGCCAAACCAGTATCGCGGCGGCAGCAGCGGCCACAAAAGCCAATGGCCCCGAGATCAAATACGTTCGGTAAAGCCAATTCTTAGATTCTTCGTTGGGGCTGTTGCTTTTGTTCTGGCTGTTATCGCTTTGTACATTGGGCTGGAAGGTGACCGGGCGGGCACTCTGGTCCTGTGCGCTCTCTTGAGTTATGGGTTGTTTATGGTCTTTCTCGCTTTCTTTGCTGAGTGGTTTTTGCCCTTGCTGTCCTAACCCAAGGATCAATATCAAAAGTATTCGGCACATGACCTAGTTTACCGTTGGTTTGTTCCAAAGCACAGGGGTCAATTCCTAATTCGTAATGTCGTGAACCAGCCAGATTAACGACGCCCTTACGGAGATTCTTACCCGCGTATCCGCTCCCGATTCGATCTGTGAGGCCCAATGTCAATCCAATCTACCTAGCCCCAAAACGATAAAACCTCCGCGTTTGTTTGATTGGTTCCAGAGGCGAATACCTCTCCGCCACAAGATGCCGACTGAACCGTGGAAACTCTGATATGTAAAAGTTGCGGGGCGTCTGATCCGACAACATCGAAACGAGTGCCCGAATACCAATGACTCTACCAGCGCAAACTAGCGACACGAGATTGCACGCGTATTTGTCGATGCTCGGGATTGAGCCGATAAACACTGAAATCATCGAATACGCCGGACAACCGCCGCAAGTATTTTTCTCATACGTGCGAACGAAAGAGTTTGAACAGCACCGAAGCGAGTTTTACAAACAATGGCCCGCCATGATTTGTGGATTCACACTTATAACTGAGTATCAACACAGTTTGGCTCTTGTTCGAGAGATTCTTAGAAAGAACAACAAAAGGACAAATTTACGACAATGACAACTGTAACAATGAAAATGAAATGGTTTGATGATGCTAAGGGGTACGGTTTCGCACAGGATGAGGATGGGCGAGACGTTTTCGTTCATCATTCAGTTATCCAAATGCCGGGTTTTCGCACTCTGGACGAGGGCGATCTGGTGGAATGCGATGTCATAGAAGGCCCGAAAGGCTATTCTGCTGCAAATGTCCGTGTAATCCAGAAAGCCGTCAATCACTAAAATGCGACCGCCCCGGTGCAAGCGGATTATCCGGATGTTAGATGCTCTCGAAGAAATTTATACGAGCGCCGAGGCTTCGCCCGCTGAGCGGCTGGAGGCGGCTCGCCGAGCAGACCTTATATTGCGGGGACAGCGAAAAACGTCCGAGCGCCGAAAGAGAAAGCCTGCGAACAAGGACTCCGAACCGCTCTACACGGGCGCTGATCTGAGTCCGGCTCGCCCGCTCGAAACGCCTGATAAACCGAACCCAGACGAGGTACTCGCTCATTTTCGAGGATTGAAGAAATGAACTGTGACTTTCCAATGTTAGAACGCCTGCACGCAATCCCAAACGATCCCAACGCTTCAGCGGAGCAAAAGGCAGAGGCGCGGGCCACAATAGCCAGCATAGAAGACGAAGTTGTTGAGGGGTATCTCGATTCACTGCTCTGTGAGCAAGGAGTCAGGAAAGGCTGCCGCAGGCTCGAAAGCTTCGAAGTCCTATGGGCGAGAAATGTTATCGAAGGACCGACCATCGGCGAGGGCGGCAAGATGGAAAGCAACCCGCCTTTGGAAGACAAAATCGGAAACGTTCTGTTTCACCGACGCTACAGCGAAACTAATACGTAATCCGTACAAACATTCTGCTGTCCGTTCACTGGAGTTCGGACACAGATGCCCGACCTCAACGGGCGTGCGGGCGGGGTCAGTGAATTCCGGTTCAGTCTTCACAATCTTCGCCCGTTGATTCAAAGTTCTGTTTTCCAAGGCGGAAAACAGAAGCGTGCCTCCATCACGCGAAAGGGCAGCGGTGCGGATTCACTGCTGCCCGCCTTTCAAGACACTAATTCATGAACCATAAGAGGATACAAAATGATTACGCAGGAATATGTAGATAAGACTGCCGCAGCATTGGCGGAAGCGTGCCCTTTGACTGCCGCTGATCCAGAAAGCGTAGAGGCCTTGAAAGCGAAACTTCTCTCGTTTGACAGAGAGCTTGGCTCTGCGCCGACCGTAGATCATGTCATTCGATGGGCGATTCCACTTGAGCAGGCTTTGCTTCAGAAGAAAGAGGCACGGGAAGCCGAACTCAGACAAAAGCGGGAGAGCGCCAACGCCCGCCGAAAAGAAGTCACCGACTACTTGTCCAATTCGGCTACTGACAAGGCCGAGATGATTCGAGAAGCCCGGTCCCACCAGCAAGCTGTGGATCGGAAGCCCTTAGAAGTTGCCACGAACTACACAGACGAACAGATGGATAAGATGACTTCTGACGAATACAAACGTCTCGTTTTGCAACGCGAATCATTGCCCATCAACGAGTCCAAGCCAAATGACGAGATGCGGAGGCTGCAAGAGAAACGTCTTTTACAGACTCCCCGGAAGAAAGATACGCCCCTGCGAAAGGCGCTTCGGCGGGAAATTCTGGAGAATCGTCGATGAGCGATACTTTTGCATCCACAGCAGCCAAGGCTTTTGTGGCCCGCCACCCTAGTTACATCGTCAACAAGCATAACGCGGGTTTGATGTCGAAAGAAGTGATTCGCTTAGTGGACGAGGAGGGCTACGATCCGGCGAGCATATCCACTTACGAAGTAGCTTTTCAAAACTTGCTTCAAGAACTCGAACTTAACGAGCCCGAGCAACCGAAGTCGGTCGAAGAAATGTCGCCAGAGGAGTTGTCCGCGCTTCCCCCCGATAAACAGGATCGACTTCCGACACATCTATTTCGGAAACTCGCGGAGTACGATCTGAAAAAGCGATGGAAGAAGCCCGAAGTATCAAAACACACGGCATTCCTGAAACAAACATTCGAGGAAGAAGGTTTTGCCTTTTCGCCAGCCAATGCCGCAGCCGTAAACAAATGGATGGAAGAACGAAATCTCGGGTTTACCTCCGCCAACATACGCCTCGCGCTGGCCGATTGCGAAGACAATCTCGAATTGAGTGAGAAAGTCCTCAGCGAGATGCCCGCCGACGAGTATCGACAGATTGTCGAGGCTGATTTTCGCAAGCGGCACGCAGAACAAAAGCCGCGACAACCTAACTGGCCTGTCGGATTCCGTTACACATCTTGGCTGCATAACCAATAAAGGACAATTCATGCCAAAACAAGTGTTTCCTCTTCTCCCCGGCTATGACGGGCGCGTGTATTCAGACGACTCCGGAAGCCCGCAGCAATTGAACCTCAATCACTTGGCCGAGAGCTTCCGCGTCGCCGATTTACTGAAGTGCCTCGGGCATGACGATGCCAGCGAGTGCGTACGGCCCGTCAGGCTATTGGGAGATTTCAAGCCTATAGCCTTGATTGAGCAGTTGCGGGCCTATTCGCGTAATTGTGACCGAGCTTGCATCGCCTGCATCAATGGCGACAAGTTGCCCGAACTGATTTGGATTCCCGCCGAGAACGGCATTAATCGGCTTGTGAAGATTAAGCTCGCAGGCGGCCACGTTTTGGGATTCATAGGAATCAATCAGAACGGCAGCTTTACGACGAACACTGCACCGGGTCCGGACCAAGAGCTTAGCTCGATGCTCTTGAATTGCTTCGGGGCCGGACTTCGCGACCACCCGAATTGGATTGCAGCCGAACAAATTCTGCCATTGAACAGTGCAGACAATTTCGAACCGACGAGCGCGGAAATGACACTCGACAAATATAGCGAATGGTGCGACCGAAATCCTCTAGACATTCATCAAGAAATCCAAGGAAAGGCCCTTTAACATGCCCGATAATCCCCAAGGCCCTCAGCCAGCGATACAGCCGAGCGTTGCTGATTCGACCCAGACGCAGGTACAGCCGAATCTGTTTCAGACGGTGATGCAAGATAGTGTCCAGCCAACTACCTCGGACTCGACGCAGACCCAAGTCCAGCCCGATCCAACAGAACAACTGCGGGACGCCCGCGACAAGGCGCTGGAAAATCACCCTGCCGTTACTCGGGCTCGCTTACTAAGGAAAGTCGGCGAGACGCTAGCGGGTAATCCGTACAAGGAGACGATAGCTCCGGACGGAACGGTCACCCGCGAGAAGATTCCGCTATCTACGGGCGACATTCTCAAAGGCGCGGTTGCCAATATTCTTGGGGGCCTAGGAAATATTGCGGAGCGTCAGTCCGACCGCATGGCGGGCCGCAAACCCGAGCCGCTTCAACCGCTCGTGTCACAACAGGCGCAGCAACAGCGGAATTTTCAGTCTGAAGAAGACTTCAATAGGCAGGCCAACGCCAAGGTTCGCCAAGCCAAAGTGATGCAGGCGAACTTAGAATCTATGAGGCTCTCATACGCCTTGCGCCACGAGGAAGACGCGGCTCTGGATCAGGTGATCGCGAATCATCAATCGGATTTAGAAAGTTGGACTAAGGCGGGTGCTGTGGAGGGCTCGAATATTCCCTCCAGTGAACTCATGCAGAAAGGGTTCGATAAGAGCAAATATGTTGCAATTCCGGATGGCAAAAATCCGGTCTATGGAAAGGACGGAAAGCGAGTAATTAGCTCAGACGGAACTCCAGTTAGCGAGCTTACTTATTCGGTCGTAGACGGCACGACTCAGGCTCCGTTGACACAAGATAAATACGATCAGCTTGCTAAGTATGGTCTGATGACAGCGAAGGAGTGGTTTAAGTTGCCTGAGGGTGCAACTATATCATCTGCCAACCTAGCTTTGCTCAATAACAAGCTCGGGCTGTATCAGCAAGGCCAGCGGGAGCTAGACGAAGTTCACGACGCTGTAGGTGCCCCCAAGGTGGACTTAGCCGCCGAAATCAAGAAGAACCCTAAACTAGCCTCGGCAATTGAGGCTTTCTTCAATGGCTCGGCCACTGAGGACGATCCTGCTAATCAAATTGCTGCGATGGCCGCCAGTAATAATCCAAAGATTAAAGGAGCTGTCGGGCCGATTACAAGTTTGTTCGGAGCGGACAATCTGAAGAAGTTTGCGGCGAAGAATCAGGTCGCGCCCGACAAGATGGACGCAAACACAGCGCAGCAAATCATCTCCGACCCGCGTACGGACAAGAATTCGCCCGCGTACAAGACAGCGGTTAGCTTCTTGTCCGGACAGCGCCAGCAGAAGCGTGATATTAAGGCCGACGAGCTTCAGGCGCAACGAGCTATCGAGGACGGCGATCTTGGCACGGCAGCACAGAACATCGTGTCCGGGAACCTTGCACAGATTAAAGACCTCGCCAGCTTTAGGGGTGACCAAAAAGCTCGCTTGTACAACTTGATTACGTCCGCCGCGACCGCCGCAGGAAAAGACCCAAAGGATTATTCTCCCGCGAAGCTGGAAGCCAAGGCCAAAGTGTTGAACGACTTTAGCGAGGGCAAAGCAGCGGACAACATCATGGCGTTCAATACCTTCCTCCAACATGGGTCGGAAGCCTTGGATGCTACCGCAGGTATGCGTGCTCAAGCAGGCAGCCCGCTCATCAACCGTTCACTGAACTGGATTCGTAAGAACGCAGCGAACGATGCCAATTTCTCTGCGTTTCAGGCCGCCCTCGTTCCTGTCCGGAAAGAGTACATGAACTTTCTTAACAATAATCGGGCAGAGCACGAAGCGGATTTGAAGGTAATGGACAAGGTGCTGTCGGACGATTCAACGCCCGCACAGATCGAAGCGTCGTTGAAGCAATTGGGCGAAAGCGCCGATGTTCGTCTCCGCGAACTTGGCCGTAAGTATTCGAACACGATGAAAGAGGAATACTCCAATCTGATCGCACCTGAAGGGCAAGCGGCTCTGAAGAAGATGGGTGTGCAGAGTTCGCTCTCCAGTCCTCAGCAGACCGCGCCTAGTACGCAAAATGTACAGAAGCCCGCGACTCAGAGCAATCAGGGCGGGGGAGGCTTCTTCACGAATTTCGGCGGAAAGCAGGATGACAACAATGGCCGATAATCCTACGATGGTGCCTGTTATCGCACCTGATGGCAGCACTGGCACAGTTCCGCAAGATCAACTTGGTGCCGCAATCAAAGCCGGGGGAAAAGTTGGAGTGCGAATGCTCGCTCCCGATGGGACGCCCGGAACGATTCCCGTTGACCGTGTTCACGACGCAATCAAGGCGGGCGGACAACTCGCGCCCCCGAAGTTGACTGTCGGCGGTCCATCAAGCCAGCCGATGCAGACTATGGATCAGCGCATTCAGTTGCCCGGACAACCGGGCGGCACTGGTGCGCCTCCCTCTGTGTATCAGGCAACGGCTCCGGATTCCACTCCCGAGGGAAATGCGGCGAGAGTAGCGCAGTTCGAATCCGAACATCCCGTAATTGCTACGATGGCGCACGTGGATGCGGGCGCAGTGAAATCTCTCGGGCAGACGCTTGCACCGGGGCCACAAACTGCGCAACGGATACAAAACGCCACGGGCGTTAGTGTCCCATCCACGGCTAGCCCTGACCTTCAAACGCAGGGAACGGCGGAAGGAGTCGGCGCAGGCGGGGAAGGGCTGCTCGAATTCGTAATGGGCGATGCTGCACTCAAAGGCATATCCTTGGCCGAAAAGCTAGGACTAGCTAAGAAATTAGCTGATCTAGCTGAAGAATCTCCGGTGGCCGCCAGACTTCTTAGAGCGGGGATCGCGGCGACTCGTGGCGGTGTTGTCTCGGGTGCTCAATCGTATGCGCATGATCCCTCTGCCGCCTCCGCTGCAACAGGGGCGGCATTTGGCGCAGGCGGGGAGTTAACGGGAGAGGCAGCTAAACTCGGCATTTCCAAACTGATTCCTCGAACAATGGGGGCAATAGACGCGGCAGCGAAAGAAGCCGTAGAAGAAGCCACGAGCCAACGACAAACGGCGGCTCGTGAGATTGGCAATATTGCTACCAGAACCACGGGGGATATCACTGGAAATGTTATTCCCGATGCGGACAATTTTCGGGACGCCTCCGACGAAATCAGAAAGACGTTCAATCCGACATACGACAAGATTCGCGAAGCAACGGGTGGAGTCCTGAATAAATCCACTGGTCGCTATTCGGCTAATGCTTTCGATGACGCGACACAACAAATTGCCCGAGCGAAGAAAGTGATTTTCAGCCCTAGTCCTGCTAGTACCCAAGCCTTGAAGGACGCAGAAAAGGAACTTGCGCAAGGCGAATCAAAACTCCAGCAACTCTTCGATAGCAATGAGGGTAGTAAATCTGACCTTCAAGCCGCAAAGACTGCTTGGAGAAAAGCCGCCACTCTGGACGATCTGCACAACTATATTGATAAGGCTTTTGCAGAGCCTTCGTCGGTTCGCCAATTGTCCGGGAACGCCGCCGAAGTTGATCCCAAGAAGTTTGTTCGAGCCGCCAACAAAGCAATTGATTCTTTAGGAACTGCCAAGCTTACGGACGCTATGGGTCCCGAAAACTTTCGGGATTTGCAGACGCTTAGATCGCAGCTTGCTACTCGGATGGGCGAGCAGGATTACGGAAAATCTCTTGAACAGGCGGCCCGCAAATATGTATCGGAAGTTGGCGGGCCTTCGCAGCTCTCGAAAACCGCAGGCGGCCCTCTCGCGGGAGGTTCTGTCGCGGTTTTGGCTCATCTCTTGGGGGCGAGTAATCCGGCAACAGCGGGGATCGGTACGACGGCGGCAATCGTCCACTGGCTTTACACGCACCCAGATCAGGGAGTCAAAGTTTTGGGTTACGTACAGAAGGCGGCTCCTCTAGGAGCGCAAGCGGCGAAACAGGCAACTGGCGGGGCTGTTACACACATCTTCGATCCGGAAAGCGGCGAAGTCCAGCCCGCGAATCAATGAATAATGGTCTCGTTGTGAAGGCAATACAGAGCCAAGTCTAGGCGATCATTTACACCCAATTTCTTATAGATGATTTTGATTTGGCTTTGAACCCGTTGTTGGCTATGCCAATCAGAGCCGTACCCTAGAGTCGTGCTGATTTCCTTTGTCGTCCGACCGTCAACGATCAATGAACAAATGCACTTCTCTTTGGGTGTCAGAGGCGACTGACTCTCCATAGTGATCCCTCCGTGTACGACTTTTAATTATCCGTTTTGCACATAACTAAATCAAGTGACCCACTGATAACTATTACTACCTCGTATATCTATCAAGAAGGGTAACAATGCCAAACGCTTTATCTAATGTTCTCTCCGGGGCGAAATACGCCCTTTCGCAGCCGGAAGACGACCAATCGAATGCGGGCAATCCGGCCTCCGTAGCGGCCCCGGCAACGGCGGTGCCCGTGTCGAAGCCCGCTCCGCAGCCGACTCCGAAAGGGACTCCGACATCTGCTTCAGAAAAGCTTGCGCCCGTACAGAAAGCGGACAACGATTTCAATCCGCTGGCAGCCTCGAAGCCGAATCCCAAGCGGATCGCATTTCCCTCGGGCATGGTTTTGGAAACTCCGGGCGATTGGGCTGATGGAGTAGTGAACACAATGTCGAGAGAACTTCACTCGGCGGCTTCGACCGTTCTGGGGCTTCCGAGCGCGATCTACCACGCCGCCGCTGATGAAGAGACGCCCGAAGAATCCGCTCGTTTCGGAAAAGGATTCGAGAAGAAGATTGGGCCGACAGGCCGCGTAATCGACCGGACATCGGTTCAACCGCTGATAAACGCTTTTCAAGATTACCGAGACGGGAAAGTCTCATGGGACGGCGTTCTGTCCGTATTGCCTGAAGCAATTGGGGGCGCGGGCGGTGCTGTTGTTACAGGCAAAGCTGCGAGCGAGGCCGCGAAATTGGGCTCCAAAGCATTACAAACACCCACTGAGAAGCCGGTTTCCGCCCCATTAAATGAAGACAACGATTTCGGCGCGAGTCAGAAGAAGGGTGCCACAAGCGACTATAACAAGCCGATGCCGAAGGACGTAGAAGGCTCTGATCGGATCGGATGGCTTAACAGGAATATCTCCGACGAAGCGAAGCTAGACACTGCCCGACACGAACTAGCACATTACAATTACGCGGCCAAAGCGGGGCATCCAACGAGCGACATGTTCTTCACCGTAGGTCACGAGGAAGTGCCGGGAGGCGGGTTTTCACAGGGTCGTGTGGGCACATTGGATTCATTCTGGCGACAATTGATGAAGAACGCGAAGACGCCCGAGGCCCGCGTAGATGCCACGACCAAATATTTGAAACAGTTGTACGCTCCGACCGTAATTGAGGAAATGCAAGGGGCCTCTCCTGAAGATATTGACTACTCCACACAGAACGACCAGCTTCAGGCTGAGAAGTTCATGGAGAAAAAGATGGGCCTAAAGCCCGATGAAGTGGAGACCGTCAAAGGCAAGATTCTCGATCAGCTTCGCAAAGAGATAACGCCGCAAGAGTTTGACAGATATACACACGCCGCCCGCCAGATCACGGGTAACCATTACGGGCAATTCGTTTCGCCTTGGGCCATTGACCATTATCTAAGCGGCGGAACGCATGACACAATTGCGGAAAAGCTAGCAACGGAAGACGCGGAGTTCAATAATCCGACTGGACCCGGAAAGTCCGGGGTTGATAACATGCTAAGTAATCTATTCGGAGGGAAATAGTTATGACAACGACGAAAAAGCAGCCCGCGCCCGAGAGTAAGTTTCCTAACAAATGGGCTGGTGATTTCGACGATTTCAATTTCAATCCGGGCGGGCGGCCTGCCGCTGCCTCGAAGGAATCTGGCAAGCCCAAGCCGACAAAGAAGTAACGTCCGACCGATCTTTCCTCCTAAGACTCTCTTTACAGCCTCACCCGTTTTCCATACAAGGACTTCCCATGCCTCCAATTTCCGAAATGACTGGTATTGACCTTGAAGCTCTGGGCTACAAGCGAGTGACGCCAAGCACACCGCCCGCAGATTTCCAGCCCGAGAGATCATTATTGCCCGCACGAGACCCGACGTTGAGATTCTCCGCCCCGTTTATTCCGGGCAGCTTTCCTTCGTCGGACACGCTTCGCGGGTATCACATCGGCAGTGTTATTCCACAATACCGGATTGCGATTCCGCCCGCAGCAACCGCGCAAGGTGGCGGGGGAAGCACGACAACGACTAATACAGTCATTGTGAATTCGTCATCCTCAACCACGACGAACAATCCTCCGGTTGAGCAGACCACATCGTTCGCGACCCCAGTTCTCAATCCCGGAGATCAATATACCGGAGTAGTAACTATGGCTAAATCGTTCGTGGTCTTGCAGGTCGCCGTAAACTCGCCTGTGCGCTTGAGGCTATATTCAACCTCAGTTGCCCAAATCTCTGATCTATCGCGCCCGTCTACGCAAGCTCCCGGTCTGGGCACGAATCAAGGCATTATCGGCGACATCTACCTCGATACCGCGCCCGTCGTATGGCAAGCGGTCAACATGGTAGGGGCGAATGGAGATAGCCCGCAATCGACTACTATCTATGTAACTTGTGACAACATCGGTCTATCAAGCGGAGTGGTCAATATCGGAATCAGCTTCGTTCCAATCCAATCGTAGAGAACAGCAGAGTTTGCTTATCCCACATCTTTAAGGAAACACAATGTCACTTATTTTTGCTGATCCGGGCGGAGCTTTCTACAGCACTACAACGCAAGCCTCACAAGGGCTGTGGAATTCTTTGACCGGGAGTATTTCTACCAGCGGTTTACCCGCAGGCAACATCGAATCGACTGCCCTCCAGATCAACCCGTCTGGCGGCGTAATCACCGTTCCGAACTCTCCCGGCACGTACACCTACGGAGTTCGATTTTGTCCTACCGCGACTCTCGGTCAGACGGCATTTATGGTTTGGCGCGATCCAACCAATACCGCACAAATCACATTTAACATCAACGCCAATGGCACATTCAGCGCCCTTCGCGGAGCCACGACACTCGGTACATCTTCAACTTCGGTTGTGATGGTCAAGAATGCGTGGAGCTATGTGGAGTTTCAACTTCTTTGCGACGCCTCGGTTGGAACCCTCGCCATACAAATCAACGGAACATCAGTTCTTAGCTTGACCGGGCAGAATACAAAGGGAAGCAGCACGACGACCAACATAGGGAATCTCCTTCTTGGAAGCAATATCTCTGGATATTACCAAGATTTCTACATAACGAATTCCAGCGGGTCGTACAACACGGGGTTCTTGGGTGACGTGCAAATGCCTGTGTCGCTTGCGAACGCGAATGGGGCGTTTACGGCATGGACGGCGAATGGGACAACCCCACTTTACAACTGTGTGAACGCCTCGACGCCCGCAGACAGCACGATCTTTGCCAGTGATTCAAACCCAACCGACCGGATGTCCGTGGCGTATCCGACTACCTCGGTCACGGGGAATATTGTCGGTGTCGCTCATGTCTCGCGAATGCTGAAATCAACGAGCGGAACTCGAACCGTGTCACAAGTGGTCACGAACAACTCGGTGGATCAGGTCGCGAGTGCTCAATCACTCAACACCACGTACACCTATTATCAACAGATCAGCGAGACCGATCCGAACACGAGTCTGCCTTGGACGCAATCCGGCTTCAATACTATTCAAACGGGCCTGATCACGGAGAGCTAAATGACGCTCCAAGCGCAGGCTGATCAGGACCTTGCCTTTCAGGTTGTCTCTAATAGTCCTACCGCGAAAGCGGATCAGGACTTGGCTTTCCAGATTGTGGCGGAAAGGCCCGCCGCGAAAGCGGATCAGGACCTAATTGTTCTCGTCGCACAACGACTAGTTCCGGCAACGATCTTCGCGCAAGCGGATCAAGACCTATGTTTCCCCGTTGTCCAAAGAATTGTTGCTCTGGTCGAACTTGTCGGCGGAGGTTATCAGGACCTCCTCGGGCATCCGCTGGCAAACGGATATCTGATGATGAACATCAGCAATCCAAGCGAGGTTTATACGGTCGGACACGAGGTAGTGGAAGGTAATGATCTTCACTTCAAAATCAATTTGGACAGTAACGGAAACTGCGTTCTAGGGCAGTACGTCTTTTCGACTAGCTCGCTGACGCCAACATGCACGTATACAGTTCAAGCGTTCGCGGCTGACGGAACAACAGCGGGCGTTAGCCAGACCGTGACCGTGCCAAACACGCAAGTATCGTACAACATCAGTAATTGGGTTCCTACTTGGCCCGCATTCTAATTCATACGGAAAACGGATAAATAATGGCTACGGATCAGACAATCACAGGCACATTTGTGGACCCTCAAGGCAACCCGCTCGCAAACGGATATCTTGTGATGCGACTCTCGCACGATGGGCAAAGCGGAACGCCTAATCAAGTTGTGTCAGGATTGACTCAACGCATCACGTTGAACAGTAGCGGACAAATCAATCCAGCGGTTGCGATCTACTCAAACACCGGATTGTTGCCCGCAAACACGTTCTATCGGGTCACAGTCTACGCGGCTGATGGAACGGAAGTCGTTCCTCTGTCACAGATCACGATCCCAAATACCCCGACGCCCGTCGATTTAGCAACACTGACTTGGGGTCCGTCAAATTAGCACGAATAACCAAATCTCGACAATCAACACAAAGGACAACGCAATGAAAAACCACAGCGAGAAACAAAACGCGGCTTCCAAGCCACAAACCAAACGGATGTTGAATGCAGGTCTCGACCGAGCAGGCGATCCCGCTTACGCGGATCACAAGCCTAACCAGAAGTTCCGGGGTCAGTCTGCCGGAATTCGTCGGCAAGGCGACAACACATATCCGGATTATCCCGATACGTCCGTCTCAAATGATTTCGAATCCACGGGAACGAGCGGTGCCGGGTCGAAACGCGGACGCCGATAGTTCGAAGCCGCAATCTATCCTTGCGCGACGAGCCCCGCCTGTTATGCCACGAAAACTAGAACTATCGGGCGAACGCTTTGGCCGCCTCCGTGTAATCGACCAAGCAAGTAAACGATGCAACGGCCATATCTGTTGGATTTGCCGATGCGACTGCTGGAATTACACGGTCACGACCGGAATCCACCTTAATTCAGGACATACCCAAAGCTGCGGATGCATTCGGGCCGAGTACGCCCGCAAAATGGGGAACGCTTATAAGCATTTGCTAGCGACGGGAGACAACGAGCACACCCGCCTAGCACGAGGACCTGCCCGTACACAAACTCCAAGGAGAAATGAATGTCAACGAACCATAACTACGATAAGACTTGCCCGTGTGAAGACTGCCTACGGATCACATTCGCGGCCCGCTTTGGACACGAAACCGAACACGAAATCATGAGCGGCAACGCCGAGGACCGTGCGCTCGGTAACGTCAGCAGTTCTCACGAAGTCACGGGCAACCCGCAGAGCAAGACGCCGCGATCCTCGGGCTACTGCGGATAGTACGTTAACCGTACAAGGAGAAAACACAGTGGATTTTCTAATCTACGTTGACAAAATCACAAATCCCTCGAAGTTTCCAAGCGTATCTGCGTCCACATCTGCCCCGAAAACGTTGTATCACGCGGAAATGGATTTGGTGTACGTGAATACAGGTAGCGGTTGGCAAGCGATGGCGCAGCCCGGATCAAGTTCCGTCTATTCGGGATATACGTCGCTCGACAGCACGACCAAAACGAACGTTCTGGCGAGCGTATCGAATACTTCTTTCGCACCTCACGCAGCACACAAAATGGTCGCTGCGAAGACGACCGACTTGATAAACAACAAGTAGTTCGGACACTGAATTAAGGGTTGTAATAAAAGCGGAATCGAAGCGCGAGATAAGGCCCGGTGAATTTGCTCGGCAACGGGGCGAAAGGATTGGAAGCGGTGATGCCGCCCCAAGCTGCTCGGTCGAGAGCCGTATCGTCAGAGGATGCAACGAGCCGCATGTCTACTATCTTTCCGTCCCTGTTAATCGCGAATTCTATTGCCAGCTTCCCTTTCCTCGTCTGAGCTGAGTCTGGAATCAGGTGTAGCCAGTTCTTTCTGACCCGCTTAAGCATCGGCTTGAGGTAAGGGCCGAAATCCACCCCTTGGGGATCGCTAAGGATGTCTACGGCTCCCATGGGTTGGCCCTTTGCCCCAATCGCCAAACCGTAAGGGTTTGTCGGAGGTTGGTTCGGAGTCCCCGCATTCGAGTCGGGCGGTGTCGTGGCCTTTTGACCCAATGCGACGACGCACCACAAGAGTACAGTTAGCAGTCTCATAGGTCGTCCTCTGCTTCCCGTCTGAGCCCACACAACTATAGTCCCAACTTAATCGAAAGCCCAACGCTTTATAAAAGAAAACGATCTATGTCCTGATTGGCCCGTTATCCTTGCCCACGATAGCTCACGCAACTGTCGGGGCTCTTTTTGGTTCGTCTTGAGAGCCCGACGACGCTGGAAGGAAACCGAATAAGGGCATCAATACGCAGCTATTCTTTGTCCGGTACGACTGTCCACGTTAGGGGCTCGACCCTCTCTCCGACGAGGTTCGCAAGCGCCTGTTTTGCGAAGGTTCGCCCGCTTACCCAATCGGATACTGGAACGTTGTCAAACTTCTTGGTTTCGAGATCACAGAGTTGATAAAACCACCCCTGAGGACTCTCAGGGCTCCTGAATACGAGTAGCCTGATACGGTGTTTGTCCGTTTTGTAGTAAGCCTGATGTGTCGCGGAGTCAAACTGAGCGGTGTCCATGCTGCCGATAGTATCGCCGACATTCGCACGGAAAACGGCTGTGGCCCGCCCGTTACGAAAACCGAACGGCTTTAATGCCCGCGATTCAAGGCCGCAAGCCCGTAATCCCGTCGTTGCCCGCAGACATACCCAAGGTCGCCCCGTAATCTTAATCTTGCCCGAAAACGGTACAACTCAGCGGTCCGAGAAAGCGTATGATTGGTCTCGCACTGGAGAGTTGGAATGCAATGCCAGTCATATCGCCCGCTCTATCTCCGAAACGATTCGCTATCCTAATGTCCCCCGCAGGCCGATTTCTGGAGTGCTTAAACTGCCGATCAAAGATTGCATATCCAGACGGGGCACTTTACGGCGCTGTAGTGAAAGAGTTCGAATTTCATTCGTGCACATTCCCGATCTTGTCCAAGGAAGAGAATACGCCGAAGGCGTAACGGCCCAGTCTCGCTGGCTGACGGAACTAAGGTCGTACGGAAACCGGACAGGTCGCCCGCAACAATCACAAGGAAATCAGAATGAACAGAGTAAAGAACATGATCGGCTATCAATCCGAATTCTTTGAAGTTATCGGGCAATCCGATAAGACTGACAAATCGTATTGCACTTACTGGTATTGCCTGTGCGACTGCGGACGGCTATTCGAAGCACGCGGGCACGACATTAGGCGCAAGCGGCAGAAGTCCTGCGGATGCCAGAGTGTCCAGAAAGGCGTTCCGAATCCCGCGACCCGCAAGCACGGGGCATTCGCTATCGACGGTTGCCCAGAAGCCCATAGGACCTATAGTTCGTGGACGATTATGCTTGAACGCTGCTACAACTCCAAGAGCGCAGCCTATCGGTATTACGGAGCCAAGAGAGTTACGGTCTGCGACCGCTGGAATCCCAAGGCAGGCGGATCGTTCGAGACCTTCGCGGCTGACGTAGGGTATCGCCCGAAAGGAACCACAATCGGCAGATGGCTAGACACGGGCAACTACCAGCCGGGGAACTGCTTCTGGCAGACCCGAGAGCAGCAAGGGATACATCGGTTCTCTAAGCGGATCATGAAGGAAATTGGGTATCCGATTACCGCGTTGTACGGTTTACGTACAGCCGGACGCCCGCAACTGACCATGTAGCCCGTAATCCAATCATTGTCCGGATAACGGATAGGGTCGCCCGTAAACAATCCAAGAACGTCAAGAGAGCAGAGAGTCATAGAAGGAATAGATAGCAGGGTCTAAGAGCAGTGTCTTGTACGGATAACGGACGTATGGCGGAGCGCCGTTAGGTGCGGAGCAGGGGCCGGAATCACAGCCGATCCAGCTAACTATTCCCAAGTCATTGCCCGAGAGAATTACCTAAGACTTAGACGATACAACCACCCTCGATTATCTTATCTCAGAAATCGTGTAATTTATTACATATGTGTTGCAAAAGTGAGACAGTCGCGATTAGATTCGCTGCACTTTCGCCCTCTCGGACAACGATTAGTGCAAATTAGTGTAAATCTCAGCGGTCCAGCAGAGGCTAAGTAATTGATAATGAGCGGGTATGACTACGTAAAGCGTCGGATTGGTTATCGCATTATCGAGAATCTGGCAGGCAATAATTCGCCAATTATTCGCCCGATTTTGGAGGTCGAAACTGGCTCTAAATTCTGGGAGCTAATGGTCGGCTATTGGTAGGCTATTAGCCACCTAACGCACCTGATTCGGGCTTCCGGGCGATGGGTATGAAATCTCTATGAAATTGCCTTATAAGCCTTCGGACATAGCGCGGGTCGGATGACCGCGAAGCCTCTTACAGCGGGCAAGCCGAATCGTTATTGTTGACCGATAAACGAGGGTCTTGATGCATGGCGGATCAATTGGGCCGCGTGCTCGTCGCTTCTTCATCACCTGTCCGGTTTCCGGACGGCTATTTAATGTGCTCGTAACGACTTAGATCGCCCGCAAGCCGTTCACTTGCCCGCTAACTAATTCCAAGCCCGTGACGGAGGGATACCCTCCTGCAACAGCGTAACCGCGACGAAAGCGTCGGGGAAAGAAACGCACCTATGCGTCAGGGGAGAACGCTTTGCTCGATCCTGACGACGCCAGTTAGAAAGCGCGTCGCAAAATCTTATAACCCCTTTAGGTACTACTATTTAGCCGTTGACGGGTACGCGGTCACCCCAAGTACCTTTTAATCTCCCGTGTGCGGCGCGGGTGGCAGAGTTTTTCGCATTGGGTCCCGTCTTAGGGTCCCCTGTCAGGCCAAACGCCTATTAAACGCCCTTAGGTTGGTTCCATCCCGGTCGGCGCTGGTCCCATACCCCTAGGCCCGAATCCGCTGCACCTGTGGAACAATAGTTAGAAGGGATCGCTTATGAAGATAGACCGGACGAATCAGTTGTACGGGAACCTTCTAGCCCTACGCCCGGTAGGTAGGACTAAGAAGAACGGTACTGTATGGCTTTGCCGCTGTACAGTCGCCCGGAATGGCACGATATGCGGCAAACTCATAGAGATTGACCGTCTCGGGCAAAAGACTGCTCCTAAGAGTTGCGGGTGTCTTGCTGTGCCTATGAGGGACATTACGGGCAGGCGGTACGGTACGGGCTGGATAGCTGTCCGGAGAGTAAATCGCCCGTCATTGCAGATAGACCAATGGGAGCTAAAGCACGAAGTCTGCGGGCATACGATCATCCGCAACATCAAGACTGGCAAGATTCGTCCCGGACGGTGCGCAGAGTGTCGTAGGCTCCGGGCCAGCAATAAGCCCACTCCGGTCAAACACGGCCATTCCCGAGCGAACAACAGTAAGCCAAGCCCAACATACGGATCGTGGTCTAATATGAGACACCGCTGTCAGAATCCGAAACGGGCAAGCTATAGGGATTACGGCGCTGCGGGTGTTCGGGTATGCGACCGCTGGCAAGACTTCCGATGCTTCCTAGCCGACATGGGCCCGAGACCCGAGGGTACAACCCTAGGTCGAATCCTTGACCGAGGGGACTATGAGCCCGGAAACGCCTTTTGGATGACACCTCCGGAACAGCTAGCTAATCGCTGGAACAACTATTACCTGCCTAAATGGGAGTCATTACGGGCGACCATCCGTAAGCCGCCTATGAGCGTCGGGCTCCCGTCGATGGCTATCGCCTAGTACGGAAACCGTATCGTCGGAACCTTCCGATCCGGCCTGCAAGGTCGCGGCCAACCACCCGATAAACACCAGCCGATACCTCGTCAATAGCAAAAGACCAGCCGGGAAGCTCTTTGAACTCTCTTGGCATAGAGACTCGACAACCTGATGAGTGCAATGGAGATGTTTCAACAGTTGAGGCGCGACGGTTGACGGCTTGGTGTCAAATGCGAGCCTATCTTAGGAGTCACTTGATCCTCCACTCTCTGGCCGTCGCGCCGCACATCGGACTCCCGCAAAGCGGGCAGTCGATATACCGTTCCGAGCCTTCGACGGGGCGCAGCGTGACCGTGTCGCCTACCCTCATCTGCTCCAGTCTGCCGATGGTCTCCGGTCCCAAATAGGTAGGGAATATACTTCCTTCTGCCCACAGAAGCTCTCCATCCAACTTACACTTGCACTCTTCGTTGTCAAGGAACTCATTCGGACCCAGCTTGGTGATGTCGAGACTCGTAGCTCTTCCCCAAGCGATTGTGTCTCCGACCTTCATCGCCGATAGCTTTTTGACGAAGGCCGGAGTCAGATAGAGGTGGTACCTGTCTCCTTGCAGCTCTTTGCCAACCAGTTTGGTGTGTACGGAGTCCTTAGATTTGAAACTGCGGCCATCTTCACGCAGCTCGTGTACACCAAATTCGTCTGCGCTCAGTTTAGTGATGTCGGGGCTCATGTTCTCCCTCCTAGTAGATGCTTATCTACTAATTCCAAGGACGACCAGTTGGTATCCTTTTCCGGAGTAATTAACGCTTATTTGCCTTAAAGAAGATAGCGACGCTATCCTCGGTTAGTTCCCACGGATCGCGGCATTCGAAGGAGCAAGGGAGACCGTTGTTCTCCGGCCCGCTGTATCCGAGGTCTTTGCTATCGCATACTTTCCCATTGGTATCGAATCGCACCAGCGAATTGTCAGGCATAGGCCCGGTCGCCAAGTCAATTCTCACTATCACGCCTTCTGGCACCGTTTTGATTATCGTACCCAAGCCAGCCAGATAGCGACCGTTGTGCATGACAACTTGGTGCCCAACAACCAATTTCTTCGTGTCCATCTCCCACGCTCCCACGTGATATCTAGTATTGTGGGCGACATATACTCGTGTTACCTACGATTTAATGCCCTTCCGCAATAAACGTCCGTGTGGTGAATTCGCTTCGGCATTAGCCGACCATTTATCCCATCCCTGCGGGAAATGTAGCTCCCATTTTTCTTGGATATCTTTGTCAGCCCACGGAATTTCAACATCATCATAGACTGCATGAATGTCTAATACTGGTGTGTATTCGGCCCAGCCGTACGGGCGATTTCGGCTGTTCGAGAACCTTATAACGTTCTCTCTCGTAAATTCTCCGATTTCCTGCAAGTCAGCATCGGTCAGGTAATGCCGGAACGCCGCGTGCTGGCATACGATGTCAATGTATCCCCGCTGATTCATGTCGTTTAATAATCTCCTCGGCGTGTTCTAGAATCTTGCGCTCCAACTTGGCTGTCCGATCAAAGACGTTCTGGTCTTGGCTCTCGGCGGTCCAGCCGCAGATACAGCGCACCGATTCACTCGTAATATAGGTGATCCTGCCATGCTGACCCGGTTCCAAGGCGTGCACCTTTTCCCATGCTATCGCCTCCCCACTGGGTAGCGGCGGTTCCATCAGCAGACGCCAAGGCTGGAACTCAGGAGCAGAGAACCAAAGAGCGTTGTGAAAGTTGTCTCCGGGACTTGGCCCAAAACCCAGCCTGTCGCGACGGTCAGCGTCGAGTTCGTAGCCCTTGTTGTCGAAGCGATATAGTCCGCCATCAGTCGCCCGTACCTCCACCCCCGATGACGCGACATTGATCACTGTGCCATCTTTGCCTTCGTAGCACTCACATGTAATCATGTGAACCTTCTGGCCTACCACAAGTGTTTTCGTATCCATAGGAAACTCCACCTCACTTTGAGTCGGGATTCGTTCCGAGCCTCCAGAGTAAACGTCCTGAATAATCTGTCGAGCGAATTGACGGGGAGATTCCAACATCTCAGGGTATTTTCCTGTTTGACGCAAAAACGCGAAGAAACTGGCGGCCCATTTTGCCGGGGCGTAATGCTTAGGGTTTAAGCGTTCGGTTTCCACCGCTTTAAGTAGATGACTGATCTCGTCTGCGCTTATGTCTTTATCCGTGATGTTCCGTCCAAACTCGGCGGCAAGTTGATACACCAGCTCGCAGGCTCCGCATAAGGCTCTTGGAGGCTCGTCAGGGTGAGAAATATATTCGTAGCCGATGGCCTCTGCCTTTTTGCAGACAACACAAATCATTGTTCTGCACCTCCTCCGTAAGAGTTCTCTCCTATTTCTGTTTGGCCTTTATGTAATACACTTCGCGGGTGTAAAGACCAACTTCACTCCCTTGACACGCTGGACACTCGGACCACGGTCCTTCGTCTACACATGTGTGCCAAACGCCAGACACGCGATAGATTTGGTCACCGTGGGACAGAACTAATCGCGTGACTTCATCCAGAGTTCTCCCGATGAAGCCCCTGCAACGCGCTTCCGCGTCTATCACCTTGCCGCGCTGGACGACAACCCAAGTCAGCATTCGCCGCCCTCAAGGACTCTGATCCTCAGTGGCCTGTGGACGCTAGCTGAATATCCGGAAGTACATGACCAAGGTAATCGGATCATATGGGCGACCATCCGCAAGCCGCCCATGGGGTCGATATCCAACCCTCGGGAGTTCCAATACTCCTTTAGGATAGTTAGCAATCGCGAGTGCGTGTGCTAGCCTTTCGGCTGCCGGAGGGATATTCCCCGGTCAAGCAAGGGCAGCGTAAGCAGACTGAAATAACTTGGCTGGTGAGGGGGCACTCCGGCCTTCGCTGCCGCCATTTCGGGCGAACTGCCCTAATCCGGTAACCGGACAAATGTGATGTACGCCTTCCTTGGCTCGTTTGTATGACGGACTATCCAAACCCTTTTCTGTTCGGGTTTCGTAACGCCCTCCAGATAGTAAAGGGGGCGAATCGAACTATCTGGCATAGTCAAAGTGCGAGGGGGAGAAGGAATGTTCCGGAAATGGCTTCCAGAGCGAAATGGCAACATCGGATGTACATGATGTCGCATGACCTTATCAACAAGATGTCGGCGATTGTCGGCAACTGTGATCTTCTCATCGAAAAGCAAGAAGGCGGTACAGAACTCACTCGACGAATAAATGTGATTCGCGACTCAGCCGACGCCGCAGCGAAAGAACTGGCTGAATATCAACGCCGCCTATCTGGGACACCTCGAAAGACAGGATGACCGTTCGGAGCGATCCGTACCAAGGGTCACACAACGCCGCTGTATGTCAAATCGACGGTCAGTCGCCATTCCTGAAGGAGCCATTCGGGAACGAAACACCGATTCCGGTTACGTTCACACCAGCGCCTTAGCTGCCACGAATAGACGTATTCGGTCTTGGTGAGTCCCAAGCGTTTAGCTTCCATCTCGAACTCTGTCAGCAGAGCAGGAACGTGAGGGATAACTTTGCCCCAATTCGGATTTCCGCGCCGACGTTTCGGTCTTGGCAGAGCGATGGGTCTGCTCATGGCCCCAGATCATACTCCACTTCCCTTCAGCAAGCCGACCCTAACTTTCAGTCCAAACGAGTGAAACCGTTCATCGGGTGAGTTCAGCCAATCAACTTCCGCTCGAATCTGCTGTCCGGCATCCATCTTCCGAGCCAGTTCGACAGCATCAGTTTTAGGAACAAATCCTACTTCATCGCCGTTCACACGGCGAACCCGTATAGCGTTCCTGTCGTATGGATTGTCCGGTTCACGCACAAGGCGAAGAGGTTCTCCCCGCACACATTGGCTGATGGCAGTTTGTCTGTTTCCATGGAGGACTCCGTGGGCATGGAAGTAGAAATGGTGCTGCTCGTCGCTGCGTTTGCCACGAGGCTGTCTGTTCACCGGATAATTCGCAGTTCCAGTCAGATTAAATCTGCACTCAGCGGAGCAGAACGGTCTATGGACCTGAAAAAACGTCGGCTTACCGCATTTCTGACAGCAAAACTGATCCGGCTTGAGCTGTAGCCGCTCCTCCGGTCTGGCGAATTCGTCGGTTCGTTGTTCGTGTCGCCAAAACAAAAGCTTCATCGGGCGGGAGTTTAGCAACCCGTCTGCTTGCTGTAAGTGACGAAGCGCACAGAAATATGCCCTTACTACGTTCGAGCAAGCAGTATGGAAAGCGCGGATGAATTACCGAGGTAACTTTCTTTCGGCTGAACCGACGCCGAATGGAAACAAAGGGCGTAGAATCCGGGCCTTAAGTGAGCGGAGGACAATGCCCATGTCCAAGCAGATTTTGGTTGTAGACGAGGAAGGAGTTGTCCGCGATATCGTCGTTTCAATGCTGCGTGCAGCCAACTACGAGTGTCAGGCGGCAGCGGATGGGCTCGACGCTCTAGCCCTGCTCGATTCCGGCAAAGAGTTCGATCTGATCCTGTCCGATTTGACGATGCCGAATCTAGATGGCATCAGCCTCTTACAGCGAGTCAAAGATAAATCCCCGGAAACGTCAGTCGTCATTGTTGGCAGCGTGTCTGACATCCCCGTACTTCTCGGTACCATCCGAAATGGGGCCTACGACTATTTGATAAAGCCGTTTGAGCGTGAACAGTTGCTAAACACCGTACGTCGTGGGCTGGAGCACCGCGCCTTTAATAAGCAGAACCGGACCTACCAAGCCAATCTGGAGTCTCTGGTCAAGTCCCGCACCGAGCAACTGCAAACGGCCCTGCGCGATCTGGAGCGCTCCTACGACAGTACCCTGAGTGCCCTAGGCGATGCTCTCGATCTCAAAGAACGAGCCTCTGGAGGACATTCGAAGCGCGTGTGTGCGTTCACCATGGGCATTGCTCGCGCCATGGGCCAAACCAACGAGGAGGTCGCGACCCTCGCTCGCGGTGCATTTCTTCACGACATCGGGAAAATGGCGATCCCCGAACAGATTCTTCTGAAACCCGCAAACCTCGACCCAGAGGAAACAGCGATCATGCGCGAGCATTGCCTGAAGGGTTACCAAATCGTCAAAAAGATTCCGTTTCTGGCCGAGGCTGCGGAGATTGTCTACGCTCATCACGAGCGTTACGACGGTACGGGCTACCCACGCGGATTGGCGGGCAAAGAAATACCGTTAGGTGCAAGGATCGTCGCCGTCGCGAATACGCTGGACTCGATCACGTCGGATTTGCCTTATCGGGCAGCCCGGAGTCTAGCGGCTGCTCGTCACGAAATCCAGAATTGGTCAGGACGCCAGTTCGATCCTGAAATCGTCGAGGTCTTTCAGCAGATGCCGGACGACATCTTTGAGGAATTGCGTCGCCGCATTAGCGGCGGAGCCCAAAGGTAATTTCGGATACCGGACAAAGCAAAACCCGCCCGAGGAGGACGGGCGGGGCTATGGGGGAGCTACCGCTTACTGGTTGTCTTTAATGAATGATTCGAGTGCATCACCCAAGTTCGCCTCGGGCGAACGGCCCGTTTCCTTGGCTGCTCCATGCAACTGCTCAAAAGACTGCTCGCTAATCGTTGTTTCCTGCATCGGTAGTTCCCTCCAATTGTCTGAATAGTTCATCGAACGATATCCGTTTCAGTTTCGCAATTCACCGTAGTGTACACCGACGGTGCATATGCAGTCAAATAGTTACTTCGCAACCGAGGGTCGTACGGGCACACTGGAGCTATGGCCCATAAGAAGATCACGGTCCCTGTGTATCACTGCGTCTGCGAGCGATGCGGCTATGAATGGAATACGGAAGGGTTGGAACTGCCTCTCAGGTGCTCGCGATGCAAATCACCCTATTGGGACAGGCCGCGTAGAAAAGCGGCAGACTTGAAAGGGAAGTACGTACGGAAAACGGATTAGCCCTTCGCTTTCTGTTCCGCCTTGAACTTCCGCCATCGTGCTTTTTGTGCGGCCCGTATGCGCTCGCGGCCTGCGGCGGACATCTGACCCCGCCCCTTGGGTCTTCCGGCCTTCTTTGGCGTGACGCCATCGAGCGAATCCACGAGCCCGAGCAATTGATTCAGGGTTTCTAGCCGCTTGGTTAACTGCTCACGTTCTTGCCTGAGTTTACCGATATCCAGTGTCCGCATTTAGCGGAATTTTAGCACGATCTTTGTCACTTGACACTCTTATAGGGAGGTGGATAGTGTCCTATTGCCGTTTTCACTGTTTGCCTTGGCAGGACAGGTTTTAACGCATGACCGAGGAACGACTACCTCCAACCCCATCCGAATTCATAGACGCCGTTCACGATTGGCTGCTTCATTGGTGGGACGCTCCACACGAAAAGTCTAAGCCTGCTGATTGGGCAATGGTGGGATTGACAATCGGCGTTGCTGTAGCGGCCTTTGTGTCGGCCTTTATTATTCAGGGACAACTTGAAGAAGCTCGCACTCAAACTAGGTTGTCGGTCCGTCCTTTTGTTGGCCTTGACGACGAAGGCGGGGATGCAATTCAAAATAGCGTGTTGCATATTGATGAGAACGGAAACGCCTACATGCAATATGTTATTCGCGGGAAGAACTTCAGCATCGCCCCTGCGATGGAAGTATTCTCTTACGCCAACTTGGTTGTCTCTGATGATCTCAACGCTGCCTTGGAACAGGGAAAAGAGGCTTGCAGAGATGAACGGATTGGAAATCACATAGGGACCGTGCTGTTTCAGGGGAAGAATAGGGTCTTTACGGGCTTCCCCACGACTACAAAGGTTGACGCCAGACGCCTTAATCTCAAACCCGGAGAGCGAGCCATGTTTTCCGTGTGGCTCACAGGTTGCATCGGTTATCGTGACCAGTTTAATTTTCTCTACCGCACTAAATTTCGGTATCAAATGGTCGATTCCAAAGGCAGCGTAGTTTCTTGGATTGGACCTCCGGAAGGGGCTATCGACGTGACGGGTAAATTCATCGCAACAGGGGGCGAAATCGACGCCGGGGAAATACCGAAGTTCAAATAAGGAATAGACCGGAACTCGCAAGAATTAAGAAAAGGGACTTTTTCGATGGGCTTTATATGTACCCGCTTTTGATCGCCCTTCTCGCCTTTCAGGCCGCAACCGTCATCGACGTGTATGCACAATCGCGAGTGACAATTGCGCTGCAAATATGCGAAGTGATCTATACGGCTGAATTCTCTCCGCAGGAATTCAAACACGAAACCGTTCGAGAGGGCGATCAATTGCAAGCTGAAGTACAGGGAACAAAGCTGACGGTTCACTTCAAGGACGGGAAGACTGTTACCGCTCCTATCATTCGTGTTCAGCGAACCCTAATTCATCCGCTTCCGTGATCAGAGCTTTGTACTTACATGTTTGTCAATTGACAAACACCAATATATGCAACACAACCTTCGGTTGTTCGGATATCATGTTCTTCCCGAGTGTGAATAGGAGAACCGATGAAGAACATCGACTTCAATAAGCTTGGACTCAGATTACTAATGACCATCGAGAGTTATCGGCGGCACCGGAGCATTCCGTTTCTGCTGGAGGAGCGCAAAAAGTGTATCCCCATTCTGTTCCCGGTTTACGAAGAACTGTTCGAGCAATTATCGCGCTCGCTTTGGGCGTTGTGTTACGACGAGAACAGAGAATTAGGGGAAGTGGACGCAGACGCCGCAGAATTGTTGGAGGTAATCAGGAAGTGGGAAGAAAATGTGCAGCGGAAAGCTGCTTGATCGTGACTGCCCAACGATGCGGTCCATCCGGCATCGGTAGTCATTTCTAGCCTTTGCCTTGGCGGATTCGTGTCGCCATACATTTTCTGCAACCGCAAACAAATGACGAATCGGAAGGCGCAACCATGTGTCCGCATGTTCTACAGACGTGTCGATCACCCGGCATCTCAACCATCGGTGAAAATTGCTTTGCTTCAGCACAATACGGACAGCGCACTTTAGGCGTGGTTTCACGATTAGTCATTGGTTGGAATTATTGATCAGGCAGATGAACATTGCATGAAAGCTGGCCGGTATGTGCGCTTCTCAAGCGACGCTCCGGCGAAACCCAGAGTCGAAGGACTCTTGTTCTTCCGCGATTACGTGCTACGCTTTCGAGCGCAAGAACAGAGAACGACTCAACATTCGAGCCCTGATCCTTCTGGGGGGAGGCGGTCAGGGCATCTTTATTTTCGGGCGCGAGCCCTTCCAGAAGAACGCCGAAAACGGGCACGGCAAGACTGACGCTACTCGGGTGCACGGTCATCAATATCGATTCTAGGTTCGGATTTCCTATCGATAGCCGCACAAAGCTGCTCGATCAAGACGCTCAATTTTCTTGGGTCTGTTTCCTTGCTAGCTTGTTCTGCAAGCTCGATCCAATGGGGCATTTCGTTGCTTGAGGTCATGGCTAGACCCTCATTTCTGGGCATTGGATCAATTTACGGGAGAGTCCAGAAACCATCTGTGCAGATTTGCACACTTCTGTGCGGTAGCCTACAGACCATAGAGACTATGGAGTTTAGTGACAAACTCAGTAGTGCATGACGTAGGCCACGGAAACGCTGACAAAGAGAAAGGTCCTGATCTAGTGGCGAAATAATCGAGCCTTTACCCCTCCGCCTGCGCTGACCGATCATGTGTGGTCAATCACGGAACTGCTTGCCGACTAGGGGCTATAATCCGCCCGTGACGGAGGTGCATCGTGCCAGATACAGAGTGGCGTGAACTTAAGTTCCCGTTTCTGTTTTGTGGATACTTTGAGTGCGATCACTGTCATCGCCCGATTCACGTCCGCGTTCAACTTCAAGCACCGGATGACTGGAAAAATCAACTCTTTGACGCACGCTGCGAGGCATGTGGTCACGGAACCATAAATCGGCCCGGATATCAGGTGGAAGAATACTCACTGGTTCACTGGAATCGCAAAACGCGCTCCTTGCATGACATCGACGACAACGGACGATGAACGTCTTCCGGTTTCCGTCGTCGGCATAGAATGGCTCTCCGCACACCATGCAGTACACGGCAATAAGCCCCGGTAGGAGATCACGCTTGTCTATTGTTTGCCTTGGCTGACAAACCCACTCCGTATGGATGGAGGCCGTTGTGGTTTACCTTCCTTTACTCGTTTTCGTCGGCGTCACCATCTGGATCGCGGGCTGGCGCAAGGCGCTAGAGATTACCGCCGCGTCTGTGTTTATCTGTCTACTCTTCGGAATCGGCTTCGGCGTCCTAATGCCGACCTCAATCATTCCCCGACTCTTGGTTGCTGTGCTGGTTCTATTTCTGGGTGACAGGGCGTGGCGTTTTTGGCAGCAACACCGCATTTAAGCGCTTACGCAAGAGTCCTACTGGCAGCAAACAACAGGCGAAAGCCCTATAATTGGTGATGCACAAGAACAAAATCAACCTCGCGAAAGTTCTCGCGGCCCTGAACACTACTTGCCCGTCGATATTCGATTCCTCCAGCGGAAATTACACGACTTGATTTTGAGAGACAGCGATCCCGAGGTGCGGAGAGGTCTTTGCGGCCAAGTCTGGCGCAGTCCGGATGGAGGATTCGTAGTTGAGGTGCGTGTCGGGTACGGATAGCCTCGGTGTTTTTGGCTGTGGTTAATTGTTGGTGGAGGTTTGCCAGTGGCGTTTGCACCGTTCCCAGATTTACCGGACGACAACCCAATCGAGGCGCTGCGAATATTCCGCAATTACGCGCGGGTTATAGCGAACCAAGCTGCACCGTATCGCCTTCTAGTCTCAAGCATTGCGGCCCCAATTCTGATGTTTGGAGTTGTGTGCCTAGTGCTCGGATTTGAAGTTGCTTTGTCGTGGGCTACAGACCTTGTGCCGTTAACGTTCGCGGTTATTTCGGTCGTTGTTTCTGTAAAGAAATTGAGAGACGAACACCAGACTGTCGTGATTGCATTTGTATTGATACTTGGATTCTTGGGAACCATGGTCATGCATTTCGCTCGCACACATGACCAGACCGCGCATGGGGTGGAAGTGAGGGACTTAAAAAGCCAGCTAGACATACTAAGAAATCGAATGGATTCGGTGCGAGATCAAAACGGGCAACTTTTGACAGCCTTCCTCAAGCCCGTCCCTACGTCACAAGAGGCTGAGCTAGAGAGAAGACAAAATATTGAAAACACACTGCGCGGCGAATACATCCTTTCTCACGAAAACGTAAGCCCTGGTCTTTTGTCCGGCACCGAACTACCTCCGGCAGATTGGATGAACAAGAGACTCCACGAATTAGGAGAGAAATGGACAGTTGCCATTCCGTCGCCTCCGAAGCCCGCTGTCATTATTCCAGAGCCGAAATTAGCTCGCCTGCAATTTAGTTTCTGGTCAGATGCGTTGAATTCTGCTGAGCTAATGCCTATCAGGGAAATAACCGTCCCTCGCCGTGGAAAATCCGTGACATTGGATTTCACGGTCGGAAATGTGGGAGAAGCGACGGCATCGAATATAGATATTTGGATGAGTATTTGTATGATTTGTGCATTTGCGAAGGAGCCTGATGGATTCAGTCGTCCTAGAGGATTAGGAGAGTTGTATCGCTGGCGACTCATTCAACGACTATCTGTTGGGACGTATATGGAGAAGATGACCGCCGAGGTAGTTCCGCCACCCGCCAATAGTTTCAATGTGGATTTCATCTCTACTTGTGATACCTGTGATGGACAGAAGAAAGAAAAATTCATAGTCCATGTAGTTGACAATTAAAGTCATATTTTGACGGGACTTCAACCTAAACAATAGAAGAGTTGTACGAATCGCTTTGTGGCAAGCCGTTCCTTGCGAGGGCAGTGCCCCAGACGACGCGGGTTTTCTTAGCCGAGAATCTTGCCGAGCAGACAGTACGCAAGCAGGATCTGACCCGGAGAGACCCGATAAGTGAAAATTGTCACTAAATTTACACTAATGCCTATAATTTCACCCAATTTCAGCAAACCTCAGCAAAGATAAGTCGTTGAAAAAGCACGCCAGTCGCGGACTTCGAAGCGATTAGAAATCCGATGCTCTATCCGTTTGAGCTACGCGCCCGTGTCCCGCTCGGCAAAAGGCGGATCAGGCTGGTGTCTGCGCGAGCAGTCCTGTAAGCATCGTAACCCAACTTTGCGGTTTCAGACGACTGGAAGCTACCAACGCGTTTAAGTTCACAACGCGTGATCTTTAGAGCATTTTCGGGCTTCGTGTAGCCGCCAGGAACACAAGGTCCCTCCACTCCGCTTGCCGTTCCATTCGCGAACGGCAAGCTCCGGCTGGGATGACAATTTAGGAATGGGACACGGTTATTGTGATGCTGCTTCAGTTGACGTGGCAGAGTGCTACGGGGAACTGGTGGAAGAGATCGCTTGCCATAACTGAGGATTGCGATCCCTCGCTTTTGGCATCGAGGCTGGTTCCTGTGATGATATTGCTCCAACGTTGTGTTGAGTGCGGAAGCAGAATCCGAGTGTCGCCCCAGTCCGGAGTGCTCGGGGACCCCTCGGACCCGCAGACTTGTGAGAACCAGCGAGGCACAACAATAAGAGCGTGCGAGTTTGCCGTGCGGCGCATGAATGCGACGATGTTGCGCTCGTAGCGACCTTTCGCTTCGACGGGGATGAATTCACCTGCGCGGAAGAAATCCTGGTTTTCCTGGCGGAAGGTGAGTGCAGCGCGGATTAGGTGCATTTTGATGCGGCCATCTTGCCAGTGCTCCCGGAGTTCACGAAGCCGGTCATCAGAATGGCCGTTCGTTTGATTGGCGATGCTTTCGAGCGCTGCTCGACGGCGGGCGAAGTCAATCGGTCCGCGGTTGTCAGGGTCGACGAGTCGCAGGTCCCAAAGTTCGGAGCCCTGATAAAAATCGACGACACCGGGCGAAGCGATCTTCAGCAGCGTTTGCGAGAGACCGTTGATCATTCCGCAGTAGGCAACTCGCCGCTGGAACTGGCGGAAGTCGTTCAGGAACTCTGCGTCACATTGCGGGCAGAGAATGTCGGCCGTAAATTTCTTAAGCGCCTCTTCGTGAGGCTGATTGGGGCGAGTCCAGCGGGTATGGACCATCGCTTCGCGCGTGGCCTTGATTAGATGCTCCTGGACTCTGGATAAGAGAGCCTTTTCATCGCCCGGATCAAGCGGCCACACGCCGATCAGCGTCTGGTAGAGGAAGTACTCTTCGTTGCGATCGGGGACCGTCTCGGGCCCAATCTTCTGCTTCAGCGGTTCGTTCTGCCTGGCCCAGAGTTCGAGATGCTGCTTCCATTCCGCAGGAATCTCAGAAAGAACATTGAGGCGAGCGCGAACGTCCTCGCTTCTCTTGGTGTCGTGAGTCTCGGTAGCGTTCAGAGTTGCGGGCCAGGATTCGAGACGGCCCTGCAGAAAGTCGTAGAAGCGCTCGCGGGAAGCGGCTTCTGTGGGGCGCGGGTCCCCGCCGACTTCGTTGGTAGAGAGCAAAGGATGATAGACATAGAGCGCGGTATCCTCAAATCCCTTTGCCTGGATCGGTCCGGTGAGCTGCTGCCAGCGCATGACGAAGGCAAGGCGTGCCTCGCGCTGGTCGGGCAGGATGTAGGGAGGATTCAACAGGAGCAAGACGTCACGAACAAAATTGAAGCAGGCAGATCCAATGTGTGAGGCTCTGCGGCTCGCGCAAGCCAAGGCGTCCTCGATGTATTGGCTGGCGGGTGCAGACAGGTCCATGTTGCGGGTATAGGTTCGATACACGGAAAGGCACGCCGTGACCTCGATCAGGGCTTCCATCAGTTGGCCGCGCGGGAGTTCGCGCGCGTAGCGATCCTGGGAAGCGAGTTCGACGATCTGACGTCCTAGACTTCGCATTTCTACGCCGAGAAGGGTGGTCATCACCAACTTCTTTTTCTGATAGACGACGTCGGCAAAATCCTGATAGCGGCCGAGAAAGTTGGCATAGATTTCTTCGAGGGCCCGAGCGCCCTCGGGCTCGACAAAAATTCCATTGGCTTCGTTGAGATAGTCGTAGCCGGTCGTTCCGCTTACGGGCCAGTCGGCGGCAAGTGATTCTCCACGCTCGAGAATTTTCTCGACCAGCACGTACGAGGACGCTTCGGAGCGGTTTTCCGCGGAAGCCAGACGTTCCTGGAGTTTGTTGAGGTAGGCGAGAGGATCGCGCAGTCCATCGATATGGTCGACGCGCAAGCCGGCATGCGGAGTTTTGCCGACAAGGCGCAGAACGTGGCCATGCGTAGCCTCGAAGACGTGAGGGTCTTCCACTCGTACACCCACCAGTTCGGTAATCGTGAAGAAGCGGCGGTAGTTGATGCTGTCATTCTGGTTTTGCCAGAAGGCGAGTTTGTAATTCTGTTCGCCCAGTATGCGCTGGAGCATGCCAAACGTGGCGGGATCGCCTGGAGTGCCCTTGATGTCGTGGATGTTGGCTTCAACAAAGGCAGCGACTTCGGGGCTGGCTTTCATCAGTGTTGCCAAACGATCGCGGGCGGCTTCGTAGCGGAGGCGGCGGTCCGCAACCGTTTCATCCGGTCGCCGTTCGTTGCGGGCAAGGTCGACGAAGGCGGAGAGGATTCCCGAGTATTCGCTGTAGGTGGGAGATTCCTCTCCCAGAATCTCCTTGAGGCGCGCGGAGCGATGATTCAGGATCCGATGATAGGAGCGGGGTGCGAGAGGGAACAGAGACTCGAAGTACTGGATGAAGAACTTTCGGTCTTGGAGCGTGAGTTGGATTTCCCCGGAGTCGAGCGCTTCGCCAAAGGGGCGGCCCAGAACGGGGAGGAGGATTATGCCATTCAGAGTGCGAATGGGCGGATGCCAGTCAACATCGAAGAATCCGGCGAAGGCGGATTCAGGGCCGTTTTCGAGAACATCCATCCACCAGGGATTTTCCGGGCTCGCCGCCATGTGGTTGGGGACGATGTCAAGCAGCAGTCCCATGCCGCGATTCTGGAGTTCGCCCTGCAGGGTGGCGAAATCCTCTTCTGTGCCGAGATCAGGATTGAGGCGGCTTGGGTCAGTAACATCGTATCCGTGATCGCTACCTTTGCGGCTGGCAAGGATGGGCGATAAATAAAGATCGGAGATGCCGAGGTCATGCAGATAGTCGAGGATGTGGACTGTGTCCGCGAAGCGGAAGTTCTGGTTGAGTTGTACGCGATACGTGGCGGACGGCAAGCGCGTGGGTAGCATCTTTTACCCCTCAGGCAGATGAATGTGCAGTTGGGTTGCGAGGCGGTTAAGTTCTTCGTGACGTTTCACAGATTCCGGATCAGCAGTGGGCGCATGCCAGCCGTTTTGCTGAAACGCGGTGATCAGGGGGCGGTAGCAGAGGTTTTGTGCCTCCCACAGAGTGACAGGGAAGGGCAGTGACGGAATCAGCCCGAGAAGCTCAAGCATTTTGCCTGTCGCGGGCGGGTCCGTGGGATTCACCGCGAACTCAGCCGCGGCCTGCTCGATGCGCTTTCGAAGTTTGAATTCGAGCGTCGTCGAATCGAGGGCGACGTTGGTCGCCGCAGCTTCGCGCAAGAGGCCGCGGATGTTGTCGAAGTCCAACTCGGGGCGGTCGATCGCATGTTGCAACTGACTGTTGAGGGCGATCTCGGCAGCCGATTTCAGAGCCTTGGGTACCGGGATATCGAGGCCGTTGAGGAATCGAATCAGCGGCGCCTGGCTTTCGAACACGGTACGGTATACCGCGGCAGCAGAATTGATGGATTCGTTCAGAATGATGTTCGTAATCTTTCGCTGTTCATCGCGGAAGAGCATGCGGAGCGAGAAGATGCGCTTGCCATAGACCTGGTCAAGTAAGCGAATGATTTCTGCCGTGTCGGCTTGGGTGAAAGCGGTGAACAGTCTTTTGTATTGCTCTTCTGAGGATTTCTCCGTGGGTTGAACGCCGGCGGTCAGATTGTGATCGCCGAGATGAAGAACGGAGTAGCTGAGATCGGCGGACTCCTGCGTGATGGCCGAACGGAACTTGGCGCTGCCTGCGGCCAGTCGCAGTTTGCCTTCTGCCTCCACAGAATGCTTGTGGCGTACGACGTCGTAGCAATAGATCCTGGTTTCGTCCGAATAGCTTTCGAACAGCGAACTCATGGCGTAGTGAGCGCCCACACGATCGATGTCGACAACGGCAGGGCGGACCCACTTTTCGTAGATACGGGCGGCATCGCCGTGCTCGGGAAGATTACTTTTGGCGGCCGCGAGATGTTGCAGGAACTCGGACTCGATCGACTCACCGGTACATTCTTCAGCGAGACGCAGGGCACGTCCAGCGTAGTGGACAACCTGCACGGTCTCGAGTCCGGAGAGTTCATCGAAGAACCAGCCGCAACTTGTGTACATGAGCAAAGCATGCCGCTGCATCTCGAGCAACTTCAGAGCCGTCACTTGCTCGTGAGGCTCAAGTGGGCGAGTGGCGAAATCAGCGAAGAACGCAGTGCGGTTCTCCTGCGAGCGATCAAGGATGACGCGGATGTACTCGTCACGCGCCGTCCATGGGTCGCGGATGTATTCCTTGAGTCGATTCTCGAACAGCGGGGCGAGCCGGTCGCGGAGCCAGTCGAGAGCGGCTCGCAAGGGAGCACGCCACTGCTGGTTCCAGGGATGTCCGCCGGAGTTGCAGCCGCAATCGCTGCGCCAGCGCTCGACGCCGTGAACACAACTCCACGAACTGTTGTCGATGATCTCAGCGAAATGCTGGGGAGGATGCTTCTCGAGAAACTCGCCGTAATTCGTAAGCTGCGCCTTATCCCCCTTTGCAATTTCTTCCAGCGCGTAACTGAGGGCCATCTCTCCAAAGCGATGATGGTGGCCATAACTTTCACCGTCGGTTGCGATGTGAACGAGTTGCGAGCCTTGACGGGTAGTTGAGAAACCGCTCATCAATCGTTCGGCAAAGCGGTTGCCATCGCTCAACAGCCCTTCGAAGGCCACGGCTTGTGAAATCGGTCCGTCATAGAAAAAGACGGTGATGCGCTTTTTGGAGGGAAGCTGAACAATGTAGGGATGTGAGGGATCGACACGTCCGTCGGTGACGTCTTCCCACTTTGAACTGTTTTTGGCTCTTGTGCGCTTGGCCTGACGCGGTGCGAGAACGGTGAAGCGGATTCCGTTTGCGGCGATAACCTCGAGCGTCTCGGTATCGACGGCCGTTTCTGGCAGCCACATGCCCTCAGGGCGGCGTCCGAAGCGGGATTCAAAATCGCGAATGCCCCACTTGACCTGCGTCACTTTGTCGCGGCGGTCCGCGAGCGGCAGGATCATGTGGTTGTAGCCTTGCGCGATGGCCGATCCGTGTCCCGAGAAGCGCTGGTGGCTGTCCCTGTCGGCCTCAAGAATCGCAGCGTAGACCCGGGACGCCTGATCTTTCATCCACGAAAGGACAGTGGGGCCGAAGTTAAAGCTGATCATAGAGTAATTGTTGATCAGCTTTAGAATGTTGTTGTCGCCATCGAGGATGCGGGATGAAGCGTTGGGCGCGTAGCACTCCGCCGTGACACGTTCATTCCAATCATGATACGGGTAAGCGGAGTCTTGAAGTTCGATGGCTTCAAGGTAAGGATTCTCGCGTGGCGGCTGGTAGAAGTGTCCGTGGATGCATACGTAGTTCATGCGGTCTCCTCAGCGAACGAGGATCGCTGCGACACCAGAAAAGAGTGCGGAGCCAAACGGAGTTCGCCAGGCGATGCGAGCTTGAAATCAACAGGGAGATTTGTCTCCGGACCTTTCCATCCTGCATCGGCAGAGTAAATCAGGGTGGTCCACTTTCCGGCAAGTTCGGGCCGATTGATCGCGATCCGGAATTCGGAAAAATTGAACAACATCGCTAGCTGTTCTGAATCGCGTTCGCGACGAATCAGAAGCGCCCCACCGCCGAGTTCGTGAATCGACCACGACGCCTGAGAGCCGATTGCGTGATCTCGCCGAATCCGCAGGAGCCGCTGGTAGAAATTGAAGAGCGTTCGGTATGGCTCCTGCGACTTGAGCGAATGATCGAGGTGAGAGCGGTCGAAGGTCGCCTGGTCCTGAGGATCGGGAACGCTGTCTTGCCACCCGAACGCAGCGAACTCTTCGCGGCGACCATTGCGGACGGCTTCTACCAGCCCGGGGTCGCTGTGGCTGGTGAAGTATTGAAACGGAGCCGTCTCGCCGTATTCCTCACCCATAAAGAGGAGCGGCGTAAAAGGCGACAGTAGGGTGATTCCAGCTGCCAACTTCGAAACTTCGAAGCCAACCAAGGAAGACAAGCGCTCGCCTGCCGCGCGATTACCGACCTGGTCGTGATTCTGACTGCAGACAACGAAGCGAGAGCAAGCAATGCCACCCGGTGAGTTTCCATGCGAGCGCCGGCGGAACTTCGAGTACTGGCCGCTGTAATACCACCCCCGTCTTAGCGTGCCCGTGAGGGGCTCAATGCCACCGAAGTCTGCGTAGTAGCCGGTTTTTTCGGCGGTGAGAAGCGTGTGGACCGAATGGTGGAAGTCGTCGCTCCACTGGGCATCGATGCCGTAGCCGCCTTCGCCAGGTTCGTGAAGAATCCTCGAGTCGTTCAAATCGCTTTCGGCAACCAGGTAGAGTGGGCGGTCGAGACGTTGAGAGAGAGAGGAGACCGCAGACTTGAGTTCGGTGAGGAAATGGCATGCTCCAAAATCGAAGATTCCGTGGATGGCGTCGAGCCGCAGCGCGTCGAAGTGGAAATCTTCCAGCCAGTAGAGCGCGTTCTCGATAAAGAATCTTCGTACCTCGTCGCTTCCCGCGGCGTCGAAGTTGATCGCCTCTCCCCAGGGAGTGCGATAGCGGTTCGTAAAGTAAGGACCGAAGGCATTAAGGTAGTTGCCTTCCGGGCCGAGATGGTTGTAGACCACGTCCAACGCGACAGAAAGGCCCACGCCATGGGCGGTATTGATCAGACGGCGCAGCGAGTTCGGGCCGCCATACGTATTCTGAGGCGCGAACGGATATACGCCGTCGTATCCCCAGTTGCGGCCGCCTGGAAATTGGGCGATTGGCATCAGTTCGATGGTGGTAATGCCGAGATCGACGAGTTCACCAAGACGCGGAATGATGGCTTCGAACGTTCCTTCCGGCGTGTAGGTTCCGATGTGGAGTTCGTAGAACACCGTCTCTTCGAGCGGCTTCGCACGCCAGTGATGGTCGGTCCACGGAAAGGATTCTGCTTCGACGATCTGAGAAGGGCCATGGACACCTTCCGGTTGGAGACGGGAAGCCGGGTCGGGCAACTCGCGGCCGTCCTCGAGTCGGAACAAGTAACGATCACCGGGAAGAAGATCGGCAACGGCATAGTGATATCCGCGCTCGCGAGACTCCATCGGGATGAATTTGTCTTTCCCATTGACGATCCGGATGCCGAGACGGCGAGAATTCGGCGCCCACACGAGGAACTCTGCGCCAACTCCTGGAACGTAGTTGACGCCGAGTTGCTTTTCCCTTGCTGCGGCCTTCGTCAGTAGCATGAGAACCCCGAAACCGTTTTTCCAGAGAGAGCGCGGAGCGCTAAAGATCGAATACGCGATAGCACGTCGAGGGCTGTTGCGCTTGCAGCAAAGTGATGGCCACGTTGTAGACCGGACATCCTCCTACGGTTTTTCCTTCGAGACGTCCGTTGTGGGCGTGACCGTGCACGACCAGGTCTGCGCCGTGGCGATCGACAACCTCCGCCAGACGAGAAGTCCCGAGGAAGGGGGAGATTTCGGACCTCTCTCCTTCTACGGTACCAGCGATAGGGGAGTAGTGTACGACAACGACACGCTTCCTGGTGCGCAGTTGGGACATGGCGCGCTCGAGCTTGAGAGATTCATCAATCGATGCTTGAACGAACTGCTTGATTTCGATCTCGCCGAAAGCGGTCAGCATATTGCGGCCGAAGCCTCCGACAAAACCTTTGGTGCCGGCGAAGCCAACGCCATCGCGCTCGTAGGCAGTGCCATCGAGAACCTTAATGCCGGCGGCGGACATCATCTTTGTCAACTCGCCTTGCTTTCCGCTTTCATAGTCATGATTGCCGAGCACAGCTACCGTGGGCACTCGGGCGCGAACAATCACGTTGAGAAGAGGGTCCATTTCTTCCGGTTTGCCGAAATTCGTCAAGTCGCCGGCAAGCACAAGAATGTCGGCCTCGTTGCGCACTCGATTGAATTGCTCGAGCAGGGCCTGATGCTGGGCCGGCATGAAGTGCAAGTCGGCGGTGGCTGCGATTCTCACGATCCGCTGGTCTCCGGCAGAGTCTGGAGGCGGCGTTCACGGTAATCCATCATGAGATTGGGATGGCCCCATTCGTTGACGTCGATGGCGAACATTTTGTCGTCGACGAGGCTTCCTCGGAATTTCGCCGCGGAATCGGGATGTTCAATGGTTTGCTGGTAGCGGGAGAGCAAACCTTTCCACACTTCGGCGGGAACATAATGAGTTTGTGCGGGGTAGACGTATCGGAAAAGGATCAGGGCCCAGAACAGCATCTCCCAATGCTCTCCGACTAGACGAAAGACGCGGTCCCAGTCGAGCTTTCCCTGCGTCCCATAGATGACGTGGGCGATGTCAGCGCCATCGAAACGCTCACGACGCGTGACAAACAGCTTGGACGCCACCAACTCCTCGGGCGAGAGGACGCGGGTGGGGACGCCATGGACGATTGCTGGGACGGAGCGTTCGATCCAGGAATCGTCCACGATGATGGCGGCATTGCTCATCCCTGTAATGAGATCAACGAAGAAGCCGTTGCGATGCGCTTTGTGGAGCCATACGGGATCGCAGACCTCACATTCGAAGCCGTGTTTGCGAAGACAATCAATCGCCTTGACGACATTTTCCGCGGTGAGAAAGACGTCGAGATCCTTGGTGTCACGGCAGATGCCGGTGTGTGCGCGCAGGGCGAATGCGCCGGCCACGGTGTAGACGATGCCGTTTTCCTCGAAGAAAGTAAGGATCTCGCGAAAAAGCGCCTCCTGCTCCTGCGGGATCTCCTTCGGAGTCGACGAGGTCTCGGGCACAACTTGATGCTCCGACACTGGCGCTCGGTTATGCATGGAGCCTTTGATGTGAAAGCTGTATTGACGGTTGTCGAAAGGTGTGTCCCACGACGGGATGGGCTAGGCTGCCTTTCTTGTTTGGGCCGCTTTCTGGGCGGCGCGGCGGCGATTGGCCGATCCACGGGATCGCGCCGTCGATCGCGCCTGCCTGGATAAAGAGCGGGGGGAGGCGGCGGAACGGCCTTCGCGCTTCAAGGCGCCGCGGGTCGCACGCGAGCGTGTCGAGGAGGGGCGTCGTCGTGGATTGCTCTGGCCCTTGCGCGTGTCGCGCTGCGCCTGTTCGCGAGTTCTGGCCGAGGTCTTGCCACGTTGCGGAGCCTGTAATTTGACTCCGGCCCGGCGAGCCTTAGACAGGCCTATGGCAATCGCTTGTTTCGTATTCCGCGCGCCGTGCTTACCTTCGCGGATGTGGTCCATCTCTTCGCGCACAAACTCGCCCGCCTGTGTGCTGGGCGACTTGCCTTCCCGGGCATCTTCTTTTGCCCGTTCCAATGTTCTCTTTTCCGGCATGACTGCGCTCCTAGCGAATAGATTAGCTTTTCGTTCGCCCAGAGCGCATCGAAGGGATGCTGTAGGGTTGCGGGTTGGTTTGCTGTAGTGGGTCTTGGTGAACTGCCTCGCTGGCTTCGCTCGCCGGGACGGACGAATGCGTCCGTCCCCACGTGATTCTTTCTAGTAAGCCGTAACATTCACCTTATCGAGCCATACGTTGTAGGGGTCGCCGTTTGCGTCCAAGTCCATCTGGAATGCGTTGTCAATTTCTTCCAACGTCCAATTTTGTTCGTTGGGATAGTAGGTGTTCACGGTATACGTTTGATCACCGACGGCCAGACTGATGTAGTGCACTTGGTTACCGACGCGTTCGACGTTCCAGACGAGATGAATCCATGTGTTTGCGGGAAAGGGCTTGCACGGGATGTTGGTTGGCTCCCAACCCGTATTGGGAGCGTCGTTCCAGATGTCCCAGACGCCGTCGCCTTTGAAGTTGCATTCCGAGCCCCAAATCCATCGCTGCCCACTGAACGTCTGGTTGAGGTCGAACTCGAGTGCCTGCGGGGCATTCGGATTGTCGATGTAGAAATAAAGTTCGTAGACGAAATGACTCACGTTATTTCCGCCCGCAATGGGATTGAAATATAGGACATTGCAATATCCTGGACATTGCGGAGCAGAAGGGCCCATGCTGAATTTTGCGGAGTTGTTGTCGAGCGACGGCGAGGTCACGTTTTGCGCCATGCTGGTGCTGGGTGTGCCTCCGCCGGCGGCGCAGATTTGTCCCGCGCGTCCCGAGCCCGGAGGAAACAAGCCGCCGCAGTCTTGCCAGCCGGGCATCGCTTGAATGCCGCTAATCAGAGTCTGGCCATTGGTCGAAGGAGCCTGGGCAGTGACATTCACGGCCAATGGCGTCGCCGAAATGTAGCCTTGGTTGTCTTCCGCCATCACAGAGATTGTGTGTTGTCCGGGGCTGAGAAAAATCTGCGTGTTGATCGAGTTCGTGAAGGTGAAATAAACCGCAAGTTGATCAACGTACACCCGCATGAAGAAGATGGGATTCTTGGGGCTTGCGGTGGCAACCACGTTCATGGGCGATGTAATGCTCGCATTCGCCACAGGACTGGCAACACTCAAGGGGAAATCATTGGATCCGTTTTTCCACGGGGCAGTGGCTTCATCTTCCGCTGGCGGCGCAGGGAGAGGACTGCTCTGCGGCGACCACGTAATGGGTTCCGGCGGAATGGAAGGATAGTTCGGCTGTGCAGGGGCGGTTGATGGTATTTGCTTGGTTGAGGAGTTCGTGCCACAAGAGCTGAGAATTAAAAGTCCGGCGAGTAAGAACGCAAACATCGTAAGCCCGGCACACGCGAAACGCCCGGTGGATGCGACAGATACACTCATTGGCATAACCTCGATGAATTTTCCACACACAAAAACCGGCAGCCAAAGAGCGGAGGGGAAACCGGCGGGTACAGCGTTGCTCGCTACAGCTACTTACACATTGTGGAAGCTCGATAGGTGATCGAACAATACCGCAAGTACAGTAACCGTGCCGGCGCCATCCCTGACGTCAAGACCGTGACGAGTGGTTGTTTTCGGGAATTGCGCGCAGCGCATCGATTGCGATTTTGCAGAGGAGCGTCAGCGCCAACCGCAAGCTACTGCACGACATCTGAATGGGTATGCACTTTGAACGAATCAAGAAATGAGAGTCAGGTAAAACGAACGATTGATTGACATTGCTGGACGGGAGGGGAGAGCAGGCCGGAATGAAAATTGCCCAAGTTGCGCCGCTTTATGAAAGTGTTCCACCGCTTTATTATGGCGGGACCGAACGGGTTGTCTCCTGGTTGACGGAAAAACTGGTTTTGCTTGGGCACGACGTTACGTTATTCGCCAGCGGAGACTCTGTTACCAAAGCCCACCTCGTTCCGGGGTGTGGAAAAGCGCTTCGACTCGACCCGGATTGCAAGGATCCGATTGCGCCGCACGTAGCCATGGTGGAACAGGTCTTCAGCCGGGCGGACGAATTTGACCTCATCCATTTTCACATCGATTACTTGCATTTTTCTCTCAGTCGGCACACGCAGGTTCCGTGCATCACCACGCAGCATGGCAGGCTCGACATTCCGGACCTGGTTGCGCTTTACCAGCAATTCCGCGACATGCCGTTAGTTTCAATCTCCGATTCGCAGCGCGAGCCGCTGGCATGGGCAAACTGGCTGGGAACCGTGCATCACGGGATGCCGGAGAAGTCGCTTCGGCTTAGAAAGGGTGGCAAGTATCTTGCCTTTCTCGGGCGCGTATCGCCGGAAAAAGGGCTACGCGAGGCCATCGAGATCGCAATCACTTCGGGTCAAAAGCTGAAAATCGCGGCTAAAGTCGACCGCGCGGATCAGGATTTTTTTGAGGTCGACATTAAGCCTCTACTGGACCATCCTCTAGTCGAGTTTGTGGGCGAGATCGGGCACACGCAAAAGCAAGACTTCCTCGGGAATGCCGCTGCTTTGCTGTTTCCGATCAATTGGCCCGAGCCTTTTGGTTTGGTCATGATTGAGGCCATGGCGTGCGGAACGCCGGTCATCGCATTTCCACGCGGATCTGTTCCCGAAATCATCCAGGACGGGACCAACGGGTTTCTGGTAAAGACTGTGGAAGAGGCGGTACGCGCGGTACGCAACATTGATCGCATCGACCGCTTGGAATGCCGACGTTACTTCGAGGACAATTTTACGGATGAGCGCATGGCAGCGAAGTATGTGGACATCTACAAACGATTGATTGGTCGAGGGTCGTCTCCCATCGCCTTCGAAGAGGGAGTGTTGAAGTGGATCGAAGTGGAATCGCCCAGCCCCAGTACTACATAGCGACCACCGCGTCCCCAGCCGATGACCGAGCACGTGTCTTGAAGTACGGGAGACTTTTCCTGGTGTTCGATCGCCACGGTGATGTGCAGACCTCGGGTCTGGGGGAACAAGGTTTGTTCAATGATGGCACGCGCCATCTTTCGGATTTCAGATTAGAACTCTGGAATGAGCGGCCTCTCCTTCTCAGTTCGACCGTGGCCGCCAATAACTTTCTTTTCACCGCCGATGTCACAAACCTGGACGTGTCCCGCTTCGACTCGAATGCGATCCCGCGCGGGACGCTGCACGTCGTCAGGTCGCGCTTCTTGTGGGAGGCGTCGTGCTTCGAGAAGATCCTTTTCGTGAATCATGGGCTGGACGATATTGAAGTTCCCATCCGGATTCGCTTCGATGCCGATTTTGCCGATCTCTTTGAAGTGCGTGGAACACACCGGGAGCGCAGGGGGCGGCGTCTTGATGAGGAAGTTCGCGAACGCTCGGTTGTGCTGGGATACGAAGGGTTGGACGGACTGATTCGAAAAACGACGATCCAAGCTGACATAGAGCCCGTGAGCGCGTCAGAGCATGGAATGGATTTTGAGTTGCTCGTTCAGCCCAAGGAGCGCCTCGCCATTGAACTCGAAATCTGCTGCCAGGCGAGTGGGCTTCCAAAATCTGTGAGTTACGCTGAGGGCTTATCGTGCGCGAGTTCGAAACTCGCTGAATTGGCCGATGGATTTCCCCAGGTTACGAGCCAAAACTCACGCTTCACCGATTGGATGGAACGTTCTCTTTCCGACTTCCAGATGATGATCGCGGGCAATCCCGAGCAGAATTATCCCTACGCGGGTGTTCCCTGGTTTAGCACTGTCTTCGGGAGAGACGGGATTATTTCGGCCCTGCAGGTGTTGTGGCTCAACCCTGAAATTGCGCGAGGTGTTTTGGATTTCCTGGCTGCGACCCAGGCGGACCGGTCCGATCCCGTCGCTGATTCGGAGCCGGGCAAAATCCTTCATGAGCTACGGCGAAGTGAGATGGCAGTGCTGGGAGAGGTGCCGTTCGGCAAGTATTACGGCAGTGTCGATGCTACACCGCTGTTCATCATGCTGGCGGGAGCCTACTTTGATCGCACAGGCGATCGGCCATTCCTGGAGCAAATGTGGCCAAACGTAGAACGAGCCTTGGTCTGGATCGATGAATACGGAGATGTGGACGGTGACGGATTTGTCGAGTACGCAAGGCACTCGGACAAGGGCTTGGTGCAACAAGGATGGAAGGACTCGAACGATTCAGTGTTTCACGCCGATGGCCGGATTGCCGACGCGCCGATTGCCCTCTGCGAAGTGCAGGGATACGTCTACGCGGCAAAGCTCGCCGCGTCACGAATGTGCCGAACGTTGGGAGATGTAAATCGTTCGTGCGATTTGGAACTCGAGGCGGAGCATCTGCGCACGCAGTTTGAAGAGCAGTTCTGGTGTGAGGACCTCGGCATGTATGCGCTGGCGCTCGACGGCCGGAAACAGCCATGCCGGGTGCGTACATCCAACGCCGGGCAGTGCCTTTACACCGGGATTGTCTCTCTGGAACGGGCGAGGCGCGTGGCAGACGCGCTTCTTTCATCAGAATTCTTCACCGGATGGGGCATTCGCACCGTAGCGTCAAAGGAGGCCCGCTACAACCCTCTCTCGTACCACAACGGTTCTGTGTGGCCGCATGACAACTCGTTGATCGCCAGTGGAATGGCAAAATACGGCTACAAGAAATTGGCTGGCCAGATTCTGCTTGCCTTGCTGGATGTAAGCAGCGAAGTCGACTTGCATCGCCTGCCGGAATTGTTTTGCGGGCTGATGCGGCGTTCGAACGAGGGTCCGACGCTTTACCCCGTGGCATGCTCTCCGCAAGCGTGGTCCGCGGCTGCGCCGTTCATGATCCTCGAGGCATGCCTTGGCATCCATGTGAATGCGGAGCACGACCGGATCACCTTTGATCGTCCATTCCTTCCGGAGGGAATTCCGCAACTGACAATCCGCAATCTGCGTTGCGGGAGATGCATCGTAGAT
>Ga0075030_100000123_pt1 | contig 58411 bp, 57 predicted proteins | sample LitLauG_LLR_2012_FD_71393 | JGI IMG/M metagenome (GOLD analysis project Ga0075030, IMG submission 71393) | Freshwater sediment microbial communities from Pennsylvania, USA - Little Laurel Run_MetaG_LLR_2012 | ecosystem: Environmental > Aquatic > Freshwater > Creek > Sediment | place: USA... | reverse complement strand
GGGTTGACGCGGTAACCGCCCCAGAAATCCGGCAATGGCACCTCGCCGCTGGCGAACTTGTGGCGCATTTCCTCAAATTTGGCTTCGAGGAGTTTGCGTGAGGAAATGATGCTGCTCTGTTGGGAGACCCAGGCGCCGAGCCGGCTGCCAAAGGGACGGCTGGCAAAGTAACTGAGTGATTCCGCAACGGAAATTTTTTCAGCTGTGCCGGTGATTGACACCTGGCGCTCCAAGGGCAGCCAGGTGAAGAGCAGGGCCACCTGGGCGTTTTCGGCCATCTGCCTGGCCTTGGTGCTGCCGTAGTTGGTGAAAAAAACATAGCCGCGGTCGTCGAAAGCTTTCAATAAAACGGTGCGGGCCGTGACGCGTCCGGCCCGGTCGGCGGTGGCCAGGGTCATGGCATTGGGTTCGAGCAATTCAGCCCTCTGCGCCTCCTGAAACCAGCGCCGGAATTGTGCCACGGGGTCAACATCCAAATCGCTGCGGTGCAAACCGCGCGTGGTGTAGTCGCGGCGCAACTCTGACAGGTTGACCGTCATGGAACTCATGAAAAAACATGTGCCGGGTTGACTCTAAGTGCAAGCCTTGAAAAGGGACTGACGCTTATTAAAGGTCTGTCACTTTCGGGTTTCAAGAGTGATCCAGGATACCAAATCGGCGAGCCTGGGCCTGCCGTCATGCTGCCAGCACAGATCCGGTTTTTGGAGTTGGCCGATCGGGCAGAAGCGCCGGGCACCGGCTTGCAGAAACAATTGCTCAAGTGCTTCAGGCAACGGCCAGGAACTGTAGGAAACGGAAGAAAGTCGGCCAAGCCATTGTACCCTTGTATGGTCCGGGTTGAAGGGGACAACATTGATGCAAGCTCCGCCCGGACCGAAGTCCCACACGCTGGATTCGGCCAGGGCAACCGCCCAAGCCTTGGACTCATCCTCCATAACGGTGTCTCCCCGCACTTGCGCCCGCAGTATCCAGTCGCGCCTCAGTACGGAACGGGCAAAGTCGGACGGCAACGATGCCCGGGCGGCTGTCTGTTGGGCAAGGGAACGCGCCAGCATGGCGGCAAAAACCGGTGCGTCGGCAGCACACAAATAAGCCTGGGGCGAAAGGCAGCCAAGCTGGCCGTGAGCGAGGATTTCCTGCGCGGCCCTATCCGCCAGGTCGGGGGAAATATCTTCAGCGTTGATCCAGCCCAGACTGATTTTGTGGCCGTAGGCGAGGTGTTTTTGATGCCAATCCAGCTCTTGATGAATTTCCCGCTGGGTTTCGTCGGAACCGAAAACCACCACGGCCGGGGCAGACTTCATCAGGGCCGCATCATGGTGGTGCAGCAACACAACTTTCTCCCGCAGTTCAGGCGGAAGGGCGGCAACGGTGGCTTCGAATTCGGGCAACCCGGAGGAAGGCAGCTTGAAATAAAGGCGACTACCCAGCAGCAGGCCCAGCAGGAGGCTGGTCTCGGCGGAAACAGCAAGGGTCGAAGCACAAATGTGGTAAATGGATTCCGGAGCCAGAGCCTGTCGGGAGATTTTTCCCTGACGCACCGGCTGATCCAGTGCGGCGGCGGCACCGAGCTCCAGATCGAGCAGAGTGTAGAGATCGGCCTCGGTTTCAAATCCCAAATCGGGGCGCCCGGCAAAAGCGCAGGCCACAGAGGCAATACGTTCACGGTGATTCATGAGATTTCGTAGGGCAACGAGCAGCCCCGGGGTTCTGAGTTGGAAATGCGACCTAACAGACGAATGCCATTTTTTTCCTGCACGGCGGCATCGAGAGTCTCGACCGCCATGACACTGCCCACATTGGCCAGATCGTAGATTTGTACCAGACCGGATTCACCACTCCGGCAGGCTTCGGTGCTGTCGGGGTTGACCACACGGACACGCACCCAGTCGGGAAAGCGGTGGATGCCCTCCGACAAATCGGCGTAACCCTGGGATGAAAGCTCCGTCATGCCGTATTCGTTATAGATCAACCCGGGTGGGATTGCCCAGATTTCCTGCAAGAGAGAGCAGAATTCCGGACGTGACAATTCGCGGTGCCGGCCCTTGTAACCTCCAGTGTCAAAAACCAGACTGTCGGCTGGCAGCGACCAGTGCCGGGCGGTGGTTTGAAAAAATTCCGCGCATTGGGCAAGAGCGAAGGACGTGCCGAAAAGGGCGACAGGCCGGACTGTATCCAGATTTAAACAGTGCGCCAGAGCCTCCGGATCCAATTCATAATCGGCCGGGCACAACCAGTGGGCTGGCGTGGCGGGGATTTGGCGGGCCAGATAATCGAGCATGTAAGCGAGCGAGGATTGGGGGCGTTCCGCAAATGGGGGGACGAGCATGATCCAGCGGTGTTGGGAGAGGTCGGGCAAAAACTGGCGGAAGGCGGCGTACAAGGCGGTTTCGTAACAGGCGGGCGAAGCGAGATAATGCCGGCCAGTGCGGGTCGAAGTGGTGCCGCTGGTCTCGAAGCAGAGAGTGGCTTCGGATGCGGGGAAGCAGGTCACTGTATGATTACGGAAAGCCTGGACCGGCAGGGCGGGAAAGGCGGACCAGTGGGGGAGATCCGGCGGGTGCAGGTTTTTTGCAGCCAAAAAGCGTTTGTAAACAGGGTTGACCCCGGCTTGATGCCGGAGCAGGGCCAGGGCGAGCCGGTCGAAATCGGCCGCAGGCAAAGCAGGTCGCAGCGCCGGGAGAATCAGGTTCTGCATCCCGCAAATTAGCATTTCGTTCAGACAGGAAACAGTTATTTTAGTTTCATGTGGTCGGCGGACAAATTGCTTTCAGCTGTTGGTTTGCAAAAATTGGCAGACAAACGGCGCAAGCTGGTTTCGGGATATCCGGAGTTGCATGGCGACATGGTGCTCCGTGCGCCGGGCAGTTTTGATGCACGGCTGCGGGGCGGCATTTCTTCGGCGTACGATTTGCAGTTGTCTTCCCAAGCCGAGGTGACCGGTCCGGTCACGGGCAACGATGTGGTGGTGGCCGGGCAATTGCAGGGAGACCTTACCGCCACCGGCTGGGTCCGCTTGAAAGAGAAGAGCCGGGTGGAGGCGAAAATTAAAGGTCAGGCTTTTGAATTGGAGCCGGGAGCGGTTTTTCGTGGGGCGGTGGCGATTGGGAGTGATTCCGCCGAGCAGTTGAATGTAAAACTGAAACGGAGCGCCTGATGCGGCTTTTCACCAAAAAACTGCCGCCGAAGGAATTGGTGACCTGTCCTTCCTGTGGTCATGAGCAGAAGGATTACCCGTCGGCCAATGCCACGTTTTGTCACCGTTGCGGCACGCGGATTTTGTTGCAGGAAAAACCGCGCCGTCAGGCCGTGCGCAAACAGGTGGAATTGAAAGCCAGGCGTCGCATGGTGGCCTGCCTGCATTGCGGACGGGAAATGCGTATTCATGAAGAGGCCCAAAAATGGCAATGCACATCCTGTTCCGCCTATGTCGATCTGGCCAACCATGACATTCAACGCGAGCACACGGCGAGCATCCAGACCTACGGCGATATCGTGGTGGGGGCCAAAGGGGTGCTGGCCGGGGCCAAGGCCGAGGCGGAAAACATTCGCATGGCAGGGCGCGCCATGCCGCGGGTGGTTTGCCGGAAGTGCCTGGTCATCGAAGGCACCGTAAAACTGGCGGCTGGCGCGGAGGGCCCGCTCTTGCAGGTGCTGGAAAATACCAGTTTGGGCGCGGAAGGCCTTTTGGAATTTGAAATGATGGAAGTAAAGGGACAGGTGCAGGGCAAGCAGGTCAAGGTGTTGGGCAGCCTGGAAATTTTTCCGGGCGCCTCACTGCAGGCGGATCAGATTTCCGCGCGCCGCATTCTGGTGCATCCGCTGGGCAAACTGCTCGGCTACGTGCAGAGCCTGACCGCAGCGGAAATCGTGACTTAGCCGTGCAGGTCGTCGGATTTTTTCGGCTTGTCCAGACTTTGGAAAATATTCGCGAAATCGGCGGCCTGCGACCGTCCGGAGCCGGTTTCGGTTTTGCCCACGAAGGTGGCGGTCTCGGCGAGACTGAACTTCGGCGATTTGACATCGCCCAGCAAAACGGCCGATCCGGTCACATCCACCTTTTCCTTGGCGTCAATGTTGCCCTGGACTTTGCCGCGGATGGTGATGCTGGAATTGGATTTGATTTCCGCCTTGATGACGGCGGACTCGCCGATGATCAAGGGGCCGTCGGAAATGATTTCACCTTCGAAACGCCCGTGCAGTTCGAGCTTGTTGGTGAAATAGATACTGCCCTTGAATTCGACGTCCTCGGAGAGGACCGCCGTGCCGCTGGATTTTCCGATGCTCATAAGTTCTTGATTGGTTTGCCTGAGGGAACTTAAGGCCGGAGGAGGGTAAAAGTCCAGCGAATCCGTGTTCTGGTCTCGAAAACGCGGGGGGTACAGCCAAAATATCCGGGTTGACTTCGCCGGGTTCACCCTCTGATATGGATAGCCAATTTCCAACCCTATGGTTCATCATATCTCCTTTCTCAAATTGAAGCCCGGCCTGGACTCACAGCAGGTGGAAAACCTCATTGTGGAGACCCGCATCCGTCTCCTGAGAATTCCCGAGGTGCTGAATCTCCGGGTGGGCAAGAAGATCGATCTCAAGGGCAACCCGCACGACCTCTTTTTTTCCCTGGATGCGGAGAATCTGCTCAAGCTGCGCGTGGTGCAGGAAAGCGCCGTGTTTGTACAGTTCCAGCATCAGGTGGTGGAGCCAAATGTGGAAAAGCACAGCTCCTTCGAATACGAAATGGAGCCGGGTAAGGACGTGACTTATTCCTGATCGGTATCCAGGCGTCTGCGGGTGCCTGCTGTCAGCTTTTTGCACCCGCTTTGGAGGCGTCTCTTATTTGCCGAGCAGTGTCTTGGCGGCCTTGACAAAACCGTCGGCGCTGAGTCCCTGCAGGTTGTAGAGTTCGTCCGCCAGATAGGCCGACTGGCCGAAACCGCCCTTGATGCCCAGGCAGCGGGCCTGGACATTGTGGCCGGCGTTGACCAAGGCCTGTACCACCTGCGAACCGAGCCCGCAGATCACCTGATGATCTTCCATTGTGACGAGTCGGCCGCCGCATTTTTTAACCAGCGGGGCGATGGTGTCGAGGTCGATCTGGTTGACAAACGGGCTGTTGATGACAGTGGCGGCGATGCCTTCGGTCTTCAGTTGATCGGCGGCTTGGAGTGCCTTGCCGATGAGAGGGCCGTTGGTCAGCAGGGTGACATCCCCGCCTTCGCGCAGCACCTGGGCCTTGCCCCAGGCATAAGTCGCGCCTTCCTTCCAATAAACCGGATAGTTTTCGCGTCCAATGAAGAAGATGACAGATTCACCGTCCTGCCCGGCTTGGCGGTCTTTGGCCATGCGGGTGATGGCCTGGTAGAGGTAGGCTTCCGCTTCATCGGCACAGGAGCAACTGATGACCACGGTGTGTGGGATCGGGCTGGTGGCGGCAAAATAGGTGGTGGCCTGATGTGAGGCGCCGTCGGCGGCGTCCTGGAATCCGCAATGGGAAAAGAGGGCAATGACCGGGGCTTGGGACAGGGCGGCCATGGTCAGGGGCAGATTGCCCTTGGTCACGCCAAACTGGGCGAAGGTGTCCACAATCGGAATCAAGCCCAGCTTGGACAGACCGGCGGCGGTGCTGACCATGTTGGATTCGGCAATGCCGACATCGAGGAAGCGGTCGGCAAAGGTTTTTTGGAACGCGGCCATGCCGGTGGAACCTGCCAAGTCGGCCGAGACGGAAAAGACCGGGTAACCATCCTGCACCGCGCGGATGGCGGCTTTGGAAAGTCCTTCCTGAATCTTGGTTTTTTTCACGGCCGGGGTGGGTGCGGGGGCAGCGGCTTTTTTGGCAGCTTCCTTGGTTTCCCAATCGGTGCGTAAGGCCTGGGCCCAGGTGAGAAATTCAGCCGGGGGATTGTTGGCGTAGAGTTCCTGCATCCAATCGATGATTTTTTCGCCATTGGCCAGGGGGAAACCGTGGCCGCCGGAGGAGTTGGTTTCGGTGGCTTTGATGCCGTAGCCCTTGACGGTTTTGAGCCAGAGGGCGACGGGGCGTTTCGGGTCCTGTCTGGCCGAGCCGATGGCTTCTTCCACGGCGAGATAGACGGTCTGCAAATCGTTGCCCTTTTCAACCTTGATCACGTTCCAGCCGAGCAGGGCCAGGGATTCGAAGGTTGGTTCCATGCTGAAGGAATCCTTGGTGATGCGGCCGGAGAGCTTGGTGTCGTTATCGGACAGAACCATGACATAAGGAGCGAGCAGGCCGCGTTGAGCCAGGCCGGGAATGGCCGCGAAGGATTCCTTGGCTTCGCCTTCCATGGCTGCGCCGTCGGAGATGACGCAAATGGTGACGCGATCCTTTTTGGTCAGGCCGTCGGCCAGAGCCAGACCCTGGGTTTGCGGGAGGCTGGAACCGAGCGGGCCGTTGCTCAGGAGTACGCCCTCGGGGTTGAGATGTGATTCCCCGTGGCCGGTGAGCTTGCTTTTGATGCTGCGGAAGGCTTTGAGGTCGTCAAAGGTCAGGTTATCAAAACCGTAATTGGCGCGCAGGGCGTAAACGCCGTTTTCGGTGTGGCCGGCGTCGTTGGAGAAATTGTAGGCCTCGAACCAGGGCCGGTCCTTGACCGAGAACATGATGGCGTGCAGGGCGGCCATGGCTTCGGCCAGGGCGGCCGGACCGCCCCAGTGGCAGGCGGCGCCGCCATTGACGGCATGCACGTCCATGAGAGCGACAAGGGCGCGGGTGGCGTTGGGGTCGGCAACAGTGATTTCCTCACCCTGCCGGTTTTTGATTTTGACGGCGTATTTGGGTGCGGACTTGGGGGTGGGTGCCAGTCGGCTTTTGAGGCTGAGGGGTTTCAGGTCAGGGGCAGCCTGCTTGGTTACAACGGTGTTATCTACGGCCATGGTTTTGTTCCAAATTGGGTTGATCTGTCTGTTTGTCACCGACGGATCGGTTACAAGCGCACGAAGATTACCGATGTGGGATTTGGAGGCAAGACTATAGCAAAAGCCGGGTCAAAATACGACCGGTGTTTCACCACGGGCAGGAGCCGGGGAAGTGGCGGGAGAGGCGGCGGCGCAGTTCCAGAAGATGAAAGGGTTTGGCGATAAAGTCCAAGGCTCCCAGTTCATAGGCCCGGCGGAGGTTATGGGGGTGAAGTTCCGATGACATAAAAACAAAGGGAACGGGGGGGTGGTGAATTTTCCGCAATTTTTCACAAAAGCCAAAGCCGTTCAGGCCAGGCATTTGAACATCACAGAGCACGAGATGGGGGATCTGTTCCCGGATGGTCTCCAGGGCTTCCAAGCCATTTTGTGCCGTGAGAATATGCAGATTTTTGCTTTGTAAGACCTCCTTGAGGATCTTCAGGATGAGAGGTTCATCGTCAACAATCAGGATGGTGTACATGGGAAAAGGGGGCTGGATGAAACTAGAAAACACTACCTTTGGAGAGGTGTTTGATTCAATCAAAAAAAGCAATGCTAAGGGGGTGGGCGAGCAGTTATACGATTACCTAATCCGGCGCATAAAAAACCTGCGCCAGCAAAAGGAGCTAACCCAGGAATCCTTTGCCGAACGGGCCCAGATTTCGTACAAATATTACCAGGCCATCGAAGCGGGCCGGAAACGGGATCTGCGCCTGTCCACTCTGTCGAAGCTGGCCGAAGCCCATCAGTTGAGCCTGGGCGAATTTCTGGACTTTCAGATGGGGAGAACGACGGCGCGCCATCCGGCCAGTTACCGGCCGACAGCGGTCAAAAAGCAGAGTGTCAAAAAAACACTGAAGAAGAAAAAATAAGCTTTCCGCGGCAAAGGGCGCAGATGAAAAAAATTGATATTTGCTCCACCTGCGATGCCCTGTACTTGAAGCATTTGGCCGTATCGCTGTGCTCGTTGAAAACGGTTGCGCCGGACAGCTCCATTCATTTTCATTATTTGAAGCCAAAAGGAATAGTACGGGGCGTGGCGGCATTTGAGCGATTTCTTGAGGCCCGGGGGTTGGAGGTGACAATCATGGAAGGGCCGGGCCGTTTTGCTCCTGAACTGAGGGAAATTTACCGGAATCGGCGTGCCCGTTATGTGAGCGCAGCCACTTTGAATAAAATTTTCCTACCGCAATGCCTGGCGCCAAAAGTGAAGAGGATGCTGTATGTGGATCCGGACACAATTTTTACCGCTGATCCGGAGGCCTTGTTTGCCGAGCGACTGCAGGGCTGTGTGGTTGGAGCCTGCCTGGATATGCCAGCAAAGGGAGAATGGCTGCCCTGCACTCTGGAAACGGGCTATTTTAATGCAGGGATGATGTTGATTGATGTGCCGCGCTGGCTGGAGTCAGATGTGCCGGGGCAGGCTCTCGCGGCCGCTTCACGGCTGAAGGGTATCAACAGAAGTACGGATCAGGATATCTTCAATGTGGTGCTGAACGGACAGTGGCACCCGCTTCCGGGAAACTGGAATTTGCAGGTGGGTGCGCGGCAATTTTATGCCGGTGCCGGTTTGAGTCCTTCGGACAAGGGGTTGTTTCATTTCACCGGTCCAACCAAGCCGTGGTTGTACAAAAGGGCGTCGCCGTTCGATGCATTGTATTTGCAGGCGGCGCGGGCCGCAGGCTATCCCTGCCGGACTTTTCTGGGCAGGCCCGTGGAGGATAATATGGCCCAATTCGTTCCCAGAGCGCTGGCAAAAATGAGGCACTGGGCGGAAAAATGCAGCGGCTTTTTTCCGGCTTACAGAGAAGCAGGTTAGATTATGGGCATGGAATCGGCGGGGGCAGCAGGAAGTTTTTTAGCCAGGATCTTGTCAATGCGCTGACGGTCCATGTCGATGATTTCGAACTGCCAGCCGCCCCAGGGAAGGGTGTCGCCCTCCTTGGGAATGCGTCCAAATTGGTGGAGCATAAAACCACCCAGCGTGCTGTAGTCGTCGTCCTTCTCACCGGGAAATTCGGTAATGTCCAGAGCCTTCCGCGCCTCCTCAATTTCCAGCATGGCATCAATCAGCAGGCTGCCATCGTCACGCTTGCGGGCCTGTGGTTTGTAGCGTTGTTCCTTGTCCGGCAGATCACCGACGATGGCTTCCATCAGGTCGTTGAGCGTGACCAGTCCCTGGACGGAGCCGAATTCATCCACGGCCAGCGCCAGGTGGCGCCGGGTTTTTTGAAATTCCTCAATGAGTTTGCCGGCCGGCATGGAGGTTGGGACATACAAGGGCGGGGTCAGCACGCTCTTCAAATCGGCGTTGCCGACCAGAGAAAGGTTGGCCCAGAGCGATTTGACCGAAACCATGCCGATGACATTGTCGCGCGTGCCCTGGTAAACCGGGAAATGAGAGTGACCGCTGGCGGCGATGCGGCGCCAGTTGTTTTCCGGCTCGTCGTCGAAATTAAGCCAGATAATGGTGGCGCGCGGGGTCATCAGGTCGTCAACGGCCTGTTCATCCAGATCCAGCACGCTTTCGACCATTTCCTTCTCGGCCTTTTTAAAGACACCGGCACTGAGGCCCAGGTCGATCAGGACGCGCACTTCCTCCTCGGAAACGGGCGGTTCACTGGTTTTTTTAATGCCGATCAGGCCGAGCAGAAGGTCACTGGAAAAATTCAGGATGGAAACCAGCCAGGAAAAGGCACGGGACAGGGTGTCCATGGGGCCGGCCACGGCTTTGGCGATGGTCTCAGGATGATTGAGGGCCAGGCGCTTGGGAACCAGTTCTCCAATCACCACCGAAAGAAAGGTGATGATGGTGACGATAATGGCGACGCTGATGCCATGGGCGTGGGCGGCCAGAAAGGGCACGGGTTGAAAAATGCCGCTGATGGCTTCGGGCAGCGCTTCAGTGCCAATGGTCCCGGCCAGAACATTGACCAGGGTGATGCCCAGTTGCACCGTGGAAAGGAAGCGACCGGGGTTGTTGGCCAGATGCAGGGCCATGGCGGCGCGGGGATCCCCTTCGTCGGCCATGGTTTGCAGGCGTGCGCGACGGGAGGTGACGATGGCGATTTCGGCCATGGCAAAGAGGCCGCTGCCCAGCAGCAGGAAACCCAGAAAAATAATCTCGTTGGTAATTTGTGACATATCAACTTGCTCCCTGCCATTGAGCACAGGTTTTCAGGAAAAGGTCCAGTTCGGCTTCCGTGTTGTAGAAGTGCGGGGTCACGCGCAGGAGCGATTCGCCCTGGCGGTTGTGACGGTGGGATACGGAAATTTTGCGCTCAGCCAGCAAGCCTTGCAGGCGGGCGGGGTCGGGTCCGTCCGGGTAACGGAACGCCATGATGCCGGAAAGCTGTGCCGGTTCCGGCTGAGGCGTTCCGTAAAGGGTAAAGCCGAGTTCTTGCATGCGGGGCACAAGGTGTCTCCGCAAAAGCAGCAGGCGTCGTGCCACCTCTTCGATGCCGATTTCCTGCAATAATTCCAGGGAGGACAGCATGGAAAGAATACCCGGGACATTCAGCGAGCCCGGTTCGTAACGGCGCGCTCCCTCGTAAAAATCGATGCGGTCCTGGGCGATGAAGTCGGGGGATTGTACATTCCAGGAGCCCAGCAGGGTGGGACGGAGTTTTGTAAAATTCGCTTCCTTGACATAAAGGACGCCCGCTCCCAGCGGGCCCAGCATCCATTTGTGGGAATCTGCGCTGAAAAAATCAACCTCGGTCACTGACAGGGGGAAAGCACCGAGGGTTTGAATGGCGTCGAGACAGAACAGGATGCCGCGGGCGTGTAGTGCTTTTCCGATGGTGTCCACATCGATGCGGTAGCCGGACAGGAAATGGGCTGAGGCCAGCGCGACCAGTTTGGTTTTGGGTGTGATGGATTGTGTCACAAGTTCGGGTGTGATCCGTCCGGGTACGGACGGTTGCAGAAAAACGGGTTTCACACCCCGCGCGGCCAGTTTCAGCCAAGGATAAACATTGGCCGGATAATCGTCCTGATAACAAATGACCTCATCTCCGGGCTGCCAGTCAAGGCCGTCCGCCACCAGATTCAATCCCAGCGCGGTGGGGCCGAGCAGGGCGATCTCGTTTTCCCGGGCCCCGACCAGTTCCGCAGCTACCTGGCGTGTGCGCTGGATGCGTTTCCAGACCTCACCCGCTTCCTGTTGGTCCTCGGAAGCGCGGTCCGCGAACCAGCGCAGGGCCTCGGCAGCGCAGTGCGGCAACGCGGTGACGCCGGCGTGGGCCAGGAACACACGCTGCCTGGTCACGGGGAAAAGGCGTTGGCGCAGGGCTTCGTCGCCGAGAATGTCGGGTATCCGGTTCACGCCTTAAATTCTAAATTCAAACCGGCCGTGATGTTTTCGCCCGCGTCCATTCGCGCTTTCAACGCGGCTGCCGAGGGCGTTTCCGCGCGCAGTCGTGACACGATGCCGGGCAGCAAGGCGAGGCTGCGGTCCACTTCATCTTCGCTGTTGTAAATGCTGAAGGAGAAGCGCAGGGAACCCAGCGCCTGCTCCTTGGCCACGCCCATGGCGCGGAGAACATGTGAGGGTTCGAGTGAGCCGGTGGTGCAGGCGGAACCGGCCGAGGCGCAGATGCCGTATTGATCGAGCAGAATCAGGAGCGCTTCGGCCTCCACGGCATGGAAGGCGATGTTGCTGGTGTTGGGCAGGCGTTGCGTGGCATGACCATTCACGCCCGTATGCGGAATGAGCCGTAGCACAGTGGATTCAAAACGATCGCGTAAAGCCCGCACGCGGGTGTTTTCCTCATCCATTTTTTCGCAGGCTTCGAGGGCGGCCTGGCCAAGGCCGACGATGGAGGCGACATTTTCCGTGCCGCCGCGCTTGCCCTTTTCCTGACTGCCGCCGAGCAGGAGAGGGGCGACTTTACGGCGCCGGGCAAAAAGCACGCCCACGCCCTTGGGGGCATGCAGCTTGTGGCCGGAGATGGAAAGCAGGTCGATTTTGGAAGCGGCCAGATTCACGGGGATTTTACCGACCGCCTGCACGGCGTCGGTGTGGAACAGCACTCCGCGCGAGGCGCAGAGTCCGGCAATTTCCTCGACTGGAAAAAGTACGCCGGTTTCGTTGTTGGCCCACATGAGCGAGACGATGGCGGTATCGGGACGCAGGGCCTGCTCAACCTGCTGCACTGTCAGGGTGCCGTCGGCGGCAACGGGCAGACGGGTGACACCGTGCCCAAGGCGCTCCAGGTGTTCGGTCTGGCTCTTGATGGCGGAATGTTCCACGGTGCTGGTGACGATGTGGTTGCGACCGGTGGTTTGCAGGGCGGAAGCGATGGCGGTGTTGTCCGATTCCGTGCCGCAACTGGTGAAAATGATTTCCTTGGGCTGGCAACCGATGAGGGTGGCCACCTGTTCGCGGGCCGTTTCGATGGCGCTGTTGACCGTGCGGCCGATGCGGTAGGCACTGGAGGGGTTGCCGTAGTGTTCCGTAAGGAAGGGAACCATGGCTTCGAATACCGAAGGGCTGATGCGGGTGGTGGCGTTGTTATCGAAATAGATGGTGTTGGGCTGTGACATGGCTGCTGGTTCTGAGTTCCCGCCTGGCGGCACGGGCTGCAAAGCGGTCAGATACAATACCAGAAGGCTTACCTCTTCACAAGCTTCACGAAGCGGCGGATGGCGGTGCACATTAAATTCATGACTCCGTAGGGTTTAGGAGCGTGGCGTACTTTAAACAACGCTCAGTCGTGGGCAATCTCGTCGGGCAATTCATTTTCCCCGTCGGCTTCCACCGGGAAATGTGTGGCGAGAATCCCGCCCGCCCGGCGGATGCCGTGCACCACGCCCTCGGTAAATTCACCCTTGGCAAAATGCCCCGACAACTCGGATGCCAAAACCTGCCAGAAGGCATCACCGCACTGTTCATGCACTGCGGTATCGCCGATGACGGCGAATTTGTGTGCCTCAGGTGCCACAAAGAGCAGCACGGCATTGCGGTTACGGGTCCGGGCCATGCCGAGCCGGTCAAACTGTTTTTGCGCCGCCGACACGGCGTCGTCCGTTTTTTTATGACTGACAAAAATCCGGATCTGTCCGGAAGTTTTGCCCTCCGCCTCGCGGAGCGCGGCGAGTACTTCGTCCTCACGCAACTGTTTGATGAAGTGGCGGTGTTTCATTACCAGCTCCCTCCGGCACCACCACCACCAAAGCTGCCCCCTCCGCCGGAAAATCCACCATCGGAAGAACCTCCATCGGATCCGCCGCCAAAACCGCCACCGCCCCAACTGGAATAATAGCCACCGCTGGAGCCGTAAACATAACTGCGGGATCGGAAAATGATGTTCAGTACGAAGATCAGGAGCACGATGAAACACACCACTGCGGTTTGAATAGTGCTGTTGGATACAGAATCGGCCGTTGTACGGCCTGTGCCTTTGTATTCCCCCTTGCAGGCGGCCAGGATGGCGTCCACCCCCGCCCGCAGGCCCCCCTCATAATCACCGGAGCGGAAATGCGGTTTGATTTCGTCCTCGATGATGCGCTTGCAAAGGGCATCCGGCAGCACGCCTTCCAAACCGTAGCCGACCTGCAAAAACATTTTCCGGTCCTGGGTGAAGACAAAAAGCACCGCACCGTTCTTTTTGTCCTTCTGGCCCACTTTCCATGACTGCGCCACGCGCACGGTGTAATCCTCAATTGAGGAATCGCTAAGCATCTTCGGGAAAATGGCCACCACGATCTGGCTGGAGCTGTCGCGCTCAAACTGTTCCAGCCGGGCGTTGAATTGCGCGGCGGTGGGGCCGGAAACCACCCGGGCGTAGTCGTTAAAATACTGTGCGGGAGCCGGAGGCATGACTTCCGTCGCCCTGGCCGACAGGCAGCAAAGCAACAAAAGCAACGTGCAGGCTTTATTCACGAGGGAAGCCGACTAGGGTTTGGCAGGAGCGTTGAAGTCGAACTGCACTTTGGGTGGCGTTTCCGCTCCGGCCGTGGCGGTGAAATAGGGTTTTTCGGCAAACCCGAAAAACGAGGAATAAAAGACAGCCGGGAAGGATTTGATGGCGGTGTTGTAAGACTGCACGCATTCGTTAAAGCTGCCGCGCTCCACGGTGATGCGGTTTTCCGTTCCTTCCAACTGAGCCTGGAGATCGCGGAAATTGGCGCTGGCCTTCAAATCCGGATAACGCTCCGAAACCACCAGCAGGCGTGACAGCGCGGAACTCAAGGCGCCCTGAGCCTTGTCAAACTGGGCCAACTGGGCGGCGTTGCCCGGATCAACCTTGATCTGGCCAACCGAGGCACGGGCTTGCACCACTTCTGTGAGGGTGGTTTTTTCGAAATTGGCGGCTCCAGCCACTGTGGAGACCAGGTTCGGGATCAGGTCGGCCCGGCGTTGGTAAACGTTCTGCACCTGGGCCCACTGGCTATTGACGGCCTGGGATTTCTGAACGAGTCCATTGTAACTTCCGGCGACGGCCAGAACCAGCATCAATCCAATAACTGCGAGCACCACCAAGGCCCCGCATCCGATGGCTAATTTGTTCATAAGGAAGGAAGCGCTAAAATACTCCATTCCGGATTAAACTCAATGAGAATGCGGAACTATCATGTGGGGTCGTAAAGGATTTCGCTGAACACCCCGCCGCCCAGCAGGGTTTCGCCGTCATAGAACGCGCAAATCTGGCCCGGTGCCAAAGCCCGTTGCGGGGCGGCAAATTCCAGGTAAAAACGCCCCGGCCCCTCCGGGGTGACACGCACGGCCTGCCGCGCGGCACGATAACGCGGCTTGGCTTCGATTCCGGAAACGGTTTCCACCACCCGGTTGACAAAGGTCGCACCCAGGACGCGGCAACCACGGGCGTACAAACCCGGCGTGTCCGCGCGGTCGAATCCGATGACCAGGGCGTTGTCGGCCCTCCTTTTTTCCACCACCACAAACGCTTCGTGCGGCGTGTTGGAGGCGATGCGGATGCCCTTGCGCTGTCCGAGTGTGTAATGGTGCAGCCCGCGGTGTTCGCCCACGTGCCGGCCCTGTACGGTGACAATCGGGCCCGGCCGGTCGGGAATGAATTTATCCAGAAAGTCTGACATCCTGACTTCGCCGATGAAACAGATCCCCTGACTGTCCTTTTTGCCGGCTGTCTGCAGCCCGTATTTTTGCGCCACCCGCCGCACTTCGGGCTTGGGCAGATCCCCGACCGGAAACAGCGCGCGGGTGGCCTGTTCCTGCCGGAGCAGGGCGAGAAAATAGGTCTGGTCCTTGTTTTTATCGACGCCTTCCAGAAGGTCGGCGCTGCCATCCGCGTTCCGGCGCAGGCGGGCATAGTGGCCGGTGGCCAGTCCCGCAAATCCCTGGGCCAGGGCATGGTCGAGAAAAACGCCGAACTTTATTTCGCGATTGCACATCACATCGGGATTGGGTGTGACTCCGGTGGCATAGCCTTCCAGCAGATACTTCACCACTTTTTCGCGATAATCCTTCATTAGATTGACCACGGTGAACGGGATGCCGAGTTTTTCGGCCACTGCCGAGGCGTCCTCGATGTCCTGCTGCCAGGGGCAATGGCCGATGACATTTTCCTCGTTGATCCAGTTTTTCATGTACGCGCCGGTGACCTCATGGCCCTGTTCCTGCAACAGGGCGGCGGCCACGCTGCTGTCCACGCCTCCGGACATGGCGACAAGAATTTTCATGGCGGAGGCACTTTGCTGGTCATGACCGCTACGGGACGAGGCGGAGCGTGAGGGGGTAACGGTAAGGTGCGCCTTCGGAGGCTTTGATGCAGGCGACAATGGAGAAGATGGCCGAGGCCAGGCCGATGCCGATGAGCGCAAAAAACCCCACACAAAAAAAGCACAGCGGGAGAGCCAGCAGAGTGTAAATGAAGGTGGAAATGTGGAAGTTCAGGGCTTCCTTGGCATGCCGGGCGGACTCCCCACCCGCATCCTTTTTCACCAGATAGATGATCAAGGGCAGTAAAAATGGGGCGCCGATAAAAAGGGAGGCATGGCTGAGCACCGCCCAAAGTTTCTCGTTTGAGTCTGTAGTAACCGGGACGTCAGTCATAAAATCAAAATACACCTTGCTGGTGCAAGGCCAGCAGGATTAAAGCCAGCGGGGTCAGTGTCCCGGCTGCCAGGCAGAATAAAGCCGGGCCGCGTCTGCCGTGTTTAAAGGCCATCAGTACGCCCAAAAGGATGCTCAGGAGCAGGCCGGCCGACATGGCCACGACAAACCATTTCAGATAAGGAGAGGAGAGTGTCGAGGGCTGGCCCGCCTTAAAGCTGCTGTTGGTATGGAGAGTGGACAGCAGGGCCAGCACATGTGGTTGGGCCTGGCCTTTGACGTAATGCCAATGAAACGTCTGCCAGATACCGGAAATGGCAAAAAAAACCAGCATGGGCGCGAAAAAACAGCCCAGATACAAATGCAACGCGCGCAGAGTTTTCATGGATGAGACGAATTCCATTTCTAGCCAGGAGCGTTGCTGAAGAAAAGCAGCATATTTCCATGCCGGGGGTCTGGGTGAAAATCCGCTTTTTTCGGGTACTAACTCGTTGACCCAAACGGGTACTTTCCCTAGTCCATAGGGGTTGCGTAATAGGATGGCGCGGCACCCCGGGAGATTACTTATGAAGCTACTCAAATTCAATCGGAACGCTCTTCTCAAGGCCCTGCGCCTTTGCGCTTTGTTGCTGGCCTATGCTGCCGCGCAAAACAAGGCACAGGCCAATATCGGGGGCTTGACCGGTTTTTTCACCCCGTCCCTCGGAACGCCCGGCAATGACAACGTCATAGGCAACGGCACCTACACGGATAATTATTTTTATGGCAACGGGGGTTTCGACACCATCAACGTCAAAACCGGGGCCAGCGACACGCTCAGCAACAGCAATTCCTACATCATCAAGATCAATGCCGGCAGCGTGACCAACAACGGCAGTCTCAGTAATTATTACTACACATCGAACTACGGCATTGAAGCCACCAACGGTTCGGCGGGCTTGACCACGGTGACGAACAGTTCCGGCGGCAGTATTTCCGTTTCCAGCACATATAACAGCACGGGCATTTACATCAACAACACGGCCACGGCCGGGACGGTACAAGTCCTCAACAAGGGCAGTATTTCCGCCTACGTCCAGAGCGACAGCAACACGGATCTGAATGCCTATGGGGTGAATGTTCACACTTCCCTGAGCTCGATCAACAGTGACTCCAACATCTTCGTCAGTAACAAGGGCCTGATCAGCGCTTTCACCTCGGAAAATAACGTCGGATCCACCACGGCCGGGGCTGTGACAGCCTCCTCCTACAGCAAGTATGGTCATGCCGGGGTGCAGCTCAATAACAGCGGGAATATCAGTGCCCATTCCGGATCGACTTACGGCAAATACGGCAGTTCCGGCGGAAAATCCCTGGCCTATGGCATGTCGGGCAGCAGCTACAGTTTTTCCGGGCAGGCGTCGTCGCAGCTCAACAACAGCGGACTGATTACGGCGGTGTCCGGTGCTTCCGTCACAGAACCCTACAGCAAAAAACAAAAGGCTGGTTCTGATGTTTACGGCATGAAGTCGGACAGCGGCACCTACTCCGGCAGCGCCTACAGCGGGGTGACCAATTCCGGCAGCATCACTGCTGCAGCGAGCTACAGCGGTTATAGAAAAGGAAACGTAACGTTATCAGATACTTTCCTGGCTAACATCAACGTCACTTTGGGCAACTCCAGCAATGCCACCATCGGCATCGACAACAGTTCCAACGCCTACGGCATTTACGCCAGCAGCAACAGCAGTTATGGCGGCAACCTCCAGGCCTTTGCCGGCAACAGCGGCTCCATCACGGTTCGGTCCGGCACCAGCGCGGCCATCGGTTATGTCAGCAACAAGACCGTCAGCGACAACCTGAGCACCAGGGCTTACGGCATTTCTTCCAGTGCCTATGGCAAGTACGGCAATGACGTTGCCGACGCGATCAACACCGGCACCGTCAGCAGCACGTCGGGCATGGTTTTCAGCATTGAGCAAAACGGTAACGGAACCTTTTCTAATCACGACAGCAGCAGTGCCTACGGCATCCGCGCCCACAGCCAGAGCACTTACGGCAACGCCTCAACCAATGTGGCTAACGGTGGCAGCATCAGCGCCACGGCGGGTTATATGAAAGGCAACTACACGATCGGCAAGTCCCTGCCTCCAGGCACGCTGATAGGAGGCATTACCTTTAACGGAACCGGCGCTGGCTACATCAGCGCTTACGGCATTGAGGCGGCAGCCCTTGGATACGGTTTCACCAGCACGCTGGTTTCCAACAGTGGCAACATCACGGCCAGCTCGGGTTCAACCTACTCGGCCTACAGCAAGGGGGCGTTCAGTGTCAGCGGGCCCAGCCGGTCCTATGGTATTTCTGCCAACAGTCACTCAGACTATGGCAATGCCGTCACCGGCGTGTACAACAGTGGAACCATCAATGCCACCACCGGCTCCTACTACTTCAAGGGTAACAACGACCAATATGCCTATGGCATTTACGCGGGCAGCCTGAGTCCGCAGGGCAATGCCGAAACCGTGGTGGCCAATACCGGCTCCATCAGCGCCGTGTCCAGCTACAGCAAGGGCAACTTAACGTACAGCTACGGCATATCCGCCAGCAGTTACAGCGAGTACGGTACCGCCAACGTGACCGTCATGAACAGCGGCAGTGTTTACGCCAAGGCACTGACCGGCAAGTCCAATGCCACTTTGACCACCACGGAAGCCACGGGTATCTACGCCGGGGCGAGCGCAAATGGCGGGGCCACTTCGGTGACGATCTTCAATGGCGGGAATATCACCGTCGATGCTTACAGCGACAGCGGCCCGGCCTATGCCTACGGGATACAGATTGGTTACCCGCAGAATGTGCCGGCTGTGCCGCCGTCAGTGAACAATCATCTTAACACCATCACCAATACCGGCATCATCACGACTTCCTCCAGCTCTTACGCCTATGGTATCTTTGTGCGGTCCGGCGTCACGACGGTGAACAACACCGGCGGTACAATTATTTCCAACACCCCGCACCTGGAGGGGTCGGCCATTTATCTGGCCAACACTCCGTTCGGCAACACCGTGAACCTGAACGGTATTTCCCGCATCACGGGCAACATCTACGGCGGTGCGGGTGGCAACGACACCCTGAATCTGAACCTGATCGGCATCACGGCAGCCAAGAAAGCGGAGTTACAGAGTTATTTGTCAGGCCTTGCTTCGGGAGACAATGGCACGTTCACGGCGGCGGGTCAAACCTACGACTTCGTGGGCTTTGAACACATCAATCTGAATGCCAAAAGCTTTCATGACCTGATCGGCAACAGCGGCTTGAACAATTTTGCCGACACACTGGACAACATCAACGGCGACATCGGGCCCAAGCTGGCGCAGCTTCTGAGCGCGGCGGGGATGAGCAGCGATTCGGCACAGGTGCTCTCGCAGATGGCGGGGCAGGACGTGCTCAATGCGATCAACGGCATGGACGTCACCCTGATCAACCAACTGGGACAAACCCTTTCCAACCGCGGCTGGTCTCTGCGCAACGGTGCCGAGGGCGTGGATTTCACCGGATTCCAGGTCAATGACGCCTCGCAACTGGCGGCAGTCGGACAAATGGAACACCAGTTGAATGCCCTGAATCTTCTGGCCGGCACGGACATGGACAAGAGTGTGCTCAAGAGCGATGTGCCCGAGGATACCGGCGTCCGAAGCGCCAAGGCCAAGCTCAATGATTGGGGCGCATGGCTGACAGGTTCAGCGACCCTGGCCACCCAGGATGAGCGGGATGGCTCACCGGGTTACAACACGACCTCCTATGGGGCGACACTGGGGATGGACCGCCGCATCAGCGATCACACGGTGCTGGGCTTGCTGGGTGGCTATTCGCATGACCGGGCTTATTTGTCCGGCGGCGGCGGGGTGAAGGCTGATAGTGCCATCGCCGGTGTCTATGCCGATTACGCCGAGGATGGCTGGCATGCGGAGGGCTTGGGAGCTTATGTGCACACCGGTTACGGCATCGACCGGAAAATTCTGGGTACCGATTCGAGCGGCGATACGGATGGCAATACCGGCGCAGTCCTGGTTTCCGGCGGTTATGACTTCAACAGCAACGGCTGGAAGATCGGTCCTTCAGCGGGTCTGCAGTATGCGCACAGCGTGATTGACGCCTACAATCAGAGCGGCAGTGCCTTGGCTCTCAATGTGGGCGAACAGACCATCGACTCCCTGCAAAGTATTCTGGGCGTGGAATTGAGCCGGGAATTTGATTTGAAAGTGGTGAAATTGACACCGCAGATCTGGGCCAACTGGCATCATGAATTCATGGATGACAGCAATACGACTTCAGCCAGTTTCCAGAATGCCCCGGCCATTGGAAGTTTCACGGTGGATTCGCGCAGCCCGGAGCGCGATTTTGCCTTGGTGGGCGGCACGCTCAGCGGCGTGATGCCGGATCTGGAAGCGTTGAGCTTTTTCCTGGGTTACAACGCCCAAGTGGGCCAGAGCTCTTATATTGCACACAGCGTCAATGGCGGGTTGAAAGTTTCTTTCTAAGTGCGTAGGAATAATCCCTTCCGGGGATTGACGATTCCTGTTCTACTGATGGAGTCGTGGCCATGAAAAACGCCATCGCCAATGTGAAAGCTGTAGCATGCCATTGCAAGTCGTAAGCGAAGCGCTGACCCAGACCCGCAAAGCCGCGCACTGGGGGCTGTTGATTCTGCCCCTGTCGCTGATGGTGGGATCGGCCACGGCGTTTTTCCTGTGGGGCTTGGACAAGGTCACGGAATGGCGTTTCGATCAGCCCTGGCTGTTGTATTTTTTGCCACCGGCGGGCCTGGCGGTGGGTTTTATTTATCATAGCTACGGGAAAAAAGCCGAAGGCGGAAACAATCTCATCCTTGAACAGATCCATGAACCCGGCGGGGGTGTGCCGCGGCGCATGGCACCCTTGATTCTTTTTTCCACATTGCTGACACATCTTTTCGGCGGCTCCGCCGGTCGCGAGGGCACGGCTGTGCAAATGGGAGGCAGCATTGCCTCCGGCCTCGCCGGGTTGTTTCGCGTCCACGGACCGGCATGGCGTGTGGTGCTGATGATGGGGGTTGCGGCGGGTTTCGGCGCGGTTTTTGGCACTCCCATCGCCGGGGCGGTCTTTGCCCTGGAGGTACTGGCCATTGGCAAAATGCAGTACGAAGCCCTCATTCCGTGCCTGTTGTGCTCGGTACTGGCCGACTGGACCTGCCGGGGCTGGGGCATTGAACACGCTCACTACCGGATAGCCTTTGCGAATGCGACCGGCAATCCGTTCGAAATTCAGGGCGTCCTCATGTTGAAGGTGCTGGCGGCGGCGGTGGCATTCGGCTGGGCGGGAAATTTATTTTCAGAAATGACCCACAGCCTGCACGCAATTTTCAAACGGATTTGTCCGTATGCGCCCTTGCGGCCGGCTCTGGGCGGGATGCTGATTCTGGGGTTGGTCTGGATGGTGGGTACGCGGGAGTACCTCGGACTGGGGGTCTGGTCGCCCAATCCTTCCGACGTCACAATCGTTGCGCTGCTGCAAAAGCAGGACATTCATTACTGGAGCTGGTGGTGGAAAATGCTGTTTACAGCCGTCACGCTGGCCTGTGGATTCAAGGGCGGGGAGGTGACTCCGCTGTTTTTTGTCGGGGCCGCTCTGGGTAATGCCCTGTCCGGAATTTTCCATGCGCCGGCGGATTTGTTTGCCGCCCTGGGTTTTGTGGCAATTTTTGCCGGAGCCACCAACACGCCGCTGGCCTGCACGATCATGGGCATTGAATTGTTCGGCTCGGCGCATTCGGTTCCCATCGCGTTGGCCTGTTTTGTCGCTTATCTCTGCAGTGGCCACTCCGGAATTTATCTTTCCCAGCGGGTGGGGGTTCGGAAAACGGAGAATGCTGTGGTGGCTGTCAACAGCACCCTGCGGCAACTGCGTGAAAACGGCCAGACTTTCTGGCAGCGTCTGGTCCGGCGTTGCTGTAAAAAATAAAACCAGGCCGGTTTAATTTCCACTGCGGCTGGTATGCTGCAGACCACAGAGCAAGGGGTCAGTCCGGACCGCCGGCTTGAGGGAGGGTTCCAGTTTCATGGCCTGCAGGGCGTGGCGCTGTGCGGAAGTCAAATTTCCCAGACGCGCCTCGCAGCGGGCCATGTTGTAATGGCAAAACCCGCTGCGCCGTATCTCCGGCGGGGCGGCCTTCCAGATTTCGATGGCCCGGGCCGGCTGTCCCAGTTGTTCGTAGGCCAGGGCTTGCTGGATGAAAAAATCAGGCAGCTCAGGATAGGCGGTGCGGCCGGATTCAGCGAGTTCAGCCGCACAAACCCATTCGGATCGGAGCAGATGGATTTGGGTCCGCAGGCTGAGTACCTCCGGACTGTTCCGGAAGGCCGGACGCAGGATATCGAGCTCCTGCAAAGCCTCGTCGGGCAGGCCCAGATTCAAATAACCCACGGCAAACTGCAGGGCCTGCCACAGGCGGGGATGCATCTTCGTTTCCGGCATAGATTTCTACCTCCTATTAAGGAAGATAGCTTATTCCATGCCAACCGTGAGGGGGAGAATGTCAGGGACCGAGGATCTTGTGCAGCAATTCGGCCATTTCCGCCGCCCGGAAGGGCTTTTCCAGACAACCTTGGAAACCGTAATCCTCATGGCGGATCATGATGTCGGTTTCTGAGTAGCCGCTGCTGGCGACGGCCTTGAGCTTGGGATTGATGCGACGTAGTTTAATGAGGGTCTCAATGCCACCCAGGCCGCCCGGCACTTTGACATCGAGAATGACCAGATCCACCGCCAGGCCCTCGGCCCGCAGGGTTTGAAAGCGCGTGATGCACTCCACCCCGTCAATGGAAAGTTCCACCTCATAGCCGAGTTCACGCAAAATCTTGGCCAGGGAATCGAGCAAAGATTCATTGTCGTCCATGAGCAGGATGCGTTTGCCGGTGGTGGATTTTTTGAGAGGTTGCGCTCTACCGGCCAGTGGCTCTCTGACTTTGGAATTTTTGGCCATGGGGCTGATTTCAAGCAAAGCCGCGACTTTTTCGCATTCCCCCTCCAGCTTGTGCAGGAGTTGCTCCACTTCGGGAGGGGGATTGCTGCCGAACTGAATGCGGGCCAGGGTCAGGTGCAGGCGCATGGCACCGACGACATTATTCAGATCATGAGTCCAGGCGGTGTTCGGGGAATCGGTATCCCGGCCCGGGATGGAATCACGCTTTTTGACCATGAGCCAAAGCATAAGCTTACGGCCGGGGCTGCACAACGCCAGATTCGGCAAGCGGGAAAGTTATTCACGGAAAACGGATGGTACTTTGCCTTTGCCCGCTGCCACAGTCGGCCCTAAATTGGCACATGGCCAAACTTTTTCTGCTGGACGGCATGGCGCTGGTGTATCGCGCGCACTTTGTTTTCTTAAGCCGGCCCATTCGCAATTCCAAGGGCTTGAACACCTCGGCGGTTTACGGGTTCACCAACACGCTGGTGGAATTGATCGAGAAGGAAAAGCCGACTCATTTAGCCGTGGCTTTTGACACCCAGGCCCCCACTGCGCGGCACCGGGAATACGAAGCCTACAAGGCGCAACGTGAGGAAATGCCGGAAGATCTTGTCCAGGGCATTCCTCTGGTGAAGGACATGCTGCAGGCCTTCCGCATTCCGGTGCTGGAACTGGACGGTTATGAGGCGGACGACATCATCGGCACTCTGGCCCGGCAGGCAGAACAGGCGGGGTTTGAGATTTTCATGGTCACGCCGGACAAGGATTTTGGTCAATTGGTGACGGAGCACATCCGGATTTTCAAGCCGGGACGGCAGGGCAATGAGGTGGAAATACTCGGCCCGGCGGAGGTGTGCGCCCGTTGGAACATCCAAAAACCGGAACAGGTGATTGAATTGCTGGGTTTGATGGGGGATGCCTCGGATAACATACCGGGCGTTCCGGGCATTGGAGAAAAAACAGCGGCCAAACTGATCGGGCAATATGGCACGGTGGAAAATCTGCTCGCGCATGCCGCCGATCTGAAAGGCAGGCAGCGCGAAACCCTGGAAGCTCATGTGGAAATGGCCCGGCTCTCGCGGAGACTGGCCACCATCAATTGTGCAGTGCCGTTGAAGGTCTCGATGGAATCCTTGCAGCGTCAGGAACCGGACGCGGTGGCATTGCAGGCGATTTTTGCGGAGTTGGAATTCAACTCCCTGGCCCGGCGCGTGCTCGGGGGTAAATCTTCGGGGGGAAAGGCGGACAGGGCGGTGCCGGAAGATCTGGTTTTGGAGGGCGAAAGTATTGGAATTGATGCGGCACAGGAAAGGGAAAATCACGCGGCTCCAAAAAACGAAGAGGCTGAAAATGCCGTTGTTTACCAAACCATTCAGGATGTGCCGCACGAATATGAGCGGGTGTTGGATGAAACGGGCCGCAAAAAACTAATGCAGGAACTGCGCCGGCTGAAGGCGTTTTGTTTTGATACGGAAACCGACGGCCTGAATCCGCGCGAAGCAAGGCTGTTGGGTATTTCCTTTAGCTGGGAAAAAGGACGCGCTTTTTATATGCCCCTGCCGGAGGAAGCCACGGAATGCGCCGCAGTCCTGGCAGGCTTTGCGGAAATTTTCGCCAAGGAGGGCATTGAAAAAACCGGGCACAACCTGAAATTCGATTTGGAAGTATTGCAAGCGGCGGGTCTGGAAGTGGCCGGACCATTTTTTGATACCATGATTGCCCATGCCCTGGTCGAGCCGGAGCAGCGGCACGGCATGGATCATCTTGCGGAAGTTTATCTGGGATACCGTCCCGTGCCCATTACGGCCCTGATTGGTGAAAAGGGGGAGGGGCAGAAATCCATGGCTCTGGCAGATCCGGTGGCTCTGGCTGAATATGCGGCCGAAGACGCGGATGTGACCTGGCAGTTGCGCGGGTTGCTTTTGGAGCAGCTGGAAAAATCCGGCCAGCACCGTGTGTTTTACGAGGTGGAAATGCCGCTTCTGCCCGCGCTGGTGGCCATGGAACAGGCCGGGGTGGCCATTGATCTGTTTGCCCTGGAGGAATTTTCCGGGTTGTTGGCGGTGGAAATTGACCGGGCACGCCGGGATGTTTACGGACTGGCCGGTCGTGAATTCAACATGAATTCACCCAAACAGCTCGGTGCGGTGTTGTTTGATGAATTGAAGCTGGTGGAAAAACCCAAAAAAACCAAGACCGGCCAGTACAAAACAGACGAACAGGTGTTGCAGGAACTTGCCGCCCTGCATCCCATCATCGAAAGACTTCTGGATTACCGCGAAGCGAACAAGCTGAAGAGCACCTATGTGGATGCCCTGCCCAATGCCGTGTCAAAAAAAACCGGCCGGGTTCACACCACGTTCCAACAGGCCGCCACCACCACGGGACGTCTCGCCTCCTCCGACCCCAACTTGCAGAATATTCCGGTGCGTACCGAGCTGGGCCGGGAAATCCGCAAGGCCTTTGTCCCGGGACAGGAGGGGGATTTGATTCTTTCGGCCGATTATTCCCAGATCGAGTTGCGCATCATCGCAGCGGTGAGCGGTGATCCCTCCATGATCGCCGCATTTGAGAAAAACATCGACATCCACAGCGCCACCGCCGCACGGGTTTTTGGTGTGGGCCTGGATGGGGTGACCCCGGACATGCGACGCAAGGCCAAGATGGTGAATTTCGGAATCTCCTATGGCATTTCCGCCTTCGGACTGGCGCAGCGCCTGGCCATTCCGCGCACGGAAGCGGCATCGATCATCGACAATTATTTCCAACAATTTCCCGGCATCCGGAAATACATCGAGGATACCGGGGCGTTCTGCCGACGTCACGGCTACGTGGAGACCTTGAGCGGGCGACGCCGGTACTTACCCGACATCAATTCAGCCAATCAGACGACGCGTGCCGCCGCCGAGCGCAATGCCATCAACATGCCCATTCAGGGAACCGCCGCCGACATGATCAAAACAGCCATGGGCACGATACACCGCGAATTTTCCCGGTTGCAATTCCGTTCACGAATGCTGTTGCAAATCCATGACGAACTGGTTTTCGAACTGGTGCCGCGGGAGGAAAAAGCCGTGCGCAGCTGCGTGGAAGAGGGAATGAAGAACGCGCTGCCGGCCCTCACCAAAATAGTGCCGATTGAAGTGGAGATCGGCACCGGGAAAAACTGGCTGGAAGCGCATTAGTCTGTTTACGAATTCCGGTGCGCACGGATCCGATCGAGCGCAAAATCGGCCGCGCGCAGGGCTGAATCCGGGCGGTTGATTTTTTTCAGGTTGGCGCGCCACTCACGCCACAGCGCGGCATCCTGGTCCATGGCTTTGGCAACCCAGGCGGCGGCTTCGGCGGGGGTTTGGGCCAGGGCACCGGCATGGGCCCGACGGACCAGCTCCCAGTTGCCTTCCTCCTGACCGGGCACCACCTGACTGAAAATCGGCGGGCACTCCGCAGCGATGGATTCCTGCGTGGTGGCTCCGCCGGCCTTGGTGATGACCAGATGATGACTCATGAGGAGGCGAGGCATATCGGAGGTCCAGCCGATGATCCTGACACGTTCCCGGGCGTGGGTGCAGATGGCGGCGAGCTTGTCTCTCAGGGCTTCATCGCGCCCGACCGCCAGGGTCAGGTGGAGCTTTGTTTGCAATAGCAACTGGCGCACCATCTCCGGTGCCTTGGATTTCCCGGAATTGATGATGTAGAGCACCTGTGGCGGGGAGGATTCATCGGGGGTACAGCGGCGCTCGGGCAGCGCAAAGTCAAGCTGCACCGGAAATCCAAAGGCATGGATTTTATCACGGGCCACTCCCGCCCCGGCCAGTACGACAGCCGTGTCGTCGTTGGGCACAATGTACCACTGACTCGGTGCGCGGTACCAAAGGGAGTTGATGGAAATGGAATCGGTGACCACGGTGATCTGTTCAAAATCCATCGCGCAACCCTCGCGCACGAGTTCCCGCAGGAGAAAACTGTAGATTGGATAGGTGGAAAAAACGGCGGCGGGCCGTTCCTGCTCCAGAAGGCGGCGCAGTTCGGATTTGACCGGGTTGAGGGTGAAAAGAAAGGACTCAAAAATCCGTGTGGTATCGAGCAGACCGTAAAAAAACTGCCAGAGCCGGGGGGTTTTGTTGATGGCGGTGATGTAAAGGCGGCGTGTCCATTCGTTCCAGCGGCCGCAGGCCATTGCGAAGACATCGAGAGTTTTGACGCACACGTCCGGGCCGCCCCGGTATTCCAGAGCGGAATGGAGATTGCGCGCCGCAGTGTTGTGGCCTTCGCCGAAACCGGCAGTCAAAATCAAAATCGTGTAGGCCATCCGGCTCCTGATTAACCTTGAACGGGCTGCTTAGCAATCGCAAATCTTGACGGATTCGCGACGCAGGCGGGGTGGTTCAGATCAAACCCTCGGCTTCGAGCTCTTCGAGGCGCTTTTCGTTATGCTGGTCCACGACCTCCTCCAGGCCGGGCAATTCAGTCAGTACTTCCAGTGGCATGAGATTATCCTCGTAGGGCAGGCCCGAGGTTTCCAGCACCCGGCTGCCCCGGCCAAGATAAATCCAGGAAAAATCCTCCCCGGCCAGAACCCGGAACTGCAAGTGCTGTTCCCAGGCGATGTCCTTTTCGGATTTTAACTCAATGGTGGAGGTGCCAGCCAGCGATCCGGGCAGCACCTGCTCCACGCGGTCGAAAGAGGCCAGCCAGATCTTCACGAGGTTGCGGATTTCATCGTCCTGCAAAGCATGCTGGAACAGGGCCAGGTATCCTTTCGAAATCATGAAGTCACATTAGCGTCCGCCCGGGATAGGGAAACGTAAAAAAGAAACCGGTTCAACCATCGACAGCGTGCGGGGCATGGTCTATTTTCGATGCTCAACATGAATGCGGGCAATACGATTTTGGTGACCGGTGCGACGGGATTTGTCGGGCGGCAAGTGGTGCGGGAACTGGCCCGGTCCGGACACCGCGTCCGGGTGCTGGTGCGCAACAGTGGCAATGTGGCCGGATTTGTACGTGAAAACGATGCGGAAGTGGCCGAAGGAAATATTCTGGATACTGCCAGTCTGCAGCGGGCCTGCCAGGGAGTTGTGGCCGTGGTGCATCTGGTGGGAATCATCAGAGAGAAGGGAAAACAAACCTATGCCCGGGTGCATGTGGAGGGGACGCGTAATGTGCTGGCGGCGGCGCAGGCAAATGGAGTTACACGACTGCTGCACATGAGCGCTGCCGGGACCCGTCCCATGGCACCGTCGCGTTATCACCAGACCAAGTGGGAAGCGGAGGAATTGGTGCGGAGCAGCGGCCTGAAATGGACGATCCTGCGGCCCTCGTTGATTTACGGTGTGGGGGATCATTTTGCCAGCATCCTCGTTCAATTGATGCGTCCCCCCTTAAATTTTTTAACCGCCGGCTTCTTGCCGGGTCTTGGGGATGAACAGACCAGCTTGCAACCGGTTTCTGTGCAATCGGTGGCGCGGGCTTTTCAAAGCGCCCTGGCCAATCCCCTGGCCATAGGAAAAACCTACGAGTTGGCCGGGGAAGAACTTTCGTTGCGCGAGATGATTCTGATCATTGCCGGTGCCCTTGGTTTACGCCCCAAGGTCGTTGAGGCGCAGTTCCCGGGAAGTTTGGCCGTGGCCCTGTGGTATCGACTGGCCGGATACCGTCCGGTCATTGTTTCGCTTCCAATGCCGCTCATCAAAGTGGCCGCCGGATTGATGGAGGTGCTTTCAACGCTGTCGCCGGTCAATCTGGATCAAATTCTGATGCTGGAAGAAAACCAGCAGGCGGACAGTACCACGGCCCGGGAGGACCTTGGATTCAATCCGGAAAAATTTTCCAAGGCTGTGCGCGCCGCGCTGGTCAAAAATTAAAGCTTGTGCTGTCGATGCCCCTGCGCTAGCAACAGTCCTTCATTCGGGCCTTGCCTGTCTGATCTGGTGACTGCCCTTGGCAGCTCCATTCCCTTTCTGTCTTGTCGATGAGAGATCTGCCGGGGCTTTTAAACTTTCATCGAACTTCCTCACGGATGATATTACATAACGGAGTTCCGGGCCTGTGAATTTCACAGACTCTGTCTCCGTAACCAGGAATGCGCCGCCCCAGCGGAACTTTCCGGAAAGAAGACCCATGTCCACGCTATTTGAACACTTGAATCTGATCGAGCCCCTGCAACGGGCCCTGCGCGAAAAAAATTACAGCATCCCCTCGCCCATCCAGGCGCAGGCCATCCCGCATCTGCTGGAAGGCCGGGACGTGCTGGGCTGCGCCCAGACCGGCACCGGAAAGACAGCCGCCTTTGCCCTGCCCATTTTGCAGCACCTCAGCAATGTGGTGAAACCCAGTGCGCCGCGTACGCCACGCGCCCTGATCCTGACGCCGACGCGCGAGCTGGCCTCGCAGATCGCCGCCAGCTTCCAGGCTTACGGCAAATTCCTCAAACTAACCCATACCGTGATTTTCGGCGGGGTCGGCGCTCATCCGCAGATCAAGGCCATGCAGCGCGGCGTGGACATAGTGGTGGCCACCCCGGGCCGGTTGCTCGACTTGATGGGTCAGGGGCATGTGCGTCTGGACAAGGTTGAATTTTTCGTGCTCGACGAAGCCGACCGCATGCTGGACATGGGTTTTATCAACGATATTCGTAAAATCGCCAAAACCCTTCCCGCCCAGAGACAGTCGCTTTTGTTTTCTGCCACCATGCCGGCGGAAATCCTCGGGCTGGCCGAAAGCTTTTTGAAAAATCCGGTACGGGTCGAGGTGACACCGGTGGCTTCCACGGCCGAACGCATCGAACAGAAAATTTGTTTTGTGGAAAAATCAAAAAAACGCGAATTGTTGCTGCATCTTTTGCAACAGCACGGTCAGGGACTGACGCTGATTTTTTCCCGGACCAAGCACGGGGCCAACCGCATTGCGGAAGGACTGGGCAAGGATGGCTATCCCGCCGAGGCCATTCATGGCAATAAATCACAGGGCGCACGCGAACGGGCTCTGGAAAATTTCCGGCGCGGCAAGTCGAAGGTGCTGGTGGCAACCGACATCGCAGCACGCGGCATCGACGTCAAGGGAATCACCTTTGTCGTCAACTACGATGTGCCGGTGGAGGCGGAGTCCTATGTGCATCGCATCGGCCGTACAGCACGGGCGGGTGCGGAAGGTCTGGCCATCACTCTTTGCGACGGGGAGGAGCGCAAGCTTCTGCGCGATATCGAGCGTTTGATCCAACAGAGCATTCCGGTTTTGAAGGAACAGCCCTTTCACAATGAATCGGCGGGGCAGTCCACGCAGCGACCCGGCTCGGCCGGCGGCAACCAGCGTTTCCAGCGCGGAGGCCGCTCCGGTGGCAGGCCGCAATTCCACAAACGCGGTCCGTCCCGCAGTCCGGCCCAGGGCAGTGGTGGCAGCGGCGCGAGAAGGACCTTCAGTTCCCACTCGTCATCGAGAGGCTGAACGGTAAGCACAGTTTGGGAGGTTTTGACTTCGCGCCAATCGGCAGATGTAGCGTTGCATAGAGGCAGGTTTTTGGGAAATATCCGGACCCGACTGAATTCCAAGGGCATGAATCAGCCGACAATAAGCTGTACAAACACAATCTGAAATGGCTTCGGTGGAAGATCTTCCGTGTGCCGACCTCAAATAGAACCACATGAGCAAAGTCCTGGCCATTATCCGACATGCGGCTGATGAAGGGGGAGGCGATCATCATCTAATCGATCTCATCAGCAAATACTGGCAAGAGGCGGGTCTTGAAGTGAAAAATGTCTATGGCACCCGGAACTTTGTTCCAGCCGACTGGGCGTTTCTCCATGTGGACCTGTCGGTTTGCCCTGCGGATTATGTGCAGTTTGCGCGGCGCTGGCCCCGGGTGATCAACGGAGGCCCGCTGGACATCCGCAAAAGCAATTACAGTAAGAACCTGATTGCACCCGGGGATGGATACACGGGACCGGCCATTGTCAAAACCTCCCTCAATTCCGCCGGTGCTTCGGAATGCTTCCGTCAGGACTGGCAGAACCAACGGAATTGGCGCTACCAATTGCTCCAGAAATTGCATTTAAAAAAATATTTACACCGGCCCGGCCACTGGCTTTATCCGCTGCTCCGCCGCACCCATTCCGCTGCGCCGCCGGCTTATCCATTTCCCATCCGGAATAAGTCCGACTACAGAATTTACCCATCCGCCGACGAGGTGCCGCGTGAGTATTACCGGAATCCGGACCTGGTGGTGGAAAAATTCCTGCCGGAAAAAGACGGCGAGGATTATTGTCTGCGCGAATGGTATTTTCTGGGTGATCACGAATATTGCCGGGTGGAGTTGAGCGCCGACCCCATTTTCACCTCGGGCCGGGCGGCGGATCACAAGGTTGAGCCTCCGCCTGAATCACTGCGGCGACTGAGACGACAGATGGGTTTGGATTACGGTAAAATCGACTACGTTATGCGTGACAACGAGGCAGTGTTGTTTGACGTGAATAAAACCACCGGCATTGCCAATCGCCAGAGCCCTCATGCGGAGCAGTTGGCCCGTGATTTGGCCGGAGGAATTTTTTCACTGCTGGGGACCACCAATTTGCTCTAGGCGGCCGGGTTGGTCTGGAAGACGGAACCGCCCCGATCCGGTGTGCTTTCCCGTTCTGATTCACCCTGCCGCCCTGCCCCGAGCAGGTTTTGTTGCAGCACGGGTGAGGAGGTCCCGCCGGTCAGATAAAAGGCCGAGGACATTTTGTGCGGCAACAAAATCATGGCCAGGGCTTCCTTCCAATTGCCCTCCACCCAAAAGGGTTCGCCGAGAAAGTCGCCCGTTTCGCCGAACTCGCAATACAGCCAGATGTAACTTTCCGTGCCATCAGCAAAGCCGCCGTATTGCGCCACCACCAGGGATAATTTTTCGTTCTGAATCTGTTCCAACTGGCAGGCCAGTTCACCCCCGTCCTGCAATTCCCAGCGTACATCCCAGAACTCGGTTTGTTCCTGCTGCCAGGTCCGGCCATAGCGGCGCACGATGGTGGCGAGGGTGCGGGCGAATTCGTTCCATTCCCCACGACTCCAGACTGGCGGCTGGATGATGGTCTGGATGCGCTGCAATTTGATGCGCCATTCGGCGTAAAGCCGTCTGAGTTCCAACAGGGACATCAGCGGTTGGCGCGATCGCGCAATTGGGCCAGCATGCTGCTCTGCTCACTGCTCTGTTTCTGATATTGGGAAACGGCCCGTTCAAGATTGCGGCTGTTGGCCTTGATTTCGGCCAGGGACTGCTGGGTTTCACTGCGATAGGACTCGAACTGGGTGGTGAGGGTGAGAAGTCGTAGATTGGTTTGTTCCAGGTTTTTCGACAACTGCACCTGTTGCTCGCTGAGGTCGTGCTGCATGTCCGCCATGCGCACCTTGGTGTTTTGTTCCAGCAGGGAGAGACTGGCGCTCTGATCCTGCATTTGCTTCCAGAGCACATAACCGCCGGTGGCGGCAAGTCCGCTGACCAGCAGGATGCCGCAAATGAGCGAGATGGCCACGCCATTGACGACGCTGTTGACGGTTTTCTGTTCGTGGATCTGACGTTCAATGTTGCGTGCGGCACGCACGGGGGTGGGTTCGTTGAATGACATGGGGGGTTTGGACTCCTGTTGGGGTTGGACGGGTTCGACGGAGACAGGGACGGGATTGACGGGCGGAACGGGCCGGACTTTTTCCGGTACCGGAGCGGAGGAGGCAGTGGCCGGTCTGCGCGCGCTACGCGCCCCGGCCTGGCCGGTGATGAAATCGAATTCCATATGCGGTCTCTTTTTGCGGGGCCGCTCCGACTTTGAAAGTTCGCCGAACATAAATGCTTCTTTTGACAAGACGCAGATTATCTGATAAACAGTTTAGTTGTAAATCAAAAAATCATATTATATGACCCAAACGGTCTCCATTACTGAAGCTGCCCGGAACCTGTCCGACTTCGTCAACCGCGTTGCCTACCGGCGGGAGAGTTTTTTCCTCATCCGCGGTAAAAAACCCGTGGCCGAGCTCCGCCCCGTCAGCAGCGGACGACACCTCGGCGACCTTCCCGTTCTCCTCGCCTCGCTCCCCTCGCTGACCCACGACGAAATTGCCTCCTTGCGCAGCGACCTGGGGCGTATCCGGAACCGCCCGACCGCCTGAACCTGCCATGGGTATTTTGATCGACTCCCCCTGCCTGCTGGATTTTTCCGGAGAACCGGCCCGGCTTCAGCAGGCAGGCCTGCCCGAAGGTGAGGAGTTTTACCTCTCGATACTGTCGGCGGATGAATTGCTGCGTTGTGTGGCGGGAGTAGCGAATCCGAGGCTGCGCCGCCGCCGCCTCGCCTATGTCGAGGCCGTGTTGGAAAATTTCCCCATTCTGCCCATCGACCGCACCACGGTACGGGTGCACGCCGACATCATGTCGCGTCTCGACCCGCGCCGGGCCGGCCTGGGTGTTCATGAGTCTTGGATCGCGGCCACCTGTGTTGCACACGGCCTGCACCTGCTCTGTGAGAAAGCAGAGCCCTATAAATCAGTGCCGGGCCTGGAAATATGGAAGCGGACTCCCTGAAAAAATAAGTTATAGGCTTCATTGCCCCCCCTGCTTTGTGGGAGATAAGCAATGGTTAATTGCAGTGTCCAATCCGTTTACTTCGTGGTTATACTTGGGGCATATCCAATCCCATGAACACCGAAGAAAAAAAACTCTCTGCCCCTCCCGGCCTGCTGTTGCGGATACTCCGCGTTTTAAAGGAACGGGGCTGGGACATGAAAACCACGGTCAAGCTGACGCCGCTGCGCATCATCGGCGCCTTTGCCGTGGCCATCGCGGCCGACCTCGTTCAACTTCCGCTCACAGGCGTTGCAATGAGCGGTGTGGGGGCGGTACCCGCCGAAGGCATGGACGCGGCTGTGGATGTGGCCGCCGCCCTGATCACCAATTTCCTGCTCGGTTTTCATTGGGCGCTTTTACCGACGTTTATGATTGAACTCATACCCGGTGTGGATGTTTTGCCCACCTGGACCGCCTGCGTGGCGTTTGTCATCTGGCGTCGGCACAAGGCGGAGAAGGAAAATGTCGTCAAAGAAATCGAAGCGGTCCAAGTGGACCGTTAAAATCAGACCGTGCGTCCTTGAGATTCACTGAAAAAACTATCCGGTTGTGCGGAGACCACTGGCGATGGCGTTGACGGAAAGCAGGAGGTCCTGCAGAAGTTCATTGGCTTGGGCGGTTTGATTGTTGTCGCGCAGGCGACGCCAGCGCTTAAGCAGGTCGATTTGCTGCAGATGCAGGGTGCGGAGGGCCGTTTCGCGCAGTTGCAGGGTGGCCACCATGCGGGGACGACGCGCTTTCATGGAACCTCCGCCAAAAACTTTGTCCAACATGCGGTGGGTACGTTCATACTCAGCCTCAATGATGAGGAAAAACTTGTTCCGCACCCTGCTGTTCGTGACCAGGGCGGCGTAGCGCGACATGATATCCAAATCGGTGCTGGCCAGGTTGGTCTCGATGTTGGTCATGACATAACGCAGAAAGGGCCACTTGGCGATGGCTTGGCGGAGGGCCTGAAATTCAGCCGGGGCCGATTCCGCCAACTGCTCCAGAGCACTACCGGCCCCGAACCACCCGGGCAGATAATAGCGCGATTGTGTCCAACTGAAAACCCAGGGAATGGCCCGCAAATCATCCAGCGTGCGTGAGCCGGTACGGCGGGAAGGCCGGGAACCGATGCGACTGTTTTCCAGCACGTCAATGGGCGTGGCTTTGGCGAAAAATTCCAGAAAACCCTCGCTATGGAGCAATTCGCGATAATAGCGGGCACTCAGTGCGGACAGCTTTTCCGTGCTGGCCGCGAATAACTCCTCCTCGCGCGCGGCAGCCCGGTTGCCCAGAAGCGTCGCGGCGGAACCGGCGATGAGCAGTTCCAGGTTGTAGGTTGCCGTGATCAGGTTGGCATATTTTTGGGCAATGGTTTCGCCCTGTTCGGTGACGCGCAGATCTCCACCCAGCGCATGACGGGGCAAGGCCTCGAGAAAACGGTGGGTGGGCCCGGCACCCCGGCTGATGGTGCCGCCGCGCCCGTGGAAAAACCGGATATGCACATCCGCGGCATCACCCACCTGCACGAGTTGCTTCTGGGTTTTGTGCAGCATCCATTGACTGGCCAGTATGCCTGCATCCTTATTGCTGTCGCTGTAGCCGATCATGATCTGCTGCACGGGCGGCCCGGAAAAACCGGTGGAGAAATACACTTCCTCGCTCTGGCGTTGCCGGATTTTCTTGAGGCTGAGCCGGGTGACGGGGTGATTGAGAAAAGCCTCCATGATCCCGGCACTGCCCTGCAGGTCCTCGAGTGTTTCAAAGAGAGGCACCACTGGAACCAGACAGTGCAAACCCTGCGGGGTGTAACGGGCCAATCCGGCTTCGCGGGCGAGTACATACACCGTCAACAGATCCGAAACCCGCCGCGTCATGCTGACAATCAGTGAACCCACGCCGCTATTGCCGTATTTTTCGATGTGTGCCGCCAGTACCCGGTAACAACTCAGTACAGCATCCGCCTGCGGGCCGACCGGTGAACTGCTGTGCAGGAAAGGCCGTGGGGAACGCAATTCACGGGTGAGGAACTGGATGCGTTCGGATTCCGGCCAGTCGCTGAACTCCCCGCCGTCAAGTCCGGCGGCAGTCATGAGCTGGGCCATGGCCTTGTCGTGGAAGGCGCTGTTTTGACGGACATCGAGTGTGGCCAGGTGGAATCCGAAAACCTGCACTGCGCGTAAAATCGGGTTGATATCCTGTTCAGCCAGACGGCGGGCACCGGATTCGACCAGTGAATCACGGAGCAAAAGCAGGTCTTCACTCAATTCGCGGGGAGTTTGGTAAGCCCCGGGCCAATCCGCGAGTTTTCCCTCGCGGGTGGTGGTGGGTTGGATGGGCAGACGTTCCAGGATGAGATTGGAGAACTGGCGCCAGGGTTCCTGAGGGTTGCGGGCCACGGCCGCATCGCCGCGATCTCCCAGGGTTGAAGCCAGGCGGCGGATGCCTTCGAGGAGCCGGGGCGGGCAACTGTTGCGCTCACCGGACAGGCTGAGGGTGCGGGGCAGCGCGCTCAGGTGGCGGTGCAGCACCAGCAGGGATTGAACGCGGAGTTCGTTCAGCGTCTGCGCTGTGACGTCAGCCGTGACGAAAGGATGGCCGTCGCGGTCTCCCCCCACCCAGGTGCCGAAACAAATGCGGGGCCGGTTTTCGGGGTCATCCAGCCGGTCCGGATCAAACCCGGCATGGGCCCAGGCCTGTTGCAACTGGGTATCGAGACGGGGCAGCACGGCCGGAAAAATTTCGCGCAGATAATACAGGATGGTCTGGCGTTCCTTGGCCACACTGGGTTTTTCGAGCAAGACCTCACCGGTGCGCCAAAGTCGTTCCAGCAGAGCCTTGATTTCGTTGCGATTGGCATTGAGTTCGTCGGGCGTCCACATCTGGTTTTCGCGCAGAACCAGAAGAATATAAAGTGCGCGGTGCTGTTCGAGCACGGTGGAGCGTTTGGCTTCGGTGGGGTGGGCGGTGAGTACGGGCTCGATGCGCACACGGGCCAGTTGCTCACAGATATCCGGCTCCTTGAGGCCTTGCTGTTTGAGGCGGTTCAGGTAATGGAGCCAAAGTCCCGGCTCGGGGTGGGCGGTGCTGCCGGAAGCGCGAGCCCGGCGCATCTGGGCAGCGGTGTTTTCCTCAACCATGTTGAGCAGCTGAAAGGCAATGGAATATGCCTGACCCAAACTATGGGAAAAACGGGGATGCCGCCGCGCTGCCTTGCCCACGGCAATAAAGGGCAGGCGCGAGGCTATTTGCATTTCGCCGATTTCCTGCAAGACCTCCTGGAAACATTCCATGAGAAAAGCCAGATCCCGGTCGATTTTTGCAAAGCCCTCTTTTACATAGTCCTGAGTGGTCACGATGTTGTTCCTGGGTGCGTCGATCATAACTACGGACAAGCTCCCCTTATGCCAACTATGAATTAATCTTGGCCATAGACGCTTTTCTTGCAGGGGGCCGGGAATTGGCTAAATTGATTGAGGTACAAGCAACAGGAAAACACATGATACTCATTTTCTTATTCACTATGGTCATCTCTCTGGCGGCCATGGCCCGGGTCAAACTGGCCTATGCCCGATGGAGCAAAGTACCCGCCGCCTCCGGATATACGGGGGCGCGCTGCGCCGAGTCGATTTTACGCTCCTCCGGCATAAACGACGTGGAAATTGTGGCCGGTGACTCCATGTTGGGGGATCACTATGATCCCATGCGTCGGCAACTGGTTCTTTCGCCCGAAAATTATCAGGGCAACTCGGTGGCGGCGCTGGGCATAGCCGCACATGAATGTGGGCACGCCATCCAGCATCAACAGGCCTACGCTCCCTTGCACTGGCGCATGGCGGCGGTCGGTGCCACCACCTATGCCAACCAGGTGGTGACTTTTCTGCCGCTGCTGTTTTTTTTCACGGGCGGGCTGGGCGGATTTCTCCATGTGGAACCGGCGACCTACATGCTGCTCATGGCGGCGGCGTGGGGCGTTATCATGCTTTTCAATCTGGTGACGTTGCCAGTGGAATTTGACGCCACGCGCCGGGCCAAGGTCATCCTCGGTCAGATGCATTTCCTGACCTCGCCGGAGGAAAAAAAGGGTGTGGACAAGGTGCTGGATGCGGCGGCGCTGACCTACGTGGCGGCATTTATCAGTTCGCTGCTTTACATGCTCTACTATCTCCTGCCACTGATTCTGGGTGGCCGACGCAACGACTGATCAATGGGCAAACAGGGCCGCCAGGGCGGCATGAAGACTCTGCAGATTCTGTTCCTCCTCCGCGGCTGCGGACCGGGGATAGGTGTATTGGATGCGGACGAAATTATTTTTGCAGGCTGTGAGAAAAAAATGCACGACCTGTGGCCCGTCCTGCTTTTCAAAACCCATGCTGGCATGTAAAAAGGGTTGGCCGGAAATGCTGAGCATTTCGCGCGGCTGGAGAACCTTCACATCATGAGACCGCCCGGCCGCCTGCTCTGCCATGAGGGTTTTGGCACAGTTCTGCAATTGCTGTATCCAGAGCGGTGAGGAGGCATCGATGGGAATGACGGGGAGATTGGCATTGTAAACATTGAAAACAGCCGAGCCGGCTGTTGACACATAATAAAAGCCGGTGCCCGCGCCCGGCGCCGTCTTCTCAAAAACCACTGCGTTCTTGAAATTCAGCGTACCGATGGATTCCGGAAAAAGCAGGCCGGTCTTGGCTTCCTGACAGGGCATTGCACGAACAGGGGCAATGCCGGCGGCCAGCAGGAGGATGGTCAACAAACGGCGCATGTCTGGATCTTACTGCACCAGATGGGGGAAAAAAATCAAGTACAGTAGGCCCGCCAGCACCAAAATCGGGAACAACAGCGGCAGGGCATATTTGAGCGCGTAAGTCAGAAAATCGGGCGTGGCGACCCTGGCCGACTCGGCGATGGATTTGACCATGAAATTGGGGCCGTTGCCGATGTAGGTCATGGCGCCGAAAAAAACCGAACCCAGGGAAACCGCGATGATGTAGAGATTGTTGTTGCCGAGGAGATACGCGATTTCGATGTCGTCGAGTGGTACTTTACCCGCTGCTACAAGGTCGCTGTGATATTTTTGCAGGGCAAAAAAAGTGTTCCGGACCTCCACGGCATGGACGCCCATGAGCTGGGCGGCATCGGAGCCGTGCGTGGAGATGAGATGTTGGACCTGGGAAATGATGTCCTGATCCACAAAAAGACCGATGGAACCGCTGAGGAAAGTCAGGTAGGTCGGGGCGTTGTCGAGCACGCTGGAAAGAAACCCGCTGCAAAAATAGAAGGAAAGCGGGGAAACGATGCCCAGATCCCTGGCGTGGAGTCGCAGATAGTCGAGCGCTGGCATCATGGTGGCAAAAATGCCGATGAAAAGATAGGAAACCTCCTTGATGGGACCAAAACTGAATTCATTGGATTCGTGAACCGGTTTGGAAGTGGTGAAATAGGAAGCGACAGCCGCTGCGATCATGAGAATTTCCCGCAGGGGCGACCCGAAAAAAACCGCCGCCAGTATCAGCACGAGGAAAAAAAGATTGTGGCCACCGTCGAATTTCCAGACTTCGCCGTGAGCCGTTTCCAATTCCCGGACCCTGGGGGGGGCTTTGAGGAAGTTGCGCCGGTCAAAAAAATAAAAAACGGCGAGCAACAAGCCGACCACCGTGGCCCAGGGAATCCAGAGATGTTCCGCCGTCCACCAGAAGGGGATACCCTTGAGAAAACCGAGAAAGAGGGGTGGATCGCCGATGGGAGTGAGGCAGCCGGCGCAGTTGCTGACGATGAAAATGAAAAAGACGATGTGAAAGGCCGTGATGCGGTATTTGTTGGTGCGTATCCAGGGGCGGATGAGGAGCATGGATGCGCCGGTGGTACCGATCACATTGGCCAGGATGGCACCGATCATGAGGAAGACACAATTGGCCAGGGGTCTGGCCTCGCCTTTGACATTGATGTGAATGCCGCCCGAAACCACGAAGAGAGAACCGATCAACGCGATGAAACTGACATATTCATGGGCAGTACTCAGTACCGTGCCCGGATTTTTCAGGCCGAACAAATAGTAAAGCACGGTGAGGGTACCGAGGCCGGTGGCCACCTGGGCGTAGTGATGTTCCCACCAAACCTTGTTGATAAAAGGCATGGTGGCTATGCCCAGCAGCATGAGCACAAAGGGCAGTATCATCCAAGGCGACGGGTCGGGTCCCAATTCTGTGGCAGCCAAAAAAACAGCATTCATATAAATCATCCCGTAAGGGTTGCAGACGGGTTGCGATTACCCTGAGGGAGTACGCAGGTTCCGTGCCGATCTGAAAAATGATGCCTAGGATTGGGGTAGGAGTGTCTCAATCTGGCTCTTTCCGACCCAGCCGCGGCGTCCGGACTGATTTTCCACCAAAACGTAGTTGTCGAACTCCTTCAGGGGTCGGACGGTTTCGCCTGCATGGAGTTCCCCCACCGCCTCGGCTTTGTCGAAGGGCGAGAGTTTCAGCATAACTTCATTATGCATGACCACGGCCCGGTCGAGATCGCGCGACTGCACAAACAAACCGGCGGCAGCAGGGAGAATGAGCAGCAGGGCCGCCACCATGCTGAAGTTGAATAGCTGTTGGGGACAGGGCCGGGCTGGCCAGAAATTCTGCCACACTCCGCGGATGCAGGAGATGAGAGAAGCCAGCAGAAACGCGCTGAAACCGAACCAGGCCCACTGATCCAGACTGAAAAAAAGCAAAGCCCGTTTCCAGAACGGATCCTCCGCCACGGTCAATCCGGAACTGCGCCGAACCAGATCAAGATTGGCGCGGATGTCGGGGTCAGACGGTTTCAGAAGCCGGGCGCGTTCGTAATTAAGCACGGCACGGGCCACATCACCCTGGCGGTAGGAGGCATTGGCCAGATTGAACAGGAGGGAGGCGGAAATCTGGTGATTATTGAGCAGGGTTTGATAACCCTGCAGGGCTTCTGCGGTCCGGCCTTCGGCGTAGGCCCGGTTGTACTGGTCGAACTGAAGGTCCACGGTTGAGGCGCGCAGGGAAACCGTGCCGCAACAAAACACGAACGCACAGACAGAGAGGAGAATATTTTTTTTCATGATTGAATTCCGGTTGATAAGGTTTTGATACGTTGAATGAAATCGTCCATTTCTGCGCTGCTGAGCCGGCGACCCGAGTAACTGACGGCGTCGCCCAATTCCAAAAGTTCCGTCAGGCCAGCTACCTGCGGCAGCGAGCCAGCCCGCAAATTGTCCGGGCTGATGTTTTCGGGAGAGGTCCCGAGCGTGCGGGCCAGACGTTCGCGCAGCAGTCGGCAGCCGGCCTGGGCCAGGTGTGCGGAATCCCCGTTTCGGCGCGCCTCATCCATGGTTGTTTCCAGTTCCAGCCAATGCCGGTCCTGTTCGCGCCGGAGTTTCCGGATCGGGTTGGTCACATGCAAGCGGTAGCGCCAGAAAAGGAAGAAGCCGGCCAGAGCGAGTGAAAGGGGAATGCTTTGTAAAGTCCAGAACCAGGGTTGGCGGAAAACGGGTCTTAAATTCTGGGAAAGAGCGCCGATCTCGATCTGGTTGGGCAGGAGAATGGAGCCCTGCGGAGGATTGGGGACAGGCGGGGTTACGGGGGCTGGTCCGGGTGCAGAAGCGGCCAGGCCGGAGGCGCTGTTTCCGGCCGCACCGAGAAGCCGAACCACGGGCGGTTCGGGCTTGAGCACCACGTATTTTGATTCCACCGGATCAAAATAGGAAAATTCCACAGCCGGCAGGGATTTGATGCTGGTCGATTGTGGAATCAACGGTTGGTCAAAGATCTTTTTACCGTCGTAGCCGGAGGCGTCGGAAGGTGTGAAGTGTCCGCCGGCTGTGTAGGTTTTCCATGCACTGTCGGGAGCCAGAACCGGGGCCGAGACATGATCAAAATTGCCGATGCCGCTGATTTGCATGCTCAGGGTCAGCGGATCTCCCACATGCACTTCATCCGGCGTTGCCTTGACCGACATCTCGAAGCGTCCGATGGCGCCGGCGAAGGAGGCCGGTTTATTTTGTTCGGGCAATGGCAGAACCTCCACGCTTTGAGCGGCACTTTCCCGGCTGATCTGTTTGGGCACAAGCTGTTGGAAAATGGAACCCATGAAGTCGTCATTGGACAATTTCTCGCGCATCAGCACCACCATTTCCGCGCTGGCGGAAACCGGATAGGTTCCCTGTTTGACGGCCGCCAGGGTGGTGGAGGCTGTGAAAACTTCATAGGGAACGTTCTGGATCTGTTCCTGGCTGCGGTGGAATTCCAGGGGCTTGATGGAAAAGGCCTCGCCATTGATTTTCGGGTTGAGATTCTGCACGTTCATCCCGTTGCGGATGCAAACCCGGATGGTGACGGGCACCACCTGGCCGCTGTACATTTTTTCGGGCAGCTTGGAAAGCCGGACAAAGATCAGCTGATCCTGTTCATTGTGCGGCAATTGGGCCTCACCGCCCCCCCCCATATCGGGCGGGGGAGCGGCGGACTTCAGGACAGAAAGTTTCAGTGGCTGGGTTTGCAGCGTCTTGTTTCCCTCCAGAACCAGTTGGATGGGAGGAATCTGGTATTCACCGGGTTTGCTGGCCTGGACCTGATAGCCAATGTTGTTCTGCACACTGACGTTGAAATTGATCATCTGCATCTGCTGACTCTGGCTCACCTTGATGAAGCGCAGGCCATCCACCTCCGGCAATTTGGGCTCGCCTCCGCCTCCGCTGATGGAGACCTGCAGCTCGGCGGACTCTCCCAGGGTGATGCGCTCGGGATTCAGACGGGCTTCTATTTTGGCCTCTTCAGACCGGAGGGTACCGGTGCCGGCCAGCAAAACCAAAATCAACATGATGCGATAGAGATGCTTTTTCATAGGCTTACCAGTTACGTTTTACATCCTGATCCTGTCTGGGTCCGACCGGAACCACCGGCAGGAGATGTTCGTCGTTTTTCATCGATTGCAAAAGATTTTGCGCTTCGCGGCGTGTCATCATGCCGTTGCTTTTTTCTTCGTCACCCCCGGCCTGTCCATTTTTGTCCTGGCCGGATTCAGGCTGCTGCCCCGGTTGCTGGGGTGGTTTGTTATTCTGGCTCTGTTGTCCATTGGACGGATTCTGGGCCTGGTCACCGGGTTTCTTTTGCTCCCCGCCCGGGTTGTTCTGTGGATCTTTTGGATCTTTCTGGCCCGGCTGGTTTTGATTCTGCGGGTCCTGTCCGTTTTTCTGATCCGGTTTGGAATTCTTGTCCTGGCCATTCTGCTGGTCCGGGTTTTTCTGTGAATCGTTTTTTTGATCCTTGTTGTCCTTTTGATCTTTCTGGTCTTTTTGGTCCTGCTGTTTTTGTGGCGGGGGCAGCATTTTCAGGCGTTGCAGGACAAAATCACGATTGAATTTTGCATCCGCATCCTTCGGTTTTAAGGCCAGCGAGGCCTCATAGGATTTTACGGCCTGCTCCCAGATTTTGCGGCATTCCTCGGGATTGCGCTGCATCAAAGGCTCCCCCTGCCGGTATTGGGTATTGCCCAGGTTGTAAAAGGCATTTTCCTGAAGGTCCAGGTTCTCCGTTTTCAAGGACTGGTTAAAGGCCTTCGTTGCCGCATCATACTGTTGTGATTTGTAGCTGTTCACGCCCTGGTGAAAAATCTGGTCCGCTTCAGCTCCCTGCACACGTGACCCGGCAGCCAGCATCAACAAGGCCGCAAGAAGGGTGCGGGATTTCGCAGCACCGATCTTTTTGCCGCGCCGCTCGCGAATAAGTAATTCCGAGGCCAGCAACAGCAGCCCGGCCAGCAGCGGCCATTGATATTGTTCCCGGGGTATCCGCTGCATGCGGCTTTTCAATTCCTTCTTGGGCATTTTGGCCACTGTCTCACGATAAAATCGGTCCAGCTCGCTGTTGCCGGCCAGGCTGATGTATTCGCCGTGGGTGATTTCAGCGATCTGCCGGAGCATGGTTTCGTCGAGACGTGAACGTACCGGTGTTCCGTTTTCATCTTTGACAAAACTGGTCCCGCCATTGGCATCGGTAACGGGAATCAGTTCACCGCTGGTGGTGCCAATTCCGATGGTATAAATCACAAGTCCCTTGGCTGCTGCTTCCTTGGCCCAGTCTTTGGCTGAACCATCCAGATCCTCGCCGTCCGTCATGAGAATCATCACTTTCCGCTCGGCACTGGAGCTCTCAAGGGTTTTCAGTGCGGCCTGGACAGCAGCGCCGATGTTGGTCCCACCCACCGGAACCAGATCGGGCGAAAGCTCATCAATGGATTGCGAAAGCGCATCGTAATCCAGAGTGGGCGGACACATCAGATAGGCGTTGCCGGCAAAGGGAATCAACCCCACGCGGTCGCCATCCAATGCCGCAATCAAATCGCGGATGGAAAGTTTGGCCCGTTCGAGTCTGCTGGGAGCCACGTCCTGGGTCAGCATGCTGCGCGACACGTCCACGGCCACAAGGATGTCGGTGCCTTTGCGTTTGACTTCCTGCCATTTGAATCCGGCTTGAGGCCGGGCCAGGGCGGCAAAGAGGCAGACCGCACCCGTGAGGAATAAAATCCGCTTCAGGAGACGCCGCCCCGGAGAAAAATTCGCCGTCAACCTCTCGACCATGGGTGAGGAAACCCAGGCAGCGAGTATGCGGCGGCGTTCCCGATCCGAGCGCCACAGCAGCAGCGCCATCGTAATGCAGACTCCCAGACCTGCCGCCAGCCAGAGGGGTTCGGCAAACTTCATGGCAGCCTCCGTTTCCAGATTTCATTGATGGCAAATTCCAGGCCCAGAAACAGAAGGGCGGCGAGGACTAAATCGGGGAAGAATTCGCGTTGCAACTCGAATTTGTGGATGACGCGGCGGGTGGTTTCCAAACGGTTGATCTCGGCATAAATGCGCTGCAAGGCGTCAGTTGTATCAGCACGATAATACTTGGCTCCGGTTTTATCGGCAATATCCCGCAGGATGCCTTCATCGATTTCCTGCTGTTCCTGACTGCCGGCGCCGATGGTGTACACCTTGATGCCCAGGGCGCGGGCCGCCTCAGCAGCGGTGCCGGGTGTGATGCGGCCCCGGTTGTTCATGCCATCGGTCAGGAGAATGATGATGCGGGATTTGCCTCCCTGTTTTTCCAGGCGGTTGATACCGGAGGCAATGCCGGATCCGATGGCTGTGCCGTCTTCAAACTTTCCGGTGTTCACATCCTCCAGACGCAGAAGCAGCCAGTCGTGGTCCAGGGTCAACGGACAGACAAGATAGGGATAGGCGGCAAAAGCCACCAGGCCGATGCGGTCATTCGGACGTTCCTGCACAAAGCGGGCCACCACTTCCTTGACCGCCTGCAGTCGGCTGATGGGACGACCTTGTTCGACATAGTCGGGAGTCTGCATGGAACCCGAACAATCCAGGGCCAGCATGATGTCGATGCCGCTGGCATCCACGTCCAAGCTGGCTTTGCCGTATTGCGGCCGGGCTATCGCCACGATGAGCAAAGCCAGCGTGAGCAGGCGCAGCAGCCACTGCCAGCCGCCCAGGCGGTTCTTGGAAGCCGCCCCCGCCTTGTCCAGCAGACTGATGGCAGAGAAGAGAACGGCGGCATTGCGACCCCGGCGATTCCACCACCAGGCCAGAACGGGCAAAGCCAGCAGGGCCCAAAGAATTTGTGGAAACAAAAAACGGATCACGGAGTGCCTCCCTTTTTCGGGGTTGCCACAGCTGTGACCGGCCGCATGGCTTCAACCAACAAGCGTGCCTGTTCCAAAACACGGCCCATGTCCTCCTCGGCCAGCTCGCCTTTGGCAAACTTGGCCAGGTCACACAGATCAAGAAATTCCCGGAGGGCGGCGGCGTGCAGGCTGAGCGGGGAATCCGCATCTGCCAGATGACGGCGCACCAGTTCCTCGGTGGTCTCACGCACCACGGGGATTTGATAACGTTTGCCTATATAAATGCGGATGATGTTGGACACTACGGCGCAAAACTCGCGGGCCGCGCCGGGTTTGATCATGGAACGGGCTTCTTCCAACCCGCGCAGGGCCAGTGTTTCGTCCGAGTCCGGAACTATTTTTGTCTGACGCTTCCGCCACCAGCAATAGGCCGCAACCAGCAGACAACAGACGGCTGCAAGCACCCAAATCCATCGGGGAATACCCGCGACAACCATCTCATGGATATCACGAATGTCCTCGGTCTGATTTTGTATCGCTGCCAGAAAAGCAATCACCGCCTTCTCCTTTCGCGCAATTTGAAAAACTGGCGCATGACCGGCATGTAGGACTGGTCGGTGCGCAACTCCACGCCGTCGATTCCGGCCTGGCGGAACACCCGGCGCATCTGCGCACGCTGGCCTTCAAAACTCTGCCGGTACACGGAGCGCACCGCCTCGCGGCCGGTGTCCACCTCCCGCAACTCGCCGGTTTCCGCATCCTCCAGGGTCAGGAGACCGGCGGGGAAAAGCTCCTCCTCACGCGGATCCAAAACCGAGACGGCGACCAGGTCGTGTTTGCGGTTCAGGGAATTCAATTTGGGTTTAAGCGCCACAAGCTCGGCGCTCGCGCAGCCTGCACCCAAAAAATCCGACATCAAAAAAATCACGGACCGGCGTTTGAGCAGGTGGCTGACCGCATCAATGGCCACCACCGGCCGGGTGCCGCGTCCCAGTGGTTCAAAAAACAAAATCTCCCGGATCAGGCGCAGCACATGGCTGCGCCCGCGCCGGGGCGGCACGATCAGCTCGACGCGGTCGGTAAACAGGAGAAGGCCGACTCGGTCCCGATTGCGGATGGCGGAAAAGGCCAGGACACTGGCCAACTCGGCCGCGACTTCACGTTTGCTGCGTCCGGTGGAGCCGAAGTCACCCGAGCCGCTCACATCTATCATGAGCAGAAAGGTCTGCTCGCGTTCTTCCTGATACTTCTTGATGAAAATCCGGCCGCTCCGTGCCGTGACGTTCCAGTCAATGGAACGTACATCATCGCCCGGCACATATTCGCGCACTTCATCGAAGTCAATCCCCGATCCGCGGAAGGCGGAATGGTATTGACCGGCGAAAACCTCCTCGGCCATGCGGCGCGAGCGGATCTCGAGCGTCTGCACGACCTTCAGGATTTCACGGATGGATTTCTGGCTCATGGGATGCGGTGGTGGCTGACGGTTTGTCCTCAGGGCACAGGCACGGTTTCGAGAATCTTGCGGATCAGGTCATCGCTCTTCAATCCCTCGGCCTCGGCTTCATAGCTGACAGCCACACGATGGCGCAGCACATCGGGGGCGATGGATTTGACATCCTGTGGTGTGACGTAACCGCGTCCGTTGAGAAAGGCCAGGGCGCGGGAGGCCAGGGTCAGGCTGATGCTGGCGCGGGGCGAGGCGGGATAATGAATGTATGGTTTGAGATCCAGTTTGTACAACTGCGGTTCGCGCGTGGCATGAACCAGGCTGACAATGTAGTTTTTCACCTTGTCATCAATATAGATTGTGTTGACGACCTTGCGGGCCTGCAGAATGTCGTCCGTGCCCACCACCGGTTGAACCGGCGGTCGCGCGTCGGTTGTGCCCATCAGGTCGATGATGATGCGTTCCTGGGCGGGCGTGGGGTAAGTCACGATGACTTTCAACATGAACCGGTCCACCTGGGCTTCAGGCAGGGTGTAGGTGCCTTCCTGCTCAATGGGGTTTTGGGTGGCCATCACCAGGAAAGGTTCGGGCAGAGCATACGTTTGCTCCCCGATGGTGACCTGATGCTCCTGCATGGCTTCGAGCAGGGCGCTTTGTACCTTGGCCGGGGCGCGGTTGATTTCATCGGCCAGGACGAGGTTGGCAAATACCGGACCCTGCTTGACAATGAAATTCATTTCGCGCGGATTGTAGATTTCCGTGCCAATGATGTCCGCGGGGAGCATGTCTGGCGTGAACTGGATGCGCCGGAAATGGAGCTGAATGGCATTGGCCAGGGTTTTCAGGGCGAGGGTCTTGGCCAGACCGGGCACCCCTTCCAGCAGGACATGGCCGTTGGCCAGCAGGCCGATCAGGAGCCGTTCGATCAACTGTTCCTGGCCGACGATGTTGCGGCCGATTTCCTGTCGCAAGGGGTGAACCCACGCGGAGGCCTGTTGTACCGCCTGATTGATGGTTTGGATGGATGCGTGCTGTTCCGGAGTTGGAATCGCCGCTGGGAAACTGCTTGTTGTGCTCATGACAGGAACCCTGCCATAAGAACCTGACGGCAACCTTTCCCGAACATTACAAGTTGGAAAGGTTTCTTTTGTTTGTGGTTTTTAACAGAAGGCGTTAACTTTTAGCAGCTTGCGCTGTACAAATAGAGCACTTGGTGTACAGTGCGACTGGGATATATATGAGCTCGATGTCACCAATTATAATCAATACTGGCGAGCACTTCCAGCATCTGAGCAAGGCTCCGATTGGCGAGGCAATTTTAGAAATACGCGCGAATCCAAGTGTAGCTTGGGACGAAGATAAAATATCATCTATACTAAAAGAGGAACTCAAAAACTATCCGCATAGTGACTCCCAACGCGGGGTAGAACAATTATTGCAACTAGGTCTGGATAAACCAGCCCAGGCAAAAATGAAAGATTTGGGATGGCTCGGATTAACTTTCAAAACGGAAGACAATTTGCAAGTCGCCAAATTCCACAAAAATTCATTTTCTTTTAGCCGGTTACAACCTTATACGGAGTGGCAGCATTTTTCTGAAGAAGCTCTGAAATTATGGGAATTATACAAGCGTATTGCCCAACCGGCGGAAATTCAAAGACTGGGTTTGCGTTATATAAACAGGTTTGCCCTCCCGTCGCAGGTGTCTTTAGATGAGTATTTTCGAATGCCAATGCCAACTCATATTGGCCTTGAATTGCCTTTTGTTAATTTTTTTCATCAGGATACTTTTTCAGTTACCGGACATGATTATGCTGTAAATGTAATACGTGCGACACAGCCGGTCGGCGCGGGTCAGACAAGAGATTTTTATTTAATATTGGATATAGATGTTTTTACTATGGAGCCGATAGATTTAGTACCGGAACGAATAGCTAAACGCCTTTCTGAAATGCGCTGGGTAAAAAATAAAATTTTCTTTGGCAGTATATCACCATCATTTATTGAGAAACTAATATGATAATAGACTTCAATCCTGTTGCTGGCCAGTACCCGGGTTTGGGTACGCGTGGATCTGGAGAAATGGCATATTACATGGAGGATCAAGTCCGAAAAAATTGGAACCATTTTAATACTCCGCATACGTCAGGTGGCCATACAAGGGATTTGTTGAACAGTTTAACGGAAGTTTTTTGGGAATGTGCAGATCAAAATTGGGATGGGCATGGGGCAGCGCCCATAACGCTTCAGACAGTTTGCAATGCTTGTCGTTTGATAGAAACTTTACCAGTGCATTTGGCACAGGCTGAAATTGCTCCCGAACCGGACGGTCAACTTGCGTTCGAATGGCACCATAATTCCAAGAGAACACTATCTGTCAGTGTCAGCCCGGATGGGGATTTGCATTTTGCCGCATTGTTGGGAGCACGCAAAATATATGGCACTGAACCTTTTACAGGAAGTCTGCCGAAAACCATAGCCGACTTAATCAAACAAATTCAACCAGCCTGATTGTCATTATGGTCGGGGAAAGTGAAATGCTGGCCCGCTTTATTTTACAAGGCAGCTATGTGCGTTCCGACAACACAATTAGGCAGAACGCTTTTATTCCCCATCCTTATCCGGATTTGTCCGTCACCAGACATTTAAATTGGAATGAAGCTCAGATATGGGAAAATGGGGAGGCTGTGGCTCGAACTTCCAAAAAGAATCTGCATGGTCGCGGTGATTGTCTGTGTTCTGTCTATCGCTTTTTCAAGCTAAAGGTGCTGGCTGCTCCGGTTCAAGGTAATCCGAACCATGCAAATGTGACAGATTGGCCTGCCGATAAGCCCGCCCAAAAAATTATTGCCCTGCAAATTGCATCACATGCCAGCTATTTTCCTAAACTATCTAAATAAATGCTGTGGACTTTAGACCGGCATCCCTCGGTTATGTAATTGCTGCAGAATGCCTTGAATCAAACCTGCCCGGCAATGCATTTCTGGCTATTTTTTCCCGTACACCTTTTCCGGGTCGAAAAGTTTTTCCGTTTCTGTGAAATCAAGTTTGGGCTCCGGCTGCGCCGCCGCGCCCACGGGAATGGAGCGGTAGAAGCAGGAACGATAGCCGACATGGCAGGTGGCGCCAACGCCTTTGACGGTCACGCGCATCCACAGGGCATCCTGGTCGCAGTCGATGCGCAGTTGGCGCACCACCTGGGCGTTTCCACTGGTGGCACCCTTGTGCCAGATTTCCTGCCGGCTGCGGCTCCAATAAACAGCCTCACCCAGTTGAATGGTGCGGGCAAGGGATTCCCGGTTCATATAGGCAAGCATGAGTACCTCGCCGCTGTCAAAATCGGTGGTGACAACCGGGATGAGGCCGTCCTTGTCAAATTTGGGTGCCAGCACCGCGCCTTCCTCAATCTCAGGTTTGGTGCTGCGGTCGGCGAAAATGATCTTGAAATCGTTCATGGCAAGCCTTGAAAACTAGCAGGTCCGGGGAATCGTGTCTGTCACTTTTTACGGGAAAAGCGACAGACTTTTGATTGCACCCCACCAGCCGCTAGTGTTGGATTGACGATCTTTGTATGAGGGATCAACTGCAACTTTGGGACACGCTCACGCGGGACATCAAACCCGTACAGGCGCTGGATGGTCAAACCGTGCGCTTTTACTGTTGTGGCCCCACCGTCTATGGACCCGCCCATATCGGCAATTTCCGGACCTTTGTCACGCAGGATTTGCTGCGCCGCACCCTGGAGTTGTCCGGCCAGCCCACCCTCCATGTGCGGAACATCACGGATGTGGACGACAAAACCATCCGCCAGTCACGGGCTGAAGGCAAAAGCCTGAAGGAATTCACCGATTTCTGGCTCAAACAGTTCCGCGACGATTGCGCCACACTGCAATTGCTGCCGCCTCATGTGGAGCCGGGGGCCGTTGAACACATCACACAGCAGATCGCCTTGATCGAACGCCTCACGGGAAAAAATCACGCCTACCGCACGGAGGACGGATCGGTGTATTTCCGCATCGATTCCTTTCCGGAATATGGACGGCTTTCCCGGGTCAAAGAACGTGAGCTGTCCACCGGTGCGGGCGGCAGGGCCAATCAGGCTGATGAATACGAACGTGAATCGGTGGCCGATTTTGCACTTTGGAAGGCACGCAAAGCCGAGGATGGCGACAATTACTGGTGTGCACCCTGGGGGGAAGGCCGTCCGGGCTGGCATCTGGAATGCAGTTGCATGAGCATGCAGTATCTCGGCGAAAGCTTTGATCTGCACGGTGGCGGGGTGGATTTGATTTTCCCTCACCACGAAAACGAAATTGCCCAGAGCGAAGCAGCCACCGGACGACCCTTTGTCGCGCACTGGTTTCACACGGCCCATTTGCTGGTGGACGGTCGGAAGATGAGCAAGAGCGATGGCAATTTGTACACTCTGGCCGATTTGCAGCAACGGGGCTATTCCGCGATGGAATTGCGCTATGTTTTGCTTTCAGGCAAGTATGGTCAGCCGTTGAACTTCACCTTTGATTCGCTGAACGCCGCGCGTCAGGCCCTGCGCAAACTGGCCGGCATGGCTGGCGAAATTGATTTTCCCGTCAACGGTCCCGATTACACTGCCTTTAAAGAAACGATCAGGGACATCTCGCCGCAAAACCCTTTACAAAAGGCCTGGGAAGCGCTGCTGGAGGATCTGAATGTTTCCGAAGCCCTGGGTCAGACCTTCATCGCGCTCAAGGAACTATCTGCCAACTCCGGAAAATTAAGCAAGGAAGAGCGCGTTCAGGCCCAAATGGGATTGCAACGCATTTTGCATGCCCTGGGAATCGTGTTGCCCAATCCAACCGGAGACGGGCCTGTGGTTCCGGAAGAGGTGGGTGCTCTGGCCGAACGCCGCTGGCAGGCCAAGAACAGCAAGGACTGGAAAACGGCCGATGTCCTGCGGCAGGAACTTGCCAATAGAGGCTGGACCATGCAGGACGGCAAGGATAATTACAAACTTTTCCCCAAGGTATGATATCACCCGCCCAACCCAATCCTTCATCCAACCCGACCCCGGCCGAGCTGCAGTTGATTGTGGCGCGCCTGCAGGATTTTCTGGCCACGTACCTGAAGGAGGGAAGACATCTCGGGATTCAAATGAGTCCGAAACAGCTTCTGGCCGTGGTTGACCAGGCACTTCTACAGATGGAAACCGGACAGCGCAGTGGCCCTGCAGACCAAACCGCCGAAGCCTTTTTTTGGGACGGTTGTTGCGAGGCGCTTCTACAGGAACAACAGGGTCTGTACGAAAAAACCAAGGATGCGGAGGGTCATGCAAATTATGCGCCCGTGGGCGATGCCGTCTGGATTGTCTGCCTGAAGGCGCTGCGTGATGCCACGGTCAAGCTGGCAAAATAAACGCAGGTACTGGATTGCAGCCTCCCAAGCTCTTGGATAACTTACGCCGTGACTTACGAACAAAAAATCAACGCTGCCGTGGGTTATTACAATCTGGGCATGGTGGAGGAGTCACTGGGCGAATTGAATGCCATTGCCGAATCCGACCGCTCCCGGCCCGAAGCGCTGGCTTTGCGGGTGTCGGTTTTAATGCGCATGCAAAGCTGGGAGGAAGCTGCCCAGTGCGGCGTGGCCCTGACCCGGCTCCTGCCCGGTGAACCTTCGCCCTATCTGGATGTGGCATTCTGTCTGCACGAATTGAAACACACCCGGGAAGCCCGTGAAATCCTGTTGAACGGACCGGACAGTCTGAAAGGCAATCCCACCTACCATTACAACATGGCCTGCTACGAGGCGCAGCTGGGTGACCTCAGCACCGCCCGCCGTTATCTGGACCGCGCCATTGCCATGGACAGCCAGTTTGCCGAATTCTGGATCGATGATCCGGATCTGAAATTCCTGCACGCGGGCAACAAAAAAAAGGCGTGAAACATGCGTGTGGTGGTTCAGAGAGTCAGTCGCGCCGAAGTACGCATCAACGGGGAGGAGCCACGCTGCATCGGGCCCGGACTGCTGCTGCTTTTGGGAGTTGAAAGCGGTGACACGGAGGAGGATGCGGGCTGGCTGGTGGATAAGCTGCTCAAGCTGCGGATTTTTGACGATGCCGATGGCATCACGAATCTATCCATGACCGATGTGGCTGCAGAAGTCATGGTGATCAGCCAGTTCACTTTGTTGGCGAGTACGAAAAAGGGCACCCGGCCATCATACCATCGCGCTGCCAAGCCTGAGTTGGCCCGGGAACTTTACGGCAGCTTTGTCCGCCAGATGGAGAATGAGACCGGACGCGATGTCCCCACCGGAACCTTTGGCGCGCACATGGATGTGGAACTGGTCAACGATGGCCCGGTGACACTACTGCTGGATTCAAAAAACCGGGAGTGAGGTTTTTTCCAAAGCTCAAATTTTTTCAGCCGGGCCAACACCAGCAAAAGCCTCTTTGAGTGCGAGACCGAACAAAAACAACAACGCGACCGCGGCAGAAAGGCCTGCCATAGCGGTAAACACGGACAGGCCAACGGACTGAAGTCCGTTGTGATAAAAGAGCTTTATCTGGTTTTTCCCCGGTAACAACGGAACAGCCTTAAATGCCGAATAAGCTTTCAACACCGGTGCGGACCTCCCATTGATCTCCGCGTGCCAGCCGGGAGTATAGGCGTCGGCATAAACCAGCCATGCCGGCTGGGAAGAGCCATGTTCGACTTGAACGGAAACGGCGTTGGCTGAAAAATCTGTCACTGTCATTGTATCACTAGATGAATCCGCTGTCGTTGTTACAACTGGTTTGTTGTCAGGATTGGAACCGGTTAAGATCAGTTTTTTGTCCCAACCGGTTTGATTTTTCAACAACGTCCGTGCTTCCTGGTCGGTCGCGACATATTGGGCTTGATACAAAATTCTCAGCCGTGGGCTGCCAATGCCACAGATTGTCCGGAAGTCATCACTTTCGTGCGCAAAAACCTTTTGCATTTTGAAAACATTTTTCGGAAACCAATCCAGGCGGTAGCGGGGTTGCGGTGAATCCCACTGCAGGGTGCTGGAAAATCCCATTTGATATTCTGTCAGTCTTTCCGGATCAGCACGCTCCGAGGTCCAGATCTTGTATTTGTCACGCTGCCGGTCGGAAATTTCATCCGACCTGATTTCGTTGTAATTCAATTTGAGTGCCGGATATTCCAGTTGTTTCTTTGAAGTCGGGGAATTCGAAAAAAACTCAAACTGGTACAGCACACAGTCCAGTACGATGCATGCCACCAAACAATAGATGACGGAATTGGCCCGGCCCCCGCCGGGCTGGGGCGGAACCCGGCAGGCGCGCCACACCGCCAAAGCCAGCGCTGCCAGAGAAATCCCGCGCAGGATGGGACATTTGAGGGCGACCTTCAGCGCAAAGGTGCTTTTAAGCGCCCCGATTAAACTGGCATAGGCCTCGCCGTGATACAAATCGACATAAATGGCAGCGCCCAGAAATGCCAGCAGCAGCAGGTGCAGTCCGGGTTTTTTAATCAGGGTTCCCTCCCTGATATTTCTGATGAACAAATCCAGGCCGAAACCGGCCAGGATTAGAATCATCATCTTCAGGGTTGTTGTTACAAAACCCACATGGCGAAAAAGTGACATGCCCGGGAAATAATAAATCAAACGAGCGAAAATGCCCCCACGCGATAACAGGAAAAGAGCCAGTGCCGTTATGACAAAGGTACGGGTTTTCGGGCAGGTCAGATTACGCAGAGCGAGGGGGGCAAAAAATATCCCCATCACACCGATATAGGCATTCATCCCAATGTTGCGACTGTCACCGGACCTGATGTTGGCTGAAGGAAGAAAGAGTTCCTTGAAAAAATCCCCCAGGTCATGGCCTCCGTAAGTCAAAAAAACATGCAATAATACCTTGCCGGATCCAGCCGTCCGCAAGGGCGAAAGAAATTCCACATTATCGAGTGCTCTGCGGAGGGTCAGTATGAAGGAAACAAGGAGGGCGATGAAAAAAAAGGCTGCGCAGACATTTGGCCAGGAACGGCGGAACATGCTGCCGAATGCGCCCGGTCGGTCCCAAAACAAGCCGATGGAAAACAATGTCAGGAGGAATGCCCAGAACGGATAAACGTACGGTGCGTTGCCGAGCGGTCCCAAGAGGGCCACGATGCCGGCCAGCCAGCCATAGAAACCCGAATCTCCTTTCCGCAGGCGGATTAAAAAAAAGAATTCCAAGGGCAGTAGATAATACATCCTGAAATTAAAAAAGATCTGGGAATGCAGATACAAAGTACAGATGCTGGTCAGGCATACACAGAAGACAGCGGCACGTTCCTTAAACAGGCTTTTGCTCAGAAGATACAGGCCGAGCAGGAAAAGGAGTTGTTCCATGCACAGGCTGATTTCAAACAGTGACAGTGAATCGGCTATGCCGAGGCATTTTCCGAAAAAGAGGGCCAGATAACTGGCTCCTGTCATAAATGTGGCGTGGCAGGCGGCTGCGTCCAACCCATAGAGGCCGTAGCACATCCAGTGGGGCATTTCGTGCGCATGTAGCACGTTGCTGTAAAAATAATCAAAAATCCCCAGCACATATTTTGTGTCGTGCTGAGGCAGGGACCTGTTGGCAAGAAAAGGTACGTTGATCAGTAGAACCACTGTGATCAATAAAAGCAAATCCACACAAATTGGTTTTGTTTTGGTCATGCGTGTTTATTAATCCGGATAATCGACTAAAAAAAATCTGACAGAAGCCTGAATCCCCTTGTTTTTAGAAATTTTCATTTCAAGCCGTACTTTTTTGCTGCTGTAGCGCTAATCAGATCCAATTTGTTTTTTATAGTCCCCGTGGCTGAAGTATTTCTCAAGCCAAATGTACAGGCATATAAAAAGATAGCGGCTGCCCATTTCCTTTATTCTCAATTTGGCCTGGCCACTGCGCCTGTTCCGCCATGTGATGGGAATCACGGTCCAGCTACACCCCCTCACGATGGCTTTTAATGGCAATTCGATTGTTAAATTGAAGTGTGGTGAGATCAGCGGTTCACACAACCTTACGACACTGCTTCGGTATGCTTTGAAGGCGTTGGTGGTGTCATTCAGCCGGATATTGAACAATATACGGAGAAATGTGTTGGCCAGCCGGTTCAGAATCAGCTTCGCCGGAGGATAATCAATAACACCTCCCCCTTTGACAAAACGACTGCCAAACACACAGTCATAACCCTCGTTCAGCTTTTCCCAGTACAAGGCAACATCACGGCAATCGTCCGATTCATCCGCCATCATGATCACCAGGGCATCCCCCGTCATCTGCTTGATGCCACAAGTGATGGCGCGTCCAAAGCCGTGTTGTCCTTGATTTTGGATGGGTCGCAATACCGGCATTTCCTTCGCCTGATCCTGCAACAAGGCCCAGGTTGAATCTGTGCTGCCGTCATCCACGACAATAATTTCATGCGGCACATTCTTCAGATGTAATTCAACATGCAGGTGCTGCAGAGTGGAAATGATACAACCCTCCTCATCTCGGGCCGGTATGATAATACTAAGGAACTTCAGCACTTGTGGCCTGTCAGGCACTTGACTATGGGTGGCCAAGGTCATATCTTTTTCGCCACAACGAGAAATTGGCGTCCGAAAAGGGGCCATAAAAACTGTAGTTTAAGATAAAGTGCTATGACCCAGGAGGGGAATTTCAAGTTGTGCTCCATGGTATAGGGCAGAAATGAGCACCGGCATTCACATATGCGGAATCCTCTTACACGCAGGGCTTCGGCCAGTGACTTTTCGGTCAGGGGAATATGATGATCCCAAAAATCCCAATAACGGCCCGGCACCCGGGCGATGTTGGGTCCGATGGCAATGAACAATCCACCTGATTTCAAGTGGTGCGCTGCGCGATCCAGGACCTGACCCAATGCGGTTTTGTCCGGAAGATGCTCAAAAAAATTCGAGCTGAAAACAACGTCCAGTTCCTCCTGAGAGAACGGCCAGAGGTCACTACCACTCTGATTTATAAAAAGACAATCAGCCGGTACATGGATCTTGCCGTCTGGATTCAGGTCCAGGGCGTATTTTTTGCCGCATTCCACAACCCTGGAAAACTCGCCATAACCGGAACCCAGATCCAGCACCGTGTCTGTTATTGATATGTAGCGCTGAAAATAACTCCTCACCAGAACCCGCCATACCTTTTCCCGATAGTCACGCTTGGATTCAAAGCGCTGTTTATAAATCTGCTGCACTTCGCTTTTCGCATTCATGACGTCATTTCCAGCCATTCAGGATGCTGTTCCGCGTGTACGGCGATTTCCTCCAAAATATCAGGTAACAAAACTGCTGGCTTCCAGCCCCATTGTTTTCTGGCGCGCTCACAGTCCAAAACCATCCATGGGATATCAAAGGGCCGCGGGGTTGGATCACTGGAGATCTCATGAACGCCAAAACGCGCTTCGCACCAGTCCGTGAGTTGGGCGAGAGACATGGATTGATCACTCCCCCCACCCAAATTGATGGTACGGCAGGTATTGCTTTGGGTTAAGGTCTTCATTTGCCGCAAAATTAAAGGAGCCAGATCAGCCGGATGAAAGACATCCCGCACCTGCGCGCCCGTGCCGCCAAAACCCTTATACTGCAATGGTTTTTTGCGCAGATACGAGTTGATCCAATAGGCAAAGATCCCCTGGTCCGGACGCCCGAATTGCCCCGCTCCCGCCAGAACACCGCACCGGTTGATCCATATGGGAAAGTCGAAGGTCGAGCCATACTCCAAGGCGAGCAGTTCGGAAGCCAGTTTGCTGCTTCCATAGAGCGAGAGGGGGGGCGCCACGCTGAACAATTCCGATATGCCCTGCAAAGTGACCCCGTGAGGCAACTCCTGGGTTCCATCAGGCACAAAGGTTTTATTGATAATTTTCAGGGGGATTTGCGTTAGCGTCTCAATGGCATAGACTCGACTGGTACTCAACAAAATGAACCCGGCTTTGGACGCCTTGCAAAATTCCAGCAGGTTGATTGTTCCCCCAAGGTTGTGTTCCAACAATTGGCGGCTGCTGGTTTGCCCATCCACCCCGGCCAGAACACTCGGGTTCGCTGCCGCATCAATGACATAATCGCTGCAGGGGATCGCTTGAAAATCACTCCAATTGCGCAGGTCGGCATGAAAAACCTTGATCCCTCTCTTCTTAAGCTCAACCCTTTTGAATTCGCTCCCGCGTCTGATAAGATTGTCGGCCCCGGTAATTTCAATTGTCGGATCTATCTCCAGGAGAGTTCTGGCAATGACCGATCCGACAAATCCACAGATGCCTGCAATGAAAATTTTCATTTTAATCGGTTAATGCTTGTATGATTTCTTTAAGCATCTCGCGCAAGTCATATTTGTAGCGCCACTCGGGATAATCACCCTGAAATTTGCGCACGTCACTGATCCACCAGATGTGATCGCCGATGCGGTTTTCTTCCATGTAGGTCCAGTTCAATTCTTTTCCGGAAAGTTCTGTGCCGATCTCTATGGCTTCGAGTATGGAGGTGTTGGCATGTCGGCCGCCGCCGATATTGTAAACGGCAGCAGAACGCGGATTGAGAAAGAAACGCCAGAAGGCATCCACTAAATCATGGCTGTGAATATTATCGCGCACTTGCTTCCCCTTGTAGCCCAGGATCCGGTAGGGCAGCCCGCGGACCATGCACTTGATCAGATATGAAAGAAAGCCGTGAAGCTCGGCTCCTGCATGACCCGGGCCGGTAAGGCAGCCGCAACGAAAACACACGGTTTTCATGTCAAAATAACGCCCGTATTCCTGGACCAGCAGGTCGGCAGCGGTTTTGCTG
>Ga0075030_100000120_pt1 | contig 58594 bp, 40 predicted proteins | sample LitLauG_LLR_2012_FD_71393 | JGI IMG/M metagenome (GOLD analysis project Ga0075030, IMG submission 71393) | Freshwater sediment microbial communities from Pennsylvania, USA - Little Laurel Run_MetaG_LLR_2012 | ecosystem: Environmental > Aquatic > Freshwater > Creek > Sediment | place: USA... | reverse complement strand
CTCATTAGCCAACTCGCCGCCTGACTCGCCTTGAGCCGTTTCCCCCGCCTCAGCCGGAACCCCGCCGCGACCGCCTCCTCCGCGTCCGCCGCGGCCTCCCCCGCCAGACCCGGAGGCTGTCGCAGCCGCCACCGGCGGAATCGGAGCTTCGTAGCGCAGGTCCCAGGTGGTCCGGTTGATCACGCCCGCCTCAGCCCGCGCGCTTAACTGGCGGATCTGCGTGCCGGCCCTATCGGTGACGCTGATACGCACCGGCCCCGCCGCCTTGGCGTAGTAGTCGATGGTCAGGCCCGCCGGCGCATTAGCGGCGAAAAAGTTGCTGGTGCCGATGAAACTGCGGTAGTTGGCCATTTTCCATTCGATGCCCGGACGCGAGTCGAACAGCTTCAAGTCGGTGGTCAATACCTGGTCGTTCAACTGCTCGAGCGCGCCGATGTTGTCCATGATCCAGAAGGAGCGTCCGTGGGTGGCCAGGATCAGGTCGTGATCCCGGGGATGGATCTGGAGATCGAACACCGGCACGGTGGGAAGACCATTTTTCATGCGATGCCAGTTGGCGCCGTGATCGAATGTTACGAAGAGGCCGAATTCGGTGCCGGCGAACAGTATGTTCGGATTCACTGGATCTTCCCGCACCACGTGCACCGTGCCGGCCTCGGGAGGGATGCCGTTAGTGATGCGCGTGAAGGAATCGCCGTGATTCGTGGTCCGGTAGATGTAGATTCCGTAGTCGGCGCTGCGGTGATTGTCGAACGTGATGTAGGCGGTCCCCTCGTCCCGGTGAGAGGGCTCGATCCGGCTCACGTATCCGCCTTTGGCCACGCCCTGAATGTGCGGCATCACGTTCTGCCATGTCTTGCCGCCGTCGCGCGACACCTGTACGTTGCCGTCGTCAGTTCCTACCCACAGCACGCCGGCCTTAACGGGCGATTCCGCAATGGCGGTGATGCAGGGCCAGGCAACCACGCCGTCGTTACGCGACAGCGTGTTGCGGTCCACCACCTTGCCCAGGATGGTCTGCTTGTCGCGTTCGGCGCCGGTGGTCAGGTCCTCGCCGAGCACCTCCCAGGTGTCACCGCGGTCGATGGATTTGAACAGGTGGTTGCCGCCGTAATAAATGGTCTTCGGGCTGTGGGGCGAAATCATCAGTGGCGAGTTCCACTGGAAGCGGTAGCGCGGCGCGGTGTCGCTGGGCTCCTGCGGCCGAATGGATTTCGATTCGCTGGTCCGCAAGTCGCGGCGCGCCAGGTTTCCATCCTGCGATTCCGCATAGATGATGTTCGGGTCGTTGGGATCGATACGGTTATAGAAGCCATCGCCGCCCTGCACCGTGAACCAATCCTCATTGCCTATGCCGAGCTGCTGCGTGCTGGAACTGGGCCCGCACCACGAGTAGTTATCCTGTGCGCCGCCGCAAATGTGGTAGGGCTTCTGAAAATCGAACGCCACCTCGTAGAACTGGCCGAGGGCGATATTGTTGATGTGCCGCCAGTTCCGGCCGCTGTCGTTGGTCACCCAGACACCGCCGTCGCAGCCGATGATGAGGTGGTCGGAATTCGCCGGATCGATCCAGATGGCGTGTACGTCACTATGCACATTCCGGAAGCGGCTCTGATCGAACGTCCGGCCGCCATCGACCGACATGTAGATGTTGACGCCGCCCATCCAGATTTTTTGGTCGTTGTTCGGGTCGACGCGGATCTGACTGAAATAGGAGGGCCGCGGATTGGTCTCGCCCATGCGCACCCAGGTGGCGCCCTTGTCTTCGGAGCGGTAGACGCCGCCGAGCGTGGCATGTTCCACGAGCGCGTACACGATATTCGGGTTCTTGCGATAGATGTCGAGGGCGCAGCGGCCCAGATCGCCCTGCGCGGGAAGGCCGCCGGCCATCCTGGTCCAGTGCAGGCCGCCGTCGGTCGAGCGATACAGTCCGCTGCCCGGGCCGCCGCCGCTGTAGCCGAAGGCGGTCCGCCGCCGCTCGTAGACCGTGGCGTACAGAATGTTGGGGCTCTGCGGGTCCATCGCGATGTCGTTGGCGCCGGTGTCTTCATCGATGAACAGGGTCTGGTTCCAGTTGGCGCCGCCGTCGCGGCTCATGTAGACGCCGCGTTCTTTGTTGGGACCCCACAGGTCGCCCTGGGCCGCCACGTAGACGATGTTGGGGTCGGTGGGATGCACCACGATGCGGCCGATATGGTGCGTCTCCTTGAGACCGATGTGCTGCCACGTCTTGCCACCGTCGGAGGATTTGTAGACGCCGTTGCCCCACGAGGAACTCTGCCGGTTGTTCGGTTCGCCGGTCCCCGCGTACAGGATGGATGGATTCGAGGGTGCGAGCGCCAGGTCGCCGATCGACGGGTTCGGCTGGTCCTCGAAGATCGCCTGCCAGCTCTGCCCCCCGTTCATTGTCTTGAAGATGCCGCCGGCCGCCGCGCCGACGTAGAAGACGTTGGGATCGGCTTCCACTACCGCGAGATCGTCGACCCGCCCGCCCATGACAGCCGGGCCTATGCTCCGGAAGCGCAGGTTCTTCAGCGCAGTGTCGTACGTGGGTTGTGCGATAGCTCCGGTAACCAACCAGGCGGCAATCGCGCAGTAAGGGGCGAGTCTGGGTGAGTTCATGGCAACTCTCGATGCGCCATTGTACAACACCCGCTTTGTGCCCTCACCCGTATTGGCGGCGGTGAAGATTGAAATGAAGCGGCCGGGAAATTTCGTGAAATACTCGGCTGCTCGGTTGACGTCGTCCATGCCGGGCACGATCCGTTGGGTGATCCCCGCGGTCTTTGCCCAATCGATTCGCTCTGCGAGATTCGAGGGACCCTTATCTTGAGACGAGCGGCAGCCGGCCGTGATTCTCCGAAGCCCTTTCGTTCCTTCTCTCCGAAACAGAGGGCTTTTTCCTCTGTGCTAAGCTGCGATGTTGGCTTTGAACGATAACACTGTGGTCTCCGTCTTTGGCTTCGACCCTTACCGCATTGGCGCTGGTGAAATGTACGCCAAGGAGGTTTCGCAACAACTCGCCGCGCGCGGTTGGCTGAGCGTGCTCTGCTTCCTGAAAGAGCCGCCCGAGCCAGTCCGGCGCTTTTTGGAGGCGCCCAACGTCATCATCGACGTAATCGCGGATTCCTGGCGTCTCAGTTACCCGGCCACCGTACAACTGTTTCACGTCCTCCGCAAGTACCGGCCCCGCATCCTGCATCTCTACTTCACGGGTTTTCTCAGCGCCTATCCCTGGATAGCCAGGTTGCTCCAGGTAGAGAGGATTTACTTCACCGACCAGAGCTCCCAGGCGGAGGGCTTCGTTCCCACACGCGCCCCCCTGTGGAAGCGGCTCGCGATGCGGTTGATTAATGGTCCGATGACTGGGGTAATTTCGGTCAGCGGATACGGTTATCGCAACTTCACCACTCGCGATTTGCTCCCCAAGGAGCGGTTCCACATCATCTACAACAGCGTCGATGTGGAGCGGGCCTCCTTGGGATTGGATCGTGCGGAAGAGTTCCGTCAGCACTATGGGATTGCTTCCGCTCGCCTGGTGGTGACCCAGGTCAGCTGGCTGATCCCCGAAAAGGGCGTCGACGATCTGGTCACCGCCGCTCGGGACGTTGTGGCCGCCGAGCCGGCCGCGCACTTTGTGATTGCCGGAGACGGAGCTCACCTGCCGAACCTGAGGCAAAAGGTGCTCGATTTGGGCATTGAATCGCATGTCACATTTACCGGGGTAGTACGCGACCCGCTGGCCGACGGCCTGTTCGCCGCCAGCGACGTAGTGTGCCAAATGTCGCGCTGGGAAGAGGTGTTCGGGTACGTGATCGCCGAAGCCATGGCTTCCGGCAAACCTCTGGTGGGCACCCGCGCCGGCGGCATCCCGGAAATCATCGAGGATGGCGTGACCGGCTTCCTGGTGGGTCGCCGCGACACCGCCGCCATGGCGGCCCGGATCCTGGACCTTCTCCACGACCCTATTCTGCGCCGCCGTATGGGTCAAGCCGGGCGGGAAGTGGTCCGGGAGAAGTTCAACCTCAAGAAGAACGTCGCTCAATTGATCCGGCTTTACGGCATTTAATCTTGTGGTGGCTCGGAGAATTCGCGAGTGCGCCCACTTACAATCTACTGAAATGCCTGTTTTCCTGGAGCGGCACTTCCGGATGCTCGCCGCCATTCTGCTCCTGGTCATGACGACTGCGGAATTCGCCGCCCTGCGGAGAGACAGCCAGGCGAACGACGAGAGCTTCCATCTGCTCGCTGGTTACCGATACCTCAAGACGGGCGCGCTGGCGCTTGGTAGCGAGCATCCGCCGCTGGCCCAGTTGATCGCCGCCTTTCCCCTGTTATTTCTGAAATTGCGGCTGCCCGCCGCCCACCTCGAGGCCGGGGAGAGCCAGGAGTACGCTCGCGAACAGGAGTTCATTTACGCCAATCGCTACCCCGCCGAAACGATCCTCCTGTGGGCGAGGTCTGCCGCTGCCTTGTGGGCCGTGGCGCTTGGCCTCGTGCTGGCCTGGTGGGCGCGGCGCCACTTCGGCGCCGGTCCCGCTCTGGCCGCTCTGCTGGTGCTAGCGTTCGATCCCGGTTTTCTGGCGCACGGGCACTACACGAACAACGACGTTCCCGTGGCCTTATGCTTTCTGGCTGGGGTGCTGAGCTGCAACGCATTTCTCACCACTGGCCGCCTGTCCCAGGCCGTGGCTTGCGGAGCTTTGAGCGGCATCGCGATGTCCACCAAGTATTCGTCACTGCTGCTGTTCCCGATCTACATCCTGCTGTACGGCGCGAGCCGGCTGCGGCGCCCAGATGCCGGGGCACCCTTCCAGCACTCCTGGAGCCACCTCGTCAAGAGCGGATTATCTCTTGGAACCACCATGTTCCTGGTGGTGTTCGCCATCTTCCGGTTTGAGACGCGTCCCCTGGTCCCCAGCGAGCTGATGAAGAACCCGGAGCCGGTATCGGTAAAGATCCTGAAGCACACCGAACTCCTTGGCGGGCTCGCTCCCGCGATAGTCGGCCATCCTGAAAGGCTGGTGCTTCTCGACACGCTGTTGCAGCGCACGCCCGTTCCCGCAGCCTCTTTTTTCCGCGGCTTGTTTCTGGTGACGCACCACGGATCGGCCGGGCACCCCACTTACTTCCTGGGACAGTATTCTCAAAGAGGCTGGTGGTATTACTTCCCGGTGGTGCTGGCGATCAAAACGCCCACCGGACTGCTGCTCCTGTTCCTGTTGTCGCTGGCGGTGGCAGCACGGGCTCTGCTGCGGGATGGATTTTCGGCAGCCTTCGGCAAACTCCGGCGAGCCAGCCCCGACTGGTCCGCCTTGACGGTTCCTCCGGCGTTTTATCTGCTGGTCGGCGTCCAGAGCCATATCAATATCGGAATCCGGCATATGCTGCCGATGTTTCCTTTCGTCTTTCTCTGGGTGGCGGCGGTGCTGTTCTCATCGAGAATGGATGCCCCTCGCTGGGTCCGGCGGTCTGCCTTGGTCTGTCTCGCCCTGGTGGTGCTGGAGTCGGTGTGGGCGTTTCCCAACGATCTGGGCTTCTTCAATTTTCCGAGCGGCGGCGCGCGAATGGGGCCGCACTACGTCGTGGACTCCAACCTGGACTGGGGACAGGACATGATCCGCTTGAAAGAGTATCTGGCCAGCCGGAAGGCGACCAATGTCTGCCTGTCTTACTTCGGCGTGGCGCCGCCAGCCTACTTTGGGATCCAATCGGCGCCGGTTCCGGCCCGTCTGGAAGATGCCCGGAACTCCGGTTGCGCCGTCGTGGTAATGAGCAATACGCAATTCGCGTTTGACGGAGGCAACGAGCGGCGCTTCCAGTGGTTGAGCGGCCTGAAACCCGCGGACTACGTAGGCACATCCTTCCGGGTCTATCACCTGCCTGCCGCGGCGTTCGAGCGGCAATAAACGGCTTGCCCTGCCAATGTATGCGGGCTCCCGGCGCTACCTAATTCAGAGACACTGAGTCTATCGTGATCCACCGCTGAGCCATCTCTTTCCGTATTACGCTCATTTCCTGAATCAGTTCCACATCCGAGAGCGCCCTGTCGTAAACCAATAACTCCGAGAGAATGCCCCACAGCGAAGTCGTTCCACCAAGCACCAGGGCTCCAGCCGCGCCGGAAGCGCCTACCGTCGTGGGACCGGCAGTTGGCGTCAGGGGCAGGCTGTTCGTGACTGCGCCGGACTGGTAGACCGATGCGCTAGCGCCGTTCACCCGGACGGCGACGCATCCGAAACTGCCATCCGGGATGGCCACCGCACCTACAACCGTTCCGTGAACTGTCACGTCCCAGGACGCGCCGGCGCCAAACGTCGCACCGTGACGTACGATGCCCAAGTCCCCGCCGCTCTTAGCCAGCACCTGTTCTCCTGCTTGCCCGTTGTTGATCGTCGTCCCGCTGAACTGATACGGGTAGTGCCCGAAGCAGACGAACGCCGTATAACTGTTCAGCGGCATACTAAATGGCGTGGGCAGGGTGAGGTTCTGTTGCTGGCCGGTCCAGCTAATGCCATCGGTGGTGTTGTCCGGAGATCCGCTGGGAACAGTCAAGGCTAGCCCGTAGCGGTCGAATATGGGCGGGCTTGAGTTTTCGTTAATCGTTGAAAACGATCCGGTTGGGTCGTTTGGGCTGCGATTCACGATTTGCAAAGTCCCAGTCGTGTCCTGGAAGTTATAGAACAACTGCAATCCGTTGGAATTGTGCCTTCCTCCGGATTTCGTCTTCGACGCCATGGCGCGGTTCGCCGTCGCAGTCCTTGGCACAAGCCGGAGGCTCCAAAGATAGGGGCTATAATTGTCCGAACTGCCATCGGTTCGCGCTCCTTTGAAAGAGCCCCCGCTCGTGACCCAAACCATCGTCGACACCAGCGGGTTGCTCGATATCTTCTGGTAAGTCGAAAGCAGCGGGTTTGGAAACCCGGGGCAGAGCCCTGGAAACCGTAGATCCCGGTTGATCGATCCGATCAGAACCGGCTTTCCCCACGGATAGGGACCTAGATCGAAAATCGCGCTCGCCTGGGCGCAGTTGTTGGCGCCGATATACATCGACAGGATGAAGCGGTTGAAATCCGGGACATAGGCGATATGCCCTTTGTTCCCCGATGACGCCATGTACAGGTACGGATCGTCCATCCCGGGAGGCGCCGAGAGCGCCTTGCACGGGCCCAATGTGGCGGCGGCCCAGTTGGCGTCGTATAGCCCATCGTCTCCGTTCTGGCTTCCGGCGTAGCACTGATACTTCGTCACATCCTGAAGAGCGAGATCCTCGACCCGCACTCTGACCAGGCCCCGGTAGTGCGCGAAGAAATAGACCCACCCGTCCATGTTCGCGGCCCAGGAGCAATTGGCGCTGTAATCCTGGCACGGCTGCACTGGCGACAGTAGCCAGTACACACTGCTATCGCCGGGAATGGCGATCGGCGAGTTCATCGATGCCATGTATTGCACCGTCCCCGCCGCGCAACTCACATTGGCGCTCGCGAACGCTACATGAGTGGAATCGGCGCTAGTCGCAGTCTTGTATCCGTCGCAGTTGGTACTGCCCGTTACATAAACCATGGTGTTCGCCGGCGGCGCGCTCCATGCGGACACCGTCAACGTGATGGTTCCACTCTGCCACGATGAGAAGGAAATCGTCGCCGATCGCACCGCCGGCGCATCAATTCCCACCGCGGCCGCCGCGGCGGGACCGTTGTTGTGCTGCGGTGATATCGAGGTCTGCCAGTGATCTCGCGACTGGATCGCGTTGTAGCAGCATGCCGCGGAGCCGTACCCATTGATCGTGAATAGGTACTGGATACCTCTTGCGCTGAGCGGCCCCTGCTCGCTGAATGGATTTCCAGCCAGCCCGTATCCTGCCGAAAGAGCCTGAAGCTGCTTCGGCGTCAGGTGGTTGGCATCCCAACTTACAAAACCCAGTCCCGGCACCGCGGCGCCATTCACCCCCAGCCCGTCTTGATACAACCCGTACATCACCCCGTCATCGGCCCAGGTGTGGTATTGCGTGTCGCCGTCGATCCATTGCCCGGTGTTCGGCAGACCGTGGGCCCCGTTGTACTGGTCGTTGATCCGCGTCGGCGGCGAAACCCACGCGACGCTGAGCGGGGTAGAACCCACCGCGGTACTGGTCGTCACTTGTTGATCCGATGTGGTGGTGGCGCCGTGCGCGTTGGTGATCGTGGCATAGCAATGGTACAGTGTGCTGGGGCTCAACCCCGTAACCGCGAAAGCGAAATTCATAATGCCGTAGCCGTGTGGCGCCGGCCCGTTAGCCAAAGGAAAGATGGTCGGCATGGAAACCACGGTTCCACTGGGACCCGCCGCCGTGCCGCATTGCGCGGAAGCCTGCGCGGGCGTGTCGCTGGTCACCTTGAATAGGATCGTAGTGTCCGAATTGGCCGACGCCGAGACGTTGCTCAGAATTGGGTTTGCGCTGGGAGCACCCGGGCGATTCACTATCACGTTCACTGTCTGTTGGGTCGTACCACCTGCGTTGGTGGCAGTCAGCGTAAAAGTGGTAGACCACTCCGGCGTGAAGGAAGCGGGCGAGGGACCGGTATACCTGCATCCCGCGAACGACCAGGGACAGGCGCCCGAGACCACCACGCTGTTGGCATTCGCCGTCGTATAAGTGCACGAGGTCGTGCTACCCTCGCTCACCGGCGAGGTACAGTTGAACGACGATATCACCGGCTTAGTGGTTTTGACTGACTCCGTGAACGCCTGTAAGTTCACGGCGATATCGCTTGATGCGGTTCCGGTCCAGCCTGGGTTCTCCGCCGTGGAATCGGATTTGACCTTGTAATACATGCTCGTCCCGCCGTGGCTCCCAGGCGCGTACGCAATATTGGCAATCTGGACGAAACCGCTAGCCGAGGTTGTCCAGGTTCCATTGCTCATCAATCCCGCGGTTGTTATGAACAGATCGGAACCGGTAGACGGCGTAATGGACCCTGGACTCAGCGAACTTGCTCCAGCAGATCCCGCTCCGGTGCTTCCATCAGCGGGATCGCCCGTTGCCACTCCTCCCGAGAAGGCGGCAAACACGGTAGCCGAGTAGTTGTCTCCCGTGATCGTCACCGTATGATTTGGCCCGGCAATCGGTCCCGAGACATAGAAACACTTCAACACAGCCGATGATCCCCCACGAACGGAAACCGGTGTCCACGTATTGCCATAGGAGTCGATAATGCCACTCCCGCCGGAAATATATGTTGTCGAGCAGGCATACAGCAACCCAGCTCCCGAGGTGTTGATGGCGGGCGACGTCTGGGTGGGGTGACTGAACAACGTGGATGACAGCAGCACCCACGCCGCCTCGGCGGATTGGGCCATCAGGCCTAGCAGTAGCAACAGCCTGATCGCTACGCGGCCTCCACACCATGAAGGCGTCAACCCACCACCCATTACGTATGACGTGCTCGCGCCATAACCGAACTCGGGGTCTTCAGCCCCACAAGAGCCGAACCCCTCGGGCGTTCCGGCGAGCGTCTTGGATAATGCATCGTTCATCAGAAAGAGTATGCTCCTGTCTCGATGATCCTATACGGTGCCTCCAGCGAGGCCCTTCCGGCGATCCGATATTTGCAGTTAACTACTTATAAATCTATCATATACGAGATTCTGAAAAGTCTTGTGACTGACGTGGAAGCTCTACTACGTGCAGTCTCCGTGTCCAAACCGTCTTCCACTCACATACGATTGAAAATAAATAGCTTAACGGACATGCTGAACTCGACTTCGTCTTGCGGGCTTGAGAGCTCCCCAAAATCGGGAGATCGACGAGCCCGAAGAGCAGCCCATCGGCTCAGACGAGCGCGTTGACATGCTGTGGATTTCTCACGTTACCCGGGTAAGAGCCGCCTGTCGTCGCTTTGGAACTCGCGACGCCAGAACCACCGAACGGAGCCGGTGCCGGCGCGGCAGTGCGCCGCGCGATTTCCGCCTCGTACGTCGCACCAAGAGCGGCAGACAAGCCGCCGAACACCGACAACATCGAGGTGTAGGCAATGTAATCGAACAAGATCGTCACCGCAAACACGATAAGTGCATAATTCAGCCCAAGCGCGACATTGGCAATGTCCTGCAAACGCGGATCACCCCGTGTCTGGCCGTAGATCTTGTGGGTCTTCCTCAAAGCAAAGACCACAGCCATCACGTAAAAGATCAGAGCCGGAATGCCGCATTCGCTCGAAACCTGGGTATAGCTGTTGTGAGTGCCCTGCCAACTGCCATGCCGCCGGCCGGCCTTGATCGCGTCTTTATCTTCGGCCACCACAAACATCCCCGGTCCAACGCCGAACAAGGGGTGCTGGAGCGTGTACTTGATGCTTTTGCGTAGCAGTTCCTTGCGCGCGGCGGCGGAGCTAATGGCATTGGCATCGAGTGCATCGTCGCCGCTCGCGCTGATTTCGTCCTGGTCTTCGCCCAAAGTCCGGTAACGGTTCAACAGCCTTTTCGGCATTGTGCCCACAATCACCGCCAGCAACACCGCGCCGCCAACGACGAGGCGCAGTTTTCCCCCCGAACTGGATCGCAGAAAGATGCAGAGCACCAGCACCCCGAATGCGATCAGGGCTCCCCGCGAACCGGTTTTGGAGATGGTGAAAAGCATTACCAGCATTACTCCAGCGGCGAAGACTTTACCCAACCCGGACTTGGCGTTGAGGTACATGAGCAACCACAGGCTCAGCCCCAGCAAAAGCGCCTGGGCCATCTCGTTGGGATTGGCGAACTTACCACGCGGCAAGAACAGCCTTCCGTTCTGTATGGTGCCCCAAAAGATGGCAATCCCCGTCAAAACCAGCAGGCCGTAAGCCACCGTGTTCACCGCCTTGCGGCATTGTTCGTAGTTTCCGACGAGCCCGGCGGTGGCCAGAAAGATAACGAAAGCCGGCAGCCAGTTTTCCAGCAGTAACGCCGTACTACCGCCCTTCCACATGCTGGTCGGAATCGACGCAACGAACCAAACCGTGAAGGACAGCAGTGCTTTGCCGATGTTGGATTTCAAGGCGCGCAGGAAAGCCTGACTCAAAACTACCATCGCCAGGATCACGCGGTAACTGATCCCAGGAATATGCAGGAAGGCGAATTTGACGTCGAAAATGCGGCTGTAGATCAGGAACAAATACAGCACCAGGATGGTGAATCCGAGCCGCTGGAAACCGGAAATACCCCCTGGGTCGTAAACGGCGCCTTGGTCGTGGAGAGTTGCGGGAGTTGCCGCTGGAACAAGCGGGTTACGAACAGAAACCGCCGTCATGATTGAGCAGGGGCTGACTCTCCTTGCTTAGAATTCTAGCACTTCCACCGGGCACACGGGGGCCTGAAGGGCGCTTGACGGTTCTGGGGGATGCCTGCAGCGCACCCACAAATCGAGCCGCACTCGTCCCTCCGCGGCCTCCGCTGATTGCTAAACTACTCCCAGAGGCGTTAACGACTCAGGTGAGAAGGGATCGGATGAATGCCAAGCCGAGCTTAGCGGGCACAGCCCTTCGGCGTGAAGCGAATTGGGATGCGGCGGCAGCCCGGGAACACCCAAACGAACTCCCCCATACGAGGGTATCGGCGGCGTGAACACCGCGACGATGCTGCCAGCCGCTGTCGTTCCTGAAGCCATCGGCCGCGCCTACGCCCTCATTCGCCCCTACATCCGCCGGACGCCGGTGGTGGAAACCGGCGGGATCGATTTCGGGCTCGGCCCGATGCCGCTGGTGCTCAAGCTCGAGTTAATGCAGCACGCGGGCTCCTTCAAGACTCGCGGCGCCTTTACCAACCTGCTGATGCGCGACGTGCCCACAGCGGGCGTGGTGGCGGCTTCAGGCGGAAACCATGGCGCAGCAGTGGCCTATGCCGCGATGAAGATGGGCAGACCGGCGAGGATCTTCGTGCCATCGGTGGCATCGCCCGCCAAGATGGAGCGCATCCGCGGCTACGGCGCCGAACTGGTGGTCCACGGTGAGCGGTACGCTGAGGCGTTGGCCGCCAGCGAAGAGTGGGCGGCGCATTCGGGTGCGCTGCAGATCCACGCTTATGAGCAAATCGAGACGTTACTCGGGCAGGGAACGGTGGGCCTCGAGTTCGAAGAGCAGGCTCCGCAGTGCGACACCCTGTTGGTGGCGGTCGGCGGCGGCGGTCTGATTGGCGGCATCGCGGCATGGTTCGCGGGTCGCATGCGGATCGTCGGCGTCGAACCGGAATCTGCGCCGACACTTACGCTGGCCCTCGAAGCCGGGCGCCCAGTTGACTCTCCAGCCGGCGGCATCGCGGCCGACTCGCTGGCTCCCCTGCGCGTCGGCAAACTCATGTTTCCGATTGCGCAGCGGTACGTGGAGCGCGTGGTGCTGGTGCCAGACGCAGCCATCCAGGCGGCGCAAGAGGCGTTATGGAACGTGGTGCGCGTGGTAGCTGAACCGGGCGGGGCCGCGGCGTTTGCAGCGCTGCTATCCGGCCGCTACCAGCCACAGGCCCTGGAGCGCGTGGCTGTCTTGGTTTGCGGCGCCAACACAACCGCGGTGGATTTAGGCTAATCCACGTCGGGCCAAAATCGGAACTTTGAAAGTGGCGGCGTAGGGGCGGACAGTGAGACTGGTGTGGAGTTTCGAAAGACTCTGGGCTCGTTGGGGGCGCCGGAGGCTCAAATTTGTTCCGCCGTTGGGCCAGCGTTTGTGATACTCTGGCGGCCGAGCGGTGACTTTTGACCACTGAACGAGATTGCCAACTTCCCAGCGCGAGGCTCCTCGATCCGGTACTCGGCGCTTTATTTCTGTTGTTCCTGGGTGCGATGGCTCAGCCATATGCCTTGGCGCAATCCGGAGGCGCGGCAGGACCTCAAGGGGCGCCTCCGCCACAGGGCCAGAACCCCAACGGTATGCGCGTATTTCTCTGGGCGGGTCTCAAGTCCCACTCGCCGGGTTTCCATGACTACCCCCAGTTTCTTGCCGACTGGAGCAAGATCCTGACCGAGCATGGGGCCGTCGTCGATGGTGCTTTACATTCCCCCGGCAGCACCAGCATCGAACATACGGACGTCGTCGTGATTTACAAAGGCGACGCAGCCTACCTGAGCGACGGCGACAAGGCCACGCTCGAGGCGTTCGTGAAACGCGGCGGCGGGCTGGTTAGTTTTCACGATTCTTTGTGCGGCCCTGATCCCGCCTATTTCGCCACGCTTTTGGGCGGCGCTAAGAAGCATGGCGAGGTGAACTTTACACTGGAGGCGCCGGTTCCCTACACGGTCGTGGATAAGTCGAACCCCATCATGCAGGACATGTCCGACCTCACGCTTTTTGACGAGGCTTTTTTCACCATCACCTGGGCGAAGAACCCGGCTATCCACGTGCTGGCCACGGCGCGGATCGCGCCGACCCGCAGCGCCGGCGACCACAAAGGCGAAGTAGTGCCGCAGATCTGGACATACGAACATGAACTCCCCGGTGGTCAGCCCGCACGTGCGTTCGTGTGGATGCAGGGCCACACCTACGCCAATTTCGCCAATTACCAGGTGCAGCGGACCTTGCTCCGCGGCATCGCCTGGGCCGGAAAGAAGCCGGCCGATGAGCTCGTGAACTACGTGGCGCCTCCCCGTCCGGCCGGCCGGGGCATGGCTCCCGCCAATAATCCGCGATAAGCAACAAAGAAAGCTCTACCTTGCATTACGTCGGCCGTGGGATCGTCTCAGAGCGCCACGTAGACGGAGGCCGGGTTGGAAGATCGGCCGCCGGCGCTTATGGTGAAGGTGAACAGGCCGGGCGAGGTTTGCGCCGGCACCTGGAAATTGATCTGCACCACGCCAATGACCGTTCCCGGGGCCGCACCGGCATAGAGCACGTTGAGCGCGGCCGTTCCGGCGTAAACCTGGCAACACTGGTAGTCCAGTGCGGCGGTGGCGATCTGGCCATTGCCGACGGCATTGAAGACATAGCCTGTGCCTGTGGCCCAGATCGACACGATCGACCCAGCCTTGGCCGGATGGCCTGCAGAGTTGATGCTGCCGTCCTGATTGATGGCCTTCGCCGACCCGTCCGGATTCTGGAATACCTGGGGATCCGTAGGGACTGTCGTGGCGATGAAATCCGCGGTGGTGAATCCGTTCGAAGTAACGCGGATGCGGACGGTTCCGGTGCTGCCTGCCAAGCCGCCGACCACCGCGTTCAGTTGCGAGTCAGAGGCATAGAGCAGGTTCGCCATGGGTGCATCGTTAACGAGAACCTGCACACCGGCGAGCGACGTGGGCAGGAAGGGGGCCGGGTCCGGCACTGCCGGAGTCGGCGGCCCGATATGCGGTCCGTAGATCGAAATGACCTCACCGGGAGAGATTCTTCCACTGAGCCAGCCGTAAGCCGCATTGGCTATCCCGAAAATCCGCATCGTTGGCTGCTGCGAGGGCGCGATGGTGGAGACCATTCCGCTGGACCCGGCCACATGCAACAAGCCCGCGGCATCCACGGCGATGGTCTGCGCCACCGTGCCGTCAGGGTAGCGTGCCGCATAGGGAAGCGTCGCACCCGCGGCATTCAATCCCGCCACGAAATCGCCGCCTTGCGACCAGCCCTGCGCGTTAGGAAAATCCGAGGACTGGGTGGTGCCTGTCAGCCAGACGTTTCCACTGCCATCAACGGCGACGGCCTGCGCCCGGTCCGAATCCTTGCCGCCGAGAAACGTGGCCCAGACCATCGCCGTGCCGGTCGGATTCAGCTTGGCCACGAAGGCGTCGGTGGGCGGAGCCGGCCAGGCCGGCGGATTCGCCGGTCCGCGGAAAGTAGGCTGATAGGCTCCAGCGGTGGTGGGGAATCCTGGATCGGACGTCGCGCCCGCCAGATACGCGTTGCCCGCGGCATCCACAGCCAGCGCCGTTGCGGTGTTAGCGGGGTTGTTGAACGGCACGAGGATGTAATTCGTGGCGCCGATCAGAGTGAGGTAGCCGAGCGCGGAGCCCGCCGCATTCACCTTGGCGATGAAAGCCCCCGTGCCCTTCTCCAGAAACGCTCCGGTGGTGGCCGGCAGGTCGTTCGTGTCGGTATTGCCGGCGATGTAAGCATTGCCCGCGGCATCGACCGCCACCGCCACTGCATACGTATTCCTCGAGCTCAGGAAGCACGAACTGCCTGCTCCACAATCCTTGCCATGGCCGGCGATCACGGTGGAGTACAGGATCTTGTTCCCCGTAGCCGAGATCTTGGTGAGGAAGGCACCGGAGACGGCGCCGATCGTTCCACCTACCTGGCTTGCGGGCAGGCCGGCCGTCACGGGAAAGGCCGGCGAGTTGGTGGTGCCTGTCACGTACACGTTCCCGGCGCCATCCACCGCCATGGCCGCGATGTTACCTGGGAAGTAAGTGGAGAAAATCATCTGGGTGGCATCGGGATTGAACTTAATGACGAATCCGGGGCCCGGCGTGGATTGCAGCCCGTTGTGCGTTGGCAGATTCACCGACGAGGTGGATCCGGCGACATAGATGTTCCCGGCGGCATCCAAGGCCATGTCGGTGATGGCGTCCGCGCCCTTGCCGCTGAAGACGGTGAATAGCACGATCTTGCCCGCGGGGTCGAGCTTCATCACGAAACCCTCGGCATATTGAACGAACCAGCGGCTATACGCGGGGAGTACAATCCGGCTGCCCGCGATGTATGTATTGCCCGAGGCATCGGCCACCACGCGCGCCACGCTGTAGTCGTTGGTGTCGCCGATGTAAGTAGTGAATTCGGCCGCCATGGAGCATAACGTGGCTGCCAGCAGCAGGGCAAGTGTCCTCATGACCCGAGGTTAGCGCGCGTCGAGCAACCGCGCCACCTCGGTGTAGAGCCTCTGGTTCAACGGGTCGCGGTCGTGGGTTTTCAGACCCGCGGTTGGGATCGGGTCGCCGATGCGCAGCACCACGGGGCCGCTACGAATGTAGCCGGAACCCATCGGCAGCAGGTCGCGCATGCCCACGATGGCCATCGGCACCACCGGCACCCCAGCCTTGATCGCGATGTAGGCTGCGCCTTCCTTGAATGGGCGCAGGCCTCTCGCCGAGCGGCCGCCCTCGGGAAAAAGTAACAGCGAAATGCGCCGCTGGGCTACGATCTTGGCCCCCTCGCCCATGCTCTTTAGCGAGGCGCGCGCGCTCGACCGGTCCACCGGTAAGTGGCCGGCGCGTTTCAGGTGAGTGCCCAGGAACGGAATCTGGTACAGCCCTTTCTTGGCGAAAAAGCGGAACTGGTGCGGCACGTTCGCCAGGATCGCCGGAATATCCATAAAGCTGCCGTGGTTCGATACGAAGACATAGGTGGCGTGCGGATCCAGCTTCTCCAGTCCCTCGACGCGCACCCGGATGAAGCTGACGGCCAGCAGGATCCTGGCCCAGATTCGCGCAAGCTGGTGCTGCGAATTCCCGCTCGAATCGAAGAAGGAATCGACGATCGAAATGGTCCCCATCACGATGGTGGCGAGCAGGATCAGGGGAACGGAAAACAGCGCGGACCGGAGCCGGCTCACAGCAGCAACTCCCTCGCCTCGGCCACCAGATAGAGCGAGCCGGTGATGAAGACCACATCATCACCGGTGGCATCGGCCACCATGGCGAGCGCGTCCCTGAGGGACGCGGCCACTTGGAGATCGGGGTGGCCCGCCATATCGCCCAGCGCCCGGGGCGCGAGCGCGCGGGCCTGCGACGGCGCCGTTACGATCACCTGCCGGGCGCGCGGAAACAGCGTGCCGGTGACTTCGTCGATGGCCTTGTCCCGCATGGAGCCGAAAATGAGCCGCACGCGGCGGGTGGCATAGAAGCGGTCGATGTAGGCGGCCAGCGCGCGCGCTCCGGCCGGGTTGTGCGCGCCATCCAGAATGATCTCGGGGCTCTGGCGCACACGCTCCAGGCGGCCCGGCCATGCGGTGCGAGCGATACCGGCTTCGATCGCGGCATCGGACACCCTCAGGCGTACCAGGGCGATGGCTGCGGCGACAGCATTCTCCACCTGGTGTTCGCCGGCCAGGGGGCAGGCAATCTGCAAATCGCGTTGGCCCACGAGTCGGAAGCGGCAGCCGCGCGCGTCGAGTTCGAGGCCGAGCACCTGCCAATCGCTGGTGCGCTCCACCGCAATCCCCAGGCTGGCGGCGCGCTGGTCCAGCACGCCGGCGGCTTCGCGCCGCTGGCGGGCGAAGACCGCGGGCACACCGGGCTTCAGGATGCCGGCCTTTTCCCCGGCGATGGATTCCAGGCTCTTACCCAGATAGGCTTCGTGGTCGAAATCCACCGGCGTGATCACGCACAGTTCGGGTGTAATTACATTGGTGGCATCCAGGCACCCGCCCATCCCCACCTCCATCACCGCGATATCGACGCCCTCTTCGGCGAAGAGGAGCAGCGCCATGGCGGTCACGGTTTCGAAGTAAGTGGTATGGAAGTCGATGGCGCCCGCCGCCAGCAGTTCTTCGGCCGCGCGATGGACGCGATCGAAAGCGGAGGTGAACTGCTCCGTTCCGGTTTCGGCGCCGCCGACGCGGATGCGCTCCGTGGGCTGGCTCAGGTGCGGCGACGTGAATAGCCCGGTTCGGCGGCCGGCGGCGCCGAGCGCGCTCTCGATCATGGCGCAGGTGGATCCCTTGCCGTTGGTCCCGGCCACGTGGACCAGGCGCATGCGGTCCTGCGGGCGGCCCAACGCCTCCAGCACGGCCAGCGTGCGGTGCAGTCCGAATTTGGCGGTCTTGATTTCGTTCCCCAGCGCATAGAGGAACCGGACCGAATCGGGGTAGTTCATGCCACGAAGAACTTCAAGGCTTTGGAGACGTACGCCTTCAGCTCCAGGCGCGGCACCACCGCGTCCAGCATGCCGTGTTTGAGCAGGAACTCGCTGCGCTGGAAACCTTCGGGCAGCTTCTGACGGATGGTCTGCTCGATGACGCGTGGCCCGGCGAAGCCGATGAGCGCGCCGGGTTCGGCAATGTTGAGGTCGCCCAGCATGGCGTAGCTGGCGGTAACGCCGCCCGTCGTGGGGTCGGTGAGGATGCTGATGTAAGGCAACCGGGCTTCATCCAGGCGCATCAGGCCGGCCGAGATCTTGGCCATCTGCATGAGGCTCACCGCGCCTTCCTGCATGCGCGCGCCGCCCGAGGCCGATACGATGATCAGCGGCTCCCGCCGCTCGATGGCGCGCTCGATGGAGCGCATGATCATTTCACCCACCACCGAGCCCATGCTGCCGCCAATGAACCGCGGCTCCATGGCGCAGATCTGCACGCGCCGACCGTCGAGCTTGCCGGCCGCGGCGATCAGCGCGTCCCAAAGACTGGTGGTCTTCTGCATGGACAACAGGCGCTGGCTGTAGGGCTTGCTATCCACGAAAGCAAGCGGGTCCGAAGAGCGCAGGTTGGTATCGAAACGGTCGAATTCGCCGCCATCGAGCAGCAGTTTCAGACGGGTCACTGCATCCATGCGGCTGTGCACCCCGCACTTGGGGCAGACGTACCAGTTGTCCTCCAGTTCCTTTTTCCAGATAATCTGGCGGCAGCCCTCGCACTTCTGCCACAGGCCTTCGGTACGCACGCGGCGCTGGCTGTCGTCAAGCTTGGGGAGCTTATCGTCCTCGGGTCTGTCCCTTTTGAACCATGACATGGGTGCAACCCTACGTTAACGCGGGTAGGGATGGCCCCGCAACGTGGCAAAGGCGCGATAGATCTGCTCTGCCACCATGGCGCGCGCCAGTTCGTGGGGGAAGGTCATGGCGGAAAGGGAGAGCAGCAGGTCGGCCCGGGCGGCCCAACCGGCAGGGAGCCCTTCGTGGCCGCCAATCAGAAAAACCAGGTCGCGGCCTTCCATTTCGGCTTTGGACACGAGCCCCGCGAAAGCGGCCGAATCCGTCGGCCTGCCCGCCGGGTCGAGAAAGATCTTGCGGGCCGAGGGGTGCCTGCTCCAGAGATCGATGCGGCCGGGCCGGATCTCGCGCATCTCGGCCGGCGCGTAGCGCGCGACGCGGCCCAGGAAATCCTCGGCAATGGCGTTGGCGTGCCGGTCCTTCGGCTTGCCGATGAAATAGAGGTAGATCTTCACTCGTGCGGAATCTCGACCGCGCGGGCGTTGCGCCAGAGGCGTTCCAGGGCGTAATAGTCACGCGCCTTGGGCGAGAAAACGTGAATCAGCAGGTCGCCGTAATCCACCAATACCCATTCCGCCTGGTTGTAGCCCTCCATGCTGTTCGGCAACTCGCCCGCCATTTTCAACTGCATCCCGATTTCGTCAGTAATCGCCTGCACCTGTTTGGGGTTCGCTCCCGTGCAGATCACGAAATAGTCCGCGAACGAAGTGACGTCGCTGAGGTCGAGGACTTTGATTTCGTTAGCTTTCTTGGATTCGGCGGCGCGCACGGCAACCAGCCAGGCGGGGAGGGCGGATTGAATTGAGCCGGATTCGCGAAGATCGGTTTTCGTCAGAGGCACTACTCCTCTCCGTATCATACTAAAGTAGCGAATGCCTCGCCCCATCCGAGGGTGGCCCGAGATGCCCGTAGAGCAAAACGGCGGAGGCCACCCGCGGGGAGTCGCCCAGGAAGTAGACCGCCTCCTGCGGGTCATCTTCGCTGCGGAGATGCCGCGAGCGCCGCGGACAACTTCAGATCCGGATACCGGGACTGCCGGATTTCGAGAGATCTCGAATTCTCCACGGCCGCTCAAAGTGATGAGGCACTGGCGAAATCCCTCGGTGTGCCACTCCCTGGCCCAGCCAGGAGAAGTCCGTGCCAATCGCGAATCGGCGACTTGATCATGTCCGGGTATTCAACGCCGGTTCGCGAAGGGTACGGCGTCGGTACCGTACTTTCTGGAAGCCTCGATGCGGGCCGCGATGAAAGTGAGTCCAGAAAGCGGCTGGTGGCTCTGAGATGCACCTATGTTTTCAGATCCGCGTGACTTGGCATGAGTTGAATGGTGCGCAAATCGGTGCCGGATTCTGCCAGATCTCAAAGAGTACCGGTACCCTATGTCCAACTCTAGGCCTTTCGCTCACTTAGATTTAACGTTTAAATGAAATCAGGAGAACACAAATACCCGGAATGTCGATGAATGCTAATCTTCTAGCTGTCACAGTATTAATGCTTGGACTCGTCTCTGGCACAATTCAGGCGAATGTAATCAACTTAGACTCGCAACCCGGGCTGTCCAACACTAAGACCTCGGCCACTGTGGCAATTACTCCAAACTCGGCGTGGCAGGCGAACCATCCAGTGAATCCTGGAAATGCCGCCGACCATTCCGCAGTCTGGATTTCTTATGCCCTCACCGGTTATGGCGATCCCCATTTCCAGCCCTATATGGGTACGACGCCGGTCGTGAGCATCTTTGACAACTTTGTGTCCGGGGCTGGGGTTCTCCATCTGAATGTTTGGGCCGACGATACCGCTCAGGTGTTTCTGGACGGGATCTCCCTCATCAATCCGAAATTCACACAGAGTACCTGCTCTGGTCAACCCATCGGCTGCGTACCGGCCGATGTCGGGGTACTTAGCCATGCGTTGACAGCCGGTTCGCACACGTTGGAGTTCGCGGTATATCAGACGGGAACCGGCACCAGTACTACCACCAATCCCTTTGGCTTGCTCTTCACAGGTACCGCCACGGCGCCTGATCCCGTGCCGGAACCGGGCACGCTATTGTTGGCGGGTGCCGTATTGGTGGCCGCCGGTCTGATCAGGAAGCGGCGTCAACCCCGGGCATAAGGGCGACCCTCGCCTCTGCGATTCGGAAGACCACTACGCGCGTTTGCACGGCCTAGGCCGGTTCAACTTCCGAGTAGCGCACCCCAGGAGCACTGGGGACAAAGCACCTGGAGTGGTCACCTTTCTTCTGCCCGCGGGAACTCCGCCGGGGCTAGTAGATCTCTTGGCATCCGCCAGCGGAGTACCAGATCCCGCGTCAAGACTGATTCAGGATTTACTGCACGTTCACGTTGCAGAGTCTGCCACTGATCTCGGAATTCCAGGCGCCGATGTTGGTCAGTGTCCCGTTGGCAACCATGGAGGCTTCGTCAACCAGAAACGTTCCATTGAAGTGGATATCGCCGGTTGCGTCATTGAACCAACCGGATGAGCCGACCGTGGTGTCGGGAGCTACCTTGCCCGTGTAGAAGTAGCTGCCAAACATGAAGTCGCGTGGATAAACCATGTGGGGCGTAATCTTCGGGGAGACCGGGAAGACCCCTTTGTCGGGCAGGGTCACAAACTTGCCCTTGGCGCCAAAATCAAAGATCATTCTGCTGGCCGGCTCATGGCCGGTCTGGCCGTGTTGGACCGTGGGCAGATCCCCAGTGCCCGTGAGGAACCCAGAGATCGGGATTGCGTTGTCGAGAAAACCTCTCACCGTTCCGGCCCATCCACCACCGTTTGGAGAAACATCCAACGTAGCCTGCAAAATGACTCGAAAATCCTTGCAGTTGTTACCTTGGGCCTGGGCTGGGGTCGCGATCACGCAGCAGACGATTGCGACGATCGCTGCTACTTTGAGTGAGTTGGTCATTGCTACACTCCTGTGTAATTGTGGAGTCGAGGAGCAGACTTGCCGTTCCACGGCCGGGGTCGCCTCCGGCTAGATCCAGCATATCCCTATCCACGAGATTAAGGTTTTTAAATGCGATTATCTTGCGTCTACTGAAAAAGTCTACGCTTTTGGAGTCGCCGGTGTCCGCTAGTGGTGTTGCGTACCGCTGCAATGTCGGGCCGCGGGACTTTCGGATCCCAATTCATCATCCATGGTTCGGGCCACTACCGGCCGGCACCACAAGTTGAGACGGTCCGCGGGCAGGTTCGCATAGTAAAGACGACCGCACTCGGGTTGCGCCCTGTGGAGCATTACTATATCGTGGATATTCCACACTATGCCCACGAAAATTCCTATTACCGTCGCGCACGGCGACGGCATCGGCCCGGAAATCATGAACGCCACGCTTCAGATCCTGGAAGCGGGAGGCGCGGCTCTCGAGATCGAGACCATTGAGATTGGCGAAAAAGTCTATCTGCGCGGCAATACGTCCGGCATCGAACCGAGGTCCTGGGAATCGCTCCTGCGCACTAAAGTCTTCCTGAAAGCCCCCATCACCACCCCGCAGGGCGGCGGGTTCAAGAGTCTGAACGTCACTACCCGCAAGACTCTGGGCCAGTACGCCAACGTCCGGCCTTGTGTTTCGTACCACCCGTTCATCGATACCAAGCACCCCAACATGGACGTGGTGATCGTTCGTGAGAACGAAGAGGACCTCTACGCCGGCATCGAATACCGGATGACTCCGGAAGTGACCTCCTGCATCAAGCTGATTTCGCGGCCGGGCACGGAAAAGATCGTGCGCTACGCCTTCGAATACGCGCGGCTGCATAACCGCAAAAAGGTCACCTGCTTCGCCAAAGACAATATCATGAAGATGACCGACGGGCTCTTCCACAAAGTCTTCGACGAAATCGCCGCGCTCTTCCCCGATATCCAAAAGGAATACTGGATCGTGGACATTGGCGCTGCTAAGATGGCCGATACGCCGGAGGCCTTCGACGTGATCGTAATGCCGAACCTTTACGGCGATATTCTTTCGGACGTGGCCGCGCAGATCGCGGGCTCGGTGGGCCTGGCCGGGTCGGCCAACATCGGCGAGAAATGCGCCATGTTCGAGGCCATCCACGGCTCGGCGCCGCGCCGCGCCGGCCAGAACCTGGCGAACCCGTCGGGCCTTCTGCTCGGGTCGATCCTGATGTTGGTCCACATCAATCTGCCCGAAGCCGCGGAGCGCATCCACAATGCCTGGCTGCGGACGATCGAAGATGGCGTGCACACTTACGACGTTTTCACCGAGGGCGTAAGCAAAGTAAAGGTGGGGACGAAGGAATTCGCCGCCGCCGTGACCGAGCGCTTGGGCCAGAGGCCGAATATCCTGAAGCCCGTAGTCTATGCCAAACGGTCCGAAGCAACCGCCACCCCTCAAGCAACCTCGGCGGCGAGTCCGGTGGCGATGGAACTGAAGGGCATTGACGTCTTTGTCTACTGGCCCTCGCGCAACCCGAACGAACTGGCCGCCAAGGTCGGGAAGTTGGCCACTCAGGGTCTAAGCTTGCAGATGATCGATAACCGCGGCGTCAAAGTCTGGCCGGCCGGAATAGCGGAAACGTTCTGCACCGATAGTTTCCGCTGCCGCTTCGTGGCGGACGGCCCCACCGACATGGGCAAGTTGCTCGATACGGCCCGGCGCATCTCCGATGCCGGCATCGATATCGCCGTCACCGAGACGCTACGCACCTTCGACGGCACGGCCGGCTTCACGCTGGCACAGGGGCAATGAGCGGTGACGCCGTCAAATCCGTTGGTGGTGGTGATGATGGGCAGCAAGTCGGACTGGGATGTGATGCGCCAGGCCGGCGAGGTGCTCGCCAGGTTCGACATTCCCCACGAATGCCGCGTGCTTTCTGCGCACCGCACTCCGGCCCAGACCGCGGAGTATGTGAGCGGCGCGGAATCGCGGGGAGTGGAAGTGATTATCGCCGCCGCGGGCGGCGCGGCGCACCTGGCTGGGGTTTGCGCAGCCCATACCATCCTGCCGGTGCTGGGCGTCCCCATGGAGAGCGCTTCGCTGAAGGGGCTGGACTCCCTGCTCTCCACGGTGCAGATGCCGGCGGGGATTCCCGTGGGCACGCTGGCCATTGGATCGGCAGGCGCGCGCAACGCGGCGCTGCTGGCGGTTGCTATCCTGGCCGTAAGCAGACCGGCGTTGCGCGACCGGTTGCGCCAGTTCCGCGCCGAGCAGAGCGAAAAGGTGCTGCGCGAAACGCTGCCGTGAAGGTTTGCCGCGGGGACTCTCGATTACAGATTGCGGAACGTGCCTGGAGGATTGAGTTGTGCCGGCCGTAGTGCGATCAGGTCTGGGGGTGGCGCCGGCCTGGAACCCTGGAGAGATGGAATGAGACCGCGTACCAGATGCTCAGGTCTTGCCATCTCCTTACAACTTCGTAGACATCTGCGGCGGGCAACAGGTGTATAGTAGATGCGCCTATGTTCTCACCGTCTTTTCCCTCGACGGTTCAGAGCAAGGCAGTAGCAAATCCCAAGAACCAAAGGAATGAGAGAGCTCATGGTGCCAACTCCCAGAATCCCCCGCCAGCACGAAATCAACAGGTCACCGGCCGAAGGCGCAGGAATCCATCGGCACAAAATGTTCGAATGGCGGCGCCTCGCGTCGGCGGCATGCCTTCTGCTTTTGGCTGGTGTGCAAGGATCCTATGGCCAAGGGTCTGGCGGACCTCCGGCCGGTAGCTGGTCGGCGAGCGTGGTGCTGGATTCCGTAGCCCCGATGACGTCGCCAGTGATCTCCGGAGCGGCCGACGTCGCCACCGCGGTGTGGGCCAAGGGACAGTCGATCAGCACAACGCTCAAGATCGCCCAGAAAACTTCTGGTGTGAACCAGTGGCAGGTGACGGCAATGGGAGAGAACGGCCTCGGTCTCCCGCCGACAGTTGCGGAAAGCAGCGACGGAACCGCGATTGCAGGCATGACTCCCTCCGGGTTCCCGTCGGTTGTCTCGCGAAGCGGTTTCAGTGCACCGTGGGGCTCACCGGTGACGCTGTCCAATGGAGGCGTTAACCTATGGCAGTTGTTTCTCGACGGGCAAGATAATGCCGTTGCCCTCACGTCGACCTGCGCGTCCGTCTGCAATACCTATGTTGCCGATCGCCCGTACGGCGGGAGCTGGACCACGAAACTGATCAACCCAAACGAAGGCGCGATTGGCGCAGTGAATGCCAGTGGCATGATGGCAGCCGTTTTCTTGGGAACACAAACGAACGCACTGGAAATTGCCGTGAGCACGCGCACGTCCCCTGGGGGAGCATGGACGGCGCCGCGACAACTGTGGTCGGGCACGGGCACGGTTCCTCCGCAAGTGGCCGTCGCCATCGATGCAAACGGGCTCGTCACGGTGGTCTGGAGCGTGTACGGTAACGGCGGCTACACGGAGATCGAAGCGAGCCAGGGGCAGGCAGGCGGCAACAATTGGAGTACACCGGCGATTCTCGATTCGGTGCCCAGCCCATACAACGTCACAGCGCCTGTGGTAGTGACAGTTCCCGTAACTGGCGACGTGGTTGCCGCCTGGAACCGGAGCACCACGGTGGCCGCGGTGGAAACTTCATATCTCAGCCGCGGCGGCAGTTGGTCCGCGCCAGTTGCCGTGAACACGCCCGATACCAACGGTGTGGGCAGCCTCTCGCTGGCGGCAAGTTCCGACGGCTCGCTGGTTGCGCTGACTTGGAAACGTGGCTATTCGAAAACGGCGACCTGGATTTACGCCGCGGTAGAAAATCCTGCCACGCATCAGTGGGCGGCCCCCGCGCTACTCAGCACTACCGGCTCCACTAGCGGCCACCCAGCGGTGACATGCGGCCCGTTGGCAACTGCCACGGCTGTATGGCTCGAAACTCGCAACTATTTCATGCGAGCGGCAACATACAGGTAGAAGGTTTGCTCACTACATCATCGCGCCCAGGTTCCACGCGGCTCCTGTTGTCTGCAACCCGGGCAACCTCAGCTGCGCTTCTCTACTACTCCGCTTGCGCACTCGCGATCGCAAAATCGCCTAGGCTTAGGGGACGCGTAGGCAGAACCAGGAACAGGGGCGGTTGATTCAGTCCCGCCAACGCGGGCTTGTGCTAGTGGTCGGCGCCCGCTTTCACTAACCAAACCCACGGCCGCTCGTCTACTCTGTTTGGCGCGGTACAGGGTAGAAGATCTACCAACACTATGGCAATCGAATCGAACTGCTGCAGAGCACGCTGGATAGGCTGATTCTGCATACCCTTCTGTTTGGCCCGGCGCACGGGCACCCTGTGCGCGATCATCCTCCTGTCGCCCGCTGCTACCAGCAAGGGCTGAGACTCCCAAGTTAAATCCATCGGGTCCGGACCAGACGACCACCTGACGTGCAGACCGTTTATCCACCCGGCTACTTCTGCTGCAAATGTGCCACAGCAGTAGCCAGTGTGTTATCGGCCGTCAGAGGCTTGCCTCCGGTGACGTCCTGCAAGTAGAAGGTCATGCCATCGGTTACCCAGGCACCGGTGGTCGCCGAACCCCTGAAGCCAAACTGGGTGAAGAGGGGACCGGATGGGCTTCCAACGTGAATCTCGATGATCTGGGCGTTGGGCGCTTTCCAGGTGAGCGTGGCGGTTCCCACCGTGGCGCCTCCGGTAACCGGTATCGGATTGGGAACAACGGTCAGGGTGGCGCCGTTTCTCCACACCTGTATGCCGACGCCCGAACCCGACCCTGTCCCTGCAGCGGAAACGGCGACGAATACCTGATTGTTGGCTTCGTCGGCGGCGAGCGAATGTGTCGATTGAGCCGGCAGCGGAGCAGCCGCCGGCACGCCGACGACAAGGTGCGTAATCAGCGAATACGTATTGGCGTCCACCACATACACATTTTGGGAGCCGCCAAAATAAACGCGCTGATCTCCGCCGTTGTACCAGATCTCGTCACCGCTCACTCCAGAGACAGTGGTGACGACTTTGCCACTGGCAAGGTCGATCACATCACCGCAGGCCGACATCAGGCGCTGTCCCGGAATCAGAACCAGACCGCTCGGACCCTTGCAGGCACTGGGAATCGATCTCGTGACGCTCAAAGTCTGAGGGTCCAGTTCGTCAATCTCCCCGTTTGCATTCGCCGCCGTGGCCGGTATGGCGATGTAGAACTTCGACGCGGGCCCATCCCAAACAGGTTGTTCAATGCCGCCCGTCGATTTTGGGCCTGCAACACCGTCGTAACTGATCTTCTTCACCACCGAGTAAGTGAGTTGGGAGACGAAGCTCACAAAAGGCGGACTATCCCGGTCATTGGCGATGAGGATGAGATGGTCCTCCGGGTCATAGGCGATCTCATCCGCGCGGGCGGTTCCGCCAGTGGGGATGATATGCGAAACCGTGTTTGTGTTGACGTCGATGACGGCGATCGTACTATCGTTGAGTCCAACCCAAATTTCGTGCGCTCTGGTTATGGCGAGGATTCCATTTGCCGCACTGGCTAGCGGAATGGAAGTGATGAATACACCGTTTTCGGTGTCGATCACGTCCACCCTTGGCCCGATCACAGGGGAAGCCGTCGCGTTACCTCGATCGGCAAGGTAGTACCGAGCGTTCGCGGAATCGACCCAGCTGATGTCATTTCCCGCGAGGCCACCGGGGATCGTGATGGTGCGCAGCAGTTGATAGCCGGCGACTGGCTGGCCTTGTTGCGCCAAGGCCGGCGGGAGCAGGGCGGGCAGCAGGAATGCCAACCCGGAAAGTGGGAGCATCGTTGTAGCGCGCATTCGACAGTAGTTCCTTTCGTAGTGACGTTGGTCTGATCGCCGCGGCGTCAGACTTCCATTCGATTGGTTCCGAACGGGAATCGGTATGCTGGCGTAAATCGCCCAGGATCTGTGAAGGCATTCCGCTCCCCGTCATTGAACCGCAGCGAGTATATCAACCCGAACAGTTCTCGGCAACCAGATTTCACCAGATTTCACGGGATCATCCGCATCTTGCCGCCCCGGCTTCTCCGATCCCGACATGTGGGGAGTGCTCTAATTAGACTCTTCAAACACCATCTCGGGTCCAATGTCCGAGTCGGCGACTTATACGGCCAAGTGGCAGGGCATCGTAGATCGCCAGAATGCCTGATCGTTCATTCGGCAGACCTTTCAAGATCCAGGGCAAAAGCCAGCGCGTTCTTGAGCAGCTCCATTGTCGTTGCTGAAAGCTTGCCAATTCTCCGCTCAAGACGCACGGTTGGCAAAGATCCTAATCCTTGAACGTTCGCTACCGATTCCCGATCAAGGAACGGGAGCCGCGGTAACGGCACTTCATACGGACTGTCCCGCCGCTGGGTGGTTAGAGGCACGTACAAGATGAGAGCCCGCGGCGGATCAGGATCTTGGCGGGAGACAATGACGACGGGACGCGTTTTGGCAGCGAGGCCGAGGTCCGCCAGCCAGATCTCACCTGGTTGGGGGTTCATCGAGCAGGTCGAGGACCTCCTGTTCCGCGGCGCGCGAGCGCGCGATATCGAGGACGTCGTGATCGGCGAGTTCGATGACCTCAGTGATGCGCTCCCGGGCCTCTGCTGCTACCTCCGGTTTCCACTCGCGCAATCGAGCGTCTAGCTTCTCCGACAAGGCGTCCACAATGACCTCCTGCCCTCGTTCCCAGTGTAGCGCCATCGGCTCTCCACGGGTAACAACGGCTTTGTTGAACGATAGCCTCGGTTCGGAGCAGTACCACGCGATGAATTCGTCTATTGCGTGTCGGTAGCCTCGCTGGGATTCCTTCGATGGCAGGCTGTTGAGAACCGCCGATTTTGCCTGGTCGAGGTCAGGCAGATTCAAGCTGTGCTTCGGGGAAGACTTACGGCCGCGACTGCGTTTGCCACGTTTCATGAGCTGGGGCCTCCATGCCCCTGTAGTGGAGTACGTGGCAACATCGCTAACCAACTCCAAGGCCGTTCGTCTACCCTGTTTGGCGCCGTACAGGGTAGAATATCTACCAACACTATGCCGAACGAACCCCCGGAACGGATCGAACTGCTGCAGGGCACGCTGGATATGCTGATTCTGCGCACCCTGCTGTTTGGACCGGCGCACGGGCACCAGATCGCCAAGCATATCCAGCGCAGCACCGAGGATGTGCTGCAGGTGGAGCACGGGTCGCTCTACCCGGCCCTGCACCGGCTGGAGCGCAAGGGCTGGGTGGCCGCCAAATGGGAGCCGGCAGGAAAGGACCTGAAGCGCGAGTTCAAATACTACCGGCTCACGCCGGCCGGCAGGAAACAGCTCGCCCGCGAAGAATCGAAATGGAAGCAACTGGCCGGAGCTATCGCGCGCGTGATGTGGCCGGCCGAGGAAGGCTGAGGCGATATGTTCTGGCGCAGGAAAAGCCGCGAAAGTGACCTCGAGCGCGAGTTTCACGCGCACCTGGAACTGGAAGCGGAGGAGCAGCGCGACCGCGGCCTCGGCCCCGAAGAGGCCCGCGGCGCAGCCCTGCGCGAGTTTGGCAACCCAACCCTAATAAAGGAGGATACTCGCGCCATGTGGACCTGGTCCTGGCTCGATCATCTGGCGCAGGACGCGCGCCACGCCCTGCGCAACGTGCGCAACCATCGCAGCTTCAGCGCCGCCGCGATCCTTTCGCTGGCGCTTGGAATCGGCGCTAACACCGCGATCTTCTGCCTGATCGACGCGCTGCTGCTGCGCTCGCTGCCGGTGCGCGACCCGGGCGGGCTGGTGCAGGTGCTGCTGGTGGAACAGGGGCGTGCCATAGACAGCTTCGGTTATCCGGCCATCGGCGCGCTCGCAGCCCGCAGCGAGATTTTCTCGGGGCTCTGCGGATTCAGCGGCTTCGCCTTCAACTTCGCGTCGGGAGATGGCGTCGAGCGCGTGAGCGGCGCCTGGGTGACCGGCGGCTACTATACTACGCTGGGGCTGCAGCCGCTCGCCGGCCGTCTGCTCACGCCCGCCGACGATCGTCCCGGCGCGCCACCAGTGGCGGTGCTGTCCTACGATTATTGGGACCGCCGGTTCGGCCACGATTTCCACGCGGTCGGCCGGTCCATCCAGATTGAGGGCAAGCCAGTCACCATCGCCGGGGTGAGTCCGCCCGGCTTCAGCGGCGCCAACGTCGGCGATGCCGCCAATATTACTGTGCCGCTGGCGGTGCTGCCGCAACTTTTCCCGGAGCGCGTCGCGCAACTCGAATCCGGCTCGCAGTGGTTGCGCGTGCTGGCCAGGCCGCAGCCGGGCATTTCGATCGAGCAAGCCAAAGCGCGTCTCGCGGTGCTCTGGCCGCAAATGGCTGCGGTCGCCACCACGCCGCGCATGAACGCCCAACGGCGCAAGGTGCTGCTGACTTCGTCGCTCGACCTGATTCCCGGCGGCACGGGTTGGTCTTACCTGCGCGAACGTTTCCGGAAGCCGCTGCTGATCCTGATGGGCATCACCGGCCTTGTGCTCCTGATCGCCTGCGGCAATTTCGCCAACCTGCTGCTGGCCCGCGGCATGGCGCGCTCAAAGGAGATCGCGCTGCGATTCGCCATCGGGGCGGGCCGCGGCCGCATCGTCCGCCAACTGCTCACCGAGAGCCTGATGCTCTCCGTGCTTGGCGCGGCGGCCGGCATCGCACTCGCGGGTATCGGCAGCCGTCTGCTGGTGGTTCTGCTTTCGAACGGCCGGCCCGACGGCATCCGGCTCGACCTTCGTCCGGACGGCACTTTGCTCCTGTTTACCAGCGCGGTGGCCACCATCACGGGAATAGTCTTCGGCCTGGCGCCCGCCCTTCGTGCCACCGCAACCGGGCCGGGGCCCGCGCTCAAGGCCGATGCCGGCATCACACCGCGCACCCGTTCCCGGCTGCTGCCGGCCCTGGTGATCTCGCAGGTGGGCCTCTCGCTGGTGCTGCTGATCGGCGCGGGCCTGTTCGTGCGCACGCTGCGCAATCTGGAGCGGATCGACCCCGGCTTTCGCCGTGAAGGCGTCTTGCTGGTGAATGTCGACGCGCGTCACGCCGGATACCAGGGTGCGGATCTGGGCGCCACCTACCGGGACCTGCTCGATCGATTCGCGCGCCTGCCCGGCGTGGCATCGGCAAGCCTTTCGAGCAACACTCCCCTGAGCGGCGGCAATTATTCGGACTCGGTTTCGATCAACGGCCAGCTGCCCACCAGGGAATCGGCTCAACTCAACAGCGTCTCGCCGCGGTTTTTCGAAACCATGGGCACGCCCGTCCTGCTGGGCCGCGATTTCAACGAGCGCGATGGGCCCGGTGCACCGGCTGCGACCATCGTGAATGAAGCCTTTGTGAAACGGTATTTTCCGGAGGGCCATCCCCTGGGTCAGCAGCTCACGATGGCGAGGCCGGGTTCGCTGCCCATGGAGATCGTCGGGGTGGTGAAGGATACCGTGGGCCAAAGCCTGCGCCAGCCGCCGCCGCCCGCCGTCTACCGGCCGTACTTCCAGTCCCCGGAGATGATCGGCGTGGCGTCGTTCGAGATCCGCGCCGCTTCCCCGGCCCAGACGGCGGCGCTGGCGCGCGACGAGCTGCGCAGCCGGTTCCCGCACGCGCCGGTGCAGTCCGAAGTGAGAACGCTCATCGAACAAGTGGAGCGCACGCTCATTCAGGAACGCCTGCTGGCGGCGCTGGGAACTTGTTTCGGCGCGCTGGCGTTGGTTTTGGCCGCCGTCGGTTTGTACGGATTGCTGGCCTATACGGTCACGCGCGCGACCAGCGAGATTGGAATCCGCATGGCGCTGGGCGCGGAGCGGAGCGAAGTGGTGTGGCTGGTGCTGCGGGGCGCGCTGCGATTGCTCGGGTTCGGGGTGGCCGTGGGGATTCCGGCGGCGTGGGCGGCATCGCGCCTGATTGGGTCGATTCTGTTTGGCCTGACTGCGACCGACCCGCCCACCCTCGTGGGCGCCACACTGCTCCTGATGATGTCAGCGCTGTTGGCGGCGTTCCTGCCGGCGCGACGCGCGTCGCGGGTCGATCCAATGGCGGCCTTGCGGCATGAGTGAGGAAGCAACGGCGTCGTCCGTGTCCCGCTACATCTTCCCCTTCACCGCCGCATCGAAGGAAATCCGGTTCTCGTCCAGGATGGTGCCCATCGCCCGCTGCAAAGCGGCCTTCGCCTTCACGTACGAACTGCGCGCGGCCACCTCCGTCGACTTGGCTTGCGCCAGCAGGCTTTCGTATTGGATCACGAAGAAACTGGTGGAGGCGCCCACTTCGAACTTGGCCTGCTCGGCCTCCAGCGATTCCTGCTGCAACCGGCGCGCTTCCACCGCCGCCTCATAAGACGAACGGGCCCGCCGCATGGCGATCAGCGCGTCCTCCACCTCCAGGCGCGCCTGGTTCTGCAACTGGCGGAGGCGGATCTCCGATTGCTTCACCTGCAATTCATCGCGCGCCAGGTCGGCTTCGGCAATGCGGTTGTGGATCGGCAAAGTCATCTGCAGGCCCACGCCATAGGTGGGGTATTTGCGCGCGAAAATCTGGTCGAGCACGCCGCCGTAGCCGCCGATGAATCCGGGGTCGGGGTTCGGCACAAAGGGATTCGCCGCGCCCGCCAGGCCGTTGTTCTGCATCACCCCCACCATGTCCAGTTGCGGTTTGGTGGCGTTTCGCGCACCCGCCAGCCCCAGCTTCGAATTGTCGACCTGCAAACGTGCCTGCCCCAGGTCGGGACGCTGCCCCAACGCATCGGAAATCAAGTCCTGTATGGGCCGGATTTCGTCTTTCTCCGGGATGGTCAGGGTATCGGTCGGAATGATATGGGCCGTCTGCACTTCGGGGTCCTCATTGCCGCGGCGCGTGATGACGTTCTTTAGAATCGCTTCCTGCTCCTCGCGCAGACCGCGCGCGTTGATCAGGTCCTGCCGGGAGGAGAAGACCTGGGCGTTGGCGCGGGTCATTTCCACCGGCGCCAGCGTACCTTCGTCCACCTGTGCCTTGGTGTCGGTATAGAGCTTGTCGGCCAGGGTCAGGGTTTCCTGCTTGACCTTTTCGTCTTCGTACAGCGCCACGAAATCGGTGTAGAGGCGGATCACTCCGTAGACCGTGATGATCAGCTGCTGCCGAAACAGCAGGCTGGTAATCTTCTGCTCGTTCCCGGCAATCTGAATGAAGCGGCGATTCAGATTCATGCCGTAGCCGCGCAACAATGGCTGGGTCACATTGAGGCCGAGCGAGGAACCGGTGTACGGGTTGTAGCCGCTGCGCAAAGAGTTGACGGACTGGCGGTTGTTGTTGAAATTCAGGCTGGCTTGCGCGCCGGTGGCGAAGCCCTGCTGGATGCCGGCATTGTAAAGGGTAGTCCCGGTGACCAGGGTGTTGGACCCGGTCACGACGGTGCTGGTTTGCGGCGTGGTCTGATGTGTCCAATTCAAGACGCCCACCAGAGCGGGATCGTAACTGGGAATCGCGGTGCCGTTCGATTGCGCAACGGTTCCTTGCAGCGTGTAGTTGGTCTGCGGTTCGCCCAGCACGCCCAATTCCAGCGCGTTGGTGGCTACCGAACTGCCCGAGGTGGCGCGCCCCGCGGCGGCGGCGTTGGTCAGCACCGGGCTGAGCGGGCCGCCTACGCCGGTGGGTGCTTCCAGAAGGGTGAAGTTCAATCCGCGATTCAGACCGCCGCCCTTGGCGCGCAGCAGTTCGGAATCGCCCTGCGGCAGCGCGAAGCGCTGCAGTTCGATGTCCAGGTTATTCTCGATGGCCAGTGCCAGCGCGTCCTGAACCGACAGATAGAGGTTGCCGGCGCGCATTAATTCATGCACGCGCGGGGAGTTCTCGAAGCGGACCGGCGGCGTGCTCCGCGGGATGCCGGTCTGGGCCGCGAGCCCGCATGCCAGGAGGAACGCGAGGAAAGAGCGCGGCGCCATTTACGACCGCTTTCCCGGAGTGCCTTTTTCCGCGACACTCACCGGTTTGACCTTGGCGCCTTCGCGGACCACATCGCTGGGGTTGACCACAATCGCCTGCCCTTCTTTCAGGCCGGATAACACTTCCAGGTGGTCGCCATAATCGCGGCCCAATTCGATGCGAGTGAAATGCACGGTTCCGTCAGGCCCGACCACCGCCACCTGAGGTCCATCGCTGCGCACCACCAGCGTGTCGCCGGGGATCGTCAGCGGCGGGTTCCTGCGCGGCACCGACAGATCTACCTGCGCGTACATACCGGGCATCAGCACGCCACCGGCGTTCGCAACATGCACTTCCGTGAGCAGGGTTCGGGTAGCCGGGTCCAGTGCATTGGCGGTTCTGGCCACCCTGCCGGTGAACTTGCGGCCGGGAAGTTCGGGAATCGTCAGGGTAGCCGTCTGCCCCGGAAGGACCTGGTCGGCATCGGTCTGCGGCAGGTTTACATAGGTTCGCAGCGAATCGGTCTGCGCAATGCGAAACAACAGCGTGGTGGAATCGCTCACCAGCGCGCCCGTATCCACGTTGCGCACGGTGATGACACCGGCGAACGGCGCGCGCACGGTCTGATAGCTCTTCATCTGCAGCAGTCGGTCGATATTCGCCTGGGCCGCCCGAACATTGCTGCGGGCCGCCGCCACGGCCTTTTCCAGGGCCTGCACATTGGCCTGTTGCGACACGTACTGCGCCTGGTAGGTGTCGTTCTCCTGTTTCGAGACCACGCCGCGCTTCTGCAGATTCTCCCAGCGCTGGGCGGTGACTTTGGCCAGGTTTTCGTTGCTGCGGCCCTGCTCGAGGGCAGCTTCGGCCTGCTGCACGGCGCTGTTGGTCTGGTCCAGCGTGGCCCGGGCCTGAAGGATCATCTGGTCCAGTTCCGGCGCTTCCACATCGGCCAGCACCTGGCCTTCTTTCACCCGGTCGCCAATGTCCGCGTACCGCTTCTTAATAAAGCCACTGGCGCGCGCCAATACCGGCGCTTCCGTGATCGCCTGGATGTTTCCCGGCAACACCAACTCGCTCTGGCGGCCGGACATCGAGACCTTGGTAACCGTCACCGAAGGCAAACTCTGCGAAGCTTGCTTCGATTCCGCCGCCAACACTTCTTCGCGGCGGTGGCGCGGCAGGTAACCGGTGAAGAAGCCCGCCACGATCAGGACGATCAGCACCAGCCCGATCAGTAATAGACTGCCGGCCGATGGACCCGTGCGGCGCGCACCCGTTTGGCGAAGCCTCTTCTGCTCCTCCAACTGGCGCTTGAGTTCCTCGACTTCCGCGCGCAACCGGTCCTCGGTTGATCTCGTGTCGTTCATTGACTGCTCTTCTCTCGGTCCCCGGGGAGGCCCCAGCCTGACCACATTACAAATCCTCCCGCAGCAACATTTCGTCACGCATGTATTCGTGCTCTTCTTCCACGATCCGCCGCTCGAAATCGACCGGCGGACTCTTGCGTAACAGGCTGTAGACTAATGGAACCACAAATAGCGTTGTGATGGTAGCCAGCAGCAGGCCTCCAATGACGGCGCGCCCCAGGGGCGCGTTCTGCTCGCCGCCTTCGCCCAGGCCCAACGCCATCGGCAGCATGCCGATGATCATGGCGCTGGCCGTCATGATGACGGGCCGGATGCGGGTGTGGCCCGAGGCCAGCGCGGCCGACCGCGAGTCCAGCCCCTCGACGCGCTGGTCGTTGGCGAAGACCACCAGCAGGATGCTGTTCGCGGTGGCCACGCCGATACACATGATCGAACCCATGAGGGATGGCACGCTGAATGTGGTCTGGGTGACAAAAAGCATCCAGACAATACCGGCCAAGGCGCCGGGTAACGCCATCAGGATGATGAAGGGGTCGAGCCACGACTGAAAGTTCACCGCCATCAGCAGATATACCAGAACCACGGCGAAGGCCATTCCCAGGCCCAAACGGGCAAACGAGTTCTCCATCGTCTTCACCTGCCCGCGCATCTCGATGCTGGTGCCCCGCGGAAGCTTGGGTGTGATCCCCTCTACGATCTTCTCCACGGCGGCGCCCACACTGCCCAAGTCGCGGCGATCCACATTGGCGTAGACATCGAAGACCGGCTGGACGTTGTAGTGATTCACGATCGCGGGCGCCATGCCGCGATCCACCGTCACCATGTTGGAGAGCAGTTGCGGCCCAGCGGCGCTCGACCCGGGATTGCCGTACGCGGACGACGCCTGGTTCGGACCGGCGCCCACTCCCGTAACAGTGGAGGAGCCGGCCAATGAGGTTGCCGTAACGCTGTTCACGTTATTGAATGGCGAGCTGACCGGAGTCCGCAGCAGCGCATCCAGCGAGTCATTGCGGTATTGCGGGGTCTGCAATGCGATGTTATAGCTGACCCCGGTCTTCCAATCCAGAAACTGTGTGGGCGCGATTTGGCCGCTGGAACTCAGAGAAATCATCAGGCTGGTGGCCACATCGCGCTGCGTCAGGCCTACCTGGGTGGCCTTGCTGCGGTCCACGTTGATATCGATCTCCGGATAGTCCACGATCTGATGGATGTGAGTGTCGGCAGCGCCCGGAATGTGTTCCACCTGGGCGGCGATCTGTTGCGCGATTTGATAGTTCGCCACCGCGTTGCGTCCCACTACCTGAACGTCGATCGGGGCCGGCAAACCGAAGTTCAGAATCTGGTTGGTGATGTTCGCCGCTTCAAAGAAGAACACCACGTCCGGAAACTTTTCATGCAGGCGCTGGCGCAGGCGCACGACGTACTCGGGTGTGGGCCCGTGGTCCCCCTCCTTCAGCGAAATCAGAATGTCGCCGTCGCTGGTCCCCAGCGTGGGGCTGTCGCCAAATGCCAGGTTGAAGCCTCCATTCGGAATGCCGATGTTGTCGATGATGGTATCGATCTCCCGCGGGGGCACAACCTGGCGGATTTCGTTCTCGATGTCCGCGAAGATCATCTCCGTCTTCTCGAGGCGTGTCCCGGCAGGCGCGCGCGCGTGCAAACGCATGGAGCCGGAATCTACCGTCGGGAAGAAGTCGCGGCCGATCAGCGGCGCCAGGCACAATGAGCCGCCCACGAACAGGAAAAACCCGATCAGGACAGGAGCGCGGTGATCCAGGCACCAGTGCAGCAGGCCGGTGTACGAGGCCCGCATCATTTCGAACCGCCGGTTGAACAGGTGGTGTACGCGCCAGATCATGCCGGTGCCCCCTTCGGCATGCTCCCCGCGAGCATACAGCTTCACCTCCGGCTTAAGCATGAAGTGCACCATGGTGGGAATCAGCGTGCGCGATAGAAAATACGAAGCCATCATGGCGAAAACCACGGCCATGGCGAGCGGCGTGAACAGGTACTTGGCCGCGCCGGTGAGCAGCAGCACCGGCACGAACACAATGCATATGGATAGCGTGGAAACGAAGGCCGGCGCGGCAATCTGTTGGGCGCCATCGAGCACGGCCCGCACCAGCGGCTTGCGCATCGCCATATTGCGGTGGGTGTTTTCCAGTTCCACCGTGGCGTCATCCACCAGGATTCCGACCGCCAGCGCCAGGCCGCCCAGCGTCATCACGTTGGTGGTCTGGCCGAGCAGGTTCAGGATGGTGAGCGACACCAGGATCGAAAGCGGAATCGAGATGCAGACGATCACGGTACTGCGCCAGCTTCCCAGGAACAGCAGGATCATCATGCCGGTCAGGAAGGCCGCGATCACGGCTTCCCGCACCACGCCGTTGATGGCGGCGCGCACGAACAGCGACTGGTCGAACAACTGGCGCACTTTCAGAGCCGAGGGCAAGCCCGCCATAATCTTCGGCATGGCTTCCTTAACCGCATTCACCACCGCCAGGGTGGAGGCCTTGCCGCTGCGCATGACGGTGAGCAGCGCGCCGCGGGTGCCGTTGGTGCGCACGATGCTGGTCTGCACCGAGTAGCCGTCGCGCACCTGCGCCACATCGCGCAAGTAAACCGTGGCTCCGTTGACCACGCGCACCGGCAGGTTGTTCAAATCGTCCATCACGCGCGGCGAACTGTTGAGCCTGACCAGGTAATCCTTCTCGCCGATCTTCGCCGTTCCAGCCGGGAAGATCAGATTCTGGTTCGCCACCGCGGTGGAGACATCCGTTGCCGAGAGGCCACGGGCAAACATCTGGTCTGGATTGAGGTCGATCATCACCGAGCGGAACTTCCCGCCGTAAGGCAGTGGAACCGCGGCGCCCTGCAGGGTGGCCAGTTGGGTGCGGATGAAATTCTGGCCCATGTCGAACAGTTCTTGCTCGCTCATGGTCTGGCTTTCCAGGCCTAACTGAATGATGGGAACGCTGGAGGCATCGTACTTGATAATGCTGGGTGGCGTGATCCCTGGGGGCAGCGGCCGCAGCAGGGTCTGCGAAATGGCCGTGATTTGCGAAAGCGCCACTTCGATCTTGGCGTTTGGCTGGAAGTAAACACGGGTGACCGAAACCCCGCTGTACGCCTGCGATTCGATGTGCTCGATATCGTTGACCGTCGTGGTCATCGAACGCTCGAAGAAGGTGAGGATGCGCTTTTCCATCTCCTCCGGCATCATGCCCGAATACTGCCACACGATGCTGACCACCGGAATGTCGATATACGGGAAGATGTCCACCGGCATCGTGACGATGGCGCTCACACCAAGAATGGCGATCAGCATCGACACCACCACAAACGTATAGGGCCGTCTGAGGGCTAATTTAACAATCCACATGATTGAGGCACGTTGGGGGGCTAAGCTTAATGATATCCGAAGGTCTCAGTCTTTGGATGCCGCCGCGGAAGCAGGGGTCGGTAGCCCTTTCGGGCCATGTCTGCTCCGGCAGCATCGCAGGCGTACGGCATCGAAGAGAACCAGGCGCTGGTATTTCGGACCGCTTTATGCTTTATTGAGCTTGATGCAGGATGTCGTGCTCGCGCTTCGCGCTGTTCGCAAAGCGCCCGGCTTCGCCGCGGTCGTAGGTATCTCGATCGCGCTCGGGATCGCCGCCAATACGACGGTCTTCAGCATGGTGAACGCTACCCTGCTGGGCTCCCTCCCCGTCCGCGACCCTGGCCGCCTCTATTCCATTTCCTCCGGCCGGACGTTCCCCTACCCCGATTACCGCGACTTCCGCGACCAGTGTGCCACGATGTTCGACGGACTCGCGGGCCACTTCCCGCTCGCTCCTGCCAGCCTCGTAACCGGCGCCGGCACACCCGAGCGCGTCTGGGGCGCCCTGGTCACCGGGAATTATTTCGCTGTCGTAGGCCCGCCGCTCGCCGCTGGACGCGGCATCGGCCCCGAGCACGATCAAGTCGAGGGACGCGACCCTGTCGTCGTGCTCGCCGACTCGCTGTGGCGCCGGCGCTTCGGCGCTGATCCCGCTGCCCTGGGCCAGACGGCTGTCTTCAACGGCCGGCGCTATACCATCATCGGGATCACGGCGCCGGGCTTCCGCGGCTCCGACCGCGGCATCATCTCCGAGTTTTGGGCGCCGCTCGCGATGCGCCGCGATTTCGTCCCCGACCTCGCCAAGGACGCCGAGAAGCGCAACGCCTACTGGATCGGCATCTCGGGAAGACTTAAGCCTGGCGTTACGCGCTCGCAGGCCCTGGCCGCTCTCAATGTCGTACACACCCGCATCAACCAGACCTATCGCAAGGACGATCGCCGCGACGCTCTTACGCTGGACAAGGCCGGCCGTATTCCTGGCGAACGCCAGGGCGTGGCCGGGCTGATGGCGATCCTCATGGTGGTCGTCGGATTGGTGCTGCTTATCGCGTGCGCCAATGTCGCCAACCTGATGCTGGCCCGCGCCGTGGACCGGCAGCGCGAAATCGGCATCCGCCTCGCCGTCGGCGCGGGCCGCGCCCGCCTGGTCTCGCAACTCCTCACCGAGAGCGTGATCCTCTCGGCCCTCGGCGCCGTCGGCGGGTTCGCCCTGGCCTACGTCGCGGCGCGCGCCCTCTCCCGTTTCCAACTCCCGCTTCCGATCCCCTTCGCGCTCGATTTCACGCCCGATCTCCGCGTTCTCGCCTTTACCGCCGCCGTCACGGTCGCCGCCGGTGTGCTGTTCGGGATCGCACCGGCCGTCATGGCGTCCCGCACGGACCTCGTGAGCGCGCTGAAAGGTGCCGCGATGCCCGGCATCTTCCACCGCTTCGGCCTCCGTAACCTGCTGGTGGGCGTTCAGGTGTCGCTCTCCGCCGTCCTGCTGATCGCCGCCGGGCTGTTCGTGCGCAGCCTGGTGACCGCCGCATCCATGGACCTCGGCATCCGCCCGGAAGGCGTCCTGATGTTGGCCGTCGATCCCAAGACCGCCGGCTATTCGAACGAGCGCCTGCGCCAGTTTCTCGGACAGGTGGAGCTGCGCCTTACCGCCCTGCCCGGCGTCCGGTCGGCCGCCGCGGTCAATATCCTGCCTCTCAGCATGGCTCAGAACGGCGAGAATTTCCGCGACGCCGATGCGGGCGACAAGACCGACTCGACCGAGGCGAACGTCTTCGCCACCACGGCTTCCTTCTTCCAGACCATTGGCATGCCCTTGCTGCGCGGACGCGCGTTCCGGCCCCAAACCGATCTCGACGCCTCAGTCGCGCTCGTCAACCGCGCCATGGCCCGCCGGCTCTTCGGCGACCACGACCCGCTCGGCCGCCGCATCCGCGAGGGCGATGGCAAGACCTACGAGATCATCGGCGTCACTGGCGATTCCAAGTCCGTCACGCTCGGCGAGGAAGTACGTGCCTGCGTCTACACCTACCTGCCGCGCGATGCCGCCGAACAGGTGCTCAGCCTCCTCGGCATGACTATCCTCGTCAAGACGGGCGGCGATCCCGCCGCCATGGTCCGGCCCGTGCGCGACGAGATCCTCAAGCTCGATCCGACCCTCGCCGTGTTCAATGTGGACAGCCTCGGCCGCCACGTCTCCCGCGCGTTCCTCGTGCCCCGCCTCTGCGCCGTCCTGTTCGGCATCTTCGGCTTGATCGGCCTGGTGCTTGCGGCGATCGGCCTCTTCGGCGTCGTTAGCTATTCGGTCCGCAGCCGGACCCGCGAGATCGGCATCCGCGCGGCGCTCGGCGCGAGGCCGGGCACGATCCTTCGCGTCGTTCTCACGGAGGGGCTTGCCATCGTCGCCGTCGGCCTCGTCCTCGGGCTGGCCATCGCCGCCGCTGTCAGCCGCTTCACAACCAGCCTTCTCTACGGCGTGAGCCCGACCGACCTCCTGACCTTCGCCGCCGTTCCCGCCGTGCTGCTCCTGACCGCGGTCGCCGCGGTCGTCGTGCCCGCGCGCCGCGCCTGCGCGATCCGCCCCATCGACGCGCTACGCCTCGAGTAGCAGGGCGAGCCACGGGCGAAGAAGCCTCACTCGCGGCGCGGGGGACGAAACAGGCGCTCGGCGGCGGACGTGACCAATCGCCGCGGAGCGATCCGTTGGACTTCCACGCCAACCCGATTCAGGAACCCCGAAATGACGGAGTGCTCTCCCGCCGCCAACGCCCGCAACCCGACCCGTGCCACACCCTCCGCCGGTTCCAGGTTTACCACGATCTCGTCCGGCACGCCCGCGACCTTCTGGAACTCCGACGCTGTGGGGCCGGGGCAGAGGGCACAGACCCGCACCCCGTAACGCTCCACTTCGCGGGCCAGCGCCTCGGCGAACAGCAAGTCAAACGCCTTACTGGCAGCGTAGGTAGCCATGTAGGGCACGGCCTGGTATGCCGCGGTGGATGAGACGATCAGGATGCCGCCCGAGCGGCGCTCCACCATGCCAGGAAGATAGAGGCGCGTGAGATGAACCACAGCCCGGCAGTTCACCTCAACGATTCCGAGTTCGAGCGCCACATCGCTGCTGCCGAACTCGCCGTAGGAGCCGACGCCCGCATTGTTGATCAGCAGGTCCACGCTGATCCCCCGTTCTTCGGTGAAAGCAAAAATCTCTTGCGGCGCGTTTGGCTCGCCCAGGTCGGCGGCAAGCACTTCAATTTCGACGCCATGGGCCGAACGCAGTTCTCCGCGGAGTTTCTGAAGCCGCTGCTTTCGTCGCGCCGTGAGCACGAGATGCGCGCCTGCCGCCGCAAGTTCCCGCGCGAATGCCCATCCGATACCGGAACTCGCGCCGCTCACCAGCGCCCATTTGCCGCGCCAGGAATCAAGGTTCGCCATCACGCGTAAGGTAGCACCTGGAGTGAAATCAACACAACCGCGATTGCGGGGGTCTGTTTCCGCAAGACCTATCATAGTAGGGATGCTGGCAGTTCACCTCGAAGGCGGCGGGGTTTCCGTGCGGCGAGTGCCCATGCCGCATCGTCCCGAAGGCTTCGCCCTGCTGCGGCTGCTGTTGGGCGGCATCTGCAACACCGACCTGGAACTCCAGCGCGGCTACTACGGCTTCTCGGGAACGCCCGGCCACGAATTCGTGGCGGAGGTGGTGGAAGCGGACAACCGCGCCCTGGCCGGCAAGCGCGTGGCGGGCGAAATCAACCTCGCCTGCACCGTTTGCGACTGGTGCCGCAAAGGACTGGGCCGGCACTGCCCCCACCGGACGGTCCTCGGCATCGTGCGGCACCCCGGCGCATTTGCCGAGTTCTTCACGCTGCCGGAGCACAATCTGCACGTGTTGCCCGAGGGCACGCCGCTGCAGCATGCGGTGTTTGTCGAACCGCTGGCCGCGGCCTGCGAGATCCTCGATCAGGTTTCCATCCCGCACGCGGACCGTGTCGCGGTCCTGGGCGATGGCAAACTCGGTCTGCTGATCGCCCAAGTGCTACAGGTGCACGGCTGCCAGGTCCACCAGTTCGGCCGCCACCCGGAGAAACTGCGGATCGCGGCAGCCGTGGGTGTCGCAACCCAAATGGCCGGTGACCGTCTACCCACAGCCGAATACGACTGGGTGGTGGATGCGACCGGCAGCGCCGAAGGTCTCCGTGCCGCCGCCACTATGGTACGGCCCCGTGGGACAGTGATTCTGAAATCCACCGTTCACGGCACGGTAGGGATCGACACCGCGCCGATCATCGTCAACGAGATCACCTTGGTGGGCTCGCGGTGCGGCCGCATGGAAGCGGCGCTGCCGCTGCTGGGGCGGATGCGGCTGGACGAAATGATCGCGCAGCGCTTTCCCTTGGAAGACGCGCCAAAAGCCTTCGAGCGTGCGGCGAGCAGGGGGACGTTGAAAGTCTTGCTGCAGGGTTAGCTACGGAATCTTTATCGACTCCACGAGCTTGTCCAGGCTCTCTCGGAAAGGCTCCAGTTCCGTCGCCCGGATTCGCGCGAAAACCAGCAGCGTGGCCTTGCCGCTCACCACATAGGTCAGATACTCCGCGGCGTCCGTGCCCGAATCGTCGAAGTCGGCGATGCACGTCAACGAGGCCTTCCCGCTAACGGTGCGCGCCTGGCAACTGTCAGGGCGAATCCGGTAGTTTTTCGTGCCCCCTTCCACTCGCGACCGCGCCTTGGCTTCCATATCGGCGGGTAGCTTCTTCTGCATCTCCTCGACAGTCGCGTCCAGCGCTGTGTCGCGAATCTGAAAGTAGACGGAGGCGGTGGCTTCATTCCGCGGCAGACTCAGCGTCACCGTGGTTTCCCGATCGCCCCAGCGGGATGCATCGGCGATGCGCCATCCTTCAGGCAGTCGGAATGCCACCCCGTATTGCGCGTCGCGGAATTCGGATGGGTGCGGCGCGGAGTTGATTCCCAAAAGCGGCGAGTTCTTGCGCGCCGCCGTGGTGCTGGCGACGAACAGCAGCGCATCGAAGCTCTGCGGGGCTACCAGATCTTCCATGAACGCGAACGGCGAATCCTCGGGGTAGAGCGCGCCGATGCTGCGCGTCTTGTGCGCCGCGCCAAACCAGGCCGCCACCGCCGCGGGCGCTGTGACGGCCTGGGCCACCGGCCTCAAATCGAGTGCGAACACCGGGATCCCCGTGGCCGCGAGTGCCGCATCCAGGCTGCCCTCAGGAGCCGGAGGAACGGTGAAGTCCTTAAGCAACCCTTTTCCCTGGCTGATGGCTTGGAACGATCCCTGGTTGAAGGCAAAACCAAAAACAACCATCTGCCCCGGGTACATCTTACGCAGTGCCGCGCCCATGGAGTCAAAACCGCCGCCGCCGGCCGATACATGCCCGTTGTGCGCCCACAGCACGATTTTGGCGGAGGGCGAGTGGTCCAGAATCCACTTCACGTTTTCCGCCATGCTCTGGTCGCGCGTCACCTGGCTGGCCCGCATCTGCATGCATTGCAGCACCACCCTGGCGGTTTGGGTGGCCCAATCGATATCTTTGGCCGTGGCCCCATTCTGAAGGTAGGCCTCGCGCGATGCCTTCATATGCTCCACGATGTCCATCCATTCGGCCGACGCCGTCTTGGGATCCACCTGGTTAGTAGCCGCTGCACGGGAAGGAGCCGCTACCCGCTTCACCTGCAGACTCTGCTTGCCGCTGTGGAACACTTCTCGGTCCAGTTGAGCCCGGTATCCCGCGCCGAACGTTGGAAATCCGCGCGGCGCATCGGATTCAAAATCGAAATCGAATAAGCTCGCGTTCCGATACGGTTGCCCATCCAGTTCCACGCTGAGGCCGTCGAACCAGGCCGTGCCCGCGCCGGAAAGCAGCATCCCAAAATTGATGTTCTTGGCCTCGGCCGCTACCGGGATCTCCAGTGCGTACTCCTTCCAATCCGTAGTTCCTTTGGGCGCCCGGTCTTTCAGGTTCTCAAACGTTAGCACGCCGGAAGCGCCATCCACGCGCCACCAGAGGCCCGCGTACCCGGTGACATCCTGGGTTCTGATAAATCCGCTGAAGCGCACGCGCTTGCCCGCCGCCTCCTTCACCGGAAATGTCCCGGTCGAGCCGCCGAATTCGGCGGCTTGCGCGGTCGCTTGCACACGGAGAGCCGTGTCCGAGGCCTTGCGCAGAGTCTCCGCGTAGCCGGGGTCGTGTTTGGCCACAAATTCATCGGCTATTCTCACGGCCACGGTGGGCGTCTGCATGTCGAAGCCGGTAAACTCCACGCGCCCCTTGCCCGACCGGTTGAACTCGCGCATCCACTTCACCATCTCCAGGACTTCCTGCGTGTCCCACGTCCAGAAGTACATCCCCTTGATCAGGGCGGCCGGGTCGCCGGCCCCATTGAGCACGTAGTCGTTCAGCCTATAGGCCTCCGGCATGTTGGCTTCGATGGAGAACACCGTGAAGCCCATCTCGGCAGCCAGGAATTCCATCATGCGGTGCTTGAGCTGGAAGAACTCGCGCGTCCCGTGCGTGGCTTCGCCCAGCGCTACGATGCGCGCGCTGCCCACTACCTTCTTCAGAGGTTGCATGTCCGCGAACCCGTGGCCCGCCTCCGCAGTGGTGAGGCGGATGGCGTTGGCGGCCATCCAGGCGGGGATTGGGTCCGGCTGGTCCTGCTGCGCCCGCGCGATGCACGTGGCGCCGAGCAGACAGAGCGCGAGGCGACACTTTGGCGATGAACGTGGCATCAGTGATTAGACGCGCAAGCCGCGCGAGGCGTTGAGGATTCCTGCTGCGTCATGCAGTGTAGCGCCCCCAGGCCCCAGACTAGCTCCGTGCAGTTGATGCCGGTCACTTCCCGGTCTGGGAAAACGCGCGCCAGCGTCGCCAGCGCCACGCGGTCGTGGGGGTCGTTAAACGTCGGCGCCAGCACCAGGCCGTTGGCGATGTAAAAATTGGCGTAGCTGGCCGGTAGCCGGCGGCCGTCGAAGATCACCGGGCGCGGCATCGGCAACTTCACCACCTGCAACCCTGCCGCGCGCAACAGCGCCGCATTCTCCCGCAGGGGACCGTAGTTTGCGTCGGATCGATCCTGTTCGCTGGCCACCACCACGGTAGCGGGCGCGACGAACCGCGCCACATCGTCCACGTGGCCGTGGGTGTCGTCGCCGGCGATGCCGGTACGCAGCCAGATCACGCGCGTCGCGCCCAGGTAGTCGCGCAGATTGCGCTCGATCTCGGCGCGGCTCAGTCCCGGGTTGCGCGCCTGCACCTTGCTCAGCAGGCATTCCTCGGTGGTCAGCAGCAGGCCCTGACCGTTGACGTCGATGCTGCCGCCTTCGAGCACCATGTCCGATTGCCACACCGGCAGCTTCATGCGCAGCGCCACTTCGTCCGGAACCCGCGCATCCAGTTCGAAGTCGTGGTATTTCGCCCAAGCGTTGAAGCGCCACCAGCTCAGCGCCAACTCGCCGCCGCGGTTCTTGATCCACAACGGGCAGTAGTCGCGCGTCCAGGCGCGGTTGGTGCGGCACGGCACGAAGTCGACCGCGTCCATGCGCGCGCCTACCTTGCCGAGCACGCGGCGCGCCTGCTGCTCCACCGCCGAATCCTTGATGAGGATGCGGACGCGCTCCACCTGGCTCAGCTTGCGCACAATCTCGCCGTAGACCCAGGGAATGGGAGCGAAGCGGCCGGGCCAGTCGTCGCGGTTGTGCGGCCAGGCGATCCACGTGGCCTCGTGCGGCTCCCACTCCGCCGGCATGCGGAAGCCAAGGCTATGCGGAGTCTGCGTCTTCAATCGACCACCCGGCTGGCCATTGGCCCGTAGGCGTCGATCCTGCGGTCGCGGAAGAAGGGCCAATTGCGCCGCACCTCCTCGATCAGCCGCGGGTCGCATTCCACAAGCAGCGTCTCTTCCCCTTCGTGCGAGGCTTCGGCCACCACCTTGCCGTACGGGTCGGCCACAAACGACGCGCCCCAAAACTCGATCCCTTTCACGGGCGGCCCTTCGTAGCCCACGCGATTCACCGCCGCCACGTAGACGCCGTTGGCAATCGCGTGCGAGCGCTGAATGGTTCGCCACGCATCGTGCTGCGCCGCGCCGTACTGCTCCTTTTCCGGAGGTTGCCAGCCGATGGCGGTCGGGTAGAACAGCACCTGCGCGCCGTTCAGTGCCGCCAGCCGCGCGGCTTCGGGATACCACTGGTCCCAGCAGATCAGGGGACCAATGCGCGCGTACCGGGTATCGAAGCACCGGAAGCCCAGGTCGCCGGGGGTGAAGTAATACTTCTCGTAGAACAGCGGATCGTGCGGGATGTGCATCTTGCGATACAGCCCCAGCAACGAACCATCGGCATCGATCACCATGGCGGTATTGTGATAGACACCCGCCATACGCCGCTCGAAGACCGGCCCGATGAGGACCACTCCGAGTTCGGCCGCCAGCTTCGTGAAACTCTGCGAGGTAGGGCCGGGGATTGGCTCCGCCAGGTCGAAAAACTCCTGTCTCTCCTCGCGGCAGAAGTATTGCGAACGGAACAGCTCCTGCACGCAGATAATCTGCGCCCCCCTGCCCGCGGCCTCGCGGATGCGCCATTCGGCCTTGGCCAGGTTTTCGTTTGGGTCAAGCGAGCAGGCCATCTGAATCAGGCCCACGCGGAATTTCGAAAGCGTCACCTGACCATTGTAACGGCCCGCGCGGGCACCACCTGCGCAACCGGACCGCACCCTGTCCCTGGCCCCCGGCGCCAAAGTTTCCCACCCATCCCGACAACGTCTACGCTCCCCCAGACCGCCCTGCTATGATTTCAGTTGACCTATCGCGCTCTCACCCTCTTCGACATCGACGGCACGCTGGTGCGCCGCGCAGGGCCGCACCATCGTGAAGCTTTGGTCCATGCGGTCCGGCGGGTGACAGGCCTGGAAAGCACCACGGACGGCATCCCGGTGCAGGGCATGCTGGACCCGGACATCCTGGCGATCATGATGCGTACCGCCGGCATGAAGCGGGCTGCCATCCGCGAGGCCATGCCCGAGGTTCTACGCGCCGCCGAGCTTCACTATCGGCGCGTCTGCCCCGTGTTGGCAGGGAAGCATTGCCCCGGAGTCCGGCCGGTGCTCGACAAGCTCGCGCGCCGCGGCATTCTGCTGGGGTTGGTTACCGGCAACCTGACGCGCATCGGGTGGCGCAAGCTGGAGCGGGCCGGGCTGCGAGATTACTTCCGATTCGGCGCCTTCGGCGAAATGGCGCGCACGCGTGGCGGTCTGGCGCGGCTGGCAATCCGCGTGGCGCGCCGCCGCGGCTGGATCGCGCGCGATACTCCCATCTCCCTGATCGGCGATGCTCCCGCCGATATTCTGGCGGCGCGGGAGAACGGTATCCGTGCCATTTCGGTGCAGACCGGAATCACTCCACTGGAAGAGTTGGAAGCCCTGCGGCCCGACGTTTTTCTGAAGGATCTTCGCGATCTGCGTCTGCGTATGGTCGAGTGTTAACTAAAGTACCTTTCCACCCTGAGCGCTGCTGCCTGATTTTGTGCCAACATGGAAGGGCGTCGTTTTGCCAGGATGGCAATGTTTCGGGCTCCTTTCTCTCTCGGTTGTCTTCTCATTGGCAGCGCGGCATGGGGTCAGCAGTACGTCATCTCCACCATCGCCGGCGGCGTGCCGCCTCCCACGCCGATCGCCGCCGTGCAAGCTTCGGTCGGAGACCCCGCGCGCGTAGCCGTGGATCCTTCCGGCAATGTCTATTTCGCCGCCCTGCATTCCGTGTTCAAGGTGGATGCGGGCGGCACCCTGACGCGCATCGCGGGGAACGGACAACCCGGCTACTCGGGTGACGGCGGGCCGGCCGCCTACGCTCAATTGAGCCTCCCCATGGGAATCGCGGTGGATGCGGCGGGCAACGTATACGTGGCCGACCGCGACGCTTCCGTCGTCCGCAAGATCGTCGCCGGCACCATCACCACGGTGGCCGGCAACGGCGCCCAACTCAACAGCCCCTACGGACTCGCCCTGGATCCCGCCGGCAATCTGTACATTGCCGACACCAACAACAACTGCATCCGCAAGGTGTCCCCCGACGGGTCTGTCACGATCGCCGCCGGCAGCACGGCACAGGGCTTCCGGGGCGATGGCGGTGCCGCGCTCAACGCCTGGCTCAATCATCCCGAAGGCGTCGCCACAGATACCGCGGGCAACCTCTACATCGCCGACACGTTCAACAACCGCATCCGGAAAGTCACTCCCGATGGCAACATCGTTACCATCGCTGGAAGCGGCGGCGAAATTTACGCCGGCGATAACGGCGCGGCGACTGCGGCCGGGCTCGGGCTGCCTACCGACGTAGCAGTGGACCGCTCCGGCAATCTGTATATTGCCGATTTCGGCGGCAGCCGGATTCGAATGGTCGCCAACGGAATCATCAGCACCGTGGCCGGAAGTTCCACCGGCGCGCCGCCGGTGGATGGACAGGCAGCGGTCAACCTGCGCTTCAACGGACCCACTGGCGTGGCCGTCGACACCACGGGCGCGCTATATTTTGCCGAAGGCTCGATCGGCTCCGGTTCGGGCTTTGGCAAGAGCGCTGCCAGAATCTGGAGGGTCTCCCCCGATGGAATCCTGACCACGCTTGCCGGCAACGGCGTGCCGGACTTCGGTGGGGATGGCGGGCCGGCCGCGGCCGCGCAGTTGAACATGCCCACCGCCGTGGCCGTCGATCTTCAGTCCAATCTCTACATCGCCGACTCCCTGAACCACCGCATCCGCAAGTTGTCTCCCTCCGGAACCATCACCACCTCAGCCGGTACCGGCGTACCGGGTTTTGCGGTGGATTTCGGGCTGCCCGCCGGTGCACAACTCAACTCGCCCGAAGGCGTGGGAGTGGACGCGGCGGGCAACGTGTACATTGTGGATACCCTGAATTCGCGTGTCCGCGAACTGGCGCCCGGCGGCAACATCTTCACCTTCGCGGGCAACGGGAACGCCAGTTACTTCGGCGATGGCGGGCCGGCCTACCGCGGTTCCATTAACCATCCCCAAGGCTTGGCCATCGATTCGGCGGGCAATGTTTACATCGCCGATACCCTGGACAACGCGGTGCGCAAAGTGACCAACGGCACGATCACCACCCTCGCCGGCACCGGCTCGGCTGGCTCTTCGGGCGATAGCGGCCAGGCCACCAGCGCTCGCCTGGATCACCCCTCGGCCGTGGCGGTGGACAACGCCGGCAACGTGTTTGTGGCGGACACGGGCGGCAACCGGGTGCGGAAGATCGATCCGCTGGGCGTGATCACTACCGTCGCCGGCAACGGCGACACTACGTTCGGCGGCGACGGCGGACCTGCTGCCGCCGCTTCCTTGAGTGGCCCGCGCGGCGTGGCGGTCGACACGGCCGGCAATCTGTACATCGCCGATACCGGCCACAACCGGATTCGCAAAGTGACTCCCGATGGCGCCATCACGACCATCGCCGGGAACGGCGCCTGCTGTTATGCCGGCGATGGCGGTTCGGCGGGTACGGCGCAGTTGAACGCCCCATGGGGCCTTTGGGTGGATGGGCGGGGCAGCCTCTACGTGGCCGATTCCGGCAACAATGCGATCCGCTTGCTGCGCCAGATTTCGTCCGCGCGAATCATCAGTTCGGTGGCCAACTCGGCAACCAATCTGACCGGCCCCGTGGCGCCGGGAGAGATCGTGGTGATCTACGGATCGGGACTGGGACCCGCGCAAACCGTGCAATTCCAGGTGAGTGGCGGCCAGGTGGCGACACAACTGGCCGGAACCACGGTGTTGTTCAACGGCGTGGCGGCCCCGGTGATCTATGCATCGGCCACGCAGACGAGCGCCATCGTGCCGTACGGCGTGTTGGGAAACAGCGTCCAGGTAGTGGTCCAGTATCAGGGCGCGTCTTCCGCGCCGGTGACGATTCCCTTGGCCGCCACCACGCCGGGGATTTTCACCGCGGATGGAAGCGGTCGCGGCGCCGCGGCGGCAATCAACCAGGATGGCTCGTTGAACAATGCCAGCGCCCCCGCCCTGGCCGGCAGCACGGTGACATTCTTCGCCACGGGTGAGGGCGTGACGCTGCCAGCCGGCGTGGACGGCAGCGTGACTGTAGGAGCGTTGCTGAAGCCACTCGCCCCGGTCAGCGTAACGATCGGCGGCCTGCCCGCGACCGTACTGTTCGCGGCCGAAGCGCCGAACCAGGTCGCGGGGATCATGCAAGTCAACGTGACGGTGCCCGACCACCTGACGCTGGGCGCGGCGCCCCTTGTGCTCACAGTCGGCACTGCCCTCAGTCAGCCCGGCGTGACCCTCGCCGTGGGGCCGTTTTCCCCACATTGAGTCCCGGGTAACATTCGTTCGGTGACGCTTTAAGACGAGATCCTATTTCGGGTGTCGCGCTCGCACGGCGGCGACAGCATTCACGACCATCGCCTCCAAAACCGTTTGGTCCACGTCGGCGAGCTTCTTAATGTAGAGGCACCCCTTACCAGTCGAGTACTTGCCGAGTTTGCCGAGCAGCGCCTCATCGTCGTTGAGCCCTTTCACGTTATACAGAACGGTGGCGGCCTTGCGAGGCGAAAACCCGACAACCGGCATGTCGCCCTCGCGCCCGCTCTCATAGATGTAGTGGTAGGCGCCAAAACCGATGATCGACGGCCCCCACATTTTCGGCTTCTCACCGGTCGCGCCTTGCATCATCTTGACCAGCGCCTTGGCTTCCGCACGCTTAGTCTGGTCCGGGAGTGCATCGATGAACGCCTTGACGCTTGCGGCGCTGGGTTTGGTTTTGTTGGCTGCCATTGCCACTCATCCTACCGCGTTTTCGCAAAGCCGGCTGGCACAGGCATTCCTGCCTGTGTGGGACCGCTTGCGGAGGCGGGGCGATGCCGCTAGCCTCGGTTCGCACCTCTGTCCTCGCAACCCTGCTTGGTACGACGCAGTCCACATAACTGGCACACCACCCTGAAGCGTGTCACGCCCCCTCCAAATGTCGTCCAAGGGAATGTCACTCTCCGGGCTGAGATGATGCCGGAAGTTAGGGCTGTCTGAAGCTCTTTCAACCACTTGAAGGGGTTTCGTCCGCCAGCGAATGTGGGTTGGTGATTCTGGACCACAAGACGAAGTTGCTCCCCCATATCGCATCCTTCCCTGGCGTCGCTCATCGCTGAACTGAGGCGCCGGCCAAAATCCTAAAAAAGCCACATCACATCAGCGCTTTGCTGCGGGCTGGTTGGTGGCCCGCGTTATCATGAGCATGTGGATCGTGGATCAGTTCGCGAGCGTGGGCCAGTGTGGCAACCTGGGGGTGGGTTAAGTCGCCGCCACAGGCGCGATGAGCATGTGACATGGCGCTAATCGCGGTTTCGGGTCATCCGGGATGCCGTTTCGAAGAGGTCGCGCGCTTCAGCGCGCAACGGTTGAGCTTTGAGTTGCTCACGCAATCGCGCATTGCCGGCCTCACCGAAGCCGAGTTCGGAGCGAGCGCCACGATTCCCGACCGGGCCTACCCCAGCCTGGTGACTTCGGTCCTGGCGCGGTTGGCCACGGAACACCACATCGTCTACTGCGCCGTCGGCGGCGAAGTGCAGGCGCGCCATTTTCCCGGCATGCTGCGCGCGCACGTCGTGGCGCCGGAAAATGTGCGCATCGGCAACCTGATGCTCGATCGCCGCCTCGATCGGCCTGCCGCGCGTGCCCTCCTGCTGGACTTGGAAGCTGCCGATCGCGCCGACCGGAAGGCCAAATTCGGAAAAACCAGAGCTACCGCTGACCTGTTCGACCTGGTGCTCAACTCCGAATCGCTCACCAGCGAGCAGATGGCGCAACTGATCGAGACCGCGGTGATCTCCGGTGGATTGAAGGAGCGCGGCCACCTTTCCCACGCCGCCGAAGCACAACTGCAGTTTCAAATGCGGCTCAAGCTTGCCCGGTACGGCATCGTTCCTCCCGGCAACGTCAGCTTGCGTCACAAAATGTTCGCGCACCCCAGCGAGGAGATGTTCGCCAACCTGCTGGATTTCTACCGAATCCCGTGGGAATACGAACCGCGCAGCTTCCCCATTCAATACGACGCCAACGGCGGCGTGCTGGAGGCGTTTACGCCGGACTTTTACCTGCCGGAGTTCGATCTGTACGTGGAATTGACCACCATGAAGCAGTCGCTCACCACCAGGAAGAATCGCAAGGTCAGGCTGCTGCGGGAACTGTACCCGCATCTCAACATACAGGTTTTCTATCAGAAGGATTTTGAGAACCTGATCTTCAAGTACGGGTTGGCGGAGCGGCCCGTGCAGGTATGAGTCAGGCGCCGATCCCGGGATTGGAGCGGGTTCTGTTTACCGGGGAGCAGATTGACCAGCGCATCCGCGAGGTGGCCGGCGAGATCTCGCGGCGCTACGAAGGCAAGCCGCTCAAGCTGATCGGCGTGCTCAAGGGATCGGTATTCTTCATGACCGCGCTGTCGCGCCAGATCGAGGTTCCGCACAAGATCGATTTCCTGGCCATATCGAGTTTCTCCAACAAGAGCGGTTCTCCCGGCATGGTGCGCATTGCCAAAGACCTGGATGACAGCATCGAGGGCGAAGATGTGATCCTGGTGGAGGACATCGTGGATACCGGTTTCACGCTGCGCTACCTGCTGCAGACGCTGGCCGGCCGCGGGCCCAATTCGCTTTCGGTTTGCACGTTCCTGGACCGCAACTCGCGCCGGATTGTGCAGGTGCCGGTGGACTACCGTTGTTTTGAGATCCCCGACCGCTTCGTGGTGGGTTTTGGCCTCGACCATAACCAACTTTACCGGAACCTGGGATATGTAGCGGTGATGAAGCCTTAGCGGGGCGGACCCCTGCGCGGATCCGGCGCGCCATGTGGCGCCGGCTTCTCGCTTCGCCATCCCACCCAAAAAACTGCCGCAAGATCGTTGCGCGTGCCGCCATCAAGGGCTTACACTGGTTCATTCAGGATGTATACGTCCTAATCGCGGGCTTCCCGGATGGACGTTTCGAGCGGCCCCAGCCCTTTTTGCCTTCCATTCAGGAGGTTCCCATGAATCCGCAGAATCCGGCCGTGCTACTGGCTTTGACCGCCGTTGCCGCCTCAGCTCAATTGAGTGACTACAACGGTTATAAGGACCCGGCGTTGTTTACGCGCATCCCGCATTATTTCCTTGCCGGCGAGGGTGCGGTGGTCGACACCCCGTTCGATGGGGTTGACTTCACGGTCAAATCGGGGACCCAGCGGGTCGAAGGACATCACCTGAAATACAGTTACAGTTTCGATGAGTCCGCCGGGGCCAACCCGGGATTCCTGCAGATTATCCGGAACTACCAGGCAGCGGCCAAGAGAATCGGGGGCCAGGTGATTTCCGATGACGGCGTACGCCGGACCACCATCTGCGTCGCCAAGAACGGTCTTGAAACATGGGTCGCGGTTGAGGCGTTCAATGAAGGCCGGTTATACGAGCTGGATATTGTCGAGAAACAATTGATGCAGCAGGATGTGGTGGCCAACGCCGCGGCCTTCCAATCCGGTCTGAAGGAGAACGGGCACGTCGAGGTGCCTGGGATCTTTTTCGATTTCGGCAAGGCGGAGATCAAGCCGGAATCGGAGGCCGCTTTGAAAGAGGTGGTGAAGCTGCTTCAGTCGAATGCGGCCCTGAAGGTCTGGGTTGTCGGGCACACGGACAACATCGGTTCGGTGGATAGCAACCTGACGCTGTCGGGCGCCAGAGCGGCCGCGGTGGTCAAGGCCCTCGTGCAACATGGGATCGTTGCCAGCCGGTTGGCGGCGCACGGAGCCGGCCCCTACGCGCCGGTGGCCTCGAACGCGGCCGATGCCGGGCGCGCACACAACCGCAGGGTAGAGTTGGTCGCCCAGCCGTAATTGGCCGGCTGGCTGGGGCTGCCACCAGGCGCGCCATCAGGCTGTCTGTAGCGTCAACGGCACGGGTTGCCGGCCCATCGATGTCCTGGATACCCAGGTCCCGCGCCACGGACGCTGCCACCAGCGCCTGGCCGGACCGCTGCAAAACCAACGGAGCTTCGGAGAGAGCTGCACCACGCGACCGATAAACTCGGGGCTCTCGCTGTTGGATGTGTCGAGCCAGCCCGCCGCCGCCTCCATCACGGCTTCGGTACGAGTCAGTCCGGGGTACAGTGATACCACAGCGAAACCGTGGGGGCGCAACTCGTGCGCCCCAGTAGCTGATGTTCACGATCAATCCCGAGCGTCTTGGCGCCATCATCCGCGCGGCGTGCGCGCTGACCATGAACGCGGCGCGAACGCCGGCGTCCATCATGCCGGACCAACGATGGGCCGGCTGCTGCCAGAATGGTAAGGGCCACGTGTAGGTTCCGTTCTCGACCATTCTTTCGTAACCGCCCCTGGCCGAGGCAACACCCCGGCCGGTAGCGAACACTCGAAAACCATGGTCGTGAAGGGCCGTGGCTATCCCCCGGCCGACGCCGCGGCTGGCTCCAGTGACCAGTGCTGCCTGCATCCTGGAATTATCGCATCGAGCCGCCACCAGCGGTGCGGTCAGTGCCTGACGCCGTCTCCATTTCGCCGCTGCGGCGCCGACTCCGAGTTCGCGCAGGATACCCATCATGGCCACGCGCACAGTTTCACAACAGGGGACGGATGGTCTTCTCCCGAAGCACTACCAGGCAGCGATAGGCTTCACTCCAACCGCGCGCGATCTGCTCCGCCAGGTCGACTGATGGTCCGATGCGTTAGACCATCGTCATCTGCCTCGCAGCCCGATACGTCGCGTGCGCGGAGTCGCGCGGAGTTGCGGAGCAAACCGCCGGGAAAACCAAAGGCAATGCCCACGTCTTTTTCAGTCACACGTTTTGGAAAAATATTTTCGGACCTGTAACTTCCTTATAAATCAACCGATTACGGCCACCCGCCACCTTTTCGCCCCCTTCGTGCCCCTACCCCTGCGTGCCATGATGGACGTTAGGGAGGCCTGCGCCTCCCATAGATCTTTCTCAAAAGAAACCGGGGCACGGGACAAAAATGTCCCGTGCAAACAGCACAAAGCCTTTGTTTTCAGTAAATGTAACCCTAAAAACGGGACATTGATGTCCCGTTTGTCGCCGGCCGGGAGGCCCGCGTATTGGGACTCCAGCCCAGCGTCTGGCGTAGCCGGTCCGAAGCCGCTACCAGGGTCCGGGGCGGGGGCGCCTTCGCAGCGCGCCCACCAAGCGCTTCCGGTCCCCCGTTCGCGGAACTGCTCGGCACGATGCCTGTCAGAGCCGGCGCAATGTGTCTCGGCTCCTTTGCGCTCCCGGGTTTTGTTTCTCGGTGTCTCGTCGACTCCGCGTTAAAGGGCGGTATCCCGACTTGCGCGATCCCCAATTCGGTTAAGCACCCCACCGAGGCGGCCAGAGCCAAGCCCGGGGTACCGCCGTGCTAAGCTATGCAACGGAATCGTAATCCCCAGGGAGGATCATGAGCGGACCAGACAACACGCCGAAGATCACGGACCTTGATGGACTCCTGGAATACCGTGAAATCACCGAGCGCATTTCCGGTTTACTGAACAAGCGGCTCAAGGGTCATCTGGCAGCGTTGTCTCCACTCCTGTCGCCGGGGCGTCTGCTCGGCAAGTATGTCGGATGGCGCGAACCGGCTCCCCGCGCGGATGAGGTGCTGGCGGAGCTTGCGGAAAAGTTCAAACCATGCTGCGGCGGTCCGTTCAACCTCAAGCCGGACCTTGACGAGGAGACTCTGACCTCGGTAGGGTCCAAGATTGAGGTCTATCCGTACGAGTATCACTATGAGGCCCAGGGGTCCAAGGCCGTCAAGAAAATCTCCATGACTTCACCCGTCCGGTGGGTGGTCACATTCGGGTCGGAGTACTCTCTTTCGCAGTTGCGAAATCAGGTGACAGCCACAGGCGAGCACCGGCACCAGCCGATCCGGCAGTTTGTAGTCAACGCGATGGTCTTTCAGGTCACGCTGGGCCGAAACCCGGCTGTGGCGCAGTTGCTGAACGACCTGCGATACGAGATTACCTACCAAGCCTTACCCGGTTTGGAAAAGCTGCCCATGGCTACGATTGGAGTCCGTGTACCTTCCTTCCGCCCACCCGACGATCTTCTCTTGACCGCCATCCGCCTTTCCGGCGTGCCGGCTTTCATAGAACTGATCGATACCGGCGCGGTGCGCAGTCTGGAGGATCCTCTGCGGTTGCAGATCGAAGCGCTCATGGAAGAGACGTAAAGCTCACGGCTCGCGAATCGCCGGATCACAAGGCCCGCCGGCGGCCGGATCGCCGGCGCTACATATTCACCGGCACCACTTCTTCGAACACACCCGGCGGAAGCTGGATCCCGCTGATGCGCAGCCGCTCCAGAATTTTCGGGACCACTCCGGTGGCACGAAAGCGGCCCTGCACCTTGCCGGCGTCGGTTACGCCCACGCGCTCGAACGTGAAGATTTCCTGCAACTCCACTCCGCCGTCGCGCACGCCCAGCACTTCGGAGATGCTGAGGATTTTGCGCGTGCCATCCTGCAGGCGCGCCACCTGCACCACCATCTTGATGGCGCTGGCAAGCTGCTGCGAAATTACGCGGGCGGGAATTTCCAGGTCGGCCATCATCACCATGGTTTCCAGGCGCGAAAACGCGTCCTTTGGCGAGTTGGCGTGCACGGTGCTCATGGATCCCTCGACGCCGGTGTTCATCGCCTGAAGCATATCGAGCGCCTCGGCGCCTCGGCACTCACCCACGATGATGCGGTCCGGCCGCATGCGCAAGGCCGTGCGCAGCAGCATGCGTTGATTGATGCCGCCTTCCTTATTCAGGTTGGGCGGCCGGGTTTCGAACTTCACCACGTGGCGCTGTTGGAGCTGCAATTCGGCCGTGTCTTCGATGGTGATGATGCGCTCCTCTTCTGGAATGAAGCGGGAGAGCGCGTTGAGCATGGTGGTCTTGCCGGAGCCCGTGCCGCCCGAAATCAGCACCGTGGTCTTGCACTCCACGCAGGCCGAGAGGAACCTCAGCATGGCCGGGGTCAGCGTCTTGAACTGGAGCATCTCGTCCTGCGTGATCACGTGCCGGCCGAACCGTCGGATGCTCAGGCAAGGGCCGTCCAGCGCCAGCGGCGGGATGATGGCGTTGACGCGCGAGCCGTCTTGCAGGCGCGCGTCCACAATCGGCTGGGCCTCGTCGATGCGCCGGCCTACCTGCGAAACGATCTTTTCGATGATGTGCAGCAAGTGCGCGTCGTCTTTGAAACGCACGGTGGTTTCCGACAGCTTGCCGCCGCGTTCGATAAACACCTTGTTGTAGCGGTTGACCAGGATGTCGCTGATGGTGGGCTCTTTCAGCAGGGTCTCCAGCGGACCCAGCCCGAGGGTCTCATCCAGCACCTCCTCCACGATCTTGGTCTGCTCGGCCGTGGTCATGGGCACCCGCTCTTCGTCGAGCAACCGTTCCACCACCCGGCCGATCTCGGTGCGGATACGGTCCTTGGGGATGGAGGATGCCCGCTCCAGGTTCAGCACGCCAAGCAGCTTACGGTGGATCTGCGATTTCAACTCGAAGTAGCGGTCGGCGCTGCGCGTGGCCATTGGCGGGGGCCCGCCGCGCAGAGGAAGCGTACGGTTGCTGGATCCCACGGTCTCTCCTGGAGTTGCCCCTTTCAGGGGGCGTTTGCGACTACAATTATAGCCTTAGGCAAAAATCATGACGAAAAACCTGTTCACAACCCTGCTGCTGGCCATGCCCGCATTGGCCCAGACCAGCATCAAAGACGCACTCGTGAAGCACTGGAAAGTCACCACGGACTTTACCATCGCCGTGGCCAAACAGATGCCGGCGGAAAGCTACGGCTTCCGGCCGGTACCCGAAGAACTGAGCTTTGGACAATTGATGGTCCAGATCGGCGGCGCCAATCTGAACGCCTGCTCGAACGCCAGTGGGATGGAACGTCCCGCCGTCCCGCAGACACTGATGGATGCTCTCAAGGACGAGAAGAAGGATATCGAAAAGGGCACGGCTATCCAGTTCCTGGCCGATTCGTTCGCCTTTTGCAACAAGGCGGTCGCGTCCATGACGCCGGAGAAACTGGATGCAGTCGTGGGCGGCGCGCGCAAGATGACCGGCTTCGAGTGGCTATGGTCTTACTTTACCCACACTGCGCACCATCGCGGCCAAGCCGAGGTCTACCTGCGGATCAAGGGCATCGTACCGACGACCTATACGTTTTAGCAGCCCGGCGGCAAGACCGCCATCGCCAACTATCTCGGCAGTTGGCGTAACAATTCCTGCGCCTCCTGCCTGACGTCGGGATCCGGGTCCTGCGCCGCGACGGTGAGATGCTCACGGGCGCCGGTCACATCATGGTTTGCAGCCAGAGTGGCCCCGAGGCCCAGATGGGCGCGCCCAAAACGAGGCCTGGAGCGAAGCGCGCCCTGATATCGGGTCATCGCCAATTGCAATTGGC